>WNGO01000533.1_pt1 | contig 25445 bp, 22 predicted proteins | sample 5400511 | NCBI WGS metagenome assembly WNGO01 (sample SAMN13153380, study PRJNA577476) | soil metagenome | isolation source: 20 cm soil or saprolite under Garry oak tree replicate 2 | place: USA:California | collected 2016-06-15 | reverse complement strand
GTCCACGACGACCATTGCGCCGCTGACGGCGCTGGCAGCGCCGGTGGGGCCGGTCGCGGCGGTGAACATGCTGTTCAACGAGCGCGCGCGCTGGCTGTGGCTTACGGCGCACCGCTTGAGCGACGAGCGGCGGCTGGAGCGCCAGTACGCGCGTCCGGATTCGACGGTCTTCCCGTACGGCGCGTATTTCAAGAACGGGTTGATCTACGGGACGGCGGTGAACCTGCCGATTCCGACCGACGAGCTGAATAATCCGAATTTCGCGCAGTGCTTGAACCGCTTGCCCTGACGGGCCGGCGGTAACGGGAAGAGCGGCGGGGGAGGGCGCGAGCTCTCCCCCGTCGTACGTTCAGGAGCCGTTCTTGGTGTGAATCAGGATCACGCCGCTCACGGCGCCGGAGCCGTAGTACGTCGTGCCGTCGATGCCGCCGAGGATCTCGATGCTCGCGAGCGTGTTCGCGGGGATCTGAATCAGCGATTTGAAGTCCGCCATCTCCGTGCCGTCCAGGAAGACGAGCGGGGCGTCGCTCAACAGGATGCTGGAGCGGCCGCGGCGCTCGAGCGTGCGCGGCTGCCCATTGCGGTCTTCGCTGAAGGTGAACTGCGGCGCGAGCCGCCGCAGCACGTCCCAGGCGTTGGACGCGCCGCTGCGGGTGATCTGCTCCTCGGTGAGCACGGTGCGCTCGCCGTGGGCGTCGCTGTTCCGCATCGGGCGCGGGTGGATACAGCCGGACAGGAACACCAGCGGGACCAACGAGATGAGACCACGGTGCACGGCGGTCATGGACGCCTCCGGGAGAGGCCGCTGACCCTCTTAGTCTACGATCGCGTCCGGCAGGACGTAATGGAGCGGATCGACCGGTTTGCCGTTCACCCACACTTCGTAGTGCAGGTGCGGTCCGGTTGCCAGGCCCGTCGAACCCACCAGGGCGATCTTCTGACCGCGCTTCACGCGCGTGCCGCGCACCACGAAAATCCGCGAGCAGTGTGCGAACCGCGTGACCAGGCCGTAGCCGTGGTCGATCGTCAACATATTGCCGTAGCCGTCTTCCCAGCGCACGTCGGTCACGACGCCCGCCGCCGGCGCTTCGATCTCGGCGCCCATCGGCGCGGCGACGTCGATGCCCTCGTGCGGCCGCGCTAGGTGCAGGATCGGATGCACGCGCTCGGCCGCGAACGCGCTGGTGAGCCAGCCCTTGGTCGGCATGATCGACGGCGTCGCGGCGAAGCGCGTCTGGTGGCTCGCGAGTGAGTCGTAGGCGTCGCTCACCGACTTCACCAGGAGATCGGCGCGGCGAATCATCGCGTCCACGTCCACGCGCGCGGCGAGCACTTGCTGTCCCGCGTTGCCGCTGGCGGCGAGGCTGTCGCGCTCCGGCCAGGCGCCTTGCGGCCCGCCGATACCGGCCTGCTGCACCGACGGATCGGTGGGCGTGAGGCCCGCGAGCAGCCGCAGCTCCTCTTCCTGTTGGCTGAACTTGTTGAGCGTGTCGCGCAGGCCGTCGAGTTTCTCGCGCATCCGGCCGATCTCGTCGGCCAGGAGACGGTTCTCATGTTCGAGCGCGCGGCTGCGCGTGATGTTCACGCCGCGCGCGATGGCAGCGCTGCCGAGCACCAACACCAGCAGGACCAGGACGCTCGAGATGCCGACGACGGCTTTGACGACGGTCTGCGACAATTCCACGGCGCGGGACACACCCGAGCCGTGAGGCACGACCATCACCGTCCAACGCCGCTCTGCCGGTTTACGCATGGGTGGTCAAGATAGACTTCACGTGGAAACTCGTCAATGTGCGGGGGCGTGAGCTAAGTCACGCGCGTTCAGGTCGTTGGATTGGCAGGCGGGGGCTTGGGAAACAGCACGCCGGGTTTGACCACACGCCAGCCCTCAGGCGAGAGCCCGGCGAGGTCGGCGAGCTTCGCGTCCCCATGGGCCTGTGGCGCGCCCAACACGTCCCAAATTGCTTCGGCCTTGGCGGGGACGAACGGCGCCGCGAGCACCGCGAGCCGCGCCACGGTCCGCGCCAGATTGGCGAGCACGGTGTCGAGCTCGGCATCACGCTTCTCCTTGGCGAGCTTCCACGGCGCCGTCTCTTCGACGTAACGATTGGCCGCGGTGGCGAGCGCGATGATCTGCGCCGCGCCGTCCTGCACCCGATAGGCGTCCATCGCGTCGCGGTACGCGGCGAGCGCCGCCACGGCGGCGCGCTCGAGGGGCGTGTCGTACTTCTTGCCGTCGGAAGGGACGACACCGCCGCGGTAGTTCACGATCATCGTCAACGCGCGGGACACCAGGTTGCCGAGCGTATCGGCGAGCTCCGACGTGTAACGCGCGTCGAAGCGCTCCCAGCTGAAATCGCCGTCGCCCTCGAAGCCGACTTCCCGCAGCAGGAAGTAGCGCAGCGCATCCGCGCCGTGACGCTCGATCGCCTCACCCAGCGTCACCGCCGTGCCCGCGGTCTTGCTCATCTTGGTGCCGGACCACTGCACGTAGCCGTGCGCCCACACGGCGCGCGGCAGCGGCAGCTCGGCGGCGAGCAGCATCGCCGGCCAGATCACGCAATGGAACCGCGTGATGCCCTTGCCGATCACGTGCAGGTCGGCGGGCCACAGCCGCTCGAACTCCGCATCGGGGAATCCCGTCGCCGACAGATAATTGATCAACGCGTCGAACCAGACGTACACCGTCTGCTCGACATCGCCGGGGAAGGGAATGCCCCATGGCAGCCGCTGCCGCGAGATCGAAATGTCCTGCAGCCCCGCCTCGAGCAGGCGCAACACTTCGTTGCGCCGGATCTCGGGCTCGACCGCAAACGCGCCGGAGCGAATGCGCTCGAGCACGGCGTCGCGGTAGGCGCTCAAGCGAAAGAAGTGATTGCGCTCTTTGGTCGGGATCAGCTGCAGCGTCGGATGCTCGATGCAGTGCCCGTCCACGATCTGCGCGCCCGTCTTGAACTCCTCGCAGCCGGTGCAGTACAGACCTTCGTACTCGGCCTCGAACAGGTCGTTGGGGTGGCGCTGCTGGATGCGCTCGAGCAGGGCGGTGACGCTGCGAACGTGTCGCGGCTCCGTGGTGCGGATCCAGTCGTCGTTGCTGCAGCGCAACCGCTTCCAATATCCCGCGAACACCTCCGACATCCGGTCGACCCACGCCTGCGGCGTGACCTGCGCGCGGGCCGCCGCCTGGATCACGGACTGGCTGTGCTCGTCCATCCCCATGAGGAAGCGGACGTCGTCCTTGTTGAGGCGGCGATAGCGCGCGATGCAGTCGGCCCCGATTTTCTCGAGCGCATGGCCCAAGTGGGGGTCGCCGTTGGAGTAATCGATGGCGGTGGTGAGGTAGAACTTAGGCACCGGCGCCGGGGCCTCCGCGACCGCGCCGCCGCCGCTTGGGGCGGGTGGGCTCGGTGGCCGGCGCCGGTGCCGGTGCCGGTGCCGGTGGAACGTCGGGCGCCGCGTCCTCCCCGCTTGCCTTGAGATCGGCGAGCTCCGCCACGCGCGTGCTGCCGTCCTCCGCCCGCAGCGTCACGCGGTCGCGGAAAATGTCCACGGCCAACACCTTCTCGAGCCCGACGCGCGTGCGCAGCACCTTGCCCTCCTTGGGGAACCGCTTGCGGCTCTCGACGTAGAACTCGTGCTCGAAGCGCAGGCAGCAGAGCAGCCGGCCGCAGGGGCCCGAGATCTGCGACGGATTGAGCGACAGATGCTGGTCCTTGGCGAGCGACAACCCCACGGGCAGCAGCTCCGGCAGCCAGCCGGCGGAGCAGTATTGCCGGCCGCAGCGGCCCACGCCGTCGAGGCGCCGGGCTTCGTCGCGCGCGCCGATCTGGCGCAGATCGATCCGCGTCCGGAACATCGCCGCGAGATCGCGCACCAGGGCGCGGAAATCGACGCGGTGTTCCGCCGTGAAATACACCGTCAGTTTGCGGCGGTCCCACTGCCATTCGGCGTCGGAGGGTTTCATCTCGAGGCCGTAGTGCGTCACGCGCTCGCGGACCTTCTTGCGGACGTCGTCCTCGTCGTGCCGCAGGTCCTCCACCCGCCGCACATCGTCGGCGGAGGCGCGCCGCAGCACGCGGTGGGTCACCGTGGGGTGGCCGTCCCCGCCCAGGGCGCAGTTGCCGCAACGGGTGCACTTCTTTTCGGCCAGCTCGCCGTAGGCCGACACGCGGCCGAGGTCTTCCCCGCGCTCGACCTCGACGATCACGGCATCGTGGAGCGCGAGGGGCTCAGGCGCAGGCCAGGAAAAGTATTCCTTGCGGTTGCCTTTGAAACGGACTTCGACGACCGACGTCACATCATTTCTCGGTGAGTGCACCCAGCGAAAGATACTTCTCTTCGCGGCGCTTCAGGAGCTTCTCCACGCGGATGTTACGCAGGGCCCGCAGCTGGCGCCGCAGGGCCTCCCCCAGGGCTTCGCCCGCCGCGTCGGGGTCGCTATGGGCGCCGCCGGCGGGCTCAGGGACGATCTCGTCGATCACGCCCAGCTTCAACAGGTCCTCGGCGGTGAGCTTCAGGGCCTCCGCCGCCCGCTCCCGCTGGCTCGCGTCCTTCCACAGGATGGCGGCGCAGCCTTCGGGCGAGATCACGGCGTACACCGAGTTCTCGAACATGATCACCCGGTCGGCGAGGCCGATGGCGAGCGCGCCGCCCGAGCCGCCTTCGCCGATCACGGCCGTGATGGTCGGCGTCCGCAGCGACGCCATCTCGATCAGGTTGCGGGCGATGGCCTCCGCCTGGCCCCGCTCCTCGGCGCCGAGGCCGGGGTAGGCGCCCGGCGTGTCGACGAGCGTCACCACCGGCGCGCCGAACTTTTCGGCGAGCTTCATGAGGCGCAGCGCTTTGCGGTACCCGTCGGGGTGCGCCATGCCGAAGTTGCGCTTGAGGTTCTCCTTGGTGTCGCGGCCCTTCTGGTGGCCGATGACCATCACCGTCTCGCCCTCGAGCCGCGCCCAGCCGCCCACGATGGCCGGGTCGTCGCGGAACAGGCGGTCACCGTGCAGCTCCACGAAATCGGTGAACACCGTGCGCAGATAGTCGAGCGTGTAGGGGCGGCGCGGGTGGCGCGCCACCTGCACGCGCTGCATCGGCGTGAGGTTCTTGTAGATCTCGGCGCGCAGGACGGCGAGCTGGTCCTCGAGCGCGCGGATCTGCGGCGCCAGGTCGCCGGCGCTCGTGTCGGCGACCTTCTTCAGCTCCTCGATCTGGCGCTCCAGCTCCAGGAGCGGGCGCTCGAAGTCCAGCGTGTATGTCGCCATGACCTCTCTTAGCTCGCTTTGACCAGGTGCACGCGGTCGGGACCGAGCAGGCCGCGCAACGCCGCCAGCAGATCCTCGGCGGCGTCGACGCGATAGGCCCGGCTGCGCAGCGTGGCGCTGCTGCCGTTGCCCCCGCCGTTGCCGTCGCCCCATTCCACGAGCACCGGGGCGGGGCCGGGATGCGCGGCGCAGAGCGCGGCGACGGCCCGCGCGGCATCGGGTGCGGGCGGCTGCGCCGCACTCCACACCAGCGCCACGCCGATGGCGCCGCTCGCCAGCAGATCGTCGAGCGGCCGCACCGCCTCGACGATGAACGGCACCTGCTCTTCGCCACGGTCGCGCGGGCTGTAGCTGCCCGTGAGCAACAGCGCCCGGTCGGCCCGGATCGCGTCGTTCAACTTGGCCCAGGCTTCGGGGAACACCAACGCCTCGGCGGTGCCGTGGAAGTCCTCGAGCACGAGCCGCGCGTACTCCGCGCCCGTCTTCTTCGAGATCTGCCGCTTCACCACCGTCACGACGGCGGCGATCATCACCTTCTGATCGGACCACTCGCCCAGCGTCGCGGTGGTCCGCGTCCCAAAAAGCTCCACCTCGGCGCGGTATTTGGCGAGGGGGTGCCCCGAAATGAAGAACCCGATCACCGCCTTTTCCTTCTGGAGGCGGTCCTGCTCGGTCCAGGGCGGCAGGTCGGGCAGCGGCACCTCGTGGCGCGGATGCGCGGCGGTCTCGCCGAATAGCCCACCCTGGCCGGCCTCGCGGTCCTGCTGTCGCACCTGCGCCTCGGCGAACGCCGTGTCGAGCGCCGCCACGAGCTGCGCGCGATGCCCGCCCAGTCCGTCGCAGGCCCCGGCGTCGATGAGCGCCTCGATCACGCGCTTGTTGCACAGCCGTAAATCGACGCGGTCGCAGAGGTCCACCAGCGAACGATAGGGTCCGGCGCGGCGGCCCTCGATGATCGAAGCGATGGCGCCCGCGCCCACGTTCTTCACCGCGCCGAGTCCGAACCGCATGCGGCGGTCGGCGACGACGGTGAACTTGAATCCCGATTCGTTCACGTCCGGCGGCATCACGTCGAGGCCCAGCTCCCGCGCCTCGTTGATGTACTGCACGACCTTGTCGGTGTTGCCGATTTCCGCCGACAGCAGCGCCGCCATGAATTCCGGCGCGTAATGCACCTTGAACCACGCCGTCTGATACGACAACACGGAGTAGGCGACGGAGTGCGACTTGTTGAACCCGTAGCGGCCGAACGTCGCGATCTGCGCGGCGATGTCTTCGATCACCTTCTTGGTATGGCCCTGCGCCAGCGCGCGCTCGATGAAGCGCCCCAGCTCCGCGTCGATGAGCTTCTGGTCCTTCTTGCCCACCGCTTTGCGCAGCACGTCGGCTTCGGCGAGCGAGAAGCCCGCCAGCACGTTGGCGATGCGCATCACCTGTTCCTGGTAGGTGATGACGCCGTAGGTGGGCTCGAGGATCTCGCGCAGTGCCGGGTGGGGATAGGTGACCTTCTCGCGCCCCAGCTTGCGGTTGATGAACACGAGGTGCATCCCGGTGTCGAGCGGGCCGGGGCGCAGCAGCGCGTTGGTCGCGACCAGGTCGTCGAAGCGGTCGCACTTCATGTTGCGGAGGCAGTCGGTCGCGAGCGCCGACTCGAACTGGAACACGCCCGCCGTGCGCCCGGCGGAGAGCAGGCGGTACACCTCGGGATCGTCCAGCGTGAGGTGGTTCAGGTCGACCGTGGTGCCGTGGCGCTGCTCGACCATCTTGGTCGCGTCGTGCAGCACGGTGAGCGTCTTGAGGCCGAGGAGGTCGATCTTCAGCATGCCGACCTTCTCGAGCGCCACCATGTCGAACTGGGTGATGATCGCCTCGGCTTCCTGGGGCGCGAGGCAGACGGGGACGTAGTCGCTGAGCGGGCCGGGCGCGATCACCACACCCGCCGCGTGCACCGACGCATGCCGCGACAGCCCCTCGATGCGGGCCCCCAGCTGCAGGACTTTCTTGATGCGCTCGTCCTGGCGTGCCGCCGCCTGCAGCTCGGGAACTTTGGTCGCGGCGTCGGCGAGCGTCCACGTGACCCCCGGGCCCGACGGAATCAACTTGGTGAGGCGATCCACGTCCCCCATCTCGACGCGCAGGGTGCGCGCCACGTCGCGGAAGGCGGCGCGGGCCTTGAGGGTCCCGAACGTGATGATCTGACCGACCGAATCGCGGCCATAGCGCTCGCGCACGTATTGCAGCACTTCGCCGCGCCGCTCGAAGCAGAAGTCGAGGTCGATGTCGGGCATCGACACGCGTTCGGGGTTCAAGAACCGCTCGAACAGCAGGTCGAAGCGCAGCGGGTCGATGTTGGTGATGCCGAGGGCGTAGGCCACCAGTGAGCCCGCAGCCGAGCCGCGGCCCGGCCCGACGGGAATGCCGCGGGTCTTGGCCGCCTGCACCAGATCCTGGACGATGAGGAAGTAGCCCGCGTAGCCGGTGCGCGAGATCACGTCCAGCTCGTACTGCAGCCGCTGCTCCACCGGCTCGGGCAGCGGCGTGCCGTACACGCGCAGGGCGCCGGCGCGCGCCAGGTGCACCAGCAGGTCGTTGTCGCTGGCGAACTCCGCCGGCCGCGGGAACTGCGGCAGGTAGTAGCGCTTCTCGAAGTCGAGCTCGCAGCGCTCGGCGACGCGGGCGGTTTCGTCGATCACTTCGGGGTGATCCTTGAAGAGCGCGCGCATCTCCTTCTCGCTCTTCACGTAGCTCTCCTGGCCGAAGAAGCGGAAGCGCTTCGGGTCGTCCAGGTCCTTGCCGGTGCCGATGGCCAGCAGCACGTCGTGCGCCTCGGCATCGTCTTTTTTCAGGTAGTGCGCGTCGTTGGTGGCCACCACCGGCAGGCCCAGGTCCGCCGCCAGCTTGAACATGCCGTCGGTGACCACACGCTCCTCGGTGATGCCGTGGTCCTGCACTTCGAGCCAGAACGCGTCCGGGAAGGTCCGCGCGAACCACTCGGCGCTCGCCCGCGCGGCGGCGTAATTGCCCTGCCGCAGGTACAGGGCGATTTCACCCGAGAGGCAGGCGGCGAGGCAGGCGAGGCCGTCCTTGTGGCGCTCCAGCACTTCCTTGTCGATGCGCGGCCGCCGGTAGAACCCTTCCAGGAAGCCGATCGACGACAGCTTCACCAGGTTGTGATAGCCGATGCGGTTGCGGGCGAGCAGGACGAGGTGCGAATAGGCCGCGGGCGCATCGGGCTGCTTTTCGCGCGCGTGGCGGCTGCCGAACGCGAGGTAGGCTTCGAACCCCAGGATGGGGCGGACCTTCCGGGCCTTGGCCTCCTCGTACAACGACCAGGCGCAATGCAGGTTGCCATGATCGGTGACGGCGAGGGAATCCATGCCCAGCGCCTGCACCCGGTCCAACAGCTCAGGGATGCGGTTCGCGCCGTCGAGCAGGGAATATTCGCTGTGCGTGTGGAGATGAACGAATGCCATGGCGGATGTGGTGAAGGTACCGGCGCTTGCGCGCATTGTCAAAACGAATCGGCGCGTCGAGATTTCCACGCCATGCAATGGGCGACGTTACTCGTCCTGGGCGCCGCGACCGCCCTCTTCCATCGCCTGACGGCGGGGGCGCCGCTCGAGGCGCGCGCCACACTCGCGCTCGGCTTCCTGCTGCTCGCGGCCCCCGTCGCCGGATCGCTCGTCGCGCGGCACCGCTGGCCGCGCCTCGTGGGGTATCTCGCCCTCGGCGTGTTCGTAGGGCCGAGCTGGTTCGGGCTGGTGCGCGCCGACGAGGTCGGGGCGCTGCGCTTCGTAAGCGACGTGGTGGTGACGCTGATCGCGTTCCGCGCCGGTGCCGGCCTCGACCTGCGCGCGCTCGCGCGGCCCCACCCCGGGCTGCGGCGCGCGCTGCTGGGCACCGTCGCGGGACCGTTCCTCCTCACCGCGCTGGTCGCGTTCGTCGTGACGCCGCGCTTCCCGCTCACGGTCCACGAATCCTGGGGTGACGGACTGGCTGTGGCGTTGGCGCTGGGGGCGTTCGCTGTCGCCGCGTCGCCCGTGGTGGTGCAGGCTTTGATCGATGAGACCGGCGCGCGTGGCTCGCTGGCGCGTGACGTCCTGGCGCTCGCCGCGGGGCAGGAGGTCGCGGCTCTCGTTCTCCTCGCGCTGGCGCTGCTCGTCGCATGGCCGCTGTCCGGTGCGGGCGCCGTGGTGCCGGCGGCGCTGTGGCAGGGCCCCGCCTTGCTGCTGGGCGCGCTGGTGGCGGGCGCCGTGGCAGCCTGGCTGCTCGCGTATTTCGGAGCCGGTGCTCGCAATGACTCCAAGATCCTGGGGCTCGCGTTGGTAGCCGGGCTGGGAGCGCATTGGGTGGGCCTCGAGCCGGTGCTGTTCGCCCTGGCGGCCGGGGCGGTGCTGCGCGGCCTCGCTCCCGCGCAGGCGGCGGCGTTGGGCAGTGCGGTAGCAGGCGTGGAGGGCCCGCTCCTTGCAGTGTTCTTTGCCCTGGCCGGGGCCGGGTTCGCGTTCGGTGCCCTGGCGGATGTGTGGGGCTGGGTGGTGCTCTTCGCGGGCCTGCGCGCGCTGGGTCTCTACTATGGAATGCGCTGGGCGGCGCGGAGTCCCAGCGTGGATCCGGCCCTGGCGCAGTACGGCTGGTGGGGGCTGGTGGCGCAACCTGGCGCGACGGTGGCGCTTGCGGCGTTGGCGCGCCGAGCCTTTCCCGAATGGGGGGTCTCGCTGGAGGCCCTCGTTCTGGCGATGATTGGGGTAAATGAAGTGGCCGGTGCGATCTCGTTCCGACGGGCGTTGGATGCGGTGGGAGACTCCAAGGAGGACGCGCACGATGCGGCACAGTCTGTCGGTGATCGCGATCTCGTCACTTTGGGCGGCGGCGGCGTGTAGCGACGGCGGTACCGGGGTCAAACTGCCGCCCTGCGCCTCTTCGTTCGGCAGTCATGTCGCCACCACCTTGGGGTCAGACACGATGCTCGACCCCGCGAGCGACTCCGGTTGCGTGGTGTTCGACAACAATCCTTCGGGGATCGACTCCGCGATCTACCTGGTGGTGCCGCAGTCCGCCACGGGCGTGCCGGGGGTGACCACGAGCTTCTCGCTGCACGGCGATACGGTCCGCCCGGTGCTCGCGGCCGCCGCCGTGGCGTCCACGCCCCGGCTCACGCTGGCGCAGCAGTTTCACGATTTCCTGCGGGTATCGGAGCAGCGGCGCTGGTTCGGGTCCGCGCCGGCCGGCCCGGCCCCCGCGGCCGTGGCGCCGTTCCCGGTGCCGCCGGACACGCTCAATCAGCAGCGCGGGTTCAGCGTCTGCTCCAACCTGACGTGCTCCGTCTTCAAGCACATCACCGCGACGGCGAAAGCGGTGGACAGCACGCTCGTGATCTACGTGGACAATGCCGCGCCGGCGGGCGGCCTGTCGAGCTTCGACCTCGACACGCTGGGCAAGACGTTCGACAACCGGCTGTATGCCATCGACACCGCGGCGTTCGGACGCGAATCGGACATCGACGGCAACGGCAAGGTCATCGTCCTGATGACTCCCATCGTCAACAAGCTCGTGACCAAAAAACAGTGCAACGACGCCGGGGGCGGTTTCGTGGCCGGCTTCTTCTTCGGTGCGGACATCGATCCATTCTACGCCACCGACTCGCGCTTCAACCACGCCGAGGTCTTCTACTCGCTCGTGGCGGACCCCGACAGCGTCCTGTCCTGCGCCCACACCGTGAGCGAGATCAAACACGTCGTCCCGGTGACGTTCATCCACGAATTCCAGCACATGATCAGCTATAACCAGCACGTCCTGCTCAAGGGTACCGACCCGGAAGTGCTGTGGTTGAACGAAGGGTTCTCGCATTACGCCGAGGAGCTGGGCGGGCGCAGTTATCTGCCGACCGACTCGGTGACCTTCACGCGGTTCGTGATCGGGGACCTCTACAACGCCTATCAGTATCTCGATTCGACGGGGAACCACTTCCTGCTTCCCACCGAAGGGATCGGCAGTTTGGCGGAGCGCGGTGCCGCCTGGCTCTTCGTGCGCTACCTGGTGGACCAGCAGCGCGCCGACACGTCGTTCGCGGCGGGCGCCGCGGTCACGCGCCCGATGGAGTTCACCACGTCGACGGGCGCCGACAACGTTGCCGCAGCCACCGGCGTGCCGTTCGAGCAGACGGTCACGAATTGGGCACTCGCCAATTACGTGTCGGACCTGCAGGGTTTCACCGCGCCCAGTCAGCTGAAGTACACGTCGTGGAGCTTCCGGACGGCGTTCGCGTCCTTGCACACGCAGTATCCCGGCGACTTCATCAAACAATTCCCGCTGACGCCGGGCATGAGCGCCGGCAGCGCCACCAACGTGACCGGCACGCTGCGCGCGGGCTCCGGGGTGTACCGCCTCGTGGTGCAGGTGGCGAGCGGCCCCGGGTTCACGCTGCGGTTCGGCACGAGCAGCGGGGGGCCTCTGTCGGCGACTCCGGTGCCGCGGCTGTCAGTCATCAAGATCAAGTGAGGGCGTCCCGTGTTGCCTTGACGATTTTCCTGGACGTCTTTTTCGCAGTTACCGCTGCCGGTCAAACCGCCGTGGCCACGCTACCCGGCTCGACCCGGTCCGCCGGCTTGGGCGGGGCGGGCGTGGCCCTCGTCGGCGACGCCGGCGCCCTGTTCGCCAACCCGGCCGGCATCGCTACCGTGCGCCACATCGCGGTGGAGGGCTCCTACGAGCCGTACCTGGGCGGCACGACGCTCAGCTCCGGCGCGTTCGCGATCCGCCTGCTGCATTTCCACCTCGGCGCGGGCGTGCAGGCGCTCGACTATGGCACGGAGCCCGAGATCGTCCCCGACCCGTCGACCGGTGGCCGCACGGGCATGCCCACCGGCAACACGTTCCGCTCGACGGATCTCCTCGGCGTGGGCACGCTGGTTTACCGCTACGGCCTGATCGCCGTGGGAGCGTCGGGCAAGTACGCGCGCCAACAGATCGGCACGTGGTCGGCCGACGCCTGGGCGGGCGATGCCGGGCTCGCCATCGCGCTGTTCGACATCATGGCGTTCGGCGCCAGTGTGCAGAATCTGGGCGGCGACTTGGGCAACGGCGCCCGGCTGCCGCGACGCACCCGCGTGGGATTCACGATGAATTACGTGGACCCGGAAGGCGCCTATCGCCTCCTCACCACGCTCGAGGGCCAGTGGCTCGCCGGCGGCAAGACGGTGCTGGTGACGGGTCTCGAGGGCGGCGTCGTGACGCGCGGCGTGGGGCTCGTGGGGCGCGTGGGCTACGCGGCGCACGGACCGGGCAACGACGCGTCGCCCCTATCTTTCGGCGCGGGCGTCGAGCTGGGACGCCTGCATCTCGATTACGCATATCAGAACTATGACGCACTGGGGGGTGGGTTGAGCCGGGTGGGCGTGCGATGGACCCCGTAGAGCGGCAGCGGCCCCGCTGGGGCCGCATCATCCTGCGACTCATTCGCTGGGCGGCGGTCGGCATTCCCGTCGCGTTCATCCTCGCCTATGCGATCAGCGCCGACGTGCGCTACCTCGCGCGGGCGGGTGCTCAGGAAGCCCGGCTGCTGTGGCGGCGCCGCGCGATCGCCGGCCTGGTGAAGGATCCCCGCACGCCCCCAGGGTTGAGGCAGCGGTTGCAGCTGGTGGCGGATGCTAGGGCGTTCGCAGCCGATTCGCTGGGCCTCGCGGTGGGCGAAACGTATACGACCTATGCCGACGTGGGCCGCGATACGCTGTTGCTCGTGCTCTCGGCCAGCCCCAAGGGCAAGCTGCAGGAGCACACCTGGAAGTATCCGATCGTGGGCGTGGTGCCCTATAAAGGCTTTTTCAGCGTCCACGCCGCGCAGCAGGCTGCCGCCGACCTGGACGCGCAGGGCCTCGACACCTACCTGCGACCCTCCGGCGCGTTCTCGACGCTCGGCTACTTCAACGATCCGTTGCTGTCCACGGCGCTGTCGCGCGACACCATGGAGCTGGTGGCGACGGTGATTCACGAGCTGGCGCACAACACGCTGTATCTGCCGAGCCAGACGCCGTTCAACGAGAGCTTCGCGTCGTTCGTAGGGTATCGCGGTGCGCAGGCGTTCTTCCGCTCGCGCCATGATTCACTCGATGCGGCGCGTGCCGCGGCGCGCTGGCGCGACGAGCGCACGCTCGACGTGTTTTATGCTGAGCTCGCGCGCCGGCTCGATTCCGCCTATAGCGATACGGCGAGCCCCGCGACCCTGGTGCGCACGCGGAGTGTCTTGTTCGGCTGGGCCCGCCACCAGCTGGCCGGGTCGGTGGGGCAGGGGCTCGAGACGTACGACTGGCGCTGGTTCGCCCAGGCGCCGCTGAACAACGCGGTCGTCATCGCGCAGCGGCTGTACCGGATGAACCTGAACCTGTTCGATGAGGTGTATCTGCAGAGCGGCGCCGACATCCGCGAGACCGTCCGCGCGATCCAGATCCGCGTCTTCACCGAGGCCGACCAGGATCCCTACCGGGCGCTGTACTCGCGGCCCGGAATGCCCGTCAGGCGCTAATTGCCTCTCAGGCGCTCGGCGTCGGCCACGCGCTGCAATGCGATGGCGTACGCCGCGGTGCGGAACGTCGCCTTCTTCTGTTTGGACAGATCCCGCACGGCGGCGTAGGCCTTGGTGATCGTCGCCTTGAGCTCCCGGTTCACCTGCTCGTGCGTCCAGCGGTACTGCTGCAGGTTCTGCGCCCACTCGTAGTAACTGACCGTCACACCGCCTGCGTTGGCGAGGAAGTCGGGGATCACGGCGATGCCGCGCTCCTCGAGGATCGCGTCCGCGGTCGGGGTGGTGGGCTCGTTCGCGCCTTCGACCACGACCTTGCAGTCGATCGTCCGGGCATTCGCTTCCTTGGTGATCACGCCGCCCAGCGCCGCCGGCACGAGCCAGTCGCACGGGATGGTCCACAACTCCTCGTTGGTGATGGCCTTACCGCCCTTCCATTCACCCACCGGCCGCCGCTCGCTTACGTGCTTGAGTAGCCCGGGCAGGTCGAGGCCCTTCTCGTTGACGATGCCGCCGTCCACGTCGCTCACGGCGATGACCTTGGCGCCTTCCTCGGCATCGAGCAGGCGCGCCAGGTGACTGCCGACGTTGCCGAAGCCCTGGATCACCACGCGACCGCCCTTGAGTGGGATGCCGTAGTCGCGCGCGTACTCCGACATCACGTACATCACGCCGCGCCCCGTCGCTTCTTCGCGTCCCAGCGAACCGCCCAGCGCCACCGGCTTCCCGGTGACGACGGCCGGCGTATAGCCCTGGCGACTGGAGTATTCGTCCAGAATCCACGCCATCACTTGCGCGTTGGTGTTGACGTCGGGCGCGGGAATGTCGCGGTACGGACCGAGCACGATCGAAATGCGCTGCGTGAAGCGGCGCGTCAGGCGCTCCAGCTCGAGCTTCGAGAGTTTGCGTGGATCGACTTGGATGCCGCCCTTGGCGCCGCCGAACGGAATGTCCATCAGCGCCGTCTTCCACGTCATGATCGTGGCGAGACCCAGCACTTCGTCCTTGTCCGCCTCCGGGTGGTAGCGGATGCCGCCCTTGCACGGCCCGCGCGCACCGTTGTGCTGGATGCGGTAGCCCGTGAACACCTCGATGCGCCCGTCGTCCATGCGCACGGGGAGCTCGACCTGCACCTCACGAAACGGCGCGGTCAGGATGCTGCGCATGTAGGCTTCGAGGTTGATGAGGTCCGCCGCGCGGTCGAATTGACTGCGCGCGATGGCCTTGCCCGACATGGGGGCGCGGGCCTGGGGCGTCGTCGTGGTCACTGCGTCGTCCTCCTGGGACGAAGAGGGGGTCAGACGGGACGGAGCCGGCGGCCGGCGAGCCGGGCGGCCGGATGCTGCGCTTCGGCGAGCGTGTGTGCCACCTGCGCCCCGAGCGACCGGCGCCGGCCGGCGTCGGTGAGCACGCCGACCAGATCGGCGGCGGCCGCCGTCTCCCCGGGGTGCTCCAGCACGAATGCCAGTCCCTGTGCGTGCTCCACCAGGGCCGCGCCGAGGGTGTCCCACTCGGCCTCGCGCCCCAGCGGCCGCCCAGCGACGACCAGCGGGCACGCGCCCAGGTCGAAGGCCGCCCGCTCGACGCGCGGCGCGCCGAGGCCCTGGGCCAGCCGGTCCCAGGCCGGGAGCGAGGGACCCAGGGCCACCACCTGGCCGAACCGCCAGCCGCAGTCCTGCGCCAGCTCCAGGAACGCGGCGATCAGGGCGTCGTCGCTGGGCGGCGTGGCCGCCGGCGCGGCGGCGAGCACGGGAGCTCCGCCCTCGGCGAACCAGCGTTCGCCGGGCGCCAGGTCTTCGGGTTTGCGGGGTGCGTAGAATGCGAAGCGGCGGGTGACCGCGATCTCGTGCTCCGCAGCGTCGCGCTGCTCCTTGTGCTCGGCAGCCTGCGCCGCGCCTTCGAAGGCCACTTCGGCGGCCTGGTAGCGTCCGGCGTCGCGCATCACGCGGCCGCGCAGCAGCAGCGTCTCGGAATGGGGCTCGAGCGCGAAGGCGCGATCGAGGGCCAGCGCCGCGCGGGTGCGGTCTCCCAGACGATAGGCCGCGACCCCCAGCTCGTGCCACGCGATCGCCAGATCGGGATCGCGCTCCATCGCCTGTTCCAGCGTGGTGATCGCGTCGCGGTAGCGGCTCAGCTCGATCAGCGCGGCGCCGCGCAGGGTGAGCGAGAAGGCGTCTTCGGCGAATTGCGCGGTGCAGCCGTCGGCGAGGCGCAGGGCGTCGTCGCGGCGGCCGTTGCGGCGCAGCAGCTCGAAGTACTCGGCCCAGCACTGCTTCAGGTCGGGCTGCGCGGCGAGCACGTCGCGATAGGCGCGCTCGGCGTCGCCGACGCGGCCTTCGCGCGCGAGCCAGCGGGCCCGGGCCATGGCACGCTCGCTCGGGGCGTCGGGGAACAGATCGTAAGACGCCGTGGTTCGCATCGGGGCTAATCTACGCCCGCGCGGGTCGCTGGCTAGCCGAGCCGGTGTCGTCTATCTTGCCCGCCATGGACACGGAAACTTTACTCCGCGATCTGTCGGAATTCCTGCGTATCCCTTCCATTTCCACGTTGCCCGCACACGATGCCGACTGCCGTCGCGCGGCGGAGTGGGTGGCGGCCGAGCTGCGGCGCCTGGGGTGCCGCGAAGTGTCGTTTCTCGGCAGCGACACCCATCCCGTCGTGTGGGGTGTGGGGCCGGACGTGCCGGGCGCGCCGACGCTGCTCATCTACGGCCATTATGACGTGCAGCCGCCCGATCCGCTGGCGGAATGGACCACGCCGCCGTTCGAGCCGACGGTGCGCGACGGCCGCCTGTATGCGCGCGGGTCGGCCGACGACAAAGGCCAGGTGTTCTGCCTGCTGCGCGCCATCGCGGCGGCGGGCCGCCCGCCCGTCAACTTCCGCTTCCTGATCGAAGGTGAAGAGGAATTCGGCAGCAAAGTGCTGTTCGACGTGCTCGAGCGCGAGCCGGAGCGCACGAAGGCCGACGCCGCGCTCGTCGCCGACATGGCCTACGTCGCGCCGGGGTGGCCCGCGGTTTACACCGGCCTGCGCGGCATGTGCTATGCCGAAATCACCGTCCGCACCGCCAAGTCCGACCTGCATTCCGGCGAGTACGGCGGCGCCGCGCCCAACGCGCACGAGGAGCTGTGCCGCCTGCTGGGCCGCCTCAAGACCGCCGACGGGAAGATCCACATCCCCGGCCTGTATGGGGCCGTGCGGCGGCCCGGCAAGGCCGAGCTTGCGGCTTGGAAGCGACTGCCGTTCAAGGAAGCGGACTTCCTCAAGCGCCGCGTGCAAGGGAAGGCGTTGACGGGATTGAAGAAGTATTCGGTGCTGGAGCGGCTGTGGGCGCTGCCGACGTTCGAGATCCACGGCATCATGGGCGGCTTCACGGGCGTGGGCTCCAAGACCGTGATTCCCGCCGCGGCGACGGCTAAAGTCAGCCTGCGGCTGGTCCCCGATCAGAAACTGAAGACAGTGGAGCGACAGCTCGCGGCGACCGTGCAGCGCCTCGCGCCCAAGTACGTGGACGCGAGCGTGCGGTTTATCAACGGCGCGGACCCCGCCCAAATCGCGCTCGACCACCCGGTGTTCCAGGTGCTGGAGCGCGCGTTCAAGGAAGTGGTGGGGCGGGGGACGATTCCGGCGCGCGCCGGCGGCTCGATCCCGGTGGTCCCGGCGCTGGGCAAATCGGGCGCGCCCGTTCTGCTCACCGGCATCGGCCTCCCCGACGACCGCCTGCACGCGCCCGACGAGAAACTCGACCTCAAGCAGTTGTGGGATGGGATCAACGTGTTCAAGCGCTTCTACCAGCTGCTGGCGGAAATGCGGGTCTAAGCCTTCGTCTTACTGGCGTTGCGGAATTTGTTGATCTCATGCTGCGTCAGGCCGCGGCCGCCGTAGCGCTCTTCCGTCCACGGGTCGCCGCGCATGTGGTAGCCGTTCTGCTCCCAGAAGCCCGGAATGTCCTGCTCCAGCAGCTCGATGCCGCGCACCCACTTGGCGCTCTTCCATAAGTAGAGATGCGGCACCAGCAGCCGCGCCGGCCAGCCGTGCTCCGGCGTGAGCGATTCGCCGGCCCACTTGAGGGCGATCAGGTTGTCGGGCCGGTCGAGGTCCGCCAGCGGCAGATTGGTGGTGAACCCCTGCTCGGCGTACACCAGCGCGTATCCCGCCGCGGGTTTCACGCCGGCCCGCTCGAGCAACAGCTGCACCGCCACGCCCTCGAACGTGTTGTCCAGCCGGCTCCAGGTGGTCACGCAATGCATGTCGCAGGTGATGGTCTTGCGCGGCAGCTGCAGCAGTTCGTCGTAGGTGAGCGTGTACGGCCGGTCCACCAGTCCCGACAACTCGAACGTCCACGTCTTGGTGTCGACCTTGGGCACGTTGCCGTAATGCAGCACGGGCCACTTGTCGGTGCGAATTTGTCCGGGGGGAACGCGATCGGTCATCGCGTGTGCGCGGCTTCCTTGGCGGTCATCTGGAAAGCTGTCTCGAAGCCGCGGATCACCGCCTCGGATGTCCGTTCCCACACGGCCGCTCCCTGCTCCATGTCCTTTAGGGCCCGGCTCCCCGCTCCCCATTCTTTCTCCACCGACGTCATCACCACACCGGGAATCCCGCACGGCACGATGCGATCGAACCAGCCGAGGTCCGTCGTGACGTTCAGCGCGAAGCCGTGCCAGGTGACCCACTGCTTCACGTGAATACCGATGCTCGCGATCTTCCGGCCGCGCGTCCACACGCCCGTCCAACCGCTGCTGCGCTCGGCCGGTATGCCGAGCTCGCCCAGCCCATCGATCAACGCTTGCTCCAGCGTGCGCAGATACCAGTGCAGGTCCTGGCGATGCTGGCGCAGGTCGAGAATCGGGTAACCCACCAGCTGGCCCGGGCCGTGGAACGTCACGTCGCCACCGCGCTCCACCTCGAACACCTCGACGCCGTCGGGCCGCAGCAGGTTCGTGGCGTGGGAGCTGCGGCCCAGGGTGAGGACCGGTGGATGCTCGAGCAGCAGCAGCAGGTCGTGGGGCAGGCGGCCGGCGATGCGGTCCGCGGCGAGCCGGCGCTGCCATTCCAGGGCTTCACCGTAGGGCACGAGGCCGGCGTGCACGATTTCCAGTACGCGGTCGCTCACAGGCCGCCCGCTCCCGGCGCGCCGCTCGCCGCATGCACCGCCCACCGGCTCCCCGCGATGCCGAGGGCGAGACTGCCGCACCCCCAGAGCGTGAGCCCGATGGCGCCGCCCAACCGGAACGCGACCTGGGCGAGGAATCCCACGATTAGCGTGCCGACCGCCGACAACACGGCGATCACGCCGCGCTGCCACACATTCTCGATGGCGCGGCTGCGCCGCCAGCCGAAGAACGCCGCCAGGGCCACGCCCGCCAACAGACCGGCGAGCAGCGGGTCGCCCACCATCCCGTAGTCCCCGGGATCGAGCCGCGCCCGCAGCTGCGCGACGACGCCCTGCGCCGCGGTGATCGTGGCGCCGCCCAAGCCCACGCCCGTGGCCAGGGCCCCCAGGCCCGTGGCGAGCGGATCCCGCGGCGCCGCGTCCGTCACATGTCCACCACCCGGCCGAGCGAGTCGAGCGCCGCCTGCGCCACGGCTTCCGACATGGTCGGGTGCGCATGGATCGCGAGCTCGATCTCTTCGACCGTGTACTCGTTCTCGCGCGCGACCGCGAGCTCGTGGATCATCTCCGATGCGTGCGCGCCGACGATATGCGCGCCCAGGATCTCGCCGTACTTCTTGTCGCGCAGGATCTTGACGAATCCCGCCGTCTCCCCCGATCCGCGCGCCCGCCCGTTGGCCGAGAAGGGGAACTTGCCGGCGACGTAATCGAGCCTCTTCTCCTTGCACTGGTCTTCCGTCAGCCCGATGCTCGCCACCTCGGGGTTGCAGTAGGTGACGCTGGGCACGTTGTCGTAGCGGATGGCGTGGGGCTTCTGCCCGGCCACGAGCTCGGCGACGTGCACGCCTTCACGCATGCCCTTGTGGGCGAGCATCGGCGGACCCGCGACGTCGCCGATGGCGTAGTAGCCCGGCACCGTGGTCTGGAGATTCTGGTCCACCTTGATGAACCCGCGGTCCGTGAGCTGAATCCCGGTCTCCTTGAGGCCGATGTTCTCGGTGTTCACCGCGCGCCCCGCCGCCATCAGGACGACGACGGCCTCGACCTGCTGCTTGGCCCCGCCCGCCTCGACGTCGAGCGTGACCTTGTCCTTGCCGACTTTGGCCTGTGTCACCTTGGCGCCGGCGATCACGTCGATGCCGCGCTTCTTATAGGCTCTGACCAGCTCGGCGGACGACTCGGCGTCTTCCAGCGGCAGGATGCGGGGCAGGGCTTCGATCACCGTGACCTTGGTGCCGAAGGCGCTGAAGACGTCGGCGAACTCCATGCCGACCGCGCCCGCGCCGACGATCGCCATGGACTTGGGGGCCGTTTCCAGGAACAGCGCTTCGTCCGAGGAAATCACCGTCGTCTTGTTGATGTCGAGCCCGATCTGCGGAATGCCCTTCACGCGCGAGCCCGTGGCGATCATCACGGCCTTCTTGGCCTCGTACACGTCGCCCCCGACCTTCACCTTCTTGCCGGGCTGCAAGGTGCCCGTGCCCTTCACCACCGTGACCTTGTTCTTCTTCATCAGGAATTCGACGCCCTTGGAGTTCTGCTCGCTGACGCGTCGCGAGCGCTTCATGGCGACGCCGTAATCTGTCTTGACGGCGCCGGCATCCACCCCGAAATCTTTGGATTCCTTGAGCAGATTGGCGATGTAGGCCGAATGGAGCAGGGCTTTGGTCGGGATGCAACCAATATTCACGCACACGCCGCCGAGTTTGTCCTGCTCGATCACGGCGGTCGAGAGGCCGAGCTGGGCCGAGCGGATCGCGGCGACATAGCCCGCGGGCCCGCCGCCGAGAATGATCACGTCGAATTGGTTGGCCACGATTTGACACCCTCACTTGCCGCGATTGTTGTCACACGCTGAAGCCCACACCCTTTAGGGTGTGAAGGTCAGAGCAGCATTGCCAATGGATTCTCCAGCATCTGTTTGAGCGTCTTCAGGAACGCGGCGCCGGTGGCGCCATCGATCACGCGATGATCGCAGCTCATGGTCACGCGCACGCGGCGCCGGGGCGCCACCGCGCCGTCCACCACCACCGGCTTCTGCACGATCGAGCCGATGGCGAGGATCCCCGCCTCGGGCGGATTGATCACGCCGGTGAACTGATCGATCTCGAACATGCCGAGGTTGGAAACGGAGAACGTGGAGCCCGTGTACTCGTCGGGCGTGAGCCGCCGCTCGCGCGCGCGGCCCGCGAGCGCCTTCGCTTCCGTGCCGATCTGCGCCAACGACTTCAAGTCGGCGTTCTTGATCACCGGCGTGATCAGGCCGTCCTCGATCGCCACCGCCATCCCGATGTGCACCTCGTTCCAGTAACGGATGTGGTCGTCCTGGAACCAGGCGTTGCAGGCGCGGTGCTTGGTGAGCGCCAGCGCGGTAGCCTTGATGATGATGTCGTTGAAGCTGATGCGGCCCGTGTCGCCGAGCTGCTGATTGAGCGAGTCCCGCGCTTCCGCCGCCCGCTCCATGTCCACTTCGGTCGTGAGGAAGAAATGGGGGATGGGGCCGAGCGACGTCGCGAGGCGCCGCGCGATCGTCTTGCGGATCTGGGTGAGGGGGACGTCCTCGAACGACGGACCGCCGCGCGTGACCGGGGTCGGTGCCGGTGCGGGCGTCGTGGTGCGTGGTTGCATTGGAGCAGCGGCAGACGTCGCTGCGGGACGACCAGCGCCTTCCAGGTCTCGTTTCACCACCCGCCCGCCCGGGCCCGAGCCCTGCACGCGCTGCAAGTCGAGCCCCGAGTCGCGGGCGATGCGTTTGGCGAGGGGGGAGGCCTTCACTCGGTCGGCGTCTGCGACCGGGGCGCGGGGTTGCTCCGGCGTGGCGGCGGGCGCTGCTGCGGCAACTGGCGCCGGCGCAGCAGGTGCCGCCTGCGCCGCAGGCGCTGCCTGTCCGTCGATCTTTTCCCCCGGCGCGCCGATGTAGGCCACGACGCTTCCCACCGGCACCGTCTTGCCCTCGGGCACCAGCACCTTGACCAGGCTGCCATCAGCGCGGGCGACCAGCTCCATCACCGCCTTGTCGGTTTCGACCTCGGCCAGGGACTCGCCGGTCTTCACGGCGTCCCCTTCCTTCTTATTCCACTTCACCAGGCGCCCCTCTTCCATCGTGGGGGAGAGCGCCTCCATGTAGACGGTGGTGGCCATGGTCAGTCGAGGTAGAGCACGCGCCGCGCCGCCGCCACGACCTTCTCGGGCGAGGGCTTGGCGAGCCGCTCCAGCTGCTTGTTGTAGGGCATCGGGACGTCCGTCTGCGTCACCCGCAGCACCGGGGCGTCGAGCTGGTCGAAGGCATCGCGCTGGATGATGTCCACCACCTGCGCGCCGATGCCGGCGTGCGGCCAGCCCTCCTCCACCACCACGCAGCGGTTGGTCTTCGCCACCGACTCGAGTACCGCAGTCTCATCCATGGGGCGCAACGACCGTAGATCGAGCACCTCGGCCGAGACGCTTTGCTCGGCGAGCTGCTCCGCCGCCTTGAGCGTCAGCGCCACGGTCTTGGAATGGCACACCAGCGTGACGTCCGAGCCCGCGCGCTTCACGTCTGCCTTGCCGATCGGCGTCAGATACTCGCCGTCCGGCACCTCGCCCTTGGTGTTGTAGAGCATCTCGCCTTCCAGCACGATCACCGGGTTGTTGTCGCGGATGGCGGACTTGAGCAGGCCCTTGGCGTCGGCGGGCGTGGCGGGCGCCACGACCTTGAGGCCGGGGATGTACGCCAGCCACGATTCCCAGGCTTGGGAGTGTTGCGCCCCGAGCTGCAGCGCGGCACCGTTGGGGCCGCGGAACACGATCGGCATCCGGATCTGGCCGCCCGACATATAGAGCATCTTCGCGGCCGAGTTGACGATTTGATCGAGCGCCAGCACCGCGAAGTTCCAGGTCATGAATTCGATCACCGGCCGCAAGCCGCCCATCGCCGCGCCCACGCCGATGCCGGCGAAGCCCAGCTCGGCGATCGGCGTGTCGACCACGCGCTTCGCCCCGAACTCCTCGAGCAGGCCGCGGCTGACCTTGTACGCGCCCTGGTAGACGCCGACTTCCTCGCCCATCAGGAAGACGTCGCCGTCGCGCTGCATCTCCTCGCGCAGCGCCTGGTTCAGGGCGTCCCGGTACGTGAGCGTCGCCATGGTTCAGTCGGCCAGCACGTGCATGGTGAGCGCGTCGGGTGCGGGATCGGGACTCTCGTCGGCGAACTTCACCGCGGCTTCGACCTCGGCGTGGATCTCGGCGTCGAGGGCGTCGATCGCGGCCTGGTCCATTACGCCGTCGTCCTTGAGCTTGTGGGCCATTTGCGTGATCGGATCTTTCTTTTTCTGCTCTTCCACTTCTTCTTTGGTGCGATAGACGCCGTGCAGCGGATCGGACATCGAGTGGCCCATGAACCGGTACGTGCGCACCTCGAGCAGCGTGGGGTGGTCGCCTTTGCGGGCGCGGTCAGCGGCGCGTTTGGCGGCCTCGTACACCGCCAGCACGTCCATGCCGTTCACCATCTCCGCGGCCATGTCGTAGCTGCAGGCGTGCTCCACCACGTCGGTGTCTCCGCGGCCATGTCGTAGCTGCAGGCGTGCTCTACCACGTCGGTGACAGCCGCCACGCGCTCGAACGCGGTGCCCATACCGTGGCGGTTGTTCTCGCACACGAAGATCACCGGCAGCTTCCACACCGACGCCATGTTCAACGCCTCGTGGAACGCACCGATGTTCACGGCCGCTTCGCCGAAGAAGCAGATGCAGACCTGGTCGGTGCCGCGATACTTCGCCGCGAACGCGAGACCCGCGGCGAGCGGAATGTGCCCGCCCACGATGCCGTGGCCGCCCATGAAATGGCGCGCTGCGTCGAACAGGTGCATCGAGCCGCCTTTGCCGCCCGAGCAGCCCGTCGCCTTGCCGAACAGCTCCGCCATCACGGCGCCCGGCGGAATGCCGCGGATCAATGCTTGGCCGTGCTCGCGATAGGAGCAGATGACGTAGTCGTCGTCGCGCAGCGCGGTGAGCGTGCCGACGCCGACCGCCTCCTGGCCGATGTAGAGGTGGCAGAACCCGCCGATCTTGCCGAGCGCGTAGCATTCGGCGGTCTTCTCTTCGAAGCGGCGCACCAGCAGCATCTGCCGCAGCATGCGGCGATGCCGCTCGGCTTGCGCTTTCGTGTCTTTGGCGGTCGCGGCGGCGGTAGCCAACCAGCGGACCGGACTCGACGTGACGGAATCCCCTCGCCCGGCCCAGGCGCCGCAGCTCGGCGAATTCGTCGGGTGTGTAGTAGCGCGCGATCGGCAAGTGATCCGCCGACGGCCGCAGGTACTGACCGACCGTCAGGATGTCCACGCCCTGCGTCCGGAGATCACGCATCGCGACCGGCAGCTCGTCCCACTCTTCACCCAGGCCGACCATCAGGCCGGACTTGGTGAGCAGCGTAGCGTCCAGCTCTGCGCAGGGCTTCCGGATTGCCCTTGAAGTCGGGGATCAGCACTTCGACCGACGTCTGAGGCAGGCGGCGACGCAGCTCGGTGATGGCGCCGGCGAAAATCTCGGCGCCGCCGTTGGGGAGGTCGTCGCGATCCACGCTCGTGATCACGACGAAGTCGAGCCCCATTTGCGCGACGGCCTCGGCCAGCCGCGCCGGCTCGTCCAGATCGAGCGCCTTGGGCGTGCCATGCGCCACCGCGCAGTAGGCGCAGTTGCGCGTGCACACGTCGCCCAGAATCATGAACGTCGCGGCCTTGTGCTCCCAACACTCACCGATGTTGGGGCAGTGGGCCTCCTCGCACACGGTATGCAGCTTGAGGTCGCGCATCAGGCCTTTGAGCGCGACGTAATTGGCGCCCCCGGGGGCGGGGACCTTGAGCCAGGACGGCTTGCGCTCGGCCGGGGCGGCCTGCCCCCGGCGTGGCGTGAGCTGGATCAGCGGCGCATCGGGCATGTCGGCCAAGAAGATAGCGGTGTGAATGGGCACCGGGTAGGGTTTTTCAACCGCCCGGTTGAATCGAGTCTAGTGCCGCGGCTCGTCGCCGCGCTCGCGCAGGCGCTTCAGCTGCTCCTCGATCGCGGGATCGCTCGACAGCGTCCCGTCGGCGATGTCGGCGAGCTCCTCGGCCTCACGCCACTGCCGCTCCAGCTCCAGGACCTCTGCCTGCTCGTCCACCGCCATCTCCAGCGCCAGCCGTCGCTCGGGCCGCAACGAGCGCAGCGTCAGCTCGCGCCGCGCGATGTCCTTGATGAGGCGGTCCGGACCGCCCTGGGACTCCACTTCGCGGGCCGCGTCGGCGGCGCGCCGTTTGCCCGTGCGCTGCAGGTTGAGGTACGTCAGCCCTTGGCGCACCGCCCGGGCGGCGTCGCTACCGGTGAGCAGCGCGCCCTCCTGGTGGCAGCGGGGACAGCTCACCACGAGCGCCAGATCCGCTCGCGCATCGGGGACCAGGCGCGCGCGTTGGACGTGCTTGGCGCGCAGCTCCATGACGGTGTTGCACCGCGCGCAGATCGGCGGCTCGGTGAGCGGCACGCGACGCCGGCCGACGATCCCGGTGTAGATGGAGTTGGCGAGATTCGGCAGCTGGAACGTCATC
>WNGO01000682.1_pt1 | contig 25491 bp, 18 predicted proteins | sample 5400511 | NCBI WGS metagenome assembly WNGO01 (sample SAMN13153380, study PRJNA577476) | soil metagenome | isolation source: 20 cm soil or saprolite under Garry oak tree replicate 2 | place: USA:California | collected 2016-06-15 | reverse complement strand
TGCGTAGGTCGTAGCCCTCCGCCCAACGGAGCGGTGCCCGCGGCGTGAGGCCGTCCCGATTTACCAGTCGGGCGCTCGCCCCCTTCAGGCCCTGCACCAGGCGTGGAATGCTGATGACGGGAAGCAACTGGAGCACGAGGTGCACGTGGTCCGCGACGATTCCCGCGGCGAGAACGCGCGCCCCATGGCGCTGCGCCTCCTTTGGTAGAAACCGGCGCAGAAAGGCCGCGACATCCGAATTGATAAGGGGCTGCCGCTGCAAGGTGGTCCACGTCAGGTGGACGTACACTCGGACGGGCATGCGCCGAAGCTACGCTTGGACGGAAGGAGATTGTGATCAAATCGATGCAGCGTGGGGCGTTTGTCTGCGCACGCGTCCTTCAGGACGCGCTGCCGCCGAGCGGGGACTTCAGTCCCTCATAACCAAACAACCCATGAGCGTCCCCCAATCGTGCTGTACCCATCGTGGGGTATAAGGGACTCAAGTCCCCACTCGGCCGTGGGGCGTCCTCAAGGACGAGGCGTCCTTCAGGACGCGCTGTCGCCGAGCAGGGACTTTAGTCCCTCACAAACACATGAACGCAAGGAATCCATGGGCGTCACTTGTCTTGAGCGTCACCGGTCGCGTGTTATAAGGGACTCAAGTCCCCACTCGGCCGTGGGGCGTCCTAAAGGACGCGGCGTCCTTCAGGACGCGCTGCCGCCGAGCAGGGACTTCAGTCCCTCATAAACAATCATGAGCGTCAACCCAAGGCTCTCCCACTAACCCATTGAGCGTTACGACCACCGGATGCTTCTCGCTGACCTCGTCGCCACGTCCCAGCAAGTCGCCCAAACCCGCGGCCGCCTCGAGAAAATCGGCCTGCTGGCGGCGCTGCTGGCCCGCGTCGCGCCGGCGGAGATCGCGATCGCCACCGCCTTCCTGTGCGGCGTGGTGCGGCAGGCGAAGCTCGGCGTGGGCTACGCGAGCGTGCACGCGGCTACCCCTGAGTCGGCGGCCGAGTCGGCGACGCTGGAGCTGCCGGCGGTGGATCGCGCATTCGAGCAGATCTCCCGGCTGTCGGGGAAGGGCTCTGCAGACGCCAAGCTCCGGTTGCTGCGGGAGCTGCTGCTCTCCGCGACGCGCGACGAACAGAGCTTCCTCACGACCCTGGTGATCGGAGAGCTGCGCCAGGGAGCGCTCGAGGGACTGGTGCTCGAGGCCGTGGCGCGGGCCGCCCAAGTGCCGGGCGAGGCGGTGCGGCGCGCCGCCATGGCGGCGGGCGACTTGCCGAGCGTAGCGCGCGTGGCGCTGGCGGAGGGAGCGGCGGGGCTATCCCGCTTCAGCGTCCGCCTGTTCCGCCCCGTGCTCCCGATGCTCGCTCAAACCGCGGAGGATGCCGCCGATGCTGTGGCGCGGCTCGGCCGGGCCGCGCTCGAGTTCAAGCTCGACGGCGCCCGGGTGCAGCTCCACAAGCGCGACGATGAGGTCAAGGTCTACTCCCGTAGTCTGAAAGACGTGACGGCGGCCGTGCCCGAGCTGGTGGAACGAGTCCGCGCCCTCCCCGCACGGGAGCTGATCCTGGACGGCGAGACGATCGCGCTCCGTGCGGACGGCACCCCGCAGCCGTTTCAAACCACGATGCGCCGCTTCGGCCGCCGGCTGGAGCTCGACCGCCTGCGGCGCGAGCTGCCGCTCACGCCGTTCTTCTTCGACCTCCTGTACCTCGATGGCCAGCCGCTGCTCGACGAGCCGGAGGAACAGCGGTTCGCGGCGCTCAGCAAGGTCACGTCGGGTGGCTTGCTCGTGCCCAGGACCGTGACAGCCGCGGCCGATGAGGCACAGGCGTTCCTCGAGCAAGCCCTGGCCCGCGGGCACGAGGGGATCATGGCCAAAGCGCTGGACGCGCCCTACGAGGCGGGCGGCCGCGGCCAGCGGTGGCTCAAGGTGAAGCCCGCGTACACGCTCGACCTCGTGGTACTCGCGGCGGAGTGGGGCCACGGGCGCCGCCGCGGGTGGCTCTCGAATCTGCATCTCGGCGCGCGCGATCCGGAGATCGGCGGCTTCGTCATGCTGGGGAAAACATTCAAGGGCATGACCGACGAGATGCTCGCGTGGCAAACCACGCGGCTGCTCGAGCTCGAGATCGGGCGGGACGCGTATACGGTCCATGTCCGTCCGGAGCTCGTGGTGGAAGTGGCCTTCAACGACGTGCAGGCAAGCCCGCACTATCCGGGTGGCCTGGCGCTGCGCTTCGCGCGGGTGAAACGCTATCGCCCGGACAAGAGCGCCGCGCAGGCGGATACCGTCGCGACGGTACGGCGGATCCTCGAGCGCAGTCACGACCCGGCCGCCGCCGATTGATTCGCCCGGCCTTGCGTGGCAAGTTGAGGCCCATGTGCGCGCGACGTCCGGTCTATCCGATCATCGTTTGCGGGATGTTGGCCGCGGCGTGCACGCCCTCGGTGCCGCCGGGGACGCCGCACCCGGCCGGCGATCCCGCGAACGGCCGGGCGGCGTCGGAAACGGTGACGGTGCGTGATCCACAGCTCGAGCAGCGGGTCGCGCGGCTCGAGTTGCGGCTGCTCGAGCGCGATGCGCAGCTCGAAGACCTGCAGGCCCGGCTGGACGAGGCGCGGCGCGAAGTCGTGCGGGCGATGGCGAAGCTGCAGACGCTCGCCAGCCGGGCGGAGGCCGCCTCGGCGATGGCGGAGGCGGAGATCGCGCTGCAGTCCCTCAAGACCGCCGCCGCACCGCAGGCGGTTCCCGAGACCGGCCAGGCCACGCAGCTGCTGCAGCAGAGCACGGCGGAATTCAACAAGCGGAATTACGGCGGTGCGCTGTACCTCGCCAACCAGGCGAAGAGTGTGGTCGGCGCGAGCCGCGAGCGGGTGGCGAGCGGCGTCCGGGGGTCCCTGCGGCCCGGCGAGGTGCTGTTCGCGTTGCCGCTCCGTCTCGAGACGGTGAGCCGCAGCAACGTGAGGGAGGGACCGGGCGCGGCCTACGCGGTGGCTTTCGCCCTCGAGACCGGGGCGCCGGTCATCGGCTACTCGTACACCGACCAATGGGTGCACATCGGCGACGAGACGGGGCGCAGCGGCTGGATTTTTCAGACCCTGGTGGGCCGGCGCCAGGTGCGGTGACGCCGAGCCCACCCTTCAGGGTGTGGAGGCGCTCTTAGCCGGTACGCTGGCCCGCACCACGCGGTCGCGCCCTTCCCGTTTGGCCTGGTACAGCGCTCCGTCGGCGGCCGCGATCATGGACTCCGGGGAATCGCCGTGCGTCGGGAACTCGGCGATGCCGACGCTCAGCGTGATCGTGCCGCCGGCCAGACCTTCCGCCGCGACGCGGGCGCGAATCCGCTCGGCGGTCTCCGCGGCGTCATCCACAGCGGTTTCGGGTAACAGCACGACGAACTCTTCGCCGCCGTACCGCACGACACAGTCCACCTCGCGGGTCGAGTCGCGCAGCGCGCGCGCCACCTTGATGAGCATCTCGTCCCCCGTGAGGTGGCCGAACGCGTCGTTGTATTCTTTGAAGTGATCGATGTCCGCCATCAGCAGCGAGCAACGGTGCTCCAGGCGCCGCGAGCGCCGGATCTCGTTGGCGAGCGCGTCCATCAGATAGCGCCGGTTGTACAGCCCTGTCAGGTCGTCGGTAACCGACAGGCGCTCGAGCTCGCGGCGGCCGTCGCGCAGCCGGGCGACCATGTGGTTGAACACCTCGGTGAGCGACCCGACTTCGCCGCCGCTCACCACCGGGAGATCGACGGCGAGATCGCCGGCGGCCACCTTCGCCGCCCCAGTCGTGAGCCGATCGAGCGGGCGCACGATGAGCACGCCCAAGAGATACGCCAGCAGGCCGACGCCGAGTAGCAGGGCCGCCACGATCAGCACGGTCAGATTGCGGAGGCGCGTGGCCTGGCCGTACGCCGTCGCCGCCGGGATCGTCGCCACCACCGCCCACGAGAGGCGCGGCACTCGCTCCAGCGTCCCCACGGCCTCCTCTCCCTCGAATCCGCGGTACCGGACCGCGCCACCCGCCTGGTCGAACAACAACCTGACGCTTTCGGGCGGCAGCCGGGCGGCCATGGGCGCCGCGCCGCCCGATCCGGAGCCGGCGAGCAGCGTGCCGTCTGCCGTCACGACGATCATGCCCAGGCCGCCGGCGGCGAAGCGCCGGGTGATCTGTTGCACCGCGCGGAGGTTGAGCTTCGCGGTCAGAGCGCCGATGAGGCGTCCGTTGGACGGATAGATCGGGACGGCCACGATCATCACCGGCTGCCGCGTGGCGCCGTCGCGATACGGCTCGCCCACGATGGCGTTGTCGGCCTTCAGGACGCGCAGCCAGTCCAGCGGCAACGCCACGGTGTCCCCCCCCGCCCCCCCCGCGCTCGCGTTCGCCGTCTTGGCCACTACCCGGGCGCCAGGGTCGACGACCATGAGCTCCTCGTAATCGGCGAAGCGATCCCGCACCGAGTTGAGATAGTCGTGCAGCCGGCCGTACGCCGCGCCCTGGCGCACCGCCTGCGGGCTCCGCGGCATCCGCTCGAGGTTCTCCGACACTTCGTAGGAGCTGGCGAACACGCGGAGATCGTACAGGCGCTCCTTGAGCCACAGGTCCAGCTCGCGGGACGCCTGGGCGGAGAGGCTGTGCTGCTCGCCCGTGATCTTCTCGGTGAGCGAGCGCTGGCTGTGCACGTAGGAGACCCAGACCGTGGAGAGCGACGGAATCAGCGTGGCCAGCACGGCGAACGCGAGCAGCTTGTTGCGGATGCTCTCGAGCCCCAGGGCACGCAGGCCCTTTGAGACGGTCCGCTCCCAGGTGCGCACGCTAGGCCCGGAACCCCTGCTCGTCGGCGGAGGGCCCGTAGATCGCCGGCACCGGCACGTCGTTCATCCGCAAGTAGACCGTCAGCTGGCCTCGATGATGCACGAGGTGGTTCAACACGTTGCGATACACGTCGCGCTTCGCCTTGGTCCACATGGTGCGGCCGCCGTACTTGAACGTCCACGGCTTGGCGAACTCGGGGTCGCTAGTCGCCGCGATGGCCTTGCGGGCGGCCTGGACGTTGCGGTCGAGCAACTCCAGGATCTCTTTGCCGCTCTCCAAGATCACGGGCCGGAACGGGGGGCCTCCGGGCGGGGCGATATCGAGCTCATCCAAGGTCACGGCGTTCTGCGCCCAGCTGGGCAGCTCGGCGACGAGCGTCGCGAGCCGGCCCAGCGGCATGGACTTCGGGTGCGGCTTCCACGCCGCCTTGCCGTTGGGGACGCGCTCGAGCGCCCGGCGGGTCGCCGCCATCTCTTCGTCGAATTCGGGGATCAACGTTTGGGCAATGGGCACGGCTCGCCTCCCTCGGACCGAGCCGCCAAGCTAGCGCCGGGCCACCCCCTGTTGCAAGGCAGCCACAGCGCCGTCCGTGACGTACCTTTACTTCTCGCGCATCCGAGGTTCCGCATGGCGCATATCACCCGTCGTGAGTTTCTGCAGCTAGGCGCGGCAGCGGGGGTCGCCAGCGTCACCGGCGCAGCGTGCCGCACCGCCGGCGCGCCCGGTGCGCTACCTGGTCTTCCCGGCCCGGCGATCCCCCCGTTCGCGCTCCAGGAGGCGACCCTCGCGGACTTGGGACGCGGGATGGAAAGCGGGAAGTACACGGCGCACTCTCTGTGCGAGTCCTATCTGGCCCGCATCGACGACCTGGACCGCCGCGGCCCGACGCTGCGCTCCGTCATCGAGACCAATCCCGACGCGCTCTCGAGCGCCGACGAGCTCGACGCCGAGCGCAAGGCCAAGGGGCCACGTGGCCCGCTGCACGGCATCCCGATTCTCATCAAGGACAACATCGCCACGGCCGACCGGATGGCCACGACGGCCGGATCCTTCGCCCTGGTTGGCGCGAAGCCGCCGGCGGACGCCGCCGTCGCAGCCCGGCTGCGCGCTGCGGGCGCCGTCCTGCTCGGGAAGGCGAACCTCTCGGAGTGGGCCAACTTCCGGTCCAACAGCTCGTCCAGCGGGTGGAGCGCACGCGGGGGCCAATGCAAGAACCCGTACGCGCTCGACCGCAGCCCCTGCGGCTCGAGCTCGGGGACCGCGGCTGCGATCGCCGCGAACTTCGCCGCGCTCGGCGTCGGCACCGAGACCGATGGCTCGATTGTCTGCCCATCCGCCGCGTGCTCGCTCGTCGGGATCAAGCCGACGCTCGGTCTCGTCTCCCGCGCTGGCATCGTGCCGATCGCCCACAGCCAGGATACGGCGGGGCCGATGGCCCGCACGGTGCGCGACGCCGCGATCCTGCTCGGCGCCCTGGCGGGCCCGGATCCCAAAGACGCGGCCACCGCCGCGGCGCCCGCGCCGGTTCCCGATTACACCGGCTTGCTCGATGCCAAGGGGCTCGCCGGGGCGCGTCTCGGGGTGGCGCGCAGCAAGCTGTTCAGCTACCACGCGGCCACCGATGCGCTCATCACGCAGGCGATCGACGTGCTGCGGCGGGCCGGCGCGGTGATCGTGGATCCGGCGGACATTGCTCACGTCGGCGAATACGACGACGCCGAGCTGACGGTACTGCTGTACGAGTTCAAGGCGGACGTGAATCGCTATCTCCCCGAGTTCGCACCGGGCGCGCCTGTGAAGACGCTGCAGGACATCATCGAGTTCAACGAGCGGAACAAAGAGCGGGAGATGCCCTACTTCGGGCAGGAGCTGTTTCTCAAGGCACAGGACAAAGGACCGCTGAGCGATCAGGCTTACCGCGATGCGCTCGACAAGTGCCGCAAGCTCGCGCGCGAGGAGGGGCTCCAGGCGATTCTCGACCGGGAGAAACTGGACGCCATCGTGGCGCCGACCGGAAATCCGCCATGGCCGATCGACCTGGTCAACGGCGATCACTTTTTGGGGGGGAGCTCCACTCCCGCGGCTGTCGCGGGCTTCCCGCACGTCACGGTGCCTGCGGGCTATGTCTCCGGGCTACCGGTCGGCCTATCGTTCATCGGCGCGCCGTGGAGCGAGGGCACGCTCATCCGGCTGGCGTACGCGTACGAGCAGGCCACGACACTGCGCCGGACGCCCAAGTTTCTGCCTACGATGAGTATGTCGACGGGCGGTTGAGCCGGGCACTCACCAAACGTGTGACAGTTGCAGCTTCAGCGCGACAGTGCGCAGCAGCGGCCATTCCCCCACCGGCCGGATGTCGTCGTCCGAATCGAGCGCGAGACCGATGTCGTACGGCGCGCCGTACACCGTGGCCTGGGCGAAGCGCCACAGCTGGCGCTGGTGCGCGATCCAGATGGCATTCTCCCCCACCGCGGGGATGCGGTTGCCGTGGGGCGCGAAGAACGTGATGTACAGCCGCTTGGGCTGGCCCCCGCCCACCAACACCGAGTCGACGGCGATCTTCGCCTCGTAGGCATCGGGGGGTCCCTCGTCGCGGAACAGCGCCCGCATGAGCCACCCGCCGCGCTGCTCATACAGACTCGCCCGCTCCACGTGCTCGACCTTCCCAGCCACGACATACTGGGCGTCGATCAGGCGCTCGCCCAGGATGCGATCGCGGGACGCCGGCAGCAGCGTGAGCCGGTCGTGCCATTGCGACGACCCGCCCGCGCAGGCGGCGAGCAGTCCTGCAAGCGCCGTGAGGGCGCCGACGTGGTTCAAGACTCTGGTCATGGCGTAAATGCTCCATCGCATAACCCTTGCCAACGTGGAACGTGGCTGAGGGGCTACGGAGATGGTCGCGACTGTTGCGTTGTTGCAGCAGGTCGAATTTCGCCCGCCGTGCTTCGGTTTCCTGGCTAGTGGCGAAGCAGAGACATCACCGGGCGTGTCCGAGCGCCCTCAGGAATTCCCGGTCCCATGCCGCGGCGATTCCCTCACGTGCCGAGTAGGGCCCCGGTACGTATGCACGCGAGCTGATGCCGGCGTGGCTTTGCTCGCAGATGTGCCAGTCCTGGCGGTTGGTCTCGTCCCAGAACCGCACCGCGTCGTCGGGGTCGAACGCTGGTGCGGCGAATGAGTCGGGGTGGAACAGCCAGTCACATGTGATGCGCGTGTGCGCCGGGCCGTCGGGCCAGAGCGTGTGGTACATCACGTAGTCCGGGTGGAGCGACAGCAGCAGGTTGGGAAAGATCGAGTAGAAGTAGACGCGGTTCAGATCCTCGGGCGGCAGCGTGCCGACCGGCGCCCCGCAAGCGCGCCCGCTGATGGTGAGGCTGCCCCCCTCCTTCGTAATCACCATGAAGCCGCCCAGGAACGGCCCGTCGATCAGGTCGTTCTCGCCGCTGGTATAGGGCGTGAGCTTCGCGAGCCCGGGGTGGATGACGGGGCAGTGCAGGCATTCGGAGTAGTTCTGGAAGATCAGCTTCCAGTTGGCCGCGACGTCGTAGTCGACGCGGCGCGCGGCCCGGAGCGCGGCAAGGTTGAAGCGACCGAACCGCCCGACGAGCGGCGCGAACGCGCGGGCCAACGGCTCCACCTCCCCGGCGAGGTTGACGAACGCGAACCCCTCCCACGTGTCCAACGGCACCGCATGGAGCGGGTACGCGTGCTTGTCGAACCCCTGGACCTCGCTCATGTGGGGCGCGCCGATGAGCTGCCCGTCGATCGTGTAGGTCCAGGCGTGATAGGGGCACTGGATCGTTTCCGAGAACCGGCCGCGCGGCTCCTCGCACAGCCGGGTGCCGCGGTGACGGCACACGTTGTAGAACGCCCGCAGGGCGCCGTCCCGCCCCCGGACCACGATCACGCTCTCGCCCGCGATGGTGCGCAGCATGTAGTCGCCGGCTGCGGGGATCTCGGCCGCACGCCCGACGCAGATCCAGCGCGCCGTGAAGATGCGCTCCTGCTCCTCCGCGTAGATCTCGGGCGAGGTGTAGTAGCGGCCGGGGAGCGTGCGCTGGCCTTGCTGGTAGGTTGCGGTGGCTTTGACGAACGAACTCATGGGAAGAACGCTAGGGACCGCCCCTCCCGAACGCTATCCCCCGGCGCTCCCGGCCGAGCAGCGCGACGACGGCGCCCAACGCGAACACCGTCGCGGCCGAGAAAGCCATCGACCGCGCGTAGCTCGAGCCGACTGCGAAGAGCGCCTGTACGTGCGGTAGCTTGCTGGCGATGGCCACGCCGCACTGGTAGGCGAAGCCGGGGAGGAAGCCGCGCACGGCATCGGGGGAGAGCTCGGTGATGTGGGCCGGGATGACGCCCCACGCCCCCTGCACGAAGAACTGCATGACGAACGCGCCGGCGACGAGCAGGGGCAACGACGGCGCGAATGCCCAGATCGGGATGGCCAGCACCGCGCCGAGCAGGGCGAGCGCGATGGTGCGCCGGCGGCCCAGGCGGTCGGAGTACAGCCCGCACAGGATCCCGCCGGTGAGCGCGCCGACCTGCGAGAACGCGGTCAGGGCGGCGCGTTTGGTCGGGCTGAAGCCCCAGTCGCGCTGCAGGAAGGTCGGGTACATGTCCTGGGTGCCGTGGGAGACCATATTCATCATCGCCATCAGCACGGTCAGGTAGGCGAATAGTTTCCAGTTCGCGACGATGGTGCGCCCGAGCCCCCGCCAGGTGTCGTGCCGGGTCTGTTGCCACACCTCGGACTCCCGCACCCGTGCTCGCACGAACAGCGCCAGCAGCGCCGGCAGGCCGCCGATGAAGAACAGCGGCCGCCAGCCCCAGTGCGGGAACACGAAGAAGTAGCACAGGGCCGCGAGCAGATAGCCCAGCGCGTAGCCCTGCTGCAGCAGCCCGGAGATCACGCCGCGATAGCGGGGCGAGACCTTCTCCATGACGAGCGACGCCCCCACGCCCCACTCCGCCCCCATGCCGATCCCGAACAGCGCGCGCAGCAGCAGGAAGGTGGTGTAGTTCTGCGCGAGCCCCGAGAGCACCTCGATGAGCGAGTAGAACACGAGGTCCGCCATCAGCGGGATCTTGCGGCCGTAGCGATCCGCGATCAGCCCGAAGATGAACGCGCCGACCGGTCGGAATGCGAGGGTGAGGGTGAGGGTCAGCGCGATGTCGGCGTCCGAACGCCCGAAGTCCTTCGCGATGGCCGTGAGCGTCATCACGACCAGGAAGAAATCGAATGCGTCGAGCGTCCAGCCGAGGAAGCCGGCGACGACGGCCGCGCGCTGGTCGTCTCGCGCCGGCGCGGTCACGGCCCGCCGATCCGATCGAGCCAAAACTGGACGGCCAGATCGGTCAGGCTCCACAACTGCACGTCCGAGCTCGTCCCGTACCGCACCGGCAGCAGCCTGCCGTTCTCGATGCGGTAGCTCCACAGCTCGGCGTGCCGCAGGCCGGAGCGATCCACCGCCGTGCCGGTGCGGCGGAGCGCGTCACGTAACGGCGCCACGTCGGCGCCGGATGGGGACGGAGCCGCCGCGATCTGCTTCGCGAGCCCGGCGAGCAGCGCGTTCACGTCCCGCCCCCAGACGACCGTCGGCGAATGATACGCGTCCTGGCGAAACCGCTCCCACACGTCGCGCGACGCGTAGGCGTCGTTGGCGACCAGGGGACCGAGATCATCGACGAACAACCCCCAGGGGTACGGCAGCATGATCGGGCCGACGAGCTCGAGCGCCCGATCGCGACCGACCGGATCGAGCAGCAGCAGCATGGCGGGATCGGTGTTGACGATCGGGATCGGCCGGCCGTGCTCGTCGAGCGAGAGCGCGAGGAACCGCAACGTGTCCGCGAGGAATCCGGTCCGCTGGAGCACGGCTTCCCAGTACTGCCGTTCCGCCTGCGGCAGCCAGCGCAGCCGGTCCAAGACCGGGCGGCTCACGTTCGCGACCGCGACCCGGAAGTGGCGCTCGGCGCCGCGCCACACGGCGATGGCGCGCTCGAGCGCGGCGCGATCGCGCACGAAGCCGGCGAGCGGTTCATCGCGGGTCGCGGGCGTGATGCCGAGCTGCTTCAGGGCGTCGAGGATCGTCCCCACGGCTTGGAGCGCGTGCGGCACCCAGATGACGTTCACATCCATGGCGAACCGCCCGCCGCCGTAGCCGGCACGGGAATCGCGCCAGCTCGCCGAGATCCACCGGCCCTCGGCATCCCGGGGAAACCCGACCAGATTCGTGGCCACCGGATGGCGAGCGTACGCCGCCGTCTGCCGCGTCACGTATGCGAGGTTGGAAACGAGCCGCTGGAGGTGATGCTCCGCGAGCAGAAACGCGCGCTTGCGCGCGGCGGGCACCCGCTGGTCGCCGAGATAGCGGGCCGCGACCACCGGGAGCTGGAAATCGTCGTCCACCATCACGTAGTTCTCGCGCACCGCCTGCAAGTCCTGCAGCACCGCGCGTGCCTGCGCCACGCGCCCGGCGTCGAGCAGGCGGTTGTACTCGGACGCATGTTCGCGGATCGCCTGCCCGCCCAGCGCCTCTTCGTGACTCACGTCTCCCGCGGGCGAGAGCTTGCGCAGTGCGCTCGCGACGACGTGCTCCGGCATCGCCGGGGCCCACACCGGCTCCATCAGCAGGGCCGTCATCAACATGTCGCGCCCGAAGTAGGTCGCGAAGTTCGGCAACCCCGCCATCAATTTCTCGCGAAAGCACAGCAGCTCCATGCCACGCACCTCGCGCTCCAGCCGCCGGAACCGATCGGGATGGGCCGAATCGCCGCGGACGGTCTCGGTGAAGCGGCGGAAGTCGTCGTTGAAGATCTCGGCGCGCGAGAGCGGCGTCAGGGCCGCGGCGTCCGTGGTCACGCGCACCCCGAAACGGACGACGCCGCCGGCCGGCCGGCGGATCGTGATGGTGCCGCGCGCCACCGCGGCAACGGTCTCGCGAGCGTCGCCTTCCAGCGCGAGCCAGAGATGATTCTTGCCGTCGAAGCTCACCTGCTCGACCCGCACGACCCACGCCGTGTCCCCGTGCTGCTCGGTGATCCGGGGTGAGAGCCGCGCCCGCAGCTCGCCGGTGGTCCGCACGCCCAGCAGTGCCAGGTGACGCGCGCGCTCGGCCCCCGGCAGCTGCGCGATATGGTCGATCAGTTGCGACAGCTCGGCTTGCGGAAAGGGCGGGGCGTCGAGCGGCAGCGAGTCGCGCGCCGCGTACTGAAAGTCGCGCTCCACGCGCATCGAGCCGAGCAGCAAGAGACCGAGCGTGACCGACGATGGGGCTTCGAGCCCATAGGAGACCGACCGCGTGTGTCCCGACGCACTCACGACGGCGGTGGCAGAGCCCCACGCGAGCTCGGCCGGCGCGCCGGCCGAGTCACGGGCGGTGAAGCCGGCGCTCTCGTCGAGCGCGTCGGCCCAGAGGTCCACTACCCGCCCCGTGCGACGATTCAGATAGACCTGCAAGGCGTTGCCGCTCGCGTCCCGATACACCCGCGTCGCGTAGCCTTCATACGCGGCGGGGTCGTCGAGTCCCGGTTCGGGGAAGGCGAGATACGGTGGGACCGTGTCTACGTGCGGGGCGCTCTGCACCACGAGCAGCAGCAACTTGAGCAGGGTCATGGGGAAAATCGTACGGCTTACAGGGACATTGCGCCACCCGCGCAGGCTCTTGACGACGCACCACGCCGTTCCCATCCTGAAGGATGGGCTCGGTGAAGCACAAATACGCCGCGTTGACACAGCGACTGCTCGACAGCGTGCTGGGCGCACCGGGCGACACGTCGGGTGAGCAGCGTCGCGCCGTGCTGGCGCGCGCGGCGGGGGCGGTCCTCACCCCCTGGCCCCCCGGTGAGGACGCGCTCGGGCGCTACGTGGACATGGTGGCGCGTCACGCCTACAAGCTCACCGACGACGACCTTGCCGCCCTGCAACGGGCGGGCAGCTCGGAAGACGCGATCTTCGAGATCACGGTGTCCGCGGCGCTCGGCGCCGCGCTGGGCCGGCTCGAGCGCGGGCTCGCCGCGCTGCGGGGCGAGGAGCTGGACTGATGCGGCTCCGGACAGTCGAGCACGGTCATCGCCTGCCGCAGCGGCTCAAGCTCCTGCTGATCCGCCTGGTGAGCGGGCGCCGCGTGCCCGACGTCGTCAAGACGCTGCTCTACCGGCCGGAGTTCTTCGGTCGCCCGATGTGTGCCTGGACGCAGGCGGTGATGCGCGGGCCGTCGGAGTGGAGCGTGGGAGAGCGAGAGCTGTTCGCCGCGTTCACGTCGCGCCTGAACCACTGCTTGTTCTGAACGGGCGCCCACGGCGCGGTCGCGTCGCTGGCCCTCAAGGACGAGCCGCTGGTCGAGGCCGTGCTGGCCGATTGGCGCACCGCCCCGGTCGCTCCCAAGGTCCGAGCCGCACTCGGCTTTCTCGAGAAGCTCACGCTCGCCCCGGCGGAGCTGCGGCCGGCGGACGTGGAGCCGCTCCGCGCCGCCGGCGTGAGCGACGCCGCGATCGAGGACGCGATTCACGTCTGCGTGCTGTTCAACATCTACGACCGGCTCGCCGACTCGCTCACCTTCCATCTCCCAGGCCCGGACGGCTACGCGGCTTCGGGACGGTCCCTCATGCAGCGGGGCTATGTCATCTAGGGCGATTGGAACTGCGGATAGACCTTGATCCAGTGTGTGCGCAGCTGAGGCTGCAACCGATGCCCGCGGTAAACGGAGATGAGCGTGGTCGACGGCAGCACAGGCATGTGACAATCGACGCAGCGGCCGACTAACTCGCGCCCGTGCCGCGGAAAGAGTCCACAGTTCTGAACGGTGTGGCACGTGAGGCACCGCCCGGAGAGCGCGACGATGTCTCGTTGCTGCAGGTGGACATCGTGGCAGGTGGCGCAGGTCATCTGCGACGAGCGGAAGCACCTGCTCCGTTCCAGCAGCGCCACCTGGTTGCCGTGCACGTCGATCGCGCCGCTGTCCGGTGCGCTCGACAAGGCAAACCGCTTCTCGAGACGTTGCCCCGGCACATACGAGAACGGCGCGGTCCGTAATGGCGCCGTCCCGCCGTGACAGAGGGCGCATCCATCCAGCTGTCGCGCGCGAGGCAGCCGCGCCGGGTGGACGATTGCGCTCGGGAGCAGCGCGCGTAGTAAAGAGCGTTCGTGCGTCACATGATCCCGGCCCGAGCCATGACACGTTTCGCACGTAATTCCGAGCAGCGCGCCGGTGGGCCGGTAGCGATTGATGACATTGGGGTCGGCCACTGACTGGAACCCGGAGGTGTGGCACTCCAAGCACCTGGGAGGGATGGGCCGCTCGAAGTTGGGTCTTCCGTCCCCGTACCCGGGGCTGTTCGCCCACCCGATCCCCGTCCAGTACGAGACGGGGAGCTGGTACAACTGATCACCCAACCAGTAGAGATACGACTGTCCATTCCGCAAGCCGGTCACGTAGGCAATGCGCTGGGAGTAGGTGGACGTGTCGGGCGGGCGCCCCATCACCGCGGTTTCATAGAAGCCGGTCGCGGTGGAGTCCATACGGAAGTAGAGGTATGGATTCGCGGTTCGCAGCACGTTCTCACCGTGGCTGAAGCTGCCCAAGATGGACGAGCGAGTCGGAAGGCTCGAGGTCAGACGGTGGGCGGTCTGCTCGAAACTCGCCTTCTGCTGGTGACAGGAAAGGCAGGCTGTGTCACCCACGGCGTTGTCTGCACGCACTGCCTCGGTGCGGTGCCGGGCCGCGACGAGTCCAGCCGCGACCGCTCCAGCGGCGAGCAGCGAGATGCCGACGATTGTAAGCAAGCCAACGCGGTTCAACGTGTTCGCCTCGAGCCTATCTGTTCGAGCTGGTCGCGCTCTCCCGAACGGGCCGGTAACGCTCAACGCGGCGGGTGTTGTAAACATCGAGGTAGCGCTCGTGCGCCGCGTCTTTGGGGTATGCTTCGTCCGAGCCGTACGGGTAGCGCGACATGCCGTGGAACGGCAGCGGGGCGACGGTTCCGCCCGCCGCCGTGTTCCGGTCGGAGTCCTTGAGCCACGCGTCGGTGTACAGCAGGAAGTCACGCGTCCAGCCGGGCGGCAGCGGCGGTGCGGTGCTCGCGTCGAACGTCAGCGTGGTCTCGTCTCCGGGCGCCATGATCACATACATGTCGTCCGGCGCGCGCACCAGCGGGAGCACGTCGCCGTAACGGGTGAACCGGCCCGTGATCGGCTCCCACGGCGATTCCCGGGACCGGTCCTCGTACGCTGCCCAGTCGGGTCCGTAGCGCCCACCTTTGCGATACAGTCGTGAGAATCCCCGGTAGTGCAGGTCGGCCGTCACGGGGTCGAGCGGCGTGATCGCCGACGCGCTGGGAGAGCCCGCTGCCGCGACGAACGCCTGGTCCCAATAGATCTCCATGTTGGTGCGGATGCGCACGCGATGGTCGGCGCTCAGGAACTTCCCCGTGAGATCCACGATCACCGTCTTGTTCTTTCCCGACGGGAAGGGCACATCGGCGGCACGGCGCCAGCCTCCCTCGCGGTCTTTCACCTCGAGGTAGGGAAAGATGACGCCGGGCTTCCCCGACTGAGCCAGGGCGATGTTGATACTGGCGTCGGTCGGGTAGATCCACCCGGCGAGGAACAGATAGACGCTGTCGCTCGCCAGGCCTTTCAAGTCGCCCAGGTCGAGAATGAGGTCGTGCAGGGTGGCGAGGCCCTGGTAGCGCGTGAGGGTGAGCGGGGCCACATAGCGGTCATCGCGCGCGCGCAGAGCGGGGAGCCAGTCGGTGCCGTGCTCGTCGGTAGCGGCCACCGGTGGCCGGGGATGCGCGACGGCATACAGGCGCAGCGCCGCGGGCCCCGGGGCGGGCGGCACGAACCCCTCGTCCACGTACACGTCCACCGAGTCCGGGTGGTCCACCGCGACGAGCTTCGCCTGGTCTAGATAGGCGGTCTCCCACAGCTCCTCCGTGAGCTGCAGGACGTAGCGGCCGTTTTTCGACGCGAGGGCGCGGCCCGGGATTCGCATGTACTCGCGCGAGGCGTGGGACGGCGCCGCTGCGATGTCGATCCCCCCGCTGGTCATGATGCCGAGCGGCATGCCGAGCGCGCTGCGCCACATCACGTCCGTCACGAACTGGAAGGCCGTGCCGTCCCAGGCGTACAGAAAGGGGCAGGACCCCTTGAGGATCTGCTGCTCCAGGATGTCCGCGTCGGTCCCGGGATAGTAGACCGTCTGCGCCACGCCGTTAGGCCAGCGCACGCGCAGCACGTCGGCCTTGAGGCGTTGGCCCAGGCCAAAGTGCGTCACGGGACTCGTCACGACGCGGGCCTCGTACAGCTTGCCCGCCCGCAGCTCGAGCGTCGAGCCGATGCCGAAGCGGTTGTTCTTGCCGCTTCCCGTCCGCAAGGCGGCGAGCTCGACCTTCACATACTGGTTCGCGTTGCCCCCGTCGTTCAAGAGCAGCCGCGGCCGCCCGTCCTCTGCCACGACGATCAAGTCCAGATCGCCGTCGCGATCGTAGTCCACGGCCGCGACGCGGCTGGCGCCGCGCAGGTCGGTTGGCAGAATTGACGACTGATCCACGAACCGGCCGGTCTGGTCGTTGCGCAGCAGGTACACACCACGGGCTCCCGCCCGTGTCGGTTCGCCGACCACCACGAGGTCCAGGAACCCGTCGTTGTCGAAATCGAAGAAGACGGCGGCGCGCGCCGCCAGGGTGCGCAGCGCCGCGAGCGCTGTACTGCGACGATCGGACTCAAAGGTCCCGTCCCCGCGGTTGCGGTACAGCACAGGCGCCGTTCCGCCCGGCGCGGCGACGAACAGGTCGAGGAACCCGTCGTTGTCGTAGTCGCCGACCGCGACCGCCGCGGCGTAGCCCGGCTGGGCGGCTTGCGCCAGGCCGCTCGCCCGAGTGGCATCCTCGAAGCGGCCCTGTCCCGCGTTGCGAAACAGCGTGAGACGCCCGTCGTTTCCCACGACGACCAGATCCACGTGCCCGTCGCCGTCCAGGTCGCCGAACGCGGCGTCGCGGGTCCCGCCGGCGCCGCCCCCCCCCAGCCCCATTGGTCCGGTCACGTCCTGGAAGCGCCCGTCCAGGGTGTTACGGTAGACCCGGTTCCCGGCGGGCGTGGCGAGGAACAGGTCCAGGTCGCCGTCGTGGTCGAGATCCACGAACAGCGCGGTCGTGGCCGGAGGCGCGCCGCCGAGGCCGGCGGCGACGGTCACGTCCGTGAACGTCGAGTCGCCGGCGTTGCGGAACAGGATCCCGCCGCTGGCGGTCGCCACGTACAAGTCGGGCCGCCCGTCGTTGTCGTAGTCGCCGAACGTCGCGGCGACGGCCCGATCGCGCAGCTGGATGCCGGCGCGGCCGGTCGTCTCGGTGGCGTGCGCCAGCTCGTTGTGGAACAGCTGCCCCGCGACGAACACATCCTCCCCGCCGTCGCCGTCGTAGTCGCCGGTCGCGAGCGCGACGTCGCCGGCGCGCGGCGGCACGCCACCCAGCCCGACGGCGCCCGTCACGTCGCTGAAGCGGATCGCCGCGGCGATGGTGCGCGCGTCCTGCGCCGGCGGCGTGATGATGGGATTGAACGTGAGAATTGGGTACCCGGGGGACACGCCGCTCGCGCCCCGCAGCTTGTCGAGGCTGGCCTGGTAAGGCGCGGTCGTTTCCATGAAACGATGGAACGTCGTGGCGGGCGCGGCCGCGGCGGCGGCGCGGCCGCTCTGCGCCAGGACGAGGGCCTGCCGGAAGAACCGGGTGGCTTCACGCGGCAGCTCGGGGAGCTGCCGCTCGAGCGCCTCGAGGTGCGCGGCCGCCGAGTCGGCCGCGCCGCGGGCGAGCAGCACGTCCACGAGCTCGAGCCGGGCCGCCACGTTGCCGGGCGCGCGCGCCACGATCCTCCGGAGGTACGCCTCCTTGGAGGCCGGCTCGAGCACGGTCAACTCGTACAGCGCGCGCAGGTCATCCGGGGTGCGCCGCAGCACGCGGTCCACCTCGCGACGTGTCTCGGACGGGCGGCCGGTGAGCTCGTACACCTTGGCGAGCGTCAGCGCGATGTCGTCGCTCGCCGTATCCAGCGCCGCCGCGCGGCGGATCTCCCGTTCGGCGACGTCGTAACGGCCCAGCCGCAGGTGCACCAGGCCGAGATTCGCATAGCCGAGCGCTTGATCGGGCGCCAGGGCGACGATCTTCGCGAACGCGGTTTCCGCCTGGGCGAACTGCTGGCTGCGCAGGTACGCGAGCCCGAGAGTTCGCGCGGTGAGGATGGCGGCATCGCGCTCGAGGCCCCCCGCGGGCTCGCGGCCGCGGCAGGCGACGAGGAGCAGGGGCGCGACGACGGCGAGCAAGTTCTGGGAACGGCGTATCATGGAGGCACGCAACATCGTGCGATCCTTGCCGGGGGACAAGACCGGGCGATATGGTTCACCGCGTGACATCCCTACGCGTGCGGCGGCTCGCTCTCACGACGGTGTTTCTCGGCGCGGTCTTCCTCGTCGTCGCGCTGAATCGCGGGCGACCGGAAGAGCGCAAGGTCGGCGCCGCTCCGCCGGGCTTCTCGCTGCGAGAGACGGCGCACCAGGTGGGGATCGACTTCGTCCATCACGCCCCGACGCTCGATCCCCGGATCGACAACATCGCCCCGCTCGTGGCGGCGCTGGGCGCGTCCGTGTCGGTCAGCGACGTCAACAACGATGGCTGGCCCGACCTCTACTTCACCAACAGCCGGTTCGGCTTCCCCAACGCGCTCTACGTGAACCGGGGCGACGGGAAGTTCGTGGACGTCGCCGCGAGCGCGGGGCTGGCGGACCTGAACCGGCCCGGCGAAGGCGTGTCGATGGGCGCCGTGTGGGGCGACTACGACAATGACGGGCTCGAGGACCTGCTCGTCTACAAGTGGGGCTACCTCCAGCTGTTCAAGAACCTCGGGAATCTGCACTTCGTGGACGTGACCGCGGCCGCCGGGCTGCGCCACTGGATGAACAGCAACGGGGCAGTGTGGTTCGACTACGACCGGGACGGGTTGCTCGATCTCTACGTCACCGGGTATTTCCGCTCCGACATCGATTTTTGGCACTTGCAGACGACCCGCATCATGCACAACAGCTTCGAGTTTGCGACCAACGGCGGGAAGAATCGCCTGTTCCATAATCTCGGGAACGGCCGCTTCGAAGACGTCACCGACCAGATGGACGTGGGGAGCACCCGCTGGACCCTCGCCGCCGCCGCGGCCGACTTCAACGGCGACGGCTGGCCCGACCTGTTCCTCGCCAATGACTACGGGCCGGAAGAGCTGTTCGTGAACGATTCCGGCAAGCGGTTCGTGCTCACCAAGGCCGGCCTGGAGAGTGATTCGAAGAGCGGCATGTCGGCCTCACTGGGCGACGTGCTGAATCGCGGACGGCTCGATGCGTTCGTGACCAACATCTCGGAGCGCGGCTACCTGTTCCAGGGCAACAATCTGCGCCTCAACTTCCTGCCGGAGCTGGGGCGCTTCCAGCAGGGGGCCGAAGGGGTGATCGCCGACGCCGGCTGGGCCTGGGGCGCGCAGCTGGGCGACCTGGACAACGACGGGCGCAACGAGCTGTTCATCGTCAACGGCTACGTCTCGGGCGCCCGGGACCGGAGCTACTGGTACGCGATGTCGAAGGTCGCCGGGGCGAACGGCAACGTGTTCGAAGACGCCAGGAACTGGCCCGCCGTCGGGAGCGCCAGCCTGTCGGGGTACGAGCGGTCGCGGGTGCTCGTCAACCGCGGCCTCGCCGGCTGGACCGACGTGGCCGCGGCGGTCGGCGTGACCGACGAGTACGACGGGCGCGCGGTCGCACTGGTCGACCTGTTCAACCGCGGGGTGCTGGACGTGGTGGTCGCGAACCAGAACCAACCCGCGCTGGTGTACGAGAACACCGTGCGGCCGGGCAACCATTGGATCGCGTTCCAGCTCGTCGGGACGCGCAGCAACCGCAGCGCGATCGGCGCGGAGGTGACGGTCGAAGCAGGGGGAACGCGCCAGCTCAAGATCGTGGACGGCGGGATGGGCTTCGCGAGCCAGAACGACCGGCGGCTGCACTTCGGGCTGGGCGGCGCGACGCGCGTCGACCGGGTGGTGATCCGCTGGCCCTCGGGCGCGCGCCAGGTGGTGGAACACGTCGGCGTGGACCGCCTCAACCTCATCACCGAGTCGCCCACCCCCACAGGCGCGCTGCCGTGACCGCTGCGGCGCTCGCGATGCTGCGCGGGCGGAGCCGCACGCTCTGGACCCGGTTGGGCGAGGTCGATCCCCGCTACCTGGTGTCGTTCCTCATCACGCTCATCCTGGTGGTAGGGGAAGCGCGCTACGGCATCCTGGGCGGCTACGACCGCCTCGTCATCAGCCTCGGCGGGTGCGTGGCGACCGAGCTCGCGCTGGCGCGGCTCGTGGGGGGCCGCGGCGCCGCGCTGCAGAGCGCCTACGTCACCGGCATCAGTCTCGCGCTGCTGCTCAAGCCGCGGGCCGGTCTGCTGTGGCCGTTTGCCCTGGGCGCGTTCCTGGCCATCGCCTCGAAGTACGTGCTCGCCTATCGCGGCCAGCACCTATGGAACCCGAGCAATTTCGCGATCAGCCTGCTCCTCGTGATTGCGCCCGGCAGCGTGGCGATCCTCAGTCACCAGTGGGGGAACCACTTCGCCACCAACGCGGTGATCTGGGCGTTTGGGCTGCTGATCGCCGCTCGGGTCCGGGTACTGCACGTGACCCTGACATACGTCGTGTGCTACCTGGTCCTCGCCGCGGCGCGCAGCGCGCTGGTCGGTACCCCGCTCGCGGCCGAGCTCGCGCCGATCACGGGTCCGATGTACCAGCTCTTCATCTTCTTCATGATCACCGATCCCAGGACGACGGTCGGTTCCAGACGGGGACGGATCGCCGTGGCTGCGCTCGTCGCGCTGGTCGAGGCCGCGATCCGCCTGGCCGCCGATCACCAGGTGGCCGCGCTCAGCGCGCTGTACCCAGCGCCGCCGATCCTCGCGCTCGCGATCGTCGGTCCCGTGGCGAAGGCCGCCCGGCGTCGGCAACGTGCTTCCTGCCGTCGCAGGTTGAGGGACGCCCTGAGGACTCGCCCATGCGTGCCGTACCAATGCTCGCAGTGTACGGTTGTGTCCTGCTCGCCGGCCGGCCGACATCCGTCGTCGGTCAGGCCGGCACGACGCAACGTGCGGGTATGTCGAGTCCGGTCTACTTGATCATCCGCACCGACGACGCGGGGATGAGTCACAGCGTCAACCTGGCGCTGCAGCGACTCATCGACGCGCGGCTGCCCATTTCCGTGTCGGTGATGTTTCCCTGTCCCTGGTACCAGGAAACCGTCGAGATCCTGAAGCGGCATCCCGAGGTCGCCGTCGGCATTCATTTGACGCTCAACTCGGAGTGGAAAAACTATCGCTGGGGACCGGTCTCGGGTCGCGAGGCGGTGCCGACGCTGGTCGACTCCAACGGATACTTTTTCCAGTCCGCCGAAGCCCTCTACAACAATCACCCCGACGTGCGGCAGGTCGAAAAGGAGCTGCGGGCGCAGATCGAGCGGGCGCGCCGCTCGGGGCTCAAGATCGACTACGTCGACTATCACATGGGCACGGCGACGCGCTACCCCGAGTTTCGTGAGGTCGCGGAGCGGCTGGCGAGCGAATTTGGTTTCGGCATGTCGGAGTACTTCGGCGAGGCGATGGATGCGCCGCAGTACTGGGCGGCGCCGCGACAGAAGGCGGAGAGCTTGGTGGCGATGCTCGATCGCTTGAAGCCCGGTGTCAACGTCGTGGTCACCCACGTGGGGATCGACGATGCGGAGCTGGGCGCGTTGCTGGACATGAACACCGACCAGCCCCTCCCCGAGATGAGCAAGAATCGCCAGGGAGAGCTGGATGCGCTGACGTCGGACCGGTTTGCCGGGGCCGTGAAGGCCCGAAACGTACAGCTCATCACGTATCGCGAGCTGATCACCAAGCAAGGCCTGAAGGCCATGCGAAGACCCGCAGGATGAGGGCACCCCAATGAGAGCCATGCTGCAGGGTAAGCGTTTCCTTGGTGGAGTGGGGACGAGCGTGTTGCTGGCATTGCTGGTGTGCGGACCGGCACTGGGCCAACAGCAGATCGAGATCTCCGGCAAAGTCACCGCGCCCGATGGTGAGCGGATTCGGGGAGCCTCGGTCCGCATCCGCGGGACCACGACCAGCGCCGTCACCGATGACCAGGGGAAGTACTCGTTGACGGCTCCGGGCGACGCCGTGTTGGTTTTTAACCGCATCGGGTATCGCGGCGTCGGGGTGAGCGTCGGCGGGCGCACCAGCATCGACGTCGTCATGGAACGCGCCGTCACCGTGCTGCCCGAGGTGGTGGTGACCGGGTACACCACGCAAAAGCGTGCCGACATCACGGGCGCCGTGGCCACCGTGGACGTCGCGGGCATTTCCCAGCAGACCTCGACCAGCGTGCTGCAGCGGCTCGATGGCCAGGTGTCCGGCGTGACCGTCGAGGCCGGCGGGTCTCCGGGTTCACGCACCACGGTGCGGATCCGGGGCGTCAGCTCGTTCCAGAACAACGATCCGCTGTACATCGTGGACGGGACGCCGGTGCAGGACACGTACCTCAACTGGCTGAACCCGAGCGAGATTGGATCGATCCAGGTGCTGAAGGATGCCTCGGCCGCGTCGATCTACGGCTCGCGGGCGAGCAACGGCGTGGTCATCATCGAAACGAAGCGCGGTAGACCGGGACAGCGCCGGGTCTCATTGGACGTCCGCACCGGTGTGGCGACGCCGACGCGCGGCATGGACGACATCCTCACGCTGAACGCGCTCGACTACTTCAAAGTCGTCAAGACCTCATACGAGAATGCCGGGACCGCCGTCCCGCGGAACATCTACGGGGATCCCAACAGTCCGACGGTGCCCGCCTATATTTGGCCGAACGATGGCAAGGGCCAGAGCTGCACCGCCGCCGGCCCCACCTGCACGACCGTGGTGGATCCGGCGACGTACAAGTACCCCAGCACCCTCATCATGCCCGGCAGCGCCGGGACGAACTGGTGGAAGGCGGTGTTCGGGTCCGGCCAGTATCGCGATGCGAACCTGGCGGTGTCGGGTGGCGGGGACGACAACGCGTACCACGTGTCGTTCAATTTCCTCGATCAGGAAGGGACCGCGGCGTTTACCCGGATGCAGCGGGGCGGTGCTCGCATCAACACCGCGTTCAACCTGGGGCGGGCGAGCGTCGGGGAGAACATCACGCTGTCGCGCGAGCGGCACTACGGCGGGCTGGACGACGACGCCCTCGGCGAAAACAACATCATCGGCAAGAACATCATGCAGCAGCCGGTCGTCCCGATCTACGATATCAACGGCTACTTCGCCTCCGGCAAGGCCGTCGGCCTGTCCAACCTGACCAATCCGCTCAAGATCGCTGACGCCGCCCAACACGACATCAGCACCAACGACCGCATCTTCGGAAACGTGTTCGCCGGGTTCGACGCCGCCCACGATCTGTCCCTGAAGACGCGGCTCGGGTTCAACCTCGGTCAGAATTCCTTCCATGGGTTCTCGCCCACCACGCCTGAGAACTCCGAGGTGACCGACGTCAACGGCATCAACGAGAACTACAACCTGTTCACGGAGTGGACCTGGAGCAACACGCTCAACTATACGCGCACGCTCAACCAGCACAATCTGGCCGTGCTGTTGGGGCAGGAAGCGACCAAGAACACCAATCGGACCGAGGCCGGCAGCTGCTCGAACCTGCTCAACTCCGGCGTGGACTCGCGCTACATCTCGGATGCGCTGTGTGATCCGACCACCAAGAACGTCGGCAGTAGCGGCGGGCAGGCTGCGCTGTTGTCCTACTTCGGCAAGGCCGACTACAACTTTGCGGACAAGTATTATCTCAGCTTCACGCTGCGCCGCGACGGCTCTTCCCGCCTGGGGCCGCAGCATCAGTGGGGAACCTTCCCGGCGGTCGGGGCAGGGTGGCGGCTGTCGCGGGAACCGTTCTTATCGCACAATTCGCTGTTCTCGAACATGATGCTGCGGTTCGGCTGGGGGATCACCGGTAACCAGCAGATCCCTGCCGGACGGATCATCAGCCAGTTCGGGGGCGACCGGGGCGACACCTTCTATGACATCGGCGGAACGAGCGTGACGACTATTCGGCCGGGATTCAAGCAGACGGCCATCGGGAACGTGGACCTGAAGTGGGAAGAGCAACGCTCCACCAACGTCGGCCTCGACCTCGAGTTTCTCGAAGGTCGCGGCACGTTCAGCGCGGACGTGTACCGGCGGAACACGAACAATCTGTTGTTCGACCCGCGGACCCCGGCCGCGGCGGGCTCAGCCGCTCCCCCGATCGTCAACATCGGGAGGATGAGAAACCAGGGCATCGATTTTTCCATCGGCTACCGCAGCAGCACCGGCTCGGGAACCCTGTGGAGCGTGAGCTTCAACGGCAGCCACTATTCGAACAAGATCCTCCAGATCGACGACCTCGGGACGCAGTCCTTCACCGGGCCGATCTCGCTGCGGGAACAGAATCCCGTGATTAACATGCTCGGCCAGCCGATCGGTGCGTTTTACGGCCTGGTGGCGGACGGCTACTACAAAGACTCGCTCGATGCCGCCCCGTTCTGGAACGACGGCGCGCGCCCCGGCCGGATCAAGTTCAAGGACTTGAACGGCGACGGCACGATCACCGGCGCTGACCGGGCGATCATCGGGAGCCCCCATCCGGACTTCACCGGCGGATTGGATCTCAACCTGCGCCGCGGCGCCTGGGAAGTCAGCGCCACGGTGTTCGGGACGTTCGGGAACCAGATCTTCAACGCACAGAAGTACTGGTACGTGTTCCGCTATTTCGATACCAACGTACGGAGCGACCTGCTGGCGAACTCCGTGGTGCTGGATGCACCGTGCGCCCCAGCGCCCAAACCCCGGACCGATTATATCTGCCCAGGAAAAGTGACGAACCCGGACGCCAAGTATCCCAGACTGGACAACAGCGATGCCGCGTTCAGCCGGCAGTTCTCGAGCTATTGGATCGAGGACGGCACGTACGTCCGGCTGCGCAGCCTGCAGGTCGCGTATAACCTGCCGCCGGCCTGGATCCGGTGGGTCCCGGCCGCGCGGGTCTATGTGCAGGCGGAAAACCTGTTCACCATCACCGGGTACTCGGGGCTCGATCCCGCCCTGCCGGCCTGGAGCACCTTCGGGGCGGCCGGCGACATCCGGGACCAGTTCCGCGGTGTCGATGAGGGCTCGTATCCGTCGAACCGAACGTTCACTATCGGCATTTCGACCACGTTCTAGCGACTCGTCTTTACTCAAGGACGGAAGACGATGAAACAGCAAGATCGTAACCGATTGCTTTACGGAATGGCGGTCGTGATGCTCGCCTCCGGGGTCGCGTACGCCTGCAAGGATTTCCTGAACATCCCCGCTCAGGGGACGGTGATAGCCAGGTCGCTCGAGACCAAGGCCGGCGTCGAGGGTTCCCTGATCGCCGCCTACCGGTCATTGGACTGCAGCTCGAGCTCCGCCGGTTCCTGGGGATGCGCGGCCAGCAACTGGGTGTGGGGGAGTGTTCCGAGCGGCGACGCGCACAAGGGGTCCAACGCGGGCGACCAGCAACCGATCAACGACATCGAGACCTTCTCCTGGGCCGTGGGGGAAGCCGACGGGTACTTGAACCA
>WNGO01001444.1_pt1 | contig 25497 bp, 26 predicted proteins | sample 5400511 | NCBI WGS metagenome assembly WNGO01 (sample SAMN13153380, study PRJNA577476) | soil metagenome | isolation source: 20 cm soil or saprolite under Garry oak tree replicate 2 | place: USA:California | collected 2016-06-15 | reverse complement strand
GTGCTATTTCCACAGATGTGAAAAAGCTGTGGAAAGCAGGTTTGTTTGCGTCTTTCTTCAGGCTTCGGGATTCCTGCCCGCACTGGAACGCTCTACTTCGCCCCTGTCGCTCCGCGCGCTGCCCGTCTGGAATTGTCGGCCCACGTGCCGCTGCTATGAGTCAGCGCGGGATTGTCCCTGATTGGCGCGTAGGGGGCAAGAGAAAAATAGGAGAAGGCATTCACCGGCGTTCACACTCCATGCACAGTTTTTCCACAAGCACTGCGCTCGTGCAACTTCGTTATTGGGCGCTGATTTTTGCGGCATTTGTGAATATATTTTCACGCTGCGCACGAACCTTGCACAGAACACGCGTAAGTTGGCCTGAGGAAAACTCGGCTTATTGGGGGGTTTTTTTGTCGGGCCGGGCGAATTCGTAGATGCCCAGCGGATCGTTCCCGATGATCAGGCGGTCCTTCTCCGCGAGAATGGTGTTGGCTTCGAGCCGGGCGCCTTGTGGGGTGTAGAGTTTATAACTTGCGCGCCGGTTTCCTTCCTTATCAAAATGCAGCAGTGTGTTGTACAACGCGATCCAGACTTCCCCATTCGTCGAATCGACGCCTACAGCTGTAAGAATGCGCCTGAACGACGGCTGACCGCCGCGGCGCTCCTGGCGCACGATCTCCTTGCGCGCGGCCTGCGCCGCGGGCATGGCCTCGAGAGCGGTGTACTGAATATCCTGTCCCGCATAGCCCAGGCGGTCATATTGGCGCACTGTCGGCTCCGGCAGGTAAGCAAAAGCATAGTAGAGATGCCCCTCAGCGTCCGTGGCCAGCTGCCCGATGCTCAGATAACGATTCAACTCCTCGCGCTCGGCAAGCGGCTCCGGATCGCCGAACTCGCGCACGTCCCTGCCGTTTTTGTCGAAAACGGTAACTAAATGCGGCTCCCCAAGCGTCCCAACGGCAATTTCGCTTTCAGGCAGCGCCGCAACGGAAATGGGGGCCTTTATAGCAATCGAACGAAGCAACGTGCCGTCGGTGGAGAAAACCTGTATGAGGTTGGCGCCGCGGTCCGCCACGTAAATCTTTCCGTCGGCGGCGCCGTCACAGTCTTCGCCGAAAGTGATCAAAGCGCGGCCGGCCTTGGCGCTGGCATCGGCCCCGGGAAGTTCGCCGATGGAGAGAACCTGCTTGCCCTGTGCGTCGAACACCAGCAAGCCGGGCGACGGCGAAGCCAGAATATACAGCCGCCCATCCGCGCCCCGCTTCACCGAGCGCAGCCCGGGACCCACGCCCGGAAAAACCCGCTGCTTGGCGGTGAGGTCGCCCTCGTCCTGAGCAGCCGCATTTCCAGCCGCGCACACCAGCAGACACAGCACCGCAAGAACTCTCAAGATTGGACCCACCCTCTGTCGCATGAATCTTCAGATTACTACGGACGCGCCCAGGTTGCCCCGCGTTGCAGCCGCGTGCCGTAACGATTAGTCAATACAGAAGCGGAGGCGTTCGATGGAGCGGGCACGGAGGCGGCCGGCGGCATTGCGCGGACCTTCGTCGTCGGTTTCGATCAAGACGCAGTTCATCTGCACGTTGCCGGAAGCCACCTCGAACCGCGCTGGCAGGCCATTGAGAAATTTCGTGATGATGCCGTTGCGGTCCATTCCGATCACCCCGCCATGCGGCCCGGTCATTCCCGCGTCCGTGATATAAGCCGTGCCTTGGGGAAGAACGTGTTCATCGGCGGTGGCCACATGCGTGTGCGTGCCGACGACCGCGGTCACGCGTCCGTCCAGATACCAGCCCATGGCGATCTTCTCACTAGTCGTTTCCGCGTGCATGTCCACGAACACGAAAGCGACATCTTCTGGAATTTTCGCCAGCTCGCTGTCGGCTTTCCGGAAAGGATCGTCAATCGGAGCCATGAACACGCGCCCCTGCAGGTTCAGCACGGCGTATTTCACGCCATTCTTGGCCGTCCCGGCATAGAGCCCGCTGCCAGGATTGCCTTCGGGAAAATTTGCCGGACGCAGCAGCCGCGGCTCGTGCGGCAGGTATTCCAGAATCTCTTTGCGGTCCCAGCTGTGATTTCCGCCGGTGAGCACATCGATTCCCATTTTCAGAAGCTCTTCCGCCAGCCTCGGGGTGATCCCGAATCCCGACGCCGAATTCTCGCCGTTGGCGATGAGCAGATCGATCTGCCGCTCGGCAACGATGTCCGCGAGGCGATCGTGAACGATCTGCCGTCCCGGCGAGCCGACGATGTCTCCTAGGAAAAGTACGCGCATGAAGGCAGTTGTCAGTAATCAGTTCAGAGTGTTCAGTGGGAAAGGCAGAGCCCTCGCTCGCAATATTGCCTGTGCCGGAGAACGGTCACAATCTCTCCCACAAAGAATCTTCTCACCTTCAAATAATGTTTCTTCGTTTTCGGCCATAAATCGCCGTTTAGAAAGTTTCATCTTGAACTGGCGACTGAATACTGACGACTGAAAACTATCATGGAGCGGACCGCTTGGCCGTGGAGAGCTAGGCCGTGAACCTCTGAAATAGTAGGGCGCCACGAGCCAGCCGTTAGGCTTTCCTGCCCCGCTCGCGCGTCTTCATCCTGGCCACCGGATGGGACCCGCCAGCGGGACAGGCCGTGCTCACAGGCTGTCTATCCGCAGCACCTCAGAGATTCGTCATTGGTTCAAACAGCTTTCACTCCCGCACCTGCTTCGAAGAACCGCTCCATCCCCATTGTAGCCTCCGCGCCAAAGCCGCGTCCAACCGTCGTGGCCCCCCGCCGCCAAAAGGTTTAACTCCGCCAAACACGACGACCGGAGTTAGAATCATTGACGGCAATAGGAGGAAGCGGCATGCGAAATCAATTACGGTGCAGCTCTACTTTCGGGCTGCTCTTCTTTATTCTTGCTCTCCAACCCGCAGCGCTTCGGGCGCATAGCTTGTCCGCCGCGCCGCCCGATCAGCTCGGCAAAGTGAATTTCCCGACGAGTTGCGCCGCGGAAGTGCAAGCCACGATCGAAAAAGGCGTCGCGCTCCTCCACTCCTTCCAATACACGGAATCCGAGCAGACCTTTGCCGACGCGGCCACCCGCGAACCGAAGTGCGCCATCGCGTACTGGGGCAAAGCGATGGCGCTGTTCCATCAACTGTGGGATTTTCCGGACGACAAAACTCTGAAAGAGGGCCGCAGCGACATCGCGAAGGCGCAAAAACTCCATTTGAACGATCCGCGGGAGCAAGGTCTTATCAACTCCGCCGCCGCTTTCTTTCAGAAAAAATCCAAGATGACACATGCCGAGCGAACGCAGGCCTACTCCTCGGCACTTGAGAAATTTCACGCGCAATCTCCCGGTGATGTGGAATTCAGCGCATTCTATGCGCTCTCCCTCGTTTCGCTGGCAGACGAAGACGTGGATACCACTGCAAATCTCCAGAAAGCTATTTCCATTCTTGATCCTCTCCTCCAGCAGCATCCCGATCATCCGGGCGTGGCTCATTATTTGATACACGCCACCGATCGTCCCGAATTCGCAGCGCAGGGCCTCGAAGCCGCCCGCCGCTACGCGGCCATCGCACCGGACTCTGCGCACGCCTTGCACATGCCTTCCCACATCTTCGTGCGCCTCGGTCTCTGGCAGGATTCCATCACTTCGAATATTGCCGCGACGGCTTCCGCTGCTCATGCCGCGGAAATGCACCAAGCGGAATTTCATTACCAGACCCATGCCATCGACTTCCTGAGCTACTCCTATCTTCAGAGCGGCCAGGAAGCTAAGGCACGCGAACTCATCGAGCACACCAATCACGTCGTCGGGGCGAGTGATGAAGATAAAGCCGACCACCGCGCCTATCTCGCCGCGCGGACTACGCTCGAATTACACCGCTGGAAAGAAGCGGCCGATTTGCCGGTTCCAGCGACTCGCAAGAATTGGCAGGACACCACGTTTTGGGCGCGCGCTATCGGCAAAGCGCGCAGTGGCGACGTGGCCGGCGCGGAATCCGACGTCCAGGAACTTGCCCAGCTCGTCGCCGACCGCGAGAAACGCTCTAAAAAGAACGGCTACACAGTCTCCGCAGAAAAGGCCACGGATCTCCGCGAAGCCGAAGCCTGGCTGGCATTCGCCAAGGGAAAATCGGACGAAGCTCTCGAGGAGCTGCGCGCCGGGGCCGACCGTCAGGACAAAAATGGCGGCGAATCCGTCGGCATCCCCGCCCGCGAAATGCTCGCGGATATGCTCCTGGAACTCAAGCGTCCTTCCGAAGCCATCGCCGAATACAAGACGGTCCTGAAGAACTCGCCAAACCGCTTTGACGGTCTTCTGGGTGCCGCACGCTCTCTACAAGCATCCGGCGACACCGGTGGAGCGCAGTCGTTTTACGCAAAGCTAGCCGAAATCTGCGGCGCAGGCGCCGATCGGCCAGAACTCGCCGAAGCGAAAACCTACCTCGCGCAGAAGTAGCTCATCTTTCCGGTAGGGGAAACTACCTGGACGTTTCTGGCATTTGTTTAGAAGTGGAAGCCCAGCTCCGCCGTGTACGCTCGCGGCGTGATGAAGTGCGTTCCGCTGAATGTGGAAAGGAAGTTGTAGAGCGCCGTCTTGTTCGTCAAGTTGATGGCCGTGAGACGCACGCTCCACTTGTAGCGGTCGCCGTGAAGCAAATTGTCGTCCCCCACGCTCATATCAAACAGGTTGCGCGGTTTGACGCGCGAGGGGTTGTGGTCCAGGTCGAATGTCGCGCCTGCGATATTAAGCAGCTTTGCGCCTTCGAGTGTACCGGCCGGGCAACTGGTAATCCGGTTGGTACGGGTCGCTACGTTCGTGCCGCAGAAGAGCCCAATAGCCGCCTGCTGAGCGGCATCGAGAAAACTCGCCGCATCCTGGAAATTATCAAGATTGGGGTTGCTGGCTACCAGACCGCTGTCATAGCGCCAGTTGAAACCGACCCACGGAAGGGCTTTCCAGGGCTGGTACTGGAAATGTGTGGTCTGATTGAAGGCCTGGTCGTGGTCGATGCGAAATACTTCGCCGCCCGTGATGCTGGAGCCCAGTCCGCCGATCTGCGGTGGGAAATAGCGCGCACGGACGTGAGCAAGCACCGCCAGTGCCGTGAAGCCATGAAAATTCGGCATGCTCACGCGCACGGAAGGCCCATCAATCTTCGAGCTCTTCCAGGCGATCGGGAAAAAGATCGGCGTGTTGCCGAAGGTGGAGAAATCGTATGCGTTGTGCGTGTATTTCCATAAATAGTCCGCATCCACAACTACGTACTTTCCGAAAGCTTGCTGAAAGCCGGCGTTGAACTGATTGCGCTGGCCGGAGCGAATGGGCGCCTGTAAGCTCGCGCCACCGATTACGTCCACGACGACCGGGTTACTGGCCCCCAGGCTTGCCAGAATCAGGTTTTCATTGAACGGCGTCTCTAGGACACGAGAATAAGAGGTGCGTAGAACGGAGTTCGTTTTCTTGACGTTATAGGCAAAGCCCACGCGCGGCTCCGGCTGCCAATCGTGAACGATTCCGCGGTACACATCACCGCGTAGTCCCACATTAAAAGCCCAGTTGCCCACGTTGATGGTGTCTTGCAGGTACAGCGCGAGCTCCTTAACGTCCGTATGCCCCTGAAAATGGAACAGCGTGCTCGCGGGACCGGCGCAGCCGTCGGCTGGATTCGGTGTCGGGCGGGTCAGATCATAGCAAGCCAACAGCGGGTTGAAGGAGGGGCTCGCCGGATCGTTGAAGGCTGGATCCGTAATCCCGAAGTTGAAATTCTCCGTCAGGAAGGTATGTTGAAACGTCACGCCGGCCTTGAGGTTGTGCTTGCCCTTCACGTAGGACACGTCCGAGCGAAGGCCCGCGTTGGTCAATTTTCGCTGCTGATTGAGCGTCGCCGAGGAACCGCCGGGAATGAGTCCGGTGCCGTCCGCAAACACGTTTCCGCTCGGGTAGTAGTTAAAGCGGTCCTGACGGACGAAACCGCCGAAGGTGAACAGCGTGGTAGTGCTGATCAGGCGGGTCCACACCGGCGCGATGTTGAACGTCTTGATTTGAGCACGCTGATCTTGCGCCGGTAATTGAGCGCCGGTGAGGGGGTCGGTTGCCATCGGATCCGTATTCAAGTTATCAATCGTGTTGGGCGTCTGGAACCACGAACGTGTGTATTGAAAGTTCGTGTGAATCGAATCTGCGCCGGTGACGTTGTAATCGACTCGGTCAAACAGATTCTCCTCATTGCCCTTGTCGTGGATGGCGTGGAGTTCCGGTGGGTCGAGAAACCGGCTGCTGTTCAACCCGCTCGCAGCGATGAAGTTTCCCCACTTCTGGCCGCCAAAGGCCAGCCGGAAGCCGCCGGTGATTGAGCCGAAGCTGCCATAAGAGCTGTATATCGTTCCTTTTGGCTTGGTCACCCCGAGGCCCGATTGCGTTGTCACCTTAATCACCAGGCTCGTCTTGCCGCCGTACTCGGCGGGCGGACCTCCCGAGACCGCTTCCAGCGACTGAATGGAATCCAGCGGAATCTGGTTCGAGAAGACCTTGCTTTGCTGATCCGTGATGGGCTGGCCATCCACGGAGAACGAATTCTCGGCGTGGTCGCCGAGTCCGTGAAACAGCCCGTTCGAGTCCGCCACCACGCCCGGCGTCGCCAGCGTCACCAGTGAACTCACCGAAGAAGACTGGCTTTCCAGCGGCATCCGATCGGTCAAGCCGGTGTCAACATCTGTATGGAAACTGGGGTCCTTCTCCAGCAGGTCGCCGCCATTCGCCTCGACCGTAATGCTGGTTGCCGCCGTGCCGAGTTTGAGCGCGATCTGTATGCCCGTCGGTACGCTGGAGCGTACGTCCACGTCCTGTGTATAGGGCGCGAATCCGGACGTTGTCACCACGAGGTGATACGTGTTAAAGGGTACGTTTGTGAAACGAAAGCTTCCATCGCTGCCAGTGGTGGTCTCACGTTGATATCCGCTTACGGAGTAGGAGATTTCGACCTTCGCGCCGGGAATCACTCCGCCAGAGGAATCTTTTACCACTCCCTCAATCGAGCCTGCGTTTCCCAACTGCGCGTTCGCGGGAGCAACCGCAACAGACAACACCAGCCCTAGAGCAAACACCACGCTGATACTCAAACGCTTCAACATTTTTTCTCCATCCCTTTCGAGAGTTATTCTCTGTTTTGTGTGGATAGGAGCCGCCTGAAAAATGGCGGTGACGCCGACTTTTAGAACCGTCAGCGCTCGGAAATACACTTCAAGCTAAGGGGTGTGGAACTAGCCAGCGGGAGGTGCGCGCCCGGCGCGATCGAGAGAGAAGGAATCGCTGGGCGCTGCGTGCTGCGGCAGCGAAGAATACCGAGTGATGATCTGTGGCGTGCTGACGAGGTCCAGCCGGGCAGCCGCCAGCGCCGGCATGTGCAGCACTTGGCAGATATGGCAGGCGGTATCGGGCCCACCCGTATGTTGGTGGAACAGAGAGCCGCCGGCAGCAAAATAAAGCAGCGCGACCGAAGCCAGCAGTGCCAGCGCGCGGCGCACAACCGTTCGTCCGAAAATAGCTTCCCGCAGATACATCTATCTATACTTTACCTTAGCACTTTGGATGACTGAAAATCCCGATTAGTTGCAAACAGGCACCCCCAGGAAGGAAATCGTTTTCTTGACCACGCAACCATTCTTGCTTAAGCTTCGTCTTAGTAAGCACATGCAGGCCAAGTCTCACGGCATCCGCATTTTGGCGTTGCTCCTCGGGGTCTTCTTCCTTGGGGCGCAGTTCCACTTTTGCACGGACTTGACGACCACGCCGTCCGCCTCGCACATTTGCCCGGTTTGCTCGACAGCGGCCTCCGTGATCGCCTCGCAGTCGCCCAACATTGCCATTGTGCCGGTCATGAACCGGCTCGAAAGCGCTCCTTTGGTTGTTTTGGTATCCTCGGCAGTTTCGCGCGCCATCTCTCCCCGCGCGCCTCCCGCCCTATAGCTTTCTCCGTTTTTCCCATAGCGGCCTCCACGTTCACTGCAACAAAGGCTCGATTCCATAGAACTCAGGAGTAATGTCATGAAACGATTTGCTGTTCCGCCCGTCCTGCTTCTTTTCTCCTCCATCGCGCACGCTCAGGACGCGACTTCTGTAGCAATTAAGCGCGACGTTTCCCCGGCAAACACGGAAGACGCGCGCATGAAAGCGCTCGAAGCACAAGTCCGCACTCTCGCTGGCGAAGTAGCACTCTTGCGCAGCGAGCTAAAGGAACTTCGCGAAACGAAATCACCGGAACCATCTTCCGGACCGCAAGTTCTGCTAGCCTCCGCGCACCCCGAGCCGGGTATGCTGCCCTCGTCTCGTGCCCCGGCCGCTGCGCAGGTCGCGCAAACACAGACTTTCGGAGGTGCGTCGGGCAACGCAAAACTCCTCAATCCGGACATCAGCCTGATCGGCGATTTCATTGGCACCGCGGGCCACAATAAAGTCTCGCCAGAACGTTCGCTGGAGATGCACGAGTCCGAAGTAGGAATGCAGGCCATCATCGATCCATATGCACGCGCCGATGCCTTCATCTCCTTCGGCGAGACGGGCGTAAACGTCGAAGAGGCTTATGTCACCTTTACATCGCTCCCGGGAGGTCTGTTGCTCAAGGTCGGTAAGAAGCGTGCCGACTTTGGCAAGGTCAATACCATTCACAATCACGCCCTGCCGTTCATTGACCGGCCCCTCGTCACCAACAATTTAGTCGGCGGCGAGGACGGCATCGATGACGCCGGCTTCTTCCTCTCGCGTTTTCTGCCCGCGCCCAAGAACTGGTTCCTCGAAGGAAGCGCGGAGGTATTACGCGGTGATTCCGCGGATGTGTTCCAGGCCAGCCGTCGCCAGGATGTCAGCGTCGTCGGCCACCTGCGCGCTTATCGCGACCTGTCCGAATCCACCAACCTGGATCTCGGCCTCTCCTACGCGCGCGGCCACAACAACCTCGGCTCGAACTTCCTGACCAATCTGTATAGCGGAGACGCTACACTCCGCTGGAAGCCTCTGCGCCGCGCTATCTACAATTCCTTCTTGTTCCGCACCGAGCTGTTCTGGAGCGCGCGTGACCAGCTCTCTGCTGCGGTCCCGAATCTTTTTCAGACGCAACATGCTTTTGGCATGTACTCCTCCGCGGAATACCGCGTAAACCGCCGCTGGACCGTCGGTGGACGCTTCGACCGCAGCGGCCACGCCACCGATGCCCGTCTGACGGATACCGGCTTTTCCGGTATCCTCACTTACTGGCCCAGCGAATTTAGCCAGATCCGTGGGCAGTACCGCTTCGGTCATCTGGCGACCGGTCCGTCCGATTTCTCGAATGCCAATGAAATTCTTTTCCAGTTTCTTTTTGTGATGGGCGCGCACGGCGCTCACCCGTTTTAAGCCGTTCGAGGAGATTTCGATGCCACGCTTATTGACAAAGACTCGTTTCACCGCGTTCGCCTTGTCCTTTGCGCTCGTCTTCGCTTTGCTCTTTCCGCTCACTGGGCGCGCGGACAGCAAGATTCGCATCATGACTGCCACCACCGACCTGGCGTCCCTCGCGCAGGAAGTCGGCGGCGACAAAGTGGACGTTGAATCCGTCGCTCGCGGCTATCAAGACCCGCACTTTGTCGATCCCAAGCCCAGTTTTCTTCTGAAGCTCTCCAAGGCTGAGCTGCTCATCGTGGTCGGCCTCGAACTCGAGATCGGCTGGCTGCCGCCCCTCATCACTCAGTCCAGCAATCCGAGGATTCAGGTCGGCGCGCCTGGTTATCTCGACGCCTCCCGGTTCGCGAAAATCCTGGAAATTCCCACCGGCCAGGTCACCCGCGCCGAAGGCGACGTCCATCCTCTCGGGAACCCGCACTACTGGCTGGACCCGGACAACGGCTTGCGCATCGCCAAGGGCATCCAGAACAAACTCAGCGAAATGCGCCCCAACGATGCAGCTTATTTTGCCCAGCGCTACGATGCCTTTGAGCAGCGCCTCAAGCAGTCCGACGAGCAATGGCTGGCGCAGATGAAGCCCTACGCCGGCCGCAAGGTCGTTACCTATCACCGCTCCTGGCCGAATTTCGCCGAACATTTCGGCCTCAATGTCGTCGGCTACGTCGAGCCGCGTCCCGGCATTCCCCCGAGCCCCCAGCACACTGTGGAACTAATCGGGCAGATGAAGCGCGACGGTGTGAAGAGCATCATGGTCGAGCCGTACTTTGACTTGAAGACGCCCAACTCCATCGCCCGCGAGACGGGCGGGCAAGTCGTCGTTCTGATGCCCTCGGTCGGCGGCGAAAAGGAAATTACCGACTACTTCAAGCTGTTCGACTACGACATCGCCAAGCTCAAGAAGGCTTTTGACGAGACCCACTAGGAGAGTATTCGATGGAGATTCTTCCGTTTCTGATTTTGCCATTCTTGGCGAGCCTCATCCTGACCGGCATCCATTCCTATCTTGGCGTGCATGTCGTCGAGCGCGGCGTCATTTTCGTGGACCTCGCTCTCGCGCAGATCGCCGCGCTGGGCGCCACGGTTGCCATTATCGCCGGGATGGACCCGCATGGCCACGGCTCCTACTGGATCAGCCTCGGCTTCACGTTTCTCGGCGCTGCCATTTTCGCATTTGCGCGCACGCGCCGCGGCCATATCCCCCAGGAAGCTTTTATCGGCATCGCTTATGCGGTTGCCTCCGCTATGGCCATCCTCCTGATGAGCAAGGCTACCGGGGAGACCGAGCATCTCACGCACATGCTCGTCGGCAATATTCTTGCCGTCTCCAAGCCCGAGGTGATCAAAACCGCGTTGCTCTACAGCGGTATCGGCCTCTTTCACTTCCTCTTTCGCAAGAAATTCCTGCTCATCTCCATGAATCACGACAAGGCCGAGCAGACCGGCCTCAACGTTCGTTTCTGGGATTTTCTCTTCTACGCCTCTTTTGGATTTGTGGTCACCTCGTCGGTGGCCATCGCCGGCGTCTTGCTCGTTTTCTGCTATCTGATCGTCCCCAGCGTTGGCGCCATGCTCTTTGCCGACCGCATCGGCCCGCGTCTCGCCATCGGTTGGACCATGGGAACACTAGTCTCTGCGTTGGGAGTTTATCTAAGCGTGAAGCTTGATACCCCCACCGGCGCCACCATCGTCGTCACTTTTGGCGGCGTCCTGATCATGATGTTTCTATTGCATCTCGTCCTGCACCACGGCCGCTCCGCCCGCGAATTGAAAGGCGGCGCTTCCACTCACCGCGAGCTCCAAGCGGCCACCCCTTCGTCTCGGGAAGCCTAGCTTTCAGAAGTGAAGTTGAAGCTCTATTTCTTCTCCGGCTGTGCCGTGGGCGGCAAAATCCCGTTCAATCGCAGATAAATCGCCTGCGTCGCATAGTGATCCGTCCAACTGCCCCCCAGCGCCACCAGCGCTCCTCCCCGCGAGATCGGCCGGTTGCCGAACAGCACGAATTGCTCCCCCAGTTTCGAATCGTCCAGGTTCGCCAGCGCCGACGCGCAAAATGCAAACGAGTCCTTAATCGCCGCCACCAGCTTGTCCTTCGGGTCCGTCTCCGCCATCTTCACCTCCGGTGCCGTCTGCCCGGAGATCTTGGCACAGAAGGTATAGTTCGTTTGCGCGATGTGTATCACCAGGTGCCCGAACGAGTTCATCTCCGGCGAAGGCTTGAAGCTGTATTTCTCCGCGGGCATCGCTTCGGCCGCTGAGATCATGTTCTTCCCGTACCGCGCCACCCCAGCTTTCACGAACCCGCTCACCGGATTCGCCACCGGCGTCAGGTCTGGCGGTGCCGCTCCGCTGGGCGGGGCACTTGCCGCTGGTGCAGCTTGCTGAGCCCCCGCAACTCCCACGGCCGTCAACATCGCCACTGCCACAAACAAACCCCCACGTATGTTCATTGCCGTCTCCTTGCCCACAACAAAATCCGCAGTGAAGCATACCCCCGTCCCGCTCCCTCAACAAGCGCCACTCAGGGCCACTCAGGGCGCCACTCAGGGCCACCAATCCTCCAGCCACCATTTTCTCTTTTTTTTCAGAAACATTTTCTTCTCCGCCCCGTCTCTACCTATAGCTATCTATAGGAACGCCGATGCTCAAGCCCAAGAATGACCTTCTCCAGGGCACCCTGGCCCTTCTGGTCCTCAAGACCCTTGCTCGCGGCCCCTTGCACGGCTACGGCATTACTCTTCACATCCAGATGGTTTCAAAGGATATCCTGCGCGTCGAGGAAGGCTCTCTCTATCCCGCGCTCCACCGCATGGAACAGGACGGCTGGGTCAGCGCGGAATGGGGCATCTCCGAGAACAATCGCCGCGCTCGCTACTATCGGTTGAGCGCCAAAGGCCGGAAACAACTTGCCGAAGAAGAAAAGAACTGGGAACGCCTCACGCAAGCCGTCGCCCACGTTCTCCAGTTCGCCTGAAAGACCCGAAAGGAAGGTGCACCGTGTCCTGGATCACTCGCCTGCGAGGCATGTTTCGAAGAGAACGCTTAGATCAGGATCTCGATGAAGAGTTGCGCGCGCACCTCGAAATGCGCGCCGCAGACAACCTCGCCGCCGGAATGTCCCCCGAGCAAGCGCGCCAGGAAGCGCAAAAACGCTTCGGCAATACCGCCCTCCTCAAGGAAGACACTCGCGAAGTAGACATCGTCGGCTGGCTGGAGGAAGCCGCACGCGATTTTCGTCACGCCCTCCGCATGCTGCTTCGCAACCCCGGCTTCACCGTCGTCGCTGTCCTCACTCTCGCCCTCGGCATCGGCGCCAACACCGCGATTTTCTCCGTCATCAATTCCGTCCTCCTTCACCCTCTCCCCTATCACGATCCGGACAACTTGGTCATGGTCTGGGAAAGCAACTCCCAGCACCGCAACCCTCATAACACCGTTTCTCCGCCCAACTTTCTCGATTGGCAAAGCCGCAATACCGTTTTCTCCAGCATGGCTTTTGTTTTCGACGAACGCGACAATCTCACCGGAAATGGCGAGCCCCAAGAAGTCGTCGTTCAGGACGTCTCCGCGAGTTTCTTCTCCCTGCTCGGAGTCGATCCCATCATCGGCCCTGGCTTCACTCCCGAAAACGGCCAGCCCGGTCACGCCAACGTCGTCATTCTCAGCTACGGCCTTTGGAAAGAACGTTTCGCCGGCGATCCCGCCATCGTCGGCAAATCTATTCTGCTGAACGGGCATCCCGAAACCGTGGTTGGTGTTGCGCCTCAGAATTTCAATTGGTTCATTAAGGACGGCTCACTCACCGGCGCAAAGCCGCAAATGTGGTCTCCCTTTGTGTTTCCGCAGTCGTTTCACGATCACAAGCAGATCGGCCGCTTCATGACCGTGGTCGCGCGGCTCCATCCGGGTGCCACCCATTCGCAGGCAGAGACCCAGATGAACGCCATCGCCGCCCGGCTGGAGCAGGAATATGCGGATTTCGACGGGCACTGGGGCGTCAACGTCGTGCCTTTGCGCCAGCAGATCTCCGGCGATCTGCGTCCCGCTTTGCTGGTTCTGTTCGGCGCGGTCGCTTTCGTCTTGCTGATTGCCTGCGCAAACGTTTCCAGCCTGCTTCTCGCCCGCGCCGCGAGTCGCGAACGCGAGATGGCCATTCGCACTGCCATCGGCGCGAGTCGTTGGCGAATCGCACGCCAGTTGCTGATGGAAAGCTTGCTCCTCGCTTTGATCGGCGGCGGGATCGGCGTCGCGCTCGCCGTTTGGGGCACCAACGCTCTTCTGGCAGCTAGCCCCCGGAATCTCCTCGACCTGCGTTTCGTTTCGATGGATCTCCACGTTCTTACCTTTGCCCTCGCCGCAACGCTTCTCGCCGGTTTGCTCTTTGGCTTTCTGCCTTCCTACATCTCGGCACATTCGCGAATCTCGGAGACGCTCAAGGAGGGAGGCCGCGGCTCCTCCTCCGCAAACCGCCGCGCCTTCGCGCGCAACGCCTTCGTGGTAGCACAGTTGGGCTTGGCCCTCGTCTTGCTCACCGGCTCCGGCTTGCTCATTCGCAGCTTTGTCCGGCTAATTGGCGTCGATCCGGGATTTGATACCGGCCATCTCTTGACCTTCAAAATCGCGCTTCCCCGTTCCAAGTACGGTACCGACCCATTGCGCATGGCTTTCTTCCAGCAGCTTCTCGCCAGAATCTCCGCGGTCCCCGGCGTCCGCTCCGCCAGCATGGAAAGCTTTCCTCCGCTCACCGGCCTGGGCGCTGCCACCGGCGTCCATGTTCTCAGCCAGCCGTCGCTCGCGCTCTCCGATCTTCCGGTGGCCAACGTCGGCGTTGTCGGGCCGGACTATTTCGCCACCATGAGTATTCCCCTACGCGTCGGCCGCCTGTTCAACGCGCAAGAGCTGGCGGAAGAAAAGCACGTGACAATCATCAACCAGGCCTTCGCGGACAAATATCTCCACGGCGTCAATCCCCTCGGCCAGAAAGCCGCCATCTACATGAAGAGTTTCGCGGAGAATGAGATCCAGCCGTCGGAGATCATCGGCGTGGTTGGCGACGTCCACCAGATCGGGCTCGACACCTCACCCGAACCCACCGTTTATTGGCCGCACCCCGAGCTCGTCATGTCAGGAATGACCATTCTCGTGCGCACCTCGAACGATCCTCTCGCGATGGTATCTGCAGCGCGCAACGAACTTCAGCAGATCGATCCGGAACTCCCCATGGCCGCCGTCGCCCCCATGGACCAGCTTCTCGCGGATTCCCTTTCCCGCTCGCGCTTCACTATGCTCCTTCTCGGCATCTTTGCCGCCGTCGCTTTGGTGCTCGCCGCCGTCGGCATCTATGGCTTGATTGCTTACAGCGTCACCCAGCGCACGCAAGAACTCGGCATTCGCATCGCCCTCGGCGCCCAGCGCCGCGATGTCCTGCGCCACGTCCTGGGTCAGGGAACGCGTCTCACCCTTCTGGGCGTCACCGTCGGGGTTCTCGCCGGCCTCGGCTTCGCGCGGCTCTTATCCACTCTGCTTTTCGGTGTTAGCGCCACCGACCCGCTCACCTTCGCGTGCGTCGCCGCCTTACTGGGGCTTGTAGCGCTCGCCGCTTGCTACATCCCTGCCCGCCGCGCCACTCGCGTGGATCCCATCGTCGCGTTGCGCTACGAATGAGGTTCTCCCTTCCAGGGCTTTCCCTGAAGTTCCATCGAACAACTAAACCGTGCCCGTCTCGCTTGAGAATTCGAAGATCATCTACACCGCGCTGAAAGCCTGCGGCATCCGGCTGCTTTCCGCGCTCCCGGAAACCTGGCTGGTCCACCTGATTCAAATTGCCGAGGGCGATCCGGAAATGACTCTTGTGCGCCTGGCCAAGGAAGAGGAGGGCGTCGGCCTGTCCGCGGGTGCGCACTTTGCCGGCGTGAAGTCCGCGATGCTGATGCAGAACCACGGCTATCTTGCCTCCATCAACGGCATCGTCTCCTTCGCGCATCTTTACAAGATCCCGTTGCTGATGCTCATCACCTATCGCGGTTCGTTTGGCGAACGTGACCCCTGGCAGACGCAGGGCGGGAACGTCACCGAGGCCTTGCTGCGCGCCATGAACATTCCCTATTCTTTTCTCGACGCGCCCGCATCCGTGGAAAAGCGCATCCGGCAAGCCCACACCCTCGCCGAGAGCAGTCTTCAGCCCGTTGCTCTGCTCCTGACGCGCGACCTGATGTGGGTGGAATGATGTGGGAGAAATGATGCTCCGCACCGACTGTCTGCGCTCCATTTACTCCGAGCTTGAAAAATGTCTGGTCGTCACCATCATGGGTGCCGTCGCTACCGAGCTGCAGGCGCTCGGCCATCGTCCTAATTTTTTCTACCTGCAGCACGCCATGGGACTCGCCTCCTCCACCGGCTTGGGCCTCGCTCTCTGCCTGCCCCATCAGAAGGTCGTGGTCTTCGATGGCGATGGCTCGCTGCTGATGAACCTCGGCACCTTGAGCACACTTGCGCGTTACAAGCCTAAAAATTTGGTCCACGTCGTTTTTGACAATGCGAGCTTGCTTTCCGTCGGTGGATTCCCCACGGCCACGAGCACCGGGACGGACTTGGAAGGCATCGCGCGCGCCGCGGGCATCCCACGGGCTTCGACGGTGCGCACTGTCGAGGAATTCAAAGCTGCAACCCGCCAGGCCATCCTGGACGATGGATTGCAGACGATCGTTGCCAAGGTCGAGCCGGTCGGCCCGAAAGCTTTCCTCACCGACCTGGGCCTGCTCGAAAACCGTTTCCAGTTTCGCCGCTACATCCAATCGCTCGCCGCAAAATCTCACTGAAGCGTCCGTGTTGTTCTTCTTCACCTATTCTGGGCATACTCTCCCTTGCTTGTTCAGGGGGTCTTCATGCCCGGAGTCCTGCTCCAACTCGTCGAAGAACTAAATGCCGGCCGCCTCCGCGTGGTGGACCTCACCCTGCCGCTAAGTCCTGCCACGCCCCTGCTGCCGCTCCCTCCGCAGTGGAACAACACGCCGCCCTTCTCCCTCCGCGAATTGTCCCGTTACGATGAACGCGGTCCCGCCTGGTATTGGAACGCCTTCGAGACCGGTGAGCACACCGGAACACATTTCGATGCCCCCGTGCATTGGGTCAGTGGCAAGGACTTGCCGGACTCAACGGTGGATCGTATCGCGCCGAAGAAATTCATCGGCCCGGCATGCGTTATTGACGTAACGGAAGACGTGGAGAGAAATTCGGATTTTCTGCTGACCTCCGGGCATATCCGGCAATGGGAAGCAGGGCACGGACGCATCCCGCCCGGCGCGTGGGTGCTCCTTCGCACCGGCTGGTCGAAGCGCAGCGATCCCGCGCAATACATCAACCTCAAGGACGACGGGCCGCACACCCCGGGCTGGGCCAAGGAGTGCTCGGAATTTTTGGCCGCGGAGCGCGATGTTCTAGGCGTGGGAGTCGAAACAGTAGGAACCGACGCCGGCCAGGCCGCCAAGTTTGACCCGCCGTTCTCAAACCATTACGTCATGCACGGAAGCGGAAAGTTTGGCCTTGCCAGCCTTTGCAACCTCGATCAGTTGCCCCCCACCGGCGCCGTGGTCATCGCCGCCCCCCTCAAAATCGTCAACGGCTCCGGCAGCCCCCTCCGCGTCCTCGCCATCACCTCGTAGCGCCGGCCTGGTGGTACAGCCGCTCGTGCTCTTCTAGCGCCGGGCTTTCCCCCGATTCGTGGGGGTCCCGACGATTTGTCGGGAAGCCCGGCATCTTGGTTTTGTCTGTTATAGTGGCCGGTCTTCAGACCGTTTATTTTGACCCTTTCTGACCCTCACCTCTTCACAAACAAAACGCAGTAACTATCCTCCGGCCAGTCATTCACTATTTTCTCGACCTGCAACCCCGCGGCGCTCAGCTCCTCGATCGCAATCTTCTGCGGGATGCCGTGTCCTCCCCGGTTGCTCGGAACTCCTTCCACCGGTTCCAACCCCGCCCGCGGCGCGAAATCGATGATCGCCAGCCGCCCTCCGGCCTTCAACGACCGCACCACGCTGGCATCGAATTCCGCCGGCTTCGTCAGGTGATGGTACACGCGCCTCAGAAAAATCGCGTCGCAACATCCCGCCGGGAGATTCGTATCCGCCTCTTTGCTCTCCACCACCATCACGTTCGCCAGCTTGCGCCTGGCAACCTCCTCCTTCAACTCCGCCAGCTTTTTCGCATCAATCTCCGTCGCAAACACTTTTCCCGAGGCCCCCACGAGTTCCACCGCCGCAAACGTGTACTTCCCGTCGCCCGCGCCAATATCCGCCGCGATCGTCCCCGCCTTCCATCCCATCAACTCCGCCAGCCTCTTAATCTCCTCGGTCGCGTCCCCGCGAACCTGCGCGCCAAACACCACGGCCGCCGCGCACACCAGCCCCACCAGCAGTAGTTTTTTCTTACTCATCGCAGCATTCGTCCCGTTCTCCGGTCTGGCAGCTACCGGCCGTATTCATCATGTCGGCGCACCCAGAAGGGTCCGCGCCCGCCTTCATCCCGGCCCTTGGGCGCCAAATCCAGATAGTGATAGTGGATGTTCAGTTTGTCGTTTCCCCGGTCGTAGCACGAATAGCAGTGAAAAACGGCCCCGCTCTCATGCTTGTAGAACACGCTGTGCCCTTCGCGTTCGGGAGCTTGCGGATCTTGTGTCTTGAAGTTGTAGAAAGCGTTTTTCTTTGCGAACTCTTCCGGCGTGAACGATACGTGGTAGTCGAAATTGAAATCCGTATCGCTCGAAGAGAACCACTTGAAATTCCAGCCCATCCGCTTCTGGTACTCCGCCAGCTTGCTGTATGGCGCACGGGACACCGCGATCATCGTCACGTCGCGCTCCTGCAGGTGCACGCCGACGCCGTTGAAGCCGTCGGCTCGCAGCGAGCAGTGCGGGCATCCCGCGTTGGCACCAGGTTCAAACATGAAGTGATAGACGATCAACTGGCTCTTTCCGTCAAAAAGCTCCGCCAGCGTTTGTTTCCCCTCTGGTCCCTCGAACACGTATTCTTTCCCTACCGCCTCCCACGGCAAGTCCCGTCGCTCCTGGTTGAGTTGGTCCTGCAGTCGCGTGAACTCCTTCTCCTTCGCCAGGAACGCCTTGCGCGCCGCAAGCCACTCCTCGTGCGAAACCACTGCATGATTCTTGATAACGCTGCCGCTGTCGTTTTTCATGTTCCTCCTTATAGCGAGCCGCTGACCCCGCCTCTGCCACTTTCATCCTGAGCGAAGCGACCGACCTGGCTAGAAAGGATCTCCACTGCTCCGCATCCCGGCTTAATCAACCGGTCGAGATCGCATGAAATTCCCTCTAACTCACGATCCGTTTTTAGTATTCGCCTTTATTTGGACGACCAATGTCCAAAAGAGTCTCGGTTCCCGGTCGTTGAGCTGGTAGTCAAGGATGCCCACATGCGCATGCCAGATGCTCGCTTCGCTGACCATCTCCGCCGCGGTCGCGGAGCCGCCGCTGCGTCACGATCAGCACAACGTGTTGCCGCCCGCGCTCCATTTAAACGTGATCTCCGAATTTTATCCTAGCTTGTACCTCGCTTCATCAGCGGACGAAAAGGAGAGTTGGCCGCTATAATGGACTCCCAATTCAAAGGAGCCCGCTCTCATGCATTATCGCAAGTTCGGCCGCACCGGATGGAACGTCAGTGAAATTGGTTACGGCATGTGGGGACTCGCCGGCTGGACCGGCTCCGACGAAGCCGAATCGCTCGACGCCCTGCAACGCGCCGTCGATCTCGGCTGCAATTTCTTTGACACCGCATGGGCCTACGGCGAAGGCCGCAGCGAACAGATCCTCGGAAAAGTTCTCCGCGCCAACGCCGCCAAGAAACTTTACGTCGCCACGAAAATTCCGCCCAAAAATCTCCAATGGCCCAGCCGCCGCGATTTCACCCTCGACGATTGTTATCCGCCGGACCACGTCGAAGCGTACGTCAACAAAAGCCTCGCCAATCTCGGCGTCGAAAAACTCGACCTCATCCAGTTTCACACTTGGGAAGATCGCTGGCTCAACGACGACCGCCTCCCGCGCGCCGTGGAAAAGTTGCGCACCAGCGGCAAAGCGGAAGCCGTCGGCGTCAGCGTCAATCGCTGGGAGCCTTGCAACGGCATTCGCGCCGTGCTCGAAGGTGTCGCCGACGCCGTCCAGGTCATCTACAACATTTTCGACCAGAATCCCGAAGACGCACTCTTCCCGATCTGCCGCATGAAGGATGTCGCCGTGATCGCCCGTGTGCCGTTCGACGAAGGCACCCTCACCGGCACCCTGACCGTCGATAGCACTTGGCCAAAAGGCGATTGGCGCAACACTTACTTTGTCCCGGAAAATCTGAAAAACAGCGTCGCTCACGCCGAAGCGCTCCGGCCGCTCGTTCCCGCGGGCAACTCCATGGCGCAGATGGCTCTGCGCTTCATCCTCAACAATCCCGATGTCAGCACCAGCATTCCCGGCATGCGCAAGCGCCGCAACGTCGAAGCCAACATCGCCGCCAGCACCCAGGGCCCTGTCCCCGCCCCCCTCCACAAACAGCTCCGCGCCCACCGCTGGGACCGTAACCCCACTTCTTGGTCACAATGAATCGAGGTGCCCATGTGAATTGTTTGCAGTTGTTAGTTTGAGGGAAGCAGCGCGGAAATGGTTCTCTGGTTCTCAGCAGTTAAACTTAGGACTAGCAACTAAGAACTGCTTCACGCAAAAAAAGCGGAAAGGAAGCGAAAAAGAAAAAATCCCAAATTTTTTTCCTATTTCCTACTGACAACTGAAAACTGGCGACTGACAACGGCATCACGCGGTTTGCTTCAACGCGCGTTCGACGAGCGTCAGGCAACGCTCGGCTTGTTCGCGCAGCAACTCATCGTGATCGCCGAGGTCCCGCTGCATGCTGTGGAGTTCATCCGCAATCGCCAGCGCGGCCAGCACCGCGACTTTCTGTGTGTCCACCGTCTTCGTCACATCAGCGATCTCGTGCATCTTCTCGTCCACGTACTTCGCGAGCTTCTGCACGTACTTCCCATCCAGTTCCCCCTGGATGGAGTAGGTTTGCCCGAAAATCTGCACTTTCACCGGCCCGCTCATGGAGTCTCCGCGCCTGCTTATCGGCACAATACCACATCCGCTTCCAGAATAAATCCGTCCAGCCGCGTGCGTCTTTTGCGCGAAGTCCCATTTACATTTTTCGCGCCGTTCGGTACCGTGTGAATTCCAGCCTGCAAGTGTCCTCAGCCCGCGTAACGCAAATTCATCTGCTCGCAGGAAGGAGCGCCTCATGGCCATCAAGCCTGGTCCCAAGAAATCCGCCGCCGCGCTGCAACACCCCATCCGCGTCGTGCCACTCCATCGCCCGGAGGCGCAACGCGTTCGAGCGGCAGTCGCGCCCCGGCTTACTTATCGCGGTGGACCGCTGCTCACTGCCGTCGAGGTCTTCACCGTTTTTTGGGGCGCCGAATGGCAACAAGCGCCGCAGAGCGCGCTGGTCACGAACTTGAATTTGTTCTTCGACTTCATTCTCACGAGCGCGCTGATGGATCAGCTCGGTGAATACAGCGTCACCGGGAAAAATATCGGCCATGACACTCACTTCGCCCGCTCCAAATACATCCGTGCGGGACAGTTCGATTCAACAACTGTTGCAGCAGGAAATCGCCTCCAAGAACCTTCCGGCGCCCGGCCCCAATTCACTCTATTTTTTCTTTCTTCCGCCCGGCGTTCAGGTTGTGCAGGGCGGCAGCGCTTCCTGCCAGGATTTCTGCGGCTATCACGACTCCACCAGCGGCAACATTTTCTATGCGGTCATGCCTTATCCCGGATGTTCCGGGTGCACCGGCGGCCTTACCGCCGCCGACGCGCTCACTTCCACCACCTCGCACGAACTTTCGGAAGCGGTCACCGATCCGGTGCCCGGCCAGGGATGGTACGACGACAACAACGGCGAGATAGGCGACATTTGCGCGTGGAAAACACGCACTCTCGGCGGTTACACCATTCAACTGGAGTGGTCGAACAAAGCCGGGGCGTGCGTCTGAGTTGCGAATCGTTTTTATTGCACGCGGAGCTGCGCGCCGAGCTGCTTTTCGAGACCGGCAACAATCCTGCCGCTAAAATCGCTGATTTGCGCATCGGTCAGAGTCGCTTTGCGGCTCTGAAACGTCACGCGAACAAGCAGCGAATATTTTCCGGAAGGGACATTTTTCCCGCGGAAAAGATCCGTCGCTTCGATCGATTGGATTTCGCCGATGCCCAGCGATTGAATCGTTTTCGTCACATCGGAGAACTTCGTGCCGTCGGCGAGCAGCACTGAGAAATCACGTTCGACACTGGGAAATCGTGGCAACGGCTCATACCGGCGATGGTTTTTCGCGATCTTCACTGCGTCATAAAAAGCATCGATCTCCAGTTCAGCGAGGAAGACATCCTGCCGCAATTTTAATCGCTCCGCCACTCGGCCTGCGAGCTGGCCCGCAACTCCGAGAGGTGTTTTAGAAATTGGATCACCGGCAATTGCGCTAATGCTTCCGCAGCGGGCCGCGTGCATCCAGTTTGGCCCGCCGTCACTCCAGGTAAAACCGGCTGCCAGCGCGCCAATGGCGTCGAGGTCACCTTTGGGCCGATTTCGAAAAGCCGCGCATTGCGCTGGCCGTGATTCAAATTCCATTCGAGCGCCGCTGCCATGGTCACCGTGCCAGTGGAGCGCAGCACGTTCGCTTCTTCCGACAGCGGATTCGAAAGACGCGCTGGAGAAACCCCCTCTGGACGAAACAATGCGTCGCGTTCTTCCGCGACGTGGGGGATGGTCAGAATCTCACGGTACCCGAGGCCGATGAGCCGTTCGCGCAAACGCGTTTCCGCTTCGTAGTACGGAAGGCGCGCCGCGCCCTGCCTCGCGGCGGGCAGACGCGGCGGGAATTTATCGAGACCGTAAATGCGCGCGATTTCTTCGATCAGATCGATTTCACGTTCGACCTCGGCGCGCCAGGAGGGTTGCGTGCATTCCCACGCGGCGAGGAGCGAGCCTTCCGCGCCGCGGTTTTGATCGATTCGAACGGGCGCGAAACCGAGCGCACCGAGACTGGCTTCCACTTCCTTGTCGGGAACCTCCGCGCCCATGACGCGAAGAATTTCGGCGCGCGTCACGCGGATTGTTTTCGCGGCGCGCTTGCCGGGATAAATATCGACAACGCCGGCGAGTAATTCGCCGCCGGCAAGCTGCAGAATCAATTCCGCAGCGCGGCGAGAAGCGATCTCGGCCATTTCCGGATCGGCGCCGCGGCCGAAGCGCGTGGAAGCTTCGGTGTGCAATTTCAGAAAACGCGCGGCGCGGCGAATGGCGACCGGTTCGAACCAGGCGCACTCGATCAGAACATTCTTGGTGGAGAAGGAAATTTCCGTTTCGCCGCCGCCCATGATTCCGCCGATGCCGACGGCTCGCGAGCCGTCGCCATCGCTGATCATGCAGATGTTCGAATCGAGCTGGCGTTCGATTCCGTCAAGGGTCCGCATTTTTTCGCCGGGCGTGGCGCGGCGAACAACAATTTTGTGGTCGCGAACTTTGTCGTAATCAAAAGTGTGCAGCGGGTGGCCGAGTTCGAGCATCACGTAATTCGAAACGTCGACGACGTTGCTGATGCTGGCGACGCCGGAAGCTTCGAGGCGGTCTTTCAGCCATTTCGGGGAGGGCTGGATCTTCACGTTTCGAATGACGCGGGCGGTGAAGCGGCCACAGAGTTCCGGGGACTGAATCTCGACTTTTATGGCCTCGCCGGCTTTGGCCTGGCCTTCCACCGGCTTGGGCGAAACGTGCTTCAGCGGCAGCTTGTAGATCGCGGCGACTTCGCGGGCCATTCCATAGTGGCCGAGACAATCGGGGCGATTCGAGCTTACTTCCGCTTCGATCACCGCGCCATGTGCGCCGTTTTCCACGCCGCCGATGTTTGTACCGGAGAGTGCCAGGCGCGAGGCGAGCTCCTGCGGCGACGCGGCAACGTCGACGAAATCTTTCAGCCAGTTGTAGACGACTTTCATCGGCTATTTCCGCTCCGTTGGCAGCCGCCCGGCATAGAGGTGCGTGGCGTGCTCCACTCGCACGCGGCCATCTTCCTGATAGCTGCGAAAGAGTTCGCGCAGCGCGTCCATCATCGGCGCGAAATTCGCATGGCCTTCCTGCGGAACATACGAGCCACTCCGCAGCCGCCCGGCGAGCCCGTCCCAATCCAGGAACTGTACATTCGGCACGGTGTGATGGAGGAATTCCCCGCCGCGAAAAAAACATTGCACGTCGTGGCCCTTGGGGTAGGAATCACGCACGCGCGCATAATCCGTGCCGTATTTCACGAGAATGTCTTCGTAGGCCCTCGCGAACGGCGTCTCCATTTCCCGGAAGTTCCAGATCGCCACCACCCAGCCTTGCGGCCGCAGAATCCGCCGAAACTCCGTACGCGTTTTTTCCGGCTCGAACCAGTGGAAAGCCTGGCCAGCGGCCACAAAATCGGAGCACGCCTCGGGAAGCGTGGTGGCTTCCGCGGCACCCTCCACGCTGACGAAGCCGCGATAAGATTGCAGATGCAGCTCGCCCGCCTCGCGCATCTCGCGATTGGGCTCCACGCCGAAGACGGTATTGCCGTTCTTCAGAAAGAGCTCGCTTAGAAAGCCCGTGCCGGAGCCGATGTCGGCGATGACGTGGCCGGGGCGAAGGTCACATTCCTTGCGCAGCACGTCCAGCAGTTCCGAGGGGTAGCCCGGCCGGTAGCGCACGTAATCGGCCGCGCGATTGGAGAAGCGTTGTTTGGCGTCGGCGAAAGTCATGGTAGAAAGTTATCAGTCATCCGTTTTCAGTTATCAGTGAAACCTTGGCGACGGCCCACATTGAGACCCTCACATCATGGGAACTGGCGGAGGAAGCGCACGTCGTTCTGGAAAAAGACTTGGATGTCGTCGATGCCATATTTGAGCATGGCCAGGCGGTCGATGCCGATGCCGAAGGCGAAGCCGCTGGCTTTCTTGGCGTCGTAGTTCACGAAGCCGTAGACGGCGGGGTCGACCATGCCTGCGCCGAAGAGTTCGATCCAGGCGGCGCCTTTGCACTTCGCACAGGTTCCGCCACCAGAGGCAGTTCCTGTTCCGCCGCAAAACGGGCAGGAGACGTCGAATTCGACGCTCGGCTCGGTGAATGGAAAATAGCTGGGCCGGAAACGAGTTTTCACGCTGGGGCCGAAAAACTGTTTCACGAAATATTCGATAGTGCCGGTGAAATCGCAGAAGGTGATGTCCGTGTCCACGGCCAGGCCTTCGATTTGATGGAAGGCGAAGGAATGGGTGGCGTCGGGATTGTCGCGGCGATAGACCTTGCCGGGAACGATGACGCGCACGGGCGGCTTCTGCTTTTCCCTTCGATTTGATGGAAGGCGAAGGAATGGGTGGCGTCGGGATTGTCGCGGCGATAGACCTTGCCGGGAACGATGACGCGCACGGGCGGCTTCTGCTTTTCCATGGTGCGAATCTGCATGGGCGAGGTGTGCGTGCGGAGAAGAAGCGGCGTCTTCGCGCCTTTCGGCAAATCCAGATAAAAGGTATCCATATCGTCGCGCACGGGATGGAATTCGGGAATGTTCAGCGCTTCGAAATTGTAGTAAGGCGTTTCGATTTCGGGGCCTTCGACGACGGAGAAGCCGATAGAGGAAAAAATATCTTCGATTTCCTGGAAGACCTGGCGGATCAGGTGCTGGGAGCCGATGGGGCGGATGACGCCGGGGAGGGAAAGGTCGACGCGCTCGCGGATCGAAACGCTGTGATCCGCTAGCGACTGGGCATCGAGCTTTCGCTCGTCGAGAGTCGTTTCTAGGTGGGCTTTGAGTTTGTTGAGTTCCTGACCCACGGAGCGCTTCAAATCCGGTGAGGCAGCTTTTAGCCAATTCTCAGTGATGAGTGTCAGGGCACCAGATTTTCGCCCTAGCCACGACTGACGAAGGATTTCCCAGCTAGGATGATCCAAAGGTCGGGAAGCCTGACTGTCGAAACGTGCGCGAACTTCGGCGAACAAAGACACAACCTG
>WNGO01000439.1_pt1 | contig 25511 bp, 22 predicted proteins | sample 5400511 | NCBI WGS metagenome assembly WNGO01 (sample SAMN13153380, study PRJNA577476) | soil metagenome | isolation source: 20 cm soil or saprolite under Garry oak tree replicate 2 | place: USA:California | collected 2016-06-15 | reverse complement strand
TGAAACTGTCGGATGACGTAATCGAGGAGGCTTTTACGTGATGCGCGACAGTTTGTCGAGATTTACTTCAGGCCCGCGCTTCACCAATTGCGGGAGGCGTATCGCGGCACCGGCGGCTGTTGCACTGAGCGGCGGGCGGCAGCCGGAGCTTCCATGAGTGTTGAGAGTTTCGCGCATGAAACAAAAAGCCGCCACGCGGTGAAGCGTGACGGCTGATTGTGAAATGCTGCTGCTTAGGGATTGTTGACCACTTGCGGCGCAGGTTTGTTCGCTTCAATCTGGGCGCTCACTTTCTGTAGGCCCGCGGTCAGGGCCTTAATTTGCCCTTCCTGCAAAGCGATCACTGCCGCTTGTCTTTCAGTTGTGGCCTTCAATTCCTGCACAACGCGCTGCTGTTTGAGCAACTCGTTTGCCGACAGAGGCGAGTTCCCAGGGGCAACGCCAAGCTGGCCGTTTGCAGCTACGACAACCGGCACACCGGTGACTGCTACACCCGAGATGTGGCCGATAAAGCAGCTGTCGCTCACGTTCGCACCTGCGGTGCCGATAGCAATAACGTCATTGGCCGTGGTGACACCGGTGCCGGCACTATCACCCAAGGCCGTGTTACGGTCGCCGGTGCTAAAAATTAGGGCGGTCCTACCGACAGCAGTGTTGGAACCGCCAGCGACGTTGAAGTTGAGGGCGTCTCTCCCCACAGCCGTGTTGAAGTTGCCGGTGTCGTTCTGAAAGAGTGCGAATATCCCGACGGCAGTGTTGTCATCGCCGGTGGTGTTGGTAAAGAGCGCGTTAGCGCCAACGGCAGTATTTGTGTTGCCTTCGGTGTTGCTAACCAGGGCATCCAAACCAATGGCTGTGTTGACGGCGCCGATGGTGTTGCTGACGAGCGCGGCGTCACCGATGGCCGTATTGAAGTTGCCGGTGGTGTCGTTCAAGAGCGCGTGAGTACCAACGGCCGTGTTCCCTGCGAAATCAGGAGGAGCGATACATTTCTGAAGCGCGCCAGAACCGACGGCCGTATGACGGGTGCCGGTTGTGTTCTCTTTGAGCGCTTCGGAACCAATGGCGGTGTTGTCCGACGCGGTCGTGTTGTTCCTGAGCGCTGCAGCGCCAACAGCGCTGTTTCGGCTGCCGGTGTTCATAAAGAGCGCTCGAAAACCAATGGCCAGATTGAAGTTGCCGACGATGTTGTCGGCGAGCGCCTCCGCCCCAATGGCCATGTTTTGTTGGCCAGTGGTGTTGTTGCCAAGCGCCCTGGAACCAACCGCCACGTTATAAGCACCGGTAGTATCGTGAGTAAGCGCATTGGCACCCACGGCGGTATTGTTGATCCCCACGGCGGTGTTGACGTCGTGCAGTGCGTTAATGCCCTCAGCGGTGTTGCCGCCGGGATAGCCGCCATCCGGTGACGGCGCTGGCAGAAGCGCTTTCGCTGTCGGTGAAAGCCCAAAGCAGAGAAGCGCCAGCGGGATGAGAACAAAACCGCATCGCCACGACAGCGACCGGTCGATTGATTTTTTGAAGTGTAGCATTGTCATATTTTTTCTTTTCATTTTTTTTTGAGGTTGAACTGCGTTTGACGAGGAATCGCCTTCAAGGGTTGTCTAGGCCTTGATTTTTTTACCTGATTTTCTCATAGGTTTTCCCCCTATGCGGGCTTATCGTCTGAAGATTCGCTGTGCATGTTAAACTTCCCACAAGCGCGAATCGCGAATTCAGTTTTTCATCCGCACGCACAACGAAACGCTTTCCGTCGTCGCGATGGCGATCTAATTTTTCAACGTCTTACCATTCGATCGACTGTGGTATGGCGAACCGAGCGTAATCAGCAATGCAATCGGATACGCCAAGTCTCTTATCCGTTTACTTATCATTTTAGCTCGACAAATCTTCGCGGCGCTCGTATCAGGTGCACCTGATCACATCAGCTGCGTCTGCCGAAGCGAATAGCTTGTTGGAAGATGTCTCGCTGGAAGGGCACTTCTCGGTTTCGCGCCGGACTGGATCGCAGCCAACAATCCAATCTGAACAAAGAATGACAACAAAACAACCTGCAGCTTTGTTCGAAAGAAAATCAATTGGCCACTCGCTTAGCAAACATGATTTCCTTGTCGTCCGGCAAGGATCTGCACGCTCTCTGCTCTCGGCTTTCTTTCTTTTGATCGCGTGTTCAGCATTCGCACAATCTAATAGCCAACCAGGCACAACGAAATTCGATGGCCAGTCATGGTGGAACTACGTGAAGGTTCTTGCTGATGACAACATGGAAGGTCGTGGCACCGGGAGCGAAGGCTTGAAGCGGGCCGAAGCTTTTATAGTCGACCAACTTAAGGCCGACGGGTTACAGCCTGCTGGCACCAATGGCTATTACCAACCGATAAAGCTCATCGCCCGCCGGACCTTGGAAAACGATTCTAGCCTAGCACTTTTCCATGATGGTAAGGCGGAGCCGTTGTCTTTCGAGACGGATGCGTACTTCAGTAATCGGTTCTCTCAAGCGCCAAAGGTAGATGCGCAGCTAGTATTTGTTGGTTGGGGACTTGATATTCCGGAAAAGGAATACAGCGATCTGCAAGGCGCGGATCTTAAAGGCAAGGTCGCCGTATTGCTCCTTGGTGGTTCTCCTTCAGAAATTCCCGGGCCGCTTTCCGCGCATTACAATGATATCAAGCAGCGGTGGGCGGCTTTGAAGAAAGCAGGCGCAATCGGGATAATTGCAATCCTCAATCCCCACAGCATGGATATCCCATGGGAGCGGCTCAAGATGCTCAGAACCCAGGTCGGAATGGCGCCAGCAGACGAAACTCTCGACGACACTGCTGGAATAAAGTTAGGTGTCGCGTTCAATCCAGCTAGCGCGGACAAGTTATTCGCCGGGTCTGGCCATACGTTCCAAGAAATATCGGACTTCGCGAAAGCCCGTAAACCTCTTCCACGTTTTCCACTCAAAGTTGAGATTCGCGCCCGCGTCAAGATGGATGTGCAGCACTTGGAATCATCTAACATCGTGGCGAAGCTTGACGGCAACGATCCAAAACTAAAGCAAGATTGTATCGTCGTGAGCGCCCATATCGATCATCTCGGTATTGGCGAACCAATCAATGGCGATAGGATTTACAATGGTGCGATGGACAATGGCTCCGGGTCAGCCATGCTCCTTGATTTTGCACGCTTCTTCAAAGAGAATCGTCCAACGTTTAAGCGTTCTGTCGTCCTTTTGTGGATAACCGGCGAAGAGAAAGGACTTCTCGGCTCACACTATTTCGCTGAATACCCCACTGTGCCGGCTAGCTCGATCGTAGCGAACATAAACACGGACATGTTCCTTCCGATCATCCCGCTACAAGTAGTGACGGTCTACGGCATTAGCGAATCGGATCTAGGTGAATGGGCCGCTAAAGTGGCGAAACAGCACGGCATCGAAGCTCAGGACGATCCCAACCCCCAGCGGAATAGTTTCATCCGCAGCGACCAATACAGCTTTATCCGCAAGGGTGTGCCAGCGGTGGCGATGGCTGTCGGCTGTAAGCTTGATACACCACAGCAGAAAGCGATTGATGAGTGGTTGCACAATCGTTATCACGCTCCGTCAGACGACACGCAGCAGCCTGTCAACTTGGAAACAGCCGGTAAGTTCGAGGGGCTTGTTTGGGACCTACTCGCCTTTACTGCTAATGGCGAGAAGACTCCTGAGTGGAAGCCAGATAGCTTCTTCAAGCGCTTCGGTCATCATTAGTGCACATAGGCTTTGAATCAGATCAGAAAGGCTCCAGCTTGCACGTTGAGGACTGATGCTGGCGGTCGCCTCTGGTATGGCGAGCCGAACGCGGCCAGCCACGCAATCAGCTACCCCAAATTCTACAGCCGTTCACATGATGTTGTGATCCGCGTTTACGATGATGCTAGCAACCGTGATCGAAACGCACGAGCACGCGGGCGAGTTGAGAGAGTGGTTAAAAAGTTCAGGCGGCCATCCTTAGAAAGGAAGAAGAGGATGGCCGCCCTTCAACTCCAACCTCCGCTGGCGCGGCCTCGCTCCACCTGAGGCGACGCTTCGGCTACGCGAAAATTATGTGACCGCGCCTGTGGTTGGCAAGAAAATTCGGAGCCGGGCGCGAAGCTTACTGATTGTTGTTGACGAGGTGCGGCGCAGGTTTGCTCATCGTGTTGCTCGGGTCACACTGGCCTGTATGTTGCCACCAGAGAACTCTATGGTAATTTCAGGACCCTGTTACATGATTGGCCGCCAGTTGGCCGAGATCGGTAGCCAATCACGTAGACATCGCACTCCACGTTCTCCAGAGGACTGCTGAAACGAGTGACTTTGAATCACCTGATCCGAACATCTGACACGAACTAGTTGTTTGTCTGTATGAGGCCGCCCACGGATGGCTCTGTTGTGGGAAGATCAGCGTAAGAAGGCACTCTGTTCGCCAAGCGTTTGTCTACCGCCATTCAGGAGTGAGCGGTCACCACGGAGTCAAACTCCGTTGTGGAAGGGAATGATAAGAATTTGATGCGCTCGAGCCAGTGATCCCCTGCCCCCATTCTCACCGATTTTTGCAAACGTCGGCCGACGGGCCGAGGGGGGTTCGCCGTTGGCGCAACAGAACGTCTGTAAGATCAATTTCTCGTCCGGAATTTTTTGGGCAATAAGGCGCCTGAGTCGTCGCCCTACGGCGATTCCAAAAAAGCCTACCTCGCCAAAGGCCCGTTGGTTGCCCGCGGTGAGGAGACTAGAAAGATGCCCGGCAGTTACAATCAACGACTCTTTACAAACCGACCAAAATGTTACGACAAGGGAAAAGCCAACCAAGGGTAAACTCTTTGGACAAAGTCACGAACGAGGCTGGTTAAACCAGTCCTGCGTCTCAGCTATGAACTGCATTTTTCTAGAAGACAGTATTTCGGGGTCCGAGTACAAGGGGACTTGAGTTCCTCCAACAGACTCGCTTATCGCGTAAATATCCTCAGCCCGCACGTCGAGCCGAACCTTCACAATTTCCACCACCTTGCCTAGAAACTCCTTTTTGATGATCCCATTTTTGTGGACTGTGCTGGCTTGTAGAATATTAGGAAGGAAAAACGCAGTGCAAGAGAATCCCTCTTTAGTCAAGTGAATGTCGGCAGTAGCGGTCGAGTCAACGGTGAGCCCGCTCGCCGAGTACGGAATACCTTCAATAAAGTACCCCGCTAGTCCGACGAAATAGTCTCGCTCTTCGCCTTGATTGAGCTTTGCGATCATCCCTTTTAATGCTTCGTCGCGCTCGGTGCCATCACTCATACATCGCCCCGCTGTCAGTACGCCAAGTTTCCGCCCTACGGCTTCTTACATTTTAGAAATCCTACGTATTTGTCAGGGCGACTCGTGTCAAGCACTATCCCGGAAAGCTCCCAACCCTGGGTTCCCTGAGTTCGCCTGATTGAGGAGATCCGTTGCATTCGCTGCAGAGGTCATCTGGTACTCCCATTGATCGTCGGTCGGTGAAGGCTGAGGCGTCGGTGTTGCAGTTGGGCTCGCACCGGGAATCGATGACCCAGAACGTGTACGTCTGAAACGCGCGTGCGCAAAATCGGTAGCGAAAGCGAGCCCACACTCAGGTGCTGAGAAGCAAAGAGCCGTCACAGGCGGGCCACTAAACGATCTAACTTCCCGCAGTATTCCTTTTTTCTTTGGTTTGATCGAGTTGCAAGAACATCACATGGGCGTCAAAGTTCAAGCTGTGCTGGCACTTCCGCGTTCGGAATTTCGTGTTCTCGAATCTCGTCAGCTTTATCCTCGGCGTGCTAGTCTCACTTCTCGCTACTTGCATCTGGCAGCACTACAAGCCGCCACGTGCAGTGTCGCCAATCACCCAAGTCAGCAAACGATCAGCAAAAAAACCTTAGTTTATGCCTACTCCAATCGACGGTATCGGCATCGAAGACATCCTAATCAACTGTGAGTGGCGCATCGGCGTTCTTGAACGCATTGTCGAACGTCTAAGCCAGTTCGCTCCGCCCGATGCACTGTCTCAGGCGGATATTGAGCGATTCCGTGAAGAAGTTTTCGTCCAGCTTTATGCACAATATCCGAATGCCGAATTAGCAAAAGGTTTCTTTCCGTACGGCATTCCCGTTCCTGGTAAACCTGATCTTGTGGAAACGCCGTTTTCGCCACGGAAGTACGTCGACGTTTCACGATTCCCTCCGGGAACAGAAGTTAGAGATCCTTATACCGGAAAGATTTTCCGTGTACCGGAACGCCAAACGTAACTAGCCGCTGAATCAGCCTGGTCGGCGCGAAGCGCCGATTCAGGTTCGTATAAACGCAGGTTAGATTTCCATCTGCGTGCACCTAGTAAGCGCGTAAAGGCTTTTCACATCTTTACGTGCATCACCGGATGAACTTCCCACGCCAATTCATCATCGCTTTATTATCGCGATGTGAAGAACAAAAACAGGCAGATTCTGTCGAGCATGAAGTACTCGGGAAATGAGTGCTGATGAATTTGAGCAAAGCCAGGTCGGCCGAGGAGAAAACTAAGCGCTTTCAGATTGTTTTGGAACTGGGAACTGCGGCTTTTCTCTTGACACGTAGACCGAGTCTTCTGCAAAAGAGAGTGGTAACTGAATGCGTGGAAAGCGCAGGGCAATTAAAGAAGGCACAAGTGGACATTTATTCTCCCCAACCCCTTGAAGAAACCATGAGGCCGCTGAAGAAATCTGCAGCCAGCCTCTAAAGACCGTAACAACTAGCATGAGTGACGAGGACCTGATCAAACAAGCGTACGAAGAGTTTATTAAGAACTTATTTAAGAACTTCTACGATGCTTACACGGCGTCGAATAGCTCGACCCACGAAAAAGCGGCAGAGCAAATCTTTCAAAACGCAGTCAAAGCCGCGCGGAATGCGCGAGATCGTGCCGTAGCCATCCTCCCAAAATGAAAATCTTTTTTGTTCATGGTATGGCCATACAGATCTTGACCAGAATTATTATCAGCCAGGGGAGACCGACGTCACCAATCAACTGAAATCTTCCGGTGTACAAACCGATCTACGGTACCAAGACTCACGTGCGATCCGTTTTTCCAACAATACGATCACAACCCCGCTACCTATGCCGGAGCATTAGTAGTATTTCTGGGCTCGGCCGCAGTCTCGTGGTCAACCCTCCCAAATAAAGCCACCAAATGCATCCGATTTTACTTGGCCTAAAACCGGTGTGAAACTGCTACAAAATGGACATTACTAACACCCATTACAACGTGGAATTTTACGCGGACGATTCCACTCGAGTCGCTCACTATGAGAACATGGCTAACCCGATCATGCTGCCAAGAGTAGGCGACCGGGTTCATTTCCACAACCACGACATAACCCTTAAGATAACCCGTGTCGTTCACGAATTCGTTGACCACTTCGCCGACGAACCAAGCCGATTCACCGTAAGCCACTTGGTCAAAGTGTACGGTGACAAAGTTTCCTGAACCTGCACAACGTATGAAGCGGATGTCAACGTTCACATCGCCATTCCAACGGATGAATCTAATGCGCGGCAGTCATTCGGCTTCGAGGATCCCATCTGCCGGAAAACGATAGTTTCGTCGGTGAAGAGCCACGAAGTTGCCGCAGAATAGGATCACAGAGGTCGTTTGCGAAGTCCTCACCAAGATCTGCGCGCAAAACCGGACTAGTTAGCGAACCATTGACCTGTTGGCCGGGGAAGTTCGCCATTGTTTCGCCGAACCCGATCTTGTCGCACGCCTGGACTTGAATCACAAATAATTCCTCTCGAAATCGGAATTGTTTTGGACGAAAGTCAGATAAGACGTTGAATTCTTTCAGATTATATGTCTGTTGTTGCCCATGGGGGTAGCCAAACCTGAGACGCAAAAGTCTCCATGGTCTCAATTTCCCGGCTCTCCTGCCGGCACGGCGCGGCACGATGACATCTACTTCGTCGACGAGAACACCGGTTGGTCGGTTCGGGCAGCTGGATTGATTCATAAGACAACCGATGGAGGAAACACTTGGGCACTCAAGCTCACCAAAACGGGCACGCATTTTCGTTGTATCGGATTTGCTTCTCCTAGCCGTGGTTTCGCCGGCAATTTAGGGGTCGGCTCGTACGACGCGGCTGTTACTGATAGTAATGTGCTGTATCAAACTTTCGATGGTGGGGATACATGGAAAAACGTGCCCGGATTCGCAGAGGAAGGAATGAAAGGCCTTTGCGCAATGTATATTTTGGACGCGAATCATGTTTACGGAGGGGGAAGAGTGCGCGGCCCCGCTTATTTCATTAAAAGCACGGATGGCGGGGCAAATTGGACAATTCGTAATCTCACCGCAATGGGCGTTATGAATGGCATCATGGATATCTATTTCCAAGACCCATTGAACGGATTTGTGGTGGGCATGGATCCCAACAAATTCTCTGCCGATTGTTCGCCTCCATATTATGGCCGACTTGCTAAAACCACGGATGGTGGTGAAACGTGGACGCCAGTATTAACGACGGATATCTCGTGCGGCTATCTCTGGAAAATGTCCTGGCCGACCCCGCAGATCGGATATGTTTCAATGCAGCAGAACGGGTCTTACTCCGAGATTGCTTATTATAAAACGACAGATGGTGGAAACAATTGGGTCTTAAAGGAAATTCCCCTGTCTTCGCTCGGGCTTGGATCATCCAGTTTTTACTTGCAGGGAATTGGATTCGTAAGCCCCGATGAAGGTTGGGTCGGCGGTACTGCGGGCATTCCCTATCCCAGCAGCTTTCTTCACACGTCCGATGGTGGCGACACGTGGTCAAAGAGCGGTTACAACAACACCTATCGGATCAATCGAATTCGATTTCTCGATTCGGGTTTTGGCGTTGCTTCTGGCGAAAGACTTCATCTGTTTCGCCGCTAAGGAAAGCACGGCAACGTCGCAGAAATGCGCGGAATGCTTCACGCAGCCAACGTTCTGCAGACACCTAGACCTGTGGAAAATTGTTAAATGTTTGCCAACGGACTTTGAACCGTGGGGCAACCGGCCAGACAGCGAGCGTGGAGCAGATTGCTCCTGCGGCTGCATGTTCTTCCATCCACTTGACGGCAAGGAAGGAAACGATTGGGGCGTATGCTTCAATTCGGCAAGCCCGCGAGCAGGATTGCTCACGTTCGAGCACATGGGCTGCAAACATTTTTCCAGAGAAAGGACTAAAACATGAAAACACTGACACCTGAACAACGAAAACTGGCGCTCAAAGGCATCGAGAACATGGTGGAAACCTTCGCTCGCGCTTACCGGCAACGGGAGAAAGGGTTCACCAAGGAAGCGATCATCATTTCGGCTGACATCATTTCGGCTGGTAACAATGTGCCCCTGAAACTGCGGCCCACCCTACATAAACTCATCGAGTTCGCCTGTGCAGCGGTCGATGAACGTGTTCCATTGGAACACGCCAAGTTGTTACTGCGAACAGACCTGATTGCGTTCTACACCGAGGCTCAGAAAGGGTCATGACGAAAATCTATCTCGGCGATTCCGTTTACGCAGAATGGGATGGACACGGAATCGCGCCTTACGGGACGGCCGTGGACTGGGTTTGGCTCAAAATAAGGAACCGCCTTGGAGCCTTTCACGCATCGTGTTCGCTTGGTGGCTTGCTATTTGCGTCGGTTCATTTGCCTATCTCTGGGCGTTGATGGGTGAGCATCGAAATATCCTAAGTAAGACCGTACCTCTATTATTAGGGATCCAAGGGACGACGATGGTTATAAGTGCCGGGGTCGCCCGGGCTCGGACAGCGCGTGCTTCACAGGGTTTTTTCAATGATCTCATTTCCGAGAAAGGCGAACCGGAAGTCTCGCGTCTTCAGATGCTCGTATGGAACGTCGTGCTAGGTGTCGTGTTTATCTGGCAGTCGGTCTTCGAGTGGAAGATGCCGGAGTTCGATGCAACCCTCATGACGTTGCTGGGAATCAGTTCGACAGCCTATCTGGGTTTTAAGTTTGTCACGAAATAATTCCCGACGTCACGCTTACGCAATCTCGCGAAAATCAGGTAGATCGTCGCAGATGGGCTTTAAAACAATTCAGGAAGGCCAACTTTTAATGTAATCAGGGAAATTCAGTTCCTGGCGAAGCCGATCCAAGAGAGTCTTGTCATAGTCAGAACCCGACCTCGTAGGGCGAGTAAGGTTGGCTCCGATGAAGATGGCATGTTCTACTCCGTGGGATCGACCGACCAAGGTCAATGTCCGGGGTCACGCGAAATGTTGCTTGTAGAGGGAGTGAACAAGTGAAGGAAATTCAGAATCGGGTGTGCAGCGGGAGAATGTGCTTGGTTGTCAATTCCAACAGCAAGCTGGAGCGAAAAATCAAGTGAAGTATGATGACCATCATTGTCGAACGGCTCGAGCGGGGCCAGATTCCGAAACCAATTTAGCTTTGCCTGATCATTGTTCCCGGACGGCAAAATGTTCTTCGCTTTAGGCTGTTCCGCCACGCCGTGGCAGCTCAGACAGGACGATACAGGGTTATCTACGAGCCCGTTCCCGCGACCAGCCCAGCCAAGAACGTGCGGAGCGGTCGAAGATTGCGGCAGTCCCGAGCGATAGACGACGACGGGCGCAGCACCGTTTATCCAAGACTCTTGTGGAATATGCCCTTGCGCCGGGTCGTAATCTGCAGGGGTAAAGGTGGGGTCGTTTCCCCACATCAGTGTCGCAGGACTGATCTGTCGCCACGGGTTCGGCGCAGCGACGCTTTTATCGAATTGGAATGTGCCGAACACCCAACCGCCTTCGCTCGAGCGATTATCCTTCACTGCGATGTCGATCTGGAGCAGGCGCACTTTGTTGCCGCGGATTTGGTTGGCGTCATTCGATCGCTCCGTGTCGGCGATCCACTCAGGCGCACCATCGAGATATGGCACCTGATCTTTGGGTGCCATTGTAAAAAGCAGCTTGAATGCGACGGTCCCCTCGGGAAATGCCGCTTTGCTCGCATCAGGATGATTTGGGTCCGCCCATACGCGTCCGATAGCGTAGCCGCCACCGGCGTTATAAAGACCGACAGCGAAATTGCGGAAGTTGCTTGACTGCGTCGCTGCTAGTTCGCCCGTACGCGATAGGCGTTCACCTGTAAGCCCGTGGGTGAACTCGCGCCCGTTAGGTCCAGGATGGAGCCAAGGGGCGTGATACCATTTGCGCGTAGCGTTGTCCTGTCCGCGAAATTCCACTTCCAGATTGCCTTCATAGGAGTAATCGATAACCGCCTGCATGTAGGCAGCGGGTTGCTGATGAAAGTCTATGGCTTTCCACGGCTGCTCCAATGATTGTGAGGGATCTGTCGTCGGATAGTCTTGGCTTAGCACAAAAACTGGGTCGCCGGCCGCTGAATTCCAACCGGGCGGTGGTGAATAACTACAATCGGGAAATACTCCAGCTTTTGCCGAGCTTGCACCAAGAATAACAACGCAGACAAGGTATAATCTTTTCATAACCAAACGAAGGGTGAGCCTTCGGTTTACGTAAAATATGCTGTCGTCAGGTAATGTGAGTTGACTACGATTTTCGCGGCTGACTGTAAAGCACCGAATATGGGGCGGCCTCGAACAGCGTACTGCCGTTTGCGACTCGAAATCTTTGTCCGCAAGATTTTTCTAATCAAAAAAGCTGGTGTGAAGACAACTGACCTAGTTCGATTCGTGACGGAGATTGCTGTTGCTATGCGATTTTAGAGCTTTCAATATCGGAAGTATTCCATGTCGCCCAACACCACTTTACCGCGACCAGAGGGTCACATCTACCTCTCCTACAGTCCGACCTCACCGCCGAACTGGGGAATTGCGTCCTATTACATCCATGTTTTCGTTTATCGAAACGTCCACGTTGCTCTTGAGGTGCTCCTAGAGGTTGCCGGCGCGATCAAAGCGCAACGATCGGAGCGGGCTATCGGAGATCTCCTTACTGGAAATCTCCTTTTCAGAGGAAATTCCGACGTTACGCAGCGATTGCTACCAACCCGTTTACGGGCTCCATGGAGTCAGCCACCCCCGCGCGAACGTTTCAGCGTGGCCGATCCGCCGATGGTCAAGGTTCAGGGCGTGAATCTGCCTTCTGTGTCTTTTGACCCTGGCGGCGCAGACGCGCGGCTCTACTGGGGTGACTGGTTCGAACGTGTCGAGCCGATTCGAACGATCGAAGACTCCATGGCAGACGTTTCACAGGAGGATATCCACCGTCGAGATACCGTTGAACGCGCCGCCGTCGAGCGGGCCTCCCAGCTTCCTGAGATCGCTTCCCTCGACCCGTTCCAAAGACGGGCGGCCGTTCGGCATTACAGCTGCGTATTGAGTCCTCTACTCGACGTATCCACGAATCCGGAGGTCGCTGCGTTTTTTGCGACCGGCGGAGCGTCGAGCGCGCCCGCACCCGGAACGATCGGCATGCTTTGGGCCATCGACCTAAGCTTCTTCCAAGATCTCTTTTTGTTAAAAAGGACCAGGATACCTGGCGGTGAAAAGATAAATATGACCGACCCGCAAGATAAATGGGGAGTCAATAAACGACTGTTTGAGGAATATGGTGTCCTGCCAACATGCTTGCAACTAGCATGTATTGAGCTGCCTTTTCCGCGTCCGCAGGCACAACGGGCGTGTTTTTTCTCGCTTGCTCAAGAAAACGGAACTCCCTTGCCGGCAAAGACCGAATTAACTTGGTGGTCTATTATCGAGCGGCGTTCCTACGGATGCGCCTTCATCCAAGACGGCCGCACTTATGAAAACCCAAACCACAATATCACAGCTGATTCCCTTTGGGCGATCAATGAACCATTAGTGAGGGCACTTGCTCACAAGAACCAAACTGCCAGCCGTGCCTGACCATTACGGCGTCTACCAGCATGGTTGGGCGATTGGATGCGGACCAAGTGGTTTATCTTATTCTAATTGCAGGGTGATTCGTGGCTGCTGTCCTAAATCCCGTTATCGCGGCATAGTGCCTCCATCATCCGAGGCGCACCGCTTGTCCTCGGCGAGATCCATCGTATAGTTTTGACAGGCGCACGGAGATATGACGATGAGCGACCACCACCGCCATCACCACAAGCAGCACAAGCAGCACAAGCAGCACAAGCAGCACAAGCAGCACAAGCAGCACAAGCAGCACAAGCAGCAACAAGCACTCGATTCCCTTTATGCAATTGGCAATGTCCTAACAATCAAGGTTACGATGCCGCAAACTGATTGGGATGCGGTGCGAACCGAGCAGCCAGCCGGTGGCGTGTGCAACTTCGAATGGACTGGCGACAGCCGGTACACCTGGCGAAAGGCAACTTCGGTCGAGATATCTGGAACGAGCTTTCCCGCGCAGACCATGTTCACCGGTGTGGGCGTTAAAAAGAAATCATTCTGCGGCTCAATCAACAGCGATAAGCCATGCCTGCACATTGACTTCGGCAAATTCAGCAAGGCCAATCTCCCCCTGATCGAAGCCCTGATCGGGTCACGCTATTTGACGCTCAACAATACCATTCAGGATCCATCTTATATTCGGCAGCCGCTGGGCTACAAATTGCTCGCGATGGCTGGATTGCCCAATTCGCGCTGCAATTTTGCCCGGGTATTTGTGAATGGCACGCTCATTGGCCAAGGGGTGCCTGGCGTCAACAGTCCGGGTATCTTTGTCAATGCTGAACCGGTCATGCCGCGCTACATCGAGCGCAATTTCAATGGCAATATGAACGGAAATTTGTACGAACTTGAACATGGGGATGATCTCGTCAGCGCGAGATTACCATTCATGGAGCCGGAGGCGTTTTCGAAATTTAACAACAAGGCCGATTTGCAGTTTGCCGATAATCATATCGCCGCGAATGGGCTGGTCGGGGCGAACCAGATGCTGGATCTGGATCAATTCATTAAAGTCTATGCGATGGAGTTTTTTCTCAAGCACTGGGATGGCTATTCCAACAACACCAATAACACCTATATCTATAATGACGTGGACGCCGTTACGGCACCCGGTGTAAACAACGTCAAGTTCAAATGGATCCTGTGGGGTATTGACCAGATTTTCCAGCCCAATAGACATTTCAAGATGGCCACCCGTGGGCTGATCGCGAATCTCGTGCGCAGCGATCCCGCACGCCTTGCGCAATTGATCAACCAGATTCGGACTTACCGGGAGACCGTGTTCAGCCGCGAGACCCAACAGACATTGCTGAAACCAATGATTGATCAAATGGAGGCATTACTCGTAGGGTTCGGTGTGCCCAATGCTGTATCACAGATTGCGACAGTGCGGCAGCAATTGCGGCTGGCCGAATCGGCCGGTTATCTCTGTGCCGGGCTTCCTAGCACCAGCGCGGCCTATATTCTCAAGGATGACACCAGTGAATGCCTGCATGCTAGCAATGCCAAGATTCCTGCGACTACCCCCAAGCCTTGCTTCGAGGTTATCCATCGCCCCCTTGCAGACAATAATGATGATTCGGATCTCTGGCGCTTCAACAATCTTGGAACCGGAAAGTGGGTTACCAATCAGGCTAACGGCCGCTTTCTCCACGCCAGCAACACGCTCGCAACAGGCCAGGGGCACAAATCCCTCTACACCTGTGAGGCAAACAACATCGACCATGCCGAAGAATTCTCGATTGTTCCCTTTGACACACCGGACCAGTTTACCTTTAGTGGCTATTTCAAGCTTGCCAGCGTCGGGACGAATCTGCGTGTAACTTATGGCTCTGATACCACGCCAGAATCGGGCGGGCCAAGGGTCTATCAGGACTTGGATCCCAATGGGTCCAACCTTTACCTCTATTGATCAGTGAAAACTCTACAAGCAGATTCATGGTCGCGACACTGCACTCGCCACGCGACTTGACTCTGATCTAAACGCTCACGCAAAAGCCACAGGAGTCTTGTCCGTCGCGTCTGACTGGGTGATTGCCGTGGTGACTGATACCCGCGTGTGCGTATTGTGCGAGAATCGCGTACTTCGATCGGTTCAACATCAATGAAACCGGCGCTTTATTTTGCCAAGTGTCGGACCAAACTAGCCGCTGAGTGAGAGACGAATTCACGGACTCAGACCGAAAGATCTGAGTTGAGCGGAGACGTCATTCTCCCACTGCACATAATAATTTTGGTCAAGATCAGCGTGGCCAATCCCGTGAACGAAGAAGATTTTCATTTAGGCAAGATCGCTAACGCACGATCGCGCGCATTTCGCGCGGCCTTGACTGCCTTTTGAAAGATTTTCTCTGCAGCTTTCTCTTGGGTCGAACTATTCGACGTCGTATAAGCGTCGTAGAAATTCCTGAACAGGTTCTTAATAAACTCTTTGTACGCTTGTTTGATCAGGTCTCCGTCACTCATTCGATCATCGCGTCCTTAGAGGTTAGCGGCGATTGATCTTGGCAAAGAAGGTCTATTATTGTCAACTCGAATTGACTATGAAGCCTATCCCTCGAGTAGCGCTGACGAGTTTCCGTTCAGATGTTTTCATTGCGGGTCTGACGTTGCTCGCGCTTGGGCTTACGGGTTGTGCGACTCGTAGAGTTGAAAAAGAGCAGCAGGTCACCGGTATTCCGCAACCAAGTGCCACTCGTAGAATCGAAAAAGAGCAGCAGGTCATCGGTATTCCGCAACCAGACCGATGGAGGGAGTTTGTTGCGCGGGCGGCTCGAGGTGAAATCGAAGAAGTTTCGGATGGACCAGAAGAACGTGTAATAACATCGCATGGGGTCAGTCCTCGCGGACGCGCGGTTCCAGCAGCGCATGCGCGCGCAGCCACGCCATCGGAGGTATTTAGCGGAGCATTTCGCCCTGAGGCGAAAACCTCTTATGCCACCAGAAAGACTGAGAAACTGACGCAGGTGGATACGCTTATGGGGAGTCTACCGGCCGACATGCAAATGACCCAAATGCATCATGAATTGGTAACAAAGGATAAGAATCACCAGAATCATGAACCGCGGATCGACCTGGAAACGCGAAACGTGACCGTCAAAGCATGGCTCTACTGGGTTGGACATCAAACGGACAAGGATTTTCACCTTGTTCTTGGAAATACGTCTGAGCTAACTTCGACGACCGTGTTCATGAATAGTGAGGTATCCGGACTTCCACCAGCACGACCAACTCAACCGCCGTTTACGGATTTGCGAAGGAAGCTGAGGCAATTGATTGCGCACAACGGAAACAAAAATGGCGCGTTTGCTACACCCGTCCCAGTGCAAATCACAGGGTCGCTTCTATGGGATGGGGAACATCGCAACCCAAACAACGTCGGTCCAAAGAAACCAGTGGATATTCGTCCAACAAAAGCTTGGGAAATTCATCCAATCAGCGACCTAAAATGATAGAATCGGGTCGGGCTTCTGACTTTGAATCCGTCTGATTCGGAGCGCTGTGCTTTATCGCAGCATTACCTTGAAACCGCTGAATTGATTTCGTGTCACTTGTCTAAGAAGCTTGTTGGCAGAGGCTGCGACGCGTCGCTCCGCGAATTCAAGATCAACGCCGCGGTGTTAATTCTCGTTGCGGGTCCAGATAGCATATCGCTATATTCCATCGCCTGCAGTATTGCCCAAATTTTGAGTTTGCTCCTTCCGATTTCGGTTGATAAACTCGCGGGCATGTTGCCTAATTGCGACTGTTTGCCATACAGCCAAGCGGGTGGAGCTCAGCAAAACATTGTGCTCGAACGCGGCATGTTGACGGCCGTTTCATCAATCAAACCAGTCAACCAGAGTAACAAATTCAGTGTTTTTATCGCTTTTGTTATTCTTTCGCCGATACCCTTTCCATTAGCACACACTTCGGCCAGAACTGGTATCCCCGCTGCGAGGGGAGAGCCTCCACAGGTCCGGCCAGCAAGCTTCGCAGACCTAAAAGGGTCAGCGGAGAAACGCTTAATCTTCTCTGTTAATCATGTTTGAAGACAAGAAACTCCCTGGCTTATGAATCATAAAACTTTGATTTCAGTAATACTCTTCACTGCTGTCCTAATCGCATCAGTCCCTGCAGATGACTTTACGCTGGCTAAGCTGCCCAGCTTTGCACACAACTTTGACCTTACGAACGCTTCTGACTCCGGCAAAAATACATTTTATAAATTCATTCACAAAACCCTTGCCCCGGAGATGGAGTCTCTTGCTCCGAACGCAGGGAAAGTGCCAAATCAACAAGCCCTTGAACAAGGACTGGGAGTGGCAGTCAGACTCGATGATAACAATTACAACATTCACGAAAATTTTCCAAAAAGCGCACAGGGCGGCCGTAGCTATGGTTGGACGAGTGGACAAGTTGGAGACTGGTCAGACAACATGTATTTAGACAATCTTGCGCTTGTCGTCGCTGAGAAGAATAAAGATGATTTGAAAAACTTTTATCAGACAATCATTCAACTTCTGGGCGCCTGTGACGCTCACGGACTTGCGGCATTAACAAATAACTACGACTCCAAGACTAATACCGGCGTCCCCACTCAGCGCGTTGCTACTAACTTCCTTGCAATTTACACGGCCGAAGAGTACCGCGCCATCCAGGGTACGAAGAATTGGGACGATGCTATTCTTGAAGTGACTCTACTTGGCGCATTTCATGGTGGACAAACGACCTTTACCAAATTCTACCGAGGCAAGTTCACGACGCGATCGAACGTACAAGAAACTGGCAATTACTACGGTCTGCCCTCAAAGGATAGAAATGGGAAAGTCATACCTACCGTGGCCAAAGATGCGACCATGGATGATTACTGGCAGATCAGTAAAACCTCGACACGAAGTGGAATCCATTTGACCGCTGGAGATTATGGGAAGATGGGTACTACGATCACGAAGTACGAAAGCACCAAGGCACACAATCAGACCTTGAGCTTGATTCAATCCATCGTTGGAAGCGGACCTAATGTCATTCAAAGTATTTCAACATACTTTACGGAAGGTAAAGCGGATCCAAGCAAGACGAACACCCTTGCCGTTGCTGTAGCCCAATTCTTAGATCAAGTGAATACCGACGCTAACGTGATTACTGCGTGGGAGAAGGGTGCACCTACTCCCCCGGCACCTACTCCCCCGGCACCTACTCCTCCACCGGTGACCGCTTCCAAAATCAATGGGAGCGTGGGTGAATGGGAAAAAGGAGCCGTGAACAGACCCGCAGACGTCTCAACTGTGCAGCGCCTCCTGCAAACCGCCGCGCAAAAACTCAAGGATCGCTCGCTTGATCCAAAAGGAATCGACGGAAAGATCGCGCATGTGGCAGCCCACTCACACACCGTCTCGGCTATCCAGGCGTTTCAAACCCGCTCGGCACTCGAAGTGACCGGACTTATCGAACCGAACGACGAGACGTGGACAAAACTGCTCGCCGCCACCGGTGAAACGACGCCCTAACGATAAATCCAGCCTTCAATATTGATTCGGTGGCGCGTACACGTTGCTAGCGTTTTGTGCCAGACTGACAGAGGTGGCAAAGACATAAACTGTCAGTGCTAAACCGATCATCGACGTACAGACGTTAGGTTTGTAGGTTGTTTGTGGATTGTTGGCATCATAGTTTTATTAACTAGTGGTTTGTTTGACTGAAGCTTATGTCGCGCGAAATGGAACAGCGTGGATCAGTGCGCGGGCATAGCGCGCTGAATCACCGTGTATCGCTCGGCGCATGCCTGATATAATAGGCGTTTGAAAGTTCGCCCGGGCATTGGGCGGCGTTGCCTTCGCCGGTTATGCGTAGCCTGCCGGGATTGGAAACACTTTGCAGACTGTTGTTTGTCCCGTCTACGACGGTTTCTTTATACTCCAGGAGTTATTGTGAAGTGGCTTCGGACAGTTTGCGCTGTCTCCTTGCGCGATGATGACGTAACCAGGCGGGATTGCTTGTTTTGCAAATTTGCTGTGCTGCGTGGATGTTCAAGCCTTCGTCCGCCTGCGAGACGAGTGGTGCAGCGATAATTGACGCGATCGCAATTATTCTAAGCATGATTCTTACCTCGACAGTAAGTGCAGTGATTTTGAAATCTGAGTGACGCGTGACCAGTAAGGGTGATAAAAGAGACAAGTTGCGACATTGCGCTGTAAATGGTGATTCGCCACCATTACTAACGCACCCGAACTTCGCCTCTCCGTTTCCGGAGAGATTTGTGGAGTTCGTTTGCGTAATTCATTCAAATGGCTTCGAGCGTTAGCTGAAATTGATTGTGCGTTTTGTATTGACAGAGTTCGCCCGATTTGGCCAAATCACCGCGCTGTGTTTCTGCGGCATAATACGATTTTCGGATCTTTGGTCTTGATCCCGATCCGCGCGTTTTTCGTCGCTTCCCCACTCAAACCCGCACTACACGTATGAGCATTATTACTATCAATGGCATCTCGATCGACCCCTCCGCGCCCAAGCCGAGACTCATGGCGCTCGACCTTGTTAATGCCACCGCGCAGGGGTCTGATTACGTAATTGTACAGACTAAACAGCCGTTGGATAAGAGCCAACGCGCGATTTTAGCGAAGGTCGGCGCCGATATTATCGAATCAGTTCCAGGAGATGCCTATGTCTGCTATTTCCCGAAAACTAGTCTGGCGAAGTTGCGGGCGCTTCCATTCGTCACGTGGGCAGATATTTACCCCGACGTAGTCAAGATCGGCCCTTCCTTGCGTAATTTGCAACCACAGTCCGGCGGGGTCGCGGCACTGAAAGCGAAGTTGATGGGTGCACCTGGTGAGCTGGACGACTCGCGCAAGACAGTGGACGTGGTGTTTCATCGCAATGTCAGTGGAAAGAAGGCAGCCAAGCGAATCGCGGAAGCCGCGCACCTAGCGCTGGAGGACGTAAAAGTGGTCGGGGGCAAAGCGCGTCTGACGGTCAAGGTGCGGAGGCTGGCGGACTTGGCAGCGCTGGATGAAGTGCGCCATATCGAAGAAGTTTTGCCGCGCAAATTGGCAAACAGTGCTGCGCGCAAGGTGCTACGCGTGCCAACAGGTCCTGCCGTAGCCGGCGGCGAGGGTGATGGCGAGACCGTCGCAGTAGCCGACACCGGATTCGACAAAGGTTCTACTAGCAATGTGCATCCTGCGTTTAAAGGCCGGGTGAAAAAGCTGTATGCGCTGGGGCGGCCTGGCCGAAGTGACGATCCGGACGGGCATGGCACACACGTTGCCGGTTCGGTATTGGGCGACGGTGTTTCGGCCAAGGAAGGCGCGATCCGAGGTACTGCGCCGAAAGCAAGCCTAGTCCTGCAATCCGTTCTCGACGCGAGCGACGGCTTGGGAGGTTTGCCAATTGATTTGAACGATCTCTTCCAACGCCCCTACCAGACAGATAAGGCCCGGATCCACACGAATTCGTGGGGCTCAACAGGAAACTTTGGCGTTTACGACCAACAGGCGCACGAAGTCGATCAATTCATCTACGAGCACCGCGACATGCTGATCTGCTTCGCCGCCGGAAACGAAGGTAGAGACGGGGACGCGGATGGTCGGATCGAGCTGAGTTCGGTGACACCTCCGGGAACGGCAAAGAATTGTCTGACTGTAGGCGCGAGCGAGAACAATCGACCGAACCAATCGATGACTTATGGACAGGGATGGCCGAACGATTTTCCGGCTGATCCCATCAGCAGCGACAAGACTGCTGACAACCCCGAAGGCATGGTCGCTTTCAGCAGTCGCGGCCCCGTCCACGATGGGCGGATCAAGCCCGACGTCGTCGCGCCGGGGACGTTCGTTCTTTCAACCCGCTCTCGTGTCACGCAATCAGAGGGCTGGGGTCTGTCGTCGGACCCGCTTTACATGTACGAAGGCGGCACGAGCATGGCGACGCCGCTTGTCGCAGGCTGTGTCGCTAACGTGCGCGCTTTTCTCCGAGTGACGCATGGAATTGACACACCGAGCGCCGCTCTCCTCAAAGCGCTTATTATCAACGGTGCGCGAAATGTTGGCGGGCAATATGTTCCCTCGGAGGCGGGCACGATTCCGAATAACAATCAAGGGTTCGGGCGCGTGGACGTGCAGGCAGTCGTCGGACCGTATCAGGCCGGAGAAACTGTGGTCTTCTTCGAGGAAAAAAAGAAGCTCGATACCGGCGAGAGCGCGGACCAAAACATCGCCGTTCCTGCCGGCACAAAGCTTTTGAAGGCGACGCTCGCCTGGACTGATCCTCCGGGAGAAGGTTTGCAGAGCGATCTGGATCTCACTGTCACCGCCGGCGGAAAGAAGCGGAATGGCAACATGCCTCCCATTTCCACCGACTTCGATAGAATCAATAACGTCGAGCAGGTGGTCTGGGAAAATCCACCATCAGGTCCGGCGACGGTGACAGTCGCCTGTTTTCGTGTGACGCAAGCGCTGCAAGATTTTGCTCTTGTTGTGCGCGTTGCATAGGACTGCAATGAAAAGGCCGGCTTCGGCGTTTGACAGCTTAGCGAGGGCACGCAAACGTTGACATCCTGACGGCTACAGAAGCGCGTTATGAAACCCGGTGAGCTTGCCTGCGTGAAGCTCAGCCGATCTCCTTTCAATCAGTTGCTGCGGTGGCGCCATTAATCAAGTCACTGATACTGCTTGCCAATGCGGGGTTGTCGATAACAAAGAAGAGTCCACCCTGCCCATTTTGCTGAGTCGCGCAACCCCCGGTAGTACTTTCTGTTAACGCCCCTTCTTGGTTCATGTCGCCGAAAATCGCGTAGTGATGGCTACCGGATTTTGAGACGCCAATCTTCGCATGATTGTGGTCCCCCGAGCTGATACCGCCCGTAAGGCCAAAGGATATTCCGTTCCATTGTCCGCTGGTAGCAATTTCCACCGGTCCAGGTCTGCCCAGAGCGGCATTCCAACAGCCGATCGGCGTGTTGAACGTTGTGCTGTTGATCTTCGACTCAGACCACCACGTTGCCACTCGTAATGGAATGCCTCCGAGTAACGCCGACACCATCTGCCATGGCGGGACGTGCAGGGCAGATGGTTTCGAAATCAACTCCACACCGGTCGAGAGGGTCGCGATCGTGGCAACGGTAGTCTCTGACTGAGCGCCGAGGCTCGTGACTAGATCCTGGACGTCCTGAGGCCCACCGTTGCTAACAATCTGCAGCTTTGCTGGGTCGGTAGCGACACTCGCGGTTTGGAGACTCTTCAGTACTTTCACTAGATCACCATGGTTTAGCCGTAGCGCGAAAAAATGCTGACTGAATTTGAGGTTATTGTTGTGGGTGCATCCTAGCGTATTGCCGTCATTTTGACGAGGGAGCGCATAGCTGCCGGCGGCCGGCCATGATGGAGTCGTGACCTGCATCAACAATCCCTCAGCGTCGTCGTTCCATGCGATTATGCCTTTCGAGTGCCCCCACGGTGCATCACAAAATTTCGGACACCCGACAATCGGCGGACTATTGTAGAACTGATCATTCCAAACGACGTAATGAAATGACCCATTATAGACCTGGCCAAACGTAGCTCCGACCGGATCAGCGTCGTTATCGCCCACGCATCCCGCTCCTTGTTGGAGTGCGGGAGATTCACTACTCGCATAGACGAATTGCTGACTTGAGGCTGGGGGATTCGAAGCTGTGTAACTTTGTACCTGACCCCCAAAGGAACACTCTGGTGTCGCGCCCGGACCACAGCTGGGAAACTTCGCGGAATTGAACTTGAAGACGAACCACCAGGTAACCGGATGTCCAGTGGTCAGGAGTGGCATTGGCCCCGTAGCGCCTGTGACCGATATTGGTTCAGTGCTACTACGTTTTAGCGATATCGGTTCTGCTTCGGTGACCCACTTGGCACTGACGTAGCCGACTAGTCCATTGGCGAGTTTGACCTTCTTCCACTGGGGCACTGCCTCGAGTACCTCGGCACGATCTCGAGGAGAAAATTTCCCGATTTTGGCGCTCTTAGTCGAGGGTAGCGCGCGGACCACTACGTACGTCACTACCGCGTCGCTAGGCGTAACGGTGGCTGCACGTAATAGTGCCGCCCACATCACGATTACAAAGAATGTGAGGCCCGTCATACGAATAGGTTGCCTGCCGCAGCTCGCGAATGTATTCATATTTCTCCTGCTGACGTTTTACGAACTCATTCGATCGGTTTCAATTGCAAGATGTTGTGAACGCGAAAGTGCCACCAAGTGGACTTATCTGCGAATAATGAGGTTCTTATGTAAAAAAGCCAATCTCCTGGATCATGTTGCTGCGCCGTTTTCTGCACTAATTTCCTGAGGAATTCGAAATTTCGATTTAAACGGCACCGCGCCGAACGACGCTGCTACTCACGAAAGCCAGCGTCGCGGGAGTCGGCCTGTGGTACCGATCATACATTTTCTCGATTTACCTAGCGTTGAACACGTCAGATCAAGTTGGGATAAAGTGAGAAAATCAGCCGGGCATTGATGCCATTGAGGCGCTCTACTGGCGCAAGCGGCGATCCTATTTCTTTATCCACTCTTTTATCCACCCGTGGAAAATTTTGGGCATTAATTGAGCGAACGTGAGATCATCCGATTGGACGATTTACCTAGCGTTGAGCACGTCAAATCAAGTCGGGATAAAGTGAGAAAATCAGCTGGGTATCGGTCTAAACTAGGTGCTCTACTACTGAGCTAACCGCCCGTTCTTCGAATCAGCTGATTCAAAGTCACGTATCCGTTGAGCAAAACTCAATGTGCCACCAGCATCAGAAACTCCGGGTTATCCGCCAAGTCTTTGATGAAAGGCTCGCCGCGTGGCCGACCGTCGAGTCCATCGTATCGAAGGATTTCCTTCGAATTGCGACTAGCGACATACAGCAAGCCATCGTCGCCAAATGCCATTCCAGCGGGACCATTAAGGCCGGCGGACTTTGGCTCGACAAACAGGCTCGTCGAGTCCTGCTCAAGATCATGTCGCAGAATCGAATCCGTACCGCCGCTCCCAACAAGGAGATAACGACCGTCCGGATTGAATAGCAAATGGATTGGCCTATCGAGCTTATCGGTTTGTGAACCAAGATTTCGCAAATGGCGACCGGTGCGGGCGTCGTAAACTCGTACACAACCGGCAGCACGATCCGCCACATACACCTCGTCGCTGGGGAAAAAAATCACGGCTCGCACGTCAAGTAGACCGTTCAACGCGAGCTTCGCCGATGGGACAAACGTTCCGGGCGGAAAATTCCCGTTCTCAAGATGGAGGCTCTCGGGAAGAGGCATCGGGTTCCCTGGTTTACCTGTCCCGCTGGCGGGACCGTGATACCTCGCAATGAGATTCGTGTTTTGACTGGAAACGTAGAGATCGCCCTCGGAATCAAACGCTATGTTAAAAGGGTGATCGATGCCGGGATTCATCTCGGCGTGGCGCTTTACGAAGACTTCCGCAAAGTCGTGCTGTCCATTCGGATTGAGCGCGCCGTTGAACTTCAGGATTTGGCTGTACTCAAAATATGCGTTGACCACATACAGATTCTGATCCGGCCCGAACACGAACCCGCGAAGTTCACGAAGTTTGATGTGATCTGGAAGACTCTGTTTGTTCAAAGCCTTCCGCAATTTCTTCCCGTTAGTCGAATAGACGTGAATATTGTTTAAAGTGGCTTCCCCTTCGCCGCCGTGAAAGCTGACGTACCATTCCTTCGGCATAAGCCTGTATCAGTTCGCCGGGATCTGCCGCTATGCAGACTTGCTGTAAATTCTAATATTTTTGGCTTTGCGTCGAGACGTTTTTATCAGATCATTGTGCGAGTGGGTGGGGTGAGGGACTGAACGATGAATGGAGGAGACGAGCCACTTCCCTTGGGAAATCCGCCTGTGTTCGAACACACGACGCCCACAGGCGCCACCGAAGTTGCCCAGCGACTTGTCGCCTTTCCGTACATCCCTCCCGATGTGAAGCTGAAAGAAAAAGAGGCTCTCTCAAGCTCGAATGACTGGTTCACGAAGCATGACAAAAACAAAATCGATCAGCTTGGGACCCTCGACTTTTACACCTCGACGGGCCCCCAAAGCGTCGGTGTCGTCCCGAAACTTCATAACACTTCAGCCGGAATTGAAATCTATCAGCTTCCTCCAACGCTGACCAAAGAGACATTCGAAAAAACAGAAGGGCCCTACCGCTCGGGGATTACCAAAAAGTATAGTAACAAGAGGTCCGGCAAAAAAATAGCGAAGTTCAAGGCGGGTACAATGGCTCAGTCCGGCCTCGCCTGTTTTCACATGTCTCGTCTTCTCGGTCACTTGGTCGAGGTGCCGCCCGCAACGTATCGGACTATGGATCTCCAGGAATTCCAAAAGGTTGCAGACCAAGCCCGAACGACCGGCCATCCGAGTTGCACTGAGGCCTGGGCCGAACTGCGAGCTATGGCAAAGTCAGGCAGCTCAAAAGTGGTTCTGCCTGATGGAAAAACGGTCTATGGGTCGTTGGCCCAGAACCCTCGCGGAGAAAACAGCAGCCCCGAAGACTACTGGACCGTTGGTGCAATCAGAGGGCACCGCTTTTACAAGGTCCTCTCTTCAAAGGCGCCAGTAGCAAACATTCTAAACTTAAACGACCCGAAGTGCCTTCAAG
>WNGO01001171.1_pt1 | contig 25520 bp, 27 predicted proteins | sample 5400511 | NCBI WGS metagenome assembly WNGO01 (sample SAMN13153380, study PRJNA577476) | soil metagenome | isolation source: 20 cm soil or saprolite under Garry oak tree replicate 2 | place: USA:California | collected 2016-06-15 | reverse complement strand
CTTGGCTTTGCCGCGCGTAACGAGCTTTCCCCGGACGATGATGCGCCCCTTGGTGAAAGCGACCTCCTCGCGGATCTGCGTCATCCCGTCCCAGCCCGCGCGTTTGACTGCGGGGCCTATGAACTTCGAGCAGATATCGCGCTCGCTGAGGTCCTTCTTGTTCATAAATGCCGTGATTGCCTCGCAACGAGTACTTTGACGCACCATTGTTGCCGGGCGAAGATCATGTGACTAACCCAGTATTGACGTATAACCGACTGAATATCGCTACTTTATTAAATGAGGTGCGGCAAGACTAATTAATTCGGGCGTCGATGTTTCCAAGACGGTCTTTTATGGACTCGGCTGGTAACCTGCTGATGAGAGTTTAGAAATTCGCCTGGCGTACTATACTCGTCTTTTTCGGTAGTGACCCCGTAGACCCCGTAACTGCACGTAACTGCCCATTGACCGCATGGCCCACAGATACTATAATTAGAACTCGATATCCCCCCGGTCGCTTCGGTGGCCGGGCGCGAAGCCACTCTTTACGGAGTGGCTTCTGCATTTTCAGGACAGTTTTTTTGATCACGAACATCTACATAGACGGCTTCAATCTTTTCTACGGGGCGCTGCGCAGAACCCCTTATCGCTGGCTTAATCTGGAGACACTCTGCCAGCTGTTACTGCCGAAAAACACCCTCGGGCAAATCAAGTATTTCACCGCGCTCGTGTCCGCCCGTCCGAACGACCCTGACCAACCGGTAAGGCAACAGCTTTACTTGCGAGCGCTGGGGACGGTTCCCAAGATTTCCGTTCATTTTGGTCACTTTCTGTCGCACGAAGTGACGATGGCGCTGGTTGTGCCTCCAGGGCAGCCTCAAAAATACGCGAAAGTCATCAAGACCGAGGAAAAGGGTTCGGACGTAAACCTTGCCACGCACCTGCTGCATGATGCTCATATGGGTCGGTTCGATGTGGCGGTCGTCGTCTCGAACGATTCGGACCTTCTGGAGCCTATCAAAATCGTGCGCCAGCACCTCGGCAAGAAGGTGGGGATACTGAATCCGCACCCGAATCCGAGCCGGGCGCTACTGCCGCATATTGACTTCATCAAGCAGATTCGGGCGGGCGTCCTAAAGGCGGCACAGTTCCCGCTGACGCTGACCGATGCACACGGGACGTTCACCAAACCTGCGGCCTGGTAATTGCCGGTATTCCCTTTGTGGGGGTTTTTCCATGACAGAGGTGTTTACATGCGGTATGGGTGGGAGCGGCCACAGGAGAGGTTGAATGTGTCGCACTCGATGGTGCAATGCCAACTCGCGATGCAAATGCCTTCAGAACATTCTTACAGGGGACGGGGCAATGCGGAAACTAGATTAATCTATTCTCTCCGCTAGCTCTTCGTCGCGCGAGCGGACGATTTTCCAACCCACATTCCAACCCACAAATCTTGATGTCTTGTACGCCTTACGGGTATTTTGGCAGTCCCCGCGGTCTTGTAAGTTGTTGTAAAACCTAATAACGCGACTCTGATAAGGGCGAGGTCGGTGGTTCAAGTCCACCCAGGCCCACCATTCAAATCACCAGTAAACACGCGGCCATTCTCGCTTTTCCCTTTTCGGGGAATATCTCTCAAAAAACCAATTTGCCAACTATTTGCCAACTTTACGATTGGCCGGATGGCATTACACTCAGGGCGTTAAAACCCTTCGGCTGAAGACCGAACGGCTAGGATGGATTTCGAGAACGCTGCCCTATCGCGTCGAAGGACGTGGAAGGCAGTGCAAGACACTGCAAGACTGTGCAAGGAGCGGGAAGTCATTCTTAGCGAGTTTGCGGGGGCGTAGTTCAGTTGGTTAGAACGCTGCCCCGTCGCTGGTTAGAATCCCAAACTGTCACGGCAGTCCTGTTGCTCCGCGCTATCATTAAATATATCGCCCCACCAAGGCGTGCAGTTCTCCAACCAGAAGCCCCATTCGTCTTGCCTGAAGTCATTTTTTCCCCTACCCTGAAGATGACCAACCCACGGAGCAGCAACACATGACGATTCATCTCACGCCGGAGCAAGAGCGCCGGCTTCGAGCTGTCCTCGACCGCGGTGCCTACAAATCCGTTGAGGAGGTTGTCGAGGCTGCTTTAACGGCCGTTGAACAACGCACCGTGCCAGGTTTCGCGGGGACACCGGAAGAACTCGATACCCTGCTCGCTGAAGGGCTTGCCTCAAAACAACTCACGGAAGATGAGTTTTGGAGTTCCGTAAGCAAGCGAACAGATGCGCTCCTGGCTGAACATAAGACCGGCCCGCGTTCGTGAAGGTTCTGTATCGACAGACCGCCAGCGACGACATCGTTCGTCAGTTCCGCTATTACCTCCTTACTGCAGAGGCTCCCGAGATCGCCCTTCGCTTCCGCGAAGCTGTCAGGCGCACCGTTCAGTCACTAGGCCAAAATCCTCATGTAGGTCCGCGATATTCTTCCAGCAATCCGCGAGTTCAAAATCTTCGATCATGGCCGGTTGTTGGATTTGAAGCGATTCGGATTTATTACGCTTTGGAGCCGGACGCCATGCACATTATTCGTATCCTGCACAGCAAACGAGACGTGAGGCGCATCCTTGGAAATGAATGAGTTCCTAAGTGCGCCAGCCGAACGTGGCGGACCGACTGGATTCAAACCCAGGGTGCACGTTTTGCGACGGACAACGGTTTAGCAAATTCCCGATTCCACACGCTGTTGTTCGGAATCAATAGCTTACGTTCGGACGCGATGCCCCATCTTTGTGCAAAGAACCACTGTTCGGGAGCATTTGTGCAACTATTGTGCAACCAAAAATGCGACGGTTTTTCAGACCGTTGCAGGTTGCCACACCCCTTTTTTCTAATTCCCTGTATCCCAAAATTTTTCTAGTCCAAGGGTCTCAAACGTCGCTGCGGCCGGGTCGAGCGGGCCTCCCGCGAAATTTGGAACACCGTTTCAAACAACCGTTGTGGCGGGAAAGCCTTCGGGTAAAAACCGAAAGCTCTGATCCTCCAGTTGGGGAGATTGATGGCGGCGGTTTACTAAGAAATTCTACCTAACCTGTTCGTACCCACCGATTTTCACGAGTTTTGTAGGATTTAGGAGCTTCTCAGTCGCAGTGAAATGCGCTCATTTGCAGCCTATAGTGCAGCAAAAGTGCAGCAGTTTTTGCCCAAATTCTCGTCGAAAATGCATTGCTGACAATTCCTCTAAGGTAGCGACGCTTTTCTCGCCGTACCTCGAGCAAATTTATTAATCCGGCGCTTGATTTATTTCAGACGAATCTGGAATCTGTGAAATCCTTGGAGATTGCTCGGAGAATTAGCATAGTCCGATCGTCCGTCGGAGTCGCGTCGTTTGTGAACGCCGCAATCGCCTTTCTCACAAGCTCCGTGCAATCGCATGCTCGGTCTGAACTGTACTCGCTTAACACCCGATCGAGCCCCTCGGTGCCGAACAACTCTAGACCATCTATGCCCTCCCGCATCGCTTCCGTGATTCCGTCGGTGTAGATCACCAACAAATCTTCGGGTTCGAGCGCGATGCTTGCATCTTCGTAGGTTGCCGCCGGGTCAAATCCCAATGGAAGTCCCCCCACCACGTCGAGTGATAACACGCTACCGCCGCGCAGGAGACGCGGTGGATTGTGGCCGGCGGATGCGTAAGTCAGTCGTCGAGAGACCGGATTCAGCACTGCGGCCCAAACCGTCACAAATCGGCTATTTCGCAGGTATGTTTCACACATAACCCCGTTGACGCGTTCCAGAAACTCGCCCGCCGACTTATCTCGATTGCTCGGCAACTCTGCGTGTATCAGGGTCCGCAACACGGTCATGATGACCGCCGCCGGGGTTCCATGCCCCGATACATCCGCCATGACAAATCCCCACTGGTCGTCGATGAGCGGCACCACATCGTAATAATCGCCGCTGGCATGTTCGCTCGGCTGGTAATAGGGTGACATTTCAAAGCCGGGAAGCTCCGGCAGCGACGCCGGCAGGAGTGAACGTTGAATCTCCCCGACCGCCTGCCGTTCGCGATCCAACTCCTCCAATACTCTGGCGAGACGCACCTCGACAGGGCCGGACTGAAGGGAAATCAGCGTTTGTTGCAGAGCCATAATGACCTCCTATGTGAACAGAGACGCGCTCGCCGACGCCGCTGCGGGTCGAGCGTCGTCAATGATCCCTCGTTTACTTCGGTCTACTTAATCTTGTTTCTTACGAATGGTTACCCGACGGCCGTTTAACCGGCACTGGAAATCCGTACCAAGCAACACAACCTGCTTGGCGTCACCGTCGCTCGGCTCGTCTACGGTGATCTCGGCCCAACAAGCAACATAATCCTGAACCTCGATGCCCATCCCTTCGTCCCAATCACTCAACAAACGGCCCACTGTTGCGCAAATGGTCGTCGCAGGGGAGTCTTCGTCGAACAGTTCAATTCGATCACCCGATTTGAGATTTAGCATTCCGCCTCCCTACCCACCCAGGCCACCCCGTTACAGAGGTTTCTGAAATTCCCGACTTTAGACGCCTGCGATAGTCATCCATAGAAATGCGACACGCAGAGTTCCCTAGTTGTCTGCGATTCTCCTTCACCAGGAACAAGCTGGAGAAATCGCGAAAACCCAGCTCCCCTGCGTGTGCATGCCTCAGGCCCAGTCCAAATGCAAACGGTGGCAATGCCCGAGGCTGTCGCCAGCCTTCACTTTATCTTTCCTCACACCCTGTCGGCCGGCGTGCGGTTCGGAAAAATTCAGGCTGCTGAATTAGTTGGCCGGGACCACCACGGGAGCGCCCTTGTCCTTAACCAGGAACACGACGAATTTCGCGGGTTCGGTTTGGCTGGCGTTCCGCCCGACGACGTGAACATCAGAGGGACCTTCATAGAAGGTCTGACCAGCTGTCAGAGTGACTTCCTTTCCGCCCCTTACCTGCATCACGATTGAGCCCTCAAGGACATAAACAAACGCATGTGCATTGTGGCGATGGATTGGGTCCGAGCTACCCGGCGGATACACTACCGTGATCATCAGACCTTCCTTGCCGGGAAGGTCCGTCAGGTCTTTCGAAAAGAGCGGCGTCACGTTCGCCTCTTTGGGCTCCAGGGGCACGGACATTAGAAACGCGAGCATCAAAATTACTTTTGTAATCGTCATAAGCAAACCTTTCCTTTGAACGTACGATTTTCATGATTAGCATCGTCATTTTCGACGGACGCATTTCACAGCTGCCTGTCGTACTCGCTAAGACCGAACATTCCATCGCTTTGTGACAGCGTGCTGACGATTTCGCGCTGGTCGAGTCGAAATACACGAAGAGAGAACTATGAAGTGCGTGACAGTATTGATTGCAAATCAATTGGGGAAGGAAAAGCACTGATCCGAATGAAACACGCCAACTTTAAGAGCAAGTACAGGCCGCTAAACCGGAGAGTGTTGTGAAGAGCTCTTTAAGCGGATGTCGAACACTCTCGCTCGGAATCAGGGCGCAAGTAATTCGCTGAGTGTTTTTTTGGGGCCGCAATTCCTGCTGGCTCCGGCGATACGATGCCGTGTCCGCATCGATGAGTCCTACCAGTACTTCCTCAACGATCCGGCCACCAACGGGACCAAGACGAGGAATGCCCGTCGCGGCCGATCCATTCGCCTCTCGATGAAAGACCATCTAGATCGTCGATTTGTGACAGTTGCTCGGCGTTATTTGCAAATGCATCTGCTTTGTCACAGTTAGAAAGGCTGTCCTGTCACAGCAGACGACAAGTGAGAATGCTCGTAGCAATAGGAATCGTGACTTCGACGCGCACGGGAACAATTAAGAGGCGCGCTCGATCCAAGGAGAAAGGAACCTTCGATGAAAAATAGATCGTGGTTTGGAATCTTGGCAGGTCTGGCGGCTGGAATCGTGCTTGCCGCGCCTTCGGCGCGCGCCCAAGCAGAGATCGATCCCGACCATTTCGACTCCCCTAATATGGTGCCTTTCGATCGGCCACAGACGAAAGCTAATTCCGAAGCGGCAGCGGCCACTTTTCGCTATGAAGGCCGGTTTAACCTGCCCTACACCGTGCACTGCAATGGAAAGAGTCTGCCCCCTGGCAGATACTCCATTTCCCTTCGTGCCGACGGGAAGGTGGGCCAGGCCACGCTGAATCAGAAAGATCAAACGATTGGCATTGGCGGTGTTGTAGAACAACAAGCCCGCAAGGAGGGAAATGACGCGCTCGTGGTAGAGCGCAACCGAGGGAAGCGCAACCTGTCGGAGATCCAGGTCGCACAACTCGATTTGATTCTAGACCCAAGATCGCTCATCGTTTCCGCGCGGGATTCGAAACCAAACCGCGTCGACCGCTTGCCCCTGACCGAAACCACACACAAAAAGTGACCACCGCGGGGCCATTCCTGACTCTCGGAATGGCCCATCTCTCAGGCACGTTGGGCGAAGCTGCCTGAACTATTCCCTGCTGCCCGCCAATGCGATGTACGCTCGTTTCGCGCTTTGGCCAATGCGTGCCGCACACCGGCGCTGTCCAATTCCTTGTCATAAACCGGCGTGCCCGGCTGTTGGCGCCAGGAATCATCTAACCCGCCGTCGTCGACTCCGTCAAATCCGAGCTGCTCGATCAGCCACAGCACCACTTGCTTCGCCCTCGGGTCGTCGCCCGCGACCGGCAGGGCGAGGCGTCCGGGAGTACCTGCAGGACGGCCTAATTCGAGCAGATGTTTGTAATTCATCGTATTGAAAGCCTTGACGACGGGACGGCCCAGCCGAGTCTCGACCCACCGGCTTTCCTGCATGCCAGCCTCGATTTCGTCAATGCGGCCATCACGTTCACGAGGGTAGTAATTTCCAGTGTCGATCACCACGACGTCTTTCCGGCACACCTTCGAAAAGATTTATCGGAAGGTCTTGAATCTTCGCCTCCGGAATGGTCACGATGACCACTCTGCCGGCTCTGGCCGCATCCTGAACCGTTACGGCCTTCGCCCCCGTCTCTTTCGCCAATCCGGCGAGAGCTGAAGGCCCTCGCGAGTTAGCCACGAACACCTCGTGTCCCAACTGGCTCAATCGACGTGTGAGTGAGCCACCGATCTGGCCTGCGCCGATGACGCCGATTTTCATGGTTGCTCCTTTCCTCGACAAAAACGCAACACGCAGAGTTCCCCGGATGCCTGCGATTCTCCTTCACCAGCGACAAGCTGGAGAAATCGCGAAAATCCAGCTCCCCTGCATGTGCATGCCTTTAGCCCTAGTCCAAATCCGTACGATGTCAATGTCAATCCGTGAGTCCGAGGTGACTAATGCCGCATACGCAAACCGAAGATGTTCTCGCCCACATTGGCGCTAAGATCGTCGATCTCCGTGACGTGACTGAGAGCAAAAGCCGTCAGCTCGTAAGATTGCCTGCCGGCTGGCGGCTCACCGATAGCCTGCCCGGTCGCAGCCCAGCTGACGACCGCAGCGAGTACCTTCGTAAGCTGTAAATCTGATGCTCCCTGTTCGCGCCAGGGCGAAAGATACTCATCAACCATTTGGGCGAATTTCAAGGTCTTGACCACCTTTAGACCTTCTTCAGTAAATTCCATCGACTCCCCCAGTTTTGGATTCGACAAGATGTGAACCCGGAGGTTTGCTCCGACTGCTGAACTTTTCGGGCCGCGCGACCAGCTAGTCCTGTGTCTTACGAAGAGTTATCGGGCGGCCGTTCAGCCGATACTGGAAATCCGTGCCAAACAAAAGAACTTGTTGGGCGTCCATGTCGCTCGGCTCGTCCACGGTGATCTCGATCCAACAGGCAGTATAGTCTTCAACCTCGGTGCCCATTCCTTCATCCCGATCAGTCAACAAACGGCTAACTGTTGCACGAATCGCCGTTGCAGGAGCGTCTTCGTAGAACAATTCAATTCGATCGCCAGATTCGAGATTTAGCATTCCACCTCCACATCCCCTCAGGCCATTTCGTTGCAAAGGGTCCGATGTGGGCCACGTCTGTCCACGAGTTGCGCCTAGTAGTTCGCAGTTACGCGTAACGCAGTACGAGTTCCTGCTCGGCACGCAGCCAATCTTCGACGTCGTGCCCATCTTGCCGGCCACGTGACTCGTACAGATTGAACGCGAGCTGGGCAATCTCGTCATGGGTAGGGGCCGGTCGACCGCCGGTGTATGTTCCCATTCCCCACTCGCCTGCGGCCTGCGAAGTGACGAAAGCTGCTGTTTTTGTCACAACTCCCTTGTCTAATGTCACACCACTAACGACCAAGCCTTGTGGTATCTCGTCGATGCGAAGTTCGTTATCTGCCATGGTCTCAGGCTCTTTTCGTCGCAGTTGCGGCCGCCGCGGATGGCAACTTTGCCTTCGGAGGTTGAGACGCGGGACTCTTGAGCCAGTCTGCAAAGCGCGTTTCGCCAAGTCGGGCGTCTTTTCCTGGGAGAAGCGTTCGTTCGCTGACTTCCGCGCCGCTGTATCGCGCGTGTGGGTCGGCGACGACTTCGCGGGGATCATTGAGGCTGGCCAAGCGCCGCCGGACTAGTTCATCCACGCGAAACTGTTCCGGCCCCGCTATTTCGATGATGCCATTTACCGGCAAGCCGACAGCGACCCTGGCTACCCCACTCGCAACGTCTTCGGCAGCCATCGGCTGGAAAAGGACAGGTGACAAATGCACCTTGTCGCCGACCATGGAAATATCGGCAAGCCCCTTGAGGAACTCGAAGAACTGCGTTGCGTGCACGATGGAGTAGGGGATTGAAGATTCTTTGATCAGTTTCTCCTGAGCGATCTTAGCGCGGAAGTAACCGCTTTCGGACAACTGATCGGTTCCCACAACCGATAACGCAACGTGATGTCCTACGCCTGCGGCCGCTTCATGGGTAAGGAGGTTGCGAGTTGATGTTTCGAAGAACTTCAGCACTTCTGAGTCCTCCCACGAGGGAGAGTTTGATACGTCAACGACTACGGAAGCACCTTTCAGCACTTCGGCCAGTCCCTCGCCCGTGACGCTGTTGACACCCGAATCCGGTGATGCCGCCACGGCGTGATGACCATTAGCGCCGAGCTTTTGTACGACTTTTGACCCGATCAGCCCACTTCCACCAATCACTACGATCTTCATATTCTTCCTTCCTTTCCTATTCGACCGAGGCTTTCGAGCCGCCGGTCGTATTTGAATGCGAGTCAGGCGCGTGCGCGATTCAGGTTCCGAAGGTGCTAAGCCGATGCTGCCGCCACGCCCTTGAAGAAAGCGAGCAACTCAGCATTGACTTGATCCTTGAGAGTCGAACACATGCCGTGAGGTGCGCCTGGAATGACTTTCAGCGTGGCGCTCTTGATGATTTTAGACGAGACCAGGCCTGTAATGCCGATGGGTACGATCTGGTCGTCGTCGCCATGCAGGACAAGAGTTGGTACATCGAACCGCGTCAGGTCTTCTGTGAAATCAGTCTCGGAAAAGGCTTTAACGCACTCGTAGATGGCTTTGTGCCCTCCGAGCATCGACTGGAGCCAAAAGGAATCGCGCAGACCCTGAGAGACCTTTGCACCCGGCCGATTGGCGCCATAGAACGGTGCACTAAACTCTTTCCAAAGTTGAGCTCGGTCAGTAAGGATCTGGGTGCGAAGTTGATCAAATTCTTCGATGGGCAACCCACCGGGCTTGCCAGTGACCAATAGCGGGGGAACCGCACTGATGAGTACGGCCTTGGCCACACGCTTTGTCCCGTGCCGACCGATATACCGAGTAACTTCGCCGCCACCCGTCGAATGGCCCACGTGAATGGCGTTCTTTAGGTCGAGCGCTTCGACGAGAGCTAGCAGGTCGTCCGCGTAGGTGTTCATGTCGTTGCCGTTCGACGGTTGACTCGACCGGCCATGCCCGCGCCGGTCGTGGGCGATGCAGCGATATCCGCGGTCCGCCAGAAAAATCATCTGGTCTTCCCAGGCGTCAGCGCTAAGAGGCCAGCCATGGCTGAAAACCACGGGTTGTCCCTTTCCCCAATCCTTGTAATAGATTGTCGTGCCATCTTTCACCGTAATGGTGCTCATGATTATCCCCTTCGTTTTCGACCAAGCATTTTGCCCTGCCGGTCGTACTCGCTATGACCGAACATTCCATCGATTTGTGACACTCTGCTGGGTTATGCCACTTTCGCAACAAGCTGTGGCAGCAGGGGCCAGCGCGGCCGAGGCACCGTAACGGGCTCGACGACCGTCGACCCAGTCCGTAACACCTGCTCGCCCTTTCCAACCGTACCGTCGGCGCTGCCGACCAAAAAAGACTCGAGTGCTGTGAGAGCGCCCTTCTCGACCGCGGCGACGAACGCGGCGAGAAAACGCCGCTGTTCGGCGGAATTCACGCCAGCATGCCGACCTTCAGCGACACGTTGCCGAGCGCGGGTCACGAGTTGGCGAGCATTGGCTTCTTGGACGCGAACAATGTTCGCGATCTCACGATATGAGTAGTCGAACGCTTCCCGAAGGACGTACGCGGCCCGTTCGGCAGGCGATAGCTTTTCGAGAAGGACGAAGACCGCACTCTGGAGCGCCTCGCTTCGTTCCGCTTCCAACTTAGGATCGGCGCTAGTGTCCACCGATTCCTGAAGCGATGGCCCGACAGTTGTTTCCCGGCGCCAACGAGCCGACTGCATAACGTTGATTGCCAAGCGCGTCGTTGTCGCCGCGAGAAATGCCGCCGCCCCTCGAACTGCGCTGCGGTCAGTCAACTGCCACCGTATCCAAACGTCTTGCAGAATGTCCTCGGCTTCAGCGGCGCTCTTCAGTATGCGATAGGCAATACCGAACAGGCGCGCTCGCGCACTGAGGAAGGCTGAAAGGCCATCATCCTCCGCACAAGCTTCGGAGCGGACGATGATATTTTGTATTGGTTTTCGCGAACCACTGAGACAATGTGGTCGTGAGAACGGAACTCCACGCTCAGATTGTTGAATCACAACGAAACTCCGGGCTCCGATTGTTGAATCACACATGAAGACAGCTTGAACCTTCGTTCCAGATGCCTCCTCAGATAGCGTCTCGCGAGGAACACACGTGCCTTAACCGCGGACACAGTCAGACCGAGCCGCCTAGCGGTTTCCGCACTCGTAAGCCCTTGCAATTCCTTAAGAAGAACTACGCTCCGTAAGTTTTGCTGGAGGTCAGAAATTGCTTGAAGGAGAGCAGTTTGCAGTTCGTTTTTCGCTACAAGTTGTTCCGGCGACGGATGCTCATCCGGTGGATCGAGAGTCAAAGGTGCCTGGACGTCATCATTGTCACTATTCGCAAGTGGTATGAGTGCTCGCCTTTGCCGGAGGAGCATCAGGGCTTCATTGATAGCAATACGTGTCACCCAAGTTGAAAACGTCGAGTCTTCGCGAAATCTACCGACGTTTATGAAGGCGCGCTGAAACGACCGTTGAACTGCATCTTCCGCATCTTGGCGATTGCCAAGTATTCGGAGGACAGTGTGATAGGTCCTCTGTCGGTGATGCTCGTAGAGTTCCCCGAAAGCATTCGAGCACCCAGATTTTGCCTGCGCTACAAGCAATCGCTCATCGCTCGGTGCGGATTTCGCAGCGCTGCGGTGTATGACTTCCCGTGGCTCGGCAGGTGGTGCAGTCTCCTGAAGCTTCATCGCTCTTAACTCCCCTCTCAAAAATTCGTCGAGCAATCACTTTCGTGAGAAGGCTGTTGCTTTGTTTTCCTTCAACTGGACTCAGCGCGAGAGCCATAGCGCGTATCGAATCGCCTCAAACAAATGCCACTGATAATGCATGCGCAAGATTCGATACCAGCCTAGGAGGGAGGGCCGTTTCATGCTTTTGGACTCGTCGTCTCTGTGAACCAATCGACCTTCACTTCGTGCCCCGAAAATTGACGGAACTTCGTTGACGGTTTCCATAACTAGCTCCCAATAACTACCTGTCTTCCCCGAGAACGCGGCGATTGTGGAATGAAAAGCAGCGTGCGCGAAACCGTAAATCGTCGGATCATGCGCTACCCAAATCGATAGACGCGATGCTCCTACTTTCAGGGGAGAGATGTCTTCGGTGTACTAATCGTGCGGAGTTTCGATATGTTTCCTGCCGAAGAGTTTGGCATCAACAGACCAGGCTCCAGGCCCGATCATTGCCAGAGTTGCGCCAAATGTGGCTAAGAGGATTGGAATCCAAGGAGTATCCGGGCGAGCGAACGCAATCCAGAGCTCGGCGATTGCGACCAGCGTTCCCATCACTGGTGTCCACAATCCCAGCGCCAGAACAAGTCCCGCCGCCGCCGCGATTATTTGCGGCGTCGTCAAGATAAGGGCAGAGTCTCTTTCTACGAGGTCGATTGCTGAAAAAAAGAGAGCAGCGCCAGTTACCAGTCGCTGGACCAAGAGAGCTTTACCGGGCCAACCGTTGGCAAATGTCGAGAATAAGCGTTGCAAAAGTACCCTCGTACAGGGTAAACGGCGTTACTGGTAGGACGAAACCGCTGAAGGTCGGAGCCCGATCTCCTACTTTTGGGGGACTATAGCTGGATAATTCCGCGCTTGAGACCGATCGTGACGGCGTGCGTACGGTCGCTGGCGCCGAGCTTGGAAAGTATATTTGTCACGTGACTCTTAACGGTCGCTTCTCCGATGGAGAGCTGGTCGGCAATCTGTTTATTTGCGTGCCCGCCGCCGATCAGTCGCAGAACTTCAATTTCGCGCGTGGTCAATTCGTCATCTGCAGCGTGTTCGGCCAATTCCGCAGCAATTTCCGGAGGAATACGCTTCTTTCCAGCGTAAACATTACGGATGGTCTCCAGCAGTTCTCGATGTACGTGGCCTTTCAAAATGTAGGCTCGAGCACCGGCTCGAAGCGCACGCACGACTTGGACATCACCCGTATATGTTGTCAGAACGATGATGCGAGCGTCAGGGTATTCACTCTGGATCTGGGTGATCGCCTCTATTCCGTTTACGCTGGGCATTTGAATGTCCATCAACGTTACATCCGGTCGGTGCAAGCGAAACTTCTCCACAGCCTCTTTCCCGTTCGACGCTTCTGCGACCAGCTTCATGTCGGGTTCGGCGTTAACGAGCGCTGCGATTCCGTCGCGGAGAAGAGGATGGTCGTCAACGCTAAGAACGCGGATCAGCTTAGGCTCAACGCTCATGACTTCGCCTTGTGGAGCGGTCTGATTCCATCGCCATCGCGTGTAGTTTTGTAAGCAATGACGGCTGGAACGGTTAATTGTACTTCCGTTCCCGCCCCCGCCTCGCTCCAGAAATCCAATTCCGCCCCAATTCGTTGCGCGCGTTCACGGACGCCGGTCAAACCCCAGTGTCCGACGCGCCCGCCTTGGTCCATCACCGGGCGGTCCATGCCTTTTCCGTCGTCGCGTATGCGCAGGCGAAATAAATGGTCATCGTAGCGAATTTCGACTTCGATCTCACGCGCCAGCGCATGTTGAAAAGCGTTGCGTAAGAGCTCGCGAGCTATGTGGCCAACTTCTTCCTGGACGATCGAAGACAATGCACGCCGCTCGCCTTCTACAATCACGCGGAACTCGGGCGAGTCGCCACTCGCATCCTTTGGCGTGAAATCGCGAGCCATCGTCGCGAGGCCTTGTGCAAGGTCGGCCTGCGATGCCGATTCATGACGCAGGCCCTGAATAGCGCTTCTGCTTTCTGTGATTGCTTGCTCGGTTCTGCTGATTGCGCCATCCAGAGTTCGTATCGCGTCCTGAGTCCTCCCCGGAAGCATGTTGCGCGCTGCCTGAAATTGAAACAGCAGTCCGTGCAAGCTCTGCAGTAGAGTGTCGTGCAGTTCGCGTGCGATGCGTGTTCGCTCGCCGACACGCGCATCGACAGTCATGGCGAATTGGCGTCGCAGATAGCGGAGGCGAATTTGATATGCCATCCAGAGCAGCACCAGAACCGCACTTACGCACAAGGCACGGAACCAGTTCGTTTGATAGTACGCGGGTGAGATCGAAAAATTCAGGAGCGCTCCCTCCTCGTTCCATACGCCATCATTATTGGAGGCGATTACGCGGAATGTATATGGTCCGGCATCCAGGTTCGTATAAACAGCCTCACGTTGCGTGCCGGACTCCAGCCAGTCTTTGTCTTGTCCCTCGAGCTTGTAGCGAAAGCGCACGTGTTCGGGAACAGTGAGGCTGGTAGCGGTATAGGTGATTTGCAAATGCGTAATTCGGGAAGGCAACCTCAGAGATGTCGAGTCGCTGTACTTCATGCCATTAGCGGTAACCGACTCAATCAATACTGGCGGTGGCACCGCGTTCCGTACAATACGCTTGGGATTGATCCAAGCTAACCCTTTTGTCGTGGCGAACCAAATGCGGCCGTCCTTGGTTTGCACGGCCGACGGCGAGGCGAGGGATCCCCTAAGTTCTGCGGTCAATCCATCCGGCGAACCGAAGCTCTCGAATTCCACTTTGCCGGAGTCCAACTGTTGAAGCTGAGCTTCGCGAATGTGAATGATTCCCCGATTTTCGGAAAACCACAGCCCATTTTCAGGATCAGTAACGATTCCGGAAACGCCGCCGAAGGCACTGCCATCCGAAGGATTCACCGGCTGAAAACGGCTGCCATCAAAGAATTCCAGACCGAACTCCCCACCAAGCCAGATCTTCGTCCCTTTGCCCTGGATAGACGTGACGGCCCCTACCTGAACGCCATCCTTGCCAGAAAACATCCTGACGCTATCTCCATCCAGCATCGCGACCGTATTCGCGAATCCAAACCATATACGTTCCTCTGAATCAGTAAACTCTGCAGTTGCGGTGCCCCGCGGACCACCCAGGCTCTCGAGGCTGGTCCAACCGGACCTTTCTAGTCGAAAAGTTCCTGACTCCATGGATATCCACAACCTGCCCAGCTGGTCCTGAGTGATAGCTTTAACGCGCGATTGCGGACTCACAGCAATCCCACGTGCTGTTGGCAGATCGAGTTGACGCAATATCAGCCCCTGCCCTGCAGGCACAGCGCCACGGTAGTTGTAGGTTACCGCTCCTGGCTTCGAACCAACCGTATCCAAACGTTCGCGGGCAAGGCGGAAGACAGACGACGGAGTCGCGAGCCAGACAACGCCATTCGGATCACGATAGGCACAATCAACGGGCCGGTCACGCAGTTGTATCACGATTTTGCCATTCTGAATCTTCAGCAGAACTTGGGGCCCGATACCCGCAGCCCAAAGCGCCCCTTGGTCAGCCGTCGCCAGCGCGCTTGTTGCAAAAGAGTGCAACGATGGAATCGGCCGAGCACCCCGATACGAAATTGGCTGGAGGGGGACTGAGACGACAGGACTCTGTCGGAATTGATCTAGTCCTCCGCTTGTGCCGAACCATACATTGCCCTCGCGGTCCTGCAGCACGCAATGTACATAATCGCCTGTCATACCATTCTCTTGGGTGAACGCCTCTACCTCGGAATTGTGGAACTGCCATGCAGACGGCCCTTTAATCTGCGGTGGATGGAGACGCTCCGGATACGGAACTCGACGGATTCCGTTGCCAGCGGTGGTAATCCAAAGGCTTCCTTGTTTGTCAAATGTGATTGCCGGAGCTCCTACAAGGACTGCCGGCCCGAACCTTCCGTTGTTTTTCCCTGGCAACGGAACAGGTCTCACCCCGTAGCCCCCTTCTGCCATCCATAATGTGCCGTCGGGCGCTTCGGCAAAGCTTTGCAAAATAGGTAGGAGGTCCCGTGCAGCTATCTGAAACTGGTGTCCTCCTTCCACGAGATACGCGACACTGGTCGCCGTCCCCACCCAGACTGTGCCGGCGCGATCCACGAAAATCGTATTGGCTTGACCTGCGAAGCCCCAATCAGTTCCGATCTTGCTCCAGCGTGAACCTTGTAGTCGAGCTAGCCCATCCTCCCCTGCTGCTATCCAAATCGTGCCCTGCCGGTCACGGGCGAATGCCAACACCGCATGAGACGTAAACCCCTCCGGCTTGCCGTAGTCCGTCACCGTCCCATTCTTAATGAAGCTGACTCCTCCGTACCTATAGCCCACCCACAGACCTCCATCTGGTACGGCGAATAGAGAGGACACGCTGCGTTGCGGAAATGCCTGTCCGGATTGCGGTTTGTAGGGCTCAAATCGAATTCCATCGAAACGAAACAATCCGGTTGCAGCCCCTAGCCAGAGGAAACCGTCCGTTGTCTGGGCCAGCGCATATATTTCCGGCGGGGCTCCATCCTTGAAAGTCCACGCAGTATGGTACAGCTCGGCGAGTTCCTGATCACGGTCGATCCCATAAAGGGGAACGCAGAGAAATAGGAGCCAAGAGCAGAGCCAGAAGCCGAATCTCCACTGATGGCGTGGGTTCCGAGCAAGGGACCTTACGAAGTCGATCAACTATTAGCTCCTTTCAACGCATATCACCAATTGCAAGACCGGAGATTCGGGCGGGCTCAACCGGGCAACGACGCGAACATGTCTGCGGATGCTTCCCATAGTCCCGACATGTTACGCCCATTCTCTCGCCCTACGCACCGCGGTTTTCTCGAGGACATTCGCTGAATGGCAGAAGTTTTCAGACGTTGATTCAGCTCACGCCGAGTTTGCCGTCAGCGCGCCACAGTCTTCGACGACCAGGGCCAATTCAGCGTCAATTGCCAGGGCGCAGCCGCCAACTATTTCGCCGTGGCCGGCGTAAGCGCCAATTTCGGCGGGTCCGTGTCCTCTCCCGACTCCGTGTTGTTCCGCCAACTATTTCGCCGTGGCCGGCGTAAGCGCCAATTTCGGCGGGTCCGTGTCCTCTCCCGACTCCGTGTTGTTCCCGCTGCCACAACGGTTCTTTAGACCGTTGCACTCGAGAGCGCAACGGTTGCACAGACCGTTGTACATGGCCACAGCGGTTTTTTTAAAGCGTTGTACGCGATGGAAGGTTCGAGGCGAACATATTACAAAGGTCGCCTTCCTGATAAGGGCGAGGTCGGTGGTTCAAGTCCACCCAGGCCCACCATTCAAATCACCAGTAAATACGCGGCGATTCTCACTTTCTCCTTCCAGGGGACTTGTCATCAAAAAACCATTTTGCCAAAAATTTGCCAAAAGTTCGAGTAGGCCATAGATCCTGTAATCCGGGGCGTTCCGATGCGCGACCCGCATGAAACATCCAAAGTCATGCTGCCCTGTCATGTCGAAGGACGTGCAAGGCAGTGCAAGACACTGCAAGGCCTGCGAAAGGAGCGGGAAGTCATTTTTAGTCAGTTTGCGGGGCGTAGTTCAGTTGGTTAGATCGCCTGCCTGTCACGCAGGAGGTCGCGGGTTCGAGTCCCGTCGCTCCCGCCAATTTCACACAGGTCCAGGCCGCTCAATGACCGCAGCCTTTGCGCCCCCTCCTACTCGCCCTCTAGGGTGTGGCAGTTTAGCCCGTTCCAGCTTAAAGTAGTATGCGACCAGGTCGGAAGTTGAGGCCATGAAATCGGCTTCTGCAGCAAACGTTAGTCTCCGACCTTCGTCAGAAATGGCAGAAGTTCGTCTACCTTCTCGCTGCCATCGTCACTCTTCTGCCACGTTAGTACCAAAAGTCCAGCCGCCGAATCTAACGGTCCCAGGAAGGAAGGCTTCATGGAGAGAGCAATACAACCTCCCGCACAAGTCCTATCCAGAGTCGAAGTGGCGCAGAACGAATCGGGCCTGTTTTCGAGCGAGTCTGTGCTTAACCTTCAAAAGTTGAGTTTTGCTGGATCCCCGCTGTCTGAAGTGCTCGCGATCATTGCGCAGTTGGTTGAATCGCAAGCGGAAGGCATGTTGTGTACGATCTGGCTACCCGACGAGGACGGGAAGCAGCTCCATTGCGCAGCGGCGCCCAGTCTTCCCGGATTTAGCGGCCACGTAGGGCCCATGGCTGTTTGTCCGAAAGGGGCATCCTGCGGTACGGCGCTTTATCGGAAAGAGCCCGTGTACGTGACCAATGCTTTCCCTTTATGGATCGCCACATGATCGGTGATCGTCCGTTGTCCGGGCACGAGATCTTGCCAACGATTGGGACGCATCCCGAGGGCCGAAAGAGGGCGACTCAGCGCGGCCTTCACCGTAAGATTGGCCGGAATTAGTGCGACGCCGGCCCGAATGTGACGCGAAGCGCGTAAGCGTATTTCGTAGGAGCTTGCGCGGGGAGCCGAACGTGTAAGCCGTCGCCACTCTGCTCGAACTGTAATTTCGCATCACTGCCAAGCAGGGCGACGGATTGCACGTGTTCACTGCCCGTGGCCTGCGCGAGAGCGTGAATTACGGCTTGCGCATTTGCCGGCCAGCCGAGTCCGATTACATAGAGCGCCTCACCCTTGGTCGTAAAGCGAAAATCCTCCGGCGTGTAATGCGCCGTGTCGGTGTCGTGAAACGAGCCGGACGCGACTTTGGTTGGTCCTTCACCGTAGATCCTCCACGCTCGCGTCCCGTAGATGGCTTCGCCATTGACTTTCAGCCAAGCGCCAACGTCCAGTAGCACTTTCTGAACCTCATCTGGAATCGTGCCATCGGATTTCGGTCCGATATTCAACAATAAATTTCCGTTCTTACTGACGATGTCAATCAGCTGGTGCACGACGAACTCAGGCAATTTGAACGTGTCGTCCCTAATGTACCCCCAGGATTTGTTGCTGATGGACGTATCCGTTTGCCAGGTTAATGGCCGAATTTCGCCGAGCTGTCCGCGTTCCAGGTCGAGCACAGCGGCGTGCTCCTGCATCGCGTAGTCCTTGTAGTTGATCACTCCGACGTGATCCCCATATTCCAGCGAACGGTTGTAGTAGAACGCGGCGAATCGCGTGAGATTCGGCCGGATCGAAGGCTGGCCGATCCACCAGTCGAAATAGACGATATCGGGATGGTATTTCTCGACGAGTTCTGCGCCTCGCGCCAGCCAGTCGTCCGCCCATGCCGTCGAGACGTAGGTGAAATCGTTGCTTACCGGAGTGCCCCAGGGAGCCGCAAGCCATGGATGTGCCGGGCCGTAAAACGCGGCGTATTGCGGATCGTTCACGTCGGACGGGATGCTTCGGCCCACTCCGAGAAAGAAATTGTGCTCCACACGATGTGAGGACACACCGAAATGCAAACCCTGCGCCCGCACTGCGCCGGCCAGTTCGCCGATGATGTCGCGATGCGGTCCCATCTTCGCCGCGGTCCAATCGCTCACTCCGCTGTCATACATCGCGAAGCCGTCGTGATGCTCCGCCACCGGTACGACATATTTGGCGCCTGATTTTTGGAACAATTGTGCCCAGGCAGCGGCATTGAAATCCGCGGCCTTGAACATCGGAATGAAGTCCTTGTAGCCGAACTTGTCTTGCATGCCGTACGTTGCAATGTGGTGTTTGTATTCGTCGGAACCCGCGTTGTACATGTTTCGGGGATACCACTCATTTCCGAAGGCTGGCACCGAATAGACGCCCCAATGGATAAAGATGCCGAACTTCGCGTCCTTGTACCATTCGGGGACCTCATATTTCTGGAGCGATTCCCAATCAGGACGAAAGGGGCCGTGATGGTCGGCAGCATCGACCTGTTTGAGCAGCGCGGCGCGTTGGTTGTCATATTTGTTGCTGGCCCTCTGCCAGATAGCGTCAATTGTTTCCGGGTCGATAGAAGGGGTTGGAGCCGTCGGACTCTGGGCCTGCGCTCCAGGAAGTGCGAAGAGCGCGAGCAAAAATCCACCAAGTGCAATCGTCAACAGCGAACGATGGGGAAGCATGATTCCTCTCTCCTGCAACTAGAATAAAGTTCTCCTGCCGTCAATCCACGGAGACCATGATTTTCTTGAAGCTTGCCGGATTCTCGCTCCACGATCGCAGGGCATCCGCCGCCTCTTCGAGCGGCACCACCAAACTCACCGCCTGGTCCACAGGAAGCTTTTTCCCCTCGAGAAGATGGATTACCGCACGAAAATCTTCCGGCAGCGCGTTTCGCGAACCGAGAATATCCAGCTCCTTTTGCACGAAGAGTCGCGTCTCGTAGCTTACCGGTTCCTTGGCGTAGCCGATGTACACAACTCTTCCTGTAAAGGCAACTTCTTCGACAGCAGCTCGAAAGGTTTGCGGTGTTCCGATCGCTTCGATCACCACATCCGGGCCGCGACCTTCCGTCAGTTCTTGCAGGCGATCGTGTAGAGATTCCGTCGCGGTGTTGATCGCCTCGGAACCACCCGTTGTTCGGGCCAGAGCGAGCTTCTCAGCGTCCATGTCAACGCAAATCGTGCGCGCGCCGCGTGCGCTCGAAGCAGCGACTGCTCCGAGTCCCACGCCGCCGCATCCCAGGATGGCGACAGTGTCGTCTGCTTTTATTCTGCCGCGCGCCACCGCATGAAATCCCACCGTCAGCGGTTCGACCAGGCACAACTCTTTCGTCGTGAGTTTTGCCGGATACAACTTCTCTCTAGGCATCGCGACGAATTCTGCAAGCGCTCCGTCCCGTTGCACGCCGAGAGTCTGATTGAACTGGCACGCATTCGAACGTCCCCTCCGGCACGAAGCGCACCTGCCGCAGCTCGTATATGGAGAAAGAGCTACATCCGTTCCAGCAGGCAGCGCGCTGTCCCCCTCGATGACCGTGGCCGACACTTCATGTCCTAGGATCCGCGGAAAGGTGATGAGTGGATTTCGTCCGCGAAATGAGTTCAGATCGCTTCCGCAGAACCCAACCATTCGGACTCTCAGTAATAATTCTCCGGGTGCGGCGACCGGATTGGGAACCGTTTCGACGGACGCTTTGCCCGGTTTCTTGAGTACGAGTGCTTTCACGCTGGAAGTAGCCTTTGGAAGAATTTGCGACAGCACCCACACTGGACTTGAGTGTCCATTGTGTTCGGGTCCATCTTGAGAATGCGTGGTAGATTGTCCATCGCCACACCGAATGTATACTACCCGTTTCATAAACTGAACTCTGAAAGACAATTGCACAAACTGTTGGATATCAATCCGGCGCAAACCTAGCCGAACCACAGAGAGAATAACAAATGGCCCAAAAACTTGCTTTCAGACCTTTCCGATCAATTCAGTGCCAAATCCTGCGCCAAGCTCAGGTCCGCCGGACATTCCTGTTTGCGCTTCAAGCGGGATCTCCGCTCGTGCGTTCACTTTTTGCCAGCTTGACTCTGCTCATTGTGGCTACGGCTGCGCCAGTCGCGGCCGCACAGAAAGTCCAGATGTCAATTGACGTTTCCAAGCCCGGCGCGAAGATTGACCGCAACATCTTCGGCCAATTCGCCGAGCACCTCGGCCACGGTGTCTACGAAGGCATCTGGGTTGGTTCCGACTCCAAAATTCCAAACACACGCGGAATCCGTAACGACGTCGTTGCCGCGCTTAAAGCGCTGAAGGTGCCGGACGTGCGCTGGCCCGGCGGGTGCTTTGCAGACGAATACCACTGGCGAAAAGGCATCGGTCCGCAGCGAACGGTAACACTCAATCCCAACTGGGGCGGCGTCATCGAGCCGAACACCTTCGGAACGCATGAGTTCCTGGACTTCCTCGACCAGATTGGCGCCGAGGCCTACCTGTCCGTCAACGTCGGCTCCGGTACTCCACAAGAAGCAGCTGAGTGGTTGGAATATTTAACCACCGCTCAGCCGACGACTCTGGCAAAAGAGCGCGCGGCCAACGGGCATCCTGCTCCTTATAAGGTTGCGTTTCTTGGCATCGGCAACGAAAGCTGGGACTGCGGCGGCAACATGACGCCCGACTACTATCTAAGCCAGCTCAAGATTTACAGCCGCTTCGTCCGCAACTTCAATCCAGCACAACAAGACAAACAACAGATGCTCAAGATCGCTGTGGGCCCCGGCGGCGGCGAATCCCGCTGGACTGAGTGGACCGAAGCCATCATGAAGGCGTATCAGAGCCACACCTGGAGTTGGGACATGAATGGGCTTTCGATGCACTCCTACACCGTTGTGAAATGGCCGCCTTCCTATGCTTCGGTGGGGTTCGGAGAGAAAGAGTACGCGCAGATTCTCAAGTCCACGATGGAGATGAACGATCTCATCGCGAAGCACTCGGCCATCATGGACAAGTACGACCCGGAAAAAAAGATAGCGCTTGTCGTGGATGAGTGGGGCGGCTGGTACGCGCCGCTTCCCGGCAGCACTCCCGGCTTCCTGGTCCAGCAAAACAGTTTGCGCGACGCCATTCTTGCTGCGCTTAACCTGAACATTTTTGCCCAGCATGCCGACCGCGTTCGCATGGCCAACATCGCGCAGATGATCAACGTGCTCCAGGCCATGATCCTCACCGACAAAGAGAAAATGGTTCTCACGCCGACCTACTACGTCTACAAAATGTATGTGCCGTTCCAGGATGCCACCTTCGTGCCAGTCACTTTCGACGCTGGTACATTCACACATGACGGCATCACCCTGCCGCGCATCGACGCCATCGCAGGGAAAGACAAAGCCGGAAAATTGTGGCTGGCCATCACCAACGTTGATCCAAATCAGCCTGCTGAAATCGAAGTTAGTCTGGCCGGCATTAATGCCAAATCGGCAAGCGGAGAAACTCTGACCGCGCCCAAGGTCGACAGCGTAAATACATTCGACGTGCCCAATACGGTTGTGCCGAAACCCGTTTCCGCGAAAGCCCAAGACGGCAAGCTAACTCTCGAATTGGCTCCCAAATCTGTAACGGTAATCGCAGTCGAGCAATGAAATTAGGTAGAAGCATCGTGCATGTTTCTCAGCGATGCTGTTTCAAGAAAGGGTCACAATGACAAGGGCGAAATGGTTCGGCGGGATTTTACTTGCGATAGCGGCTGGACTAGCTCCTCAGCTCGCCGCGCAATTGCAAACCGATGTGCCTCCGCCAGTTGCCGGTGCAAAGCCGGTGACGGTCGAACATATCAAAGTTCACGGGCCAGCTCTGGAAGGCAATTTGGAAGGAGACGCGGTTGATCGCGACGTGTTCGTGTTCCTTCCTCCGAGTTATGCCCAGGAAAAGTCTAGGCGCTATCCGGTTGTCTACGCTTTGCACGGTTTCTCCATCGGCGCCGAGCAATGGACGCATGAAATCCATGTGCCGCAGACGATCGAAGGCGCCTTCGCGCTCGGCGCGAAAGAAATGATCGTGGTGCTGCCCGATTCCAAGACTGTGCACAACGGCTCCATCTATTCGAGCTCGATCACCACGGGAGATTTCGAACACTTTATTGCCCACGACCTGGTTGCCTATATCGACGCGCATTATCGCACGATTGCCGACCGGCAGAGCCGGGGCCTGGTCGGACACTCCATGGGCGGCTACGGCGCGACACGGATTGGCATGAAGCATCCCGATGTGTTCGGCAGCCTGTACATCATGAGCCCGTGTTGCTTGTCGCCCCGGCCAGCCGGGCCGCCGAACCCCGAACTCGCCAAGGCCCTGGAAGCGGTGAAGACTCCGGAAGATTCGGCAAACCTTCCTTTCTTCGCCCGCGCCCAGCTGGCCTCGGCTGCGGCATGGTCACCCGATCCGAAAAATCCCCCTCTTTATCTCGACCTGCCGACGAAGGGCGGCCAGCCTCAGCCCGATGTCCTCGCGAAATGGACCGCCAACGCACCGCTGGCTTTCGTGGATCAATACATCGGGAATCTCCGCCGGTATCGCGCAATTGCAATCGACGTGGGTGACCAGGATGGTTTACGGATCGATGCCGGTAAGCTGCACGATGTTCTGGATAAATATGGAATCGCGAACAGCTTCGAAGTGTACCAGGGCACGCACACGAGCAAGGTGGCAGACCGTTTCCAGAATCACGTGACCCCGTTTTTTAGCCAGAGTCTCTGCTCTAGCGCAGGAAGGTGACGGCCACAAACACCGTAGGGCAAGAGCCCGAAGTTGAAGTGCGCGAGCAGCAACTGGTATCCGATGTCCGTCCCTGTGTTTCGCCAAAACGCCATCCACCGTCGAAAACGCAGTGACGCCTCACTGCAAAGGTAGAACACGGTGGTGCGAATCGAGTTCGGAAGGGTCGCCCACGACAAGACAGTTGAAGCAGCTGCCTGTGATTCAGGCTGACATCTATATAGGGACGGATTCCGGATGTGTGCGGAGCAGACCCTCTTCGTCGGTGTTACTTTCCCGAGTCCGAGGTGTGTGCGGTCCTCGTGGTAATAGCAAATGTAGTCGAAGAGAAGGCTCTTCAAATGCCGTTCGTTCAAAGCAATGACATCATCCAACAAGTCTTGCCGACAGCTTTCGATCCACCGCTCCGCGACGCCGTTCCGCCAAGGGCTCCAACGAGGTTCGTATGGCCTCAATACTGAGGGATCGCACTGCAGCGGGAACCTCGACTCCATACTTCTTGTCCCGATCGAAGATCAGAAACCGCGGAGCCGAACCAAACGGAAATGCCTCCCGCAACTGCTGTACAACCCACAGGCTCGTCGGGTGTTTCGTGACGTTGCAGTGCAGGATGCGCCTTCGATCATGAGCGATCACGAAGAAGCAGTACAGCACACCGAACCGGATAGTGGGAACCGTGAAGAAGTCCATCGCTGCAATCGCTTCCCGATGATTCCGGAGAAAGGCCAGCCAATGTTGGATGGCTCAGGGTCCCTCCGGGCTCGTTTCATCCAGCGGGAGATGGTTCGTTCCGAGATGTCGAAACCGAACATAAGCAGTTCGCCATGAATGCGAGGTGCTCCCCACGTTAGGTTCTCCGCAGCCATGCGGAAGATCCGCTCTCGCACCACCTTCGGGGTCGGCCTTCGCCCCATCGGTCCCCGCACGCGGGAGAGCAGCCTCCAATACATGCGAAACCCGGCCCGGTGCCAGACAACGGTTTCCGGGGTGACGAGGATGAGCGACCGCTTCCATTGCGACCACAACCGACTTGCAGCAACCCAGAAGAGCTTGTCAAACGGAACAAGAGTTGGCCGAGGGCGGCACGAACCATGAACCGCAATTTACCGCGAGTAGCGTATCGACCACAGTGAAGCAGTTGAGATCACGGACTACCACTAGGAGCCAGGAGCATGACAAAAAAAACTTAAGCCGGTGCATCCCGGCGAAATTGTACGAGAGGAATTTATGGTTCCACTTGGGCTGAGCATGAACCGAGTGGCTATAGATTTGCGCGTACCCGTGACACGAATAGCCGATATCGTAAACGAGAAACGCGGAATTACAGCCGATACAGCGCTGCGTTTCGCGCGCTACTTCAAAAACAGTCCGACGTTCTGGACGAATCTGCAAACACGCTACGATCTGGAGGTTGCCGAGGACAAGATCGCAAACAAGGTCCAACGCGATGTGCGTCCGCTGGAAGTGGCTTCCTCAAGTTAAGTTAGTTTAGTAGGAATGAGCCCCGAAGAACGCGCACTTTGGGTGACGCGCTGCTTGAGGGCGATGGATCGAATCCCACAGACCCGACGATAATGGCGAACATATTGCGAAGGCCGCATTCCTGATAAGGGCGAGGTCGGTGGTTCAAGTCCACCCAGGCCCACCATCAAATCGCCAGTAAATACGCGGCTATTCGCACTTTTCCCCTTTCCACTGGTCACCCTCGAAAAACCGTTTTGCCAACTATTTGCCAACTTTCC
>WNGO01000436.1_pt1 | contig 25521 bp, 20 predicted proteins | sample 5400511 | NCBI WGS metagenome assembly WNGO01 (sample SAMN13153380, study PRJNA577476) | soil metagenome | isolation source: 20 cm soil or saprolite under Garry oak tree replicate 2 | place: USA:California | collected 2016-06-15 | reverse complement strand
CATCGATCTCGATCGCGCCGATGAGTGTGAGATCGGGAAGATGGCTGCCGCCGGCGTACGGATCGTTGAGCAGGAACAGCTCGCCGGGTCGCGGCTCGAGGGTGCGCACCGCCGCCACGGCGTCGGCCAGGGCGCCCAGATGCACGGGGATGTGCGCCGCCTGCGCGATCATCGCGCCCTCCGCATCGAACAGCGCCGCCGAGGCGTCGCGGCGCTCGCGGATGTTCGGTGACAACGCGCTGCGCACGAGCACGAGTCCCATCTCCTCCGCGATCGACGCAAACGCGTGCGCCATGACCTCGAGACCGACGGCGTCGAGTCTCACGTCCGCTCCACGATCACGGCGCCGGATGCGTGGACGAGGCCGCGCCACCCCGGCTCGATGAGGCCGGTGGCATCGGGACCCGCGAGCACCGCGGGGCCGTTGAGCTGACGTCCCGCGGGCAGCTCGCCCAACGGCCACACATCGGCGCGGACCCGCTTGCCGTCGCGCGTCACGATCATGCGCCGTCCCGCGCTCGGAACGCCGACTCCGGCACGCCCGCCGACCGGCGCCGCCCGCACCGGGCGCTCGGCCACCACTCGCAGATTGACGAGCTCGATCGGTTGGTCGGATTCTCCGTGGCCGTGCCGCGCGCGATGGGCGGTGCGGAACGCGGTCGCGAGCGTCGCGGCATCGTCGCGCGGCGCCGGCACGGTGACCTCGTACCCCTGCCCCCGGTATCGGCAATCGACGAAGCGCGTCACGCCCGAGTCGGGCAGTGCCGCAGCCGCCGCCGCGACGAGCGGCTGAAACGCCTCCGCCAGCTCGCGGCTCTCGAGATCGGCCAATGGGCGGTGCAGCGAGGCCAGCACGTCGACGCGCTCCGGCGCGGCCGCGAGCCCCAACGCGCTCAGCACGCCCGGATGCGGGGGCACCACGACTCGGGCCATTCCCAGCACGTCCGCCAGCGCACAACCGAACAGGGGCCCGGCGCCGCCGAACGGCAGCAACGCCATGCCGCGCGGATCGATGCCGCGCGCCACACTGACGCGCTTCAGCGCGCGCGCCATCACCGCGGTAGCGACCTGGACGATCCCGGCAGCGATTTCGCAGACGTCGTGAGAAAACGGCAACGTGGACAGCGCCCGCTCGGCCGCGGCCCTGTCGAGTCGAACCGAATCCGCGAGCGGGTACTGGGGATCGAGCCAGCCGAGCACGAGACAGGCGTCGGTCACCGTCGGCTCCATGCCGCCCCGTCCGTAGCACGCGGGACCCGGCTCCGCGCCCGCGCTGCGGGGACCCACTCGAAGGGCGCCACCCTCGTCCACCGCCGCGATGCTGCCGCCCCCGGCACTTACGGTCTCGATCAGGATGGCGGGCAGCGCGAGCGGCACCCCCGCGACCGACTCCGCCCCCTCCGTGAGCGCGACGCCGCCGCTGATGAGGCTCGCATCGGCACTTGTGCCGCCCATATCGAGCGTGAGGAGATCGTCGGTTTCCACGGCGGCTCCGACGAGCCGGGCGCCGACGACGCCGCCGGCAGGACCCGACAGCGCCAGACTCGCCGCCCGATTCGCCGCCTGCTCAGGCGACACCGTTCCTCCGCTGGACGTCATGATCCGCAACGACCTCACACCGCGTCGCTCGGTCATCGTCGCGGTCTTCTGCAGATACGCGGCCACGTTCGGCCGCAGATACGCCTCGGCGCTGGTCGTACTGGTGCGCTCGTATTCGCGAAACACCGGCAGGACTTCATGACTGGCGATGACCGGAACGTTCGGCAGGGCGGCGCGCAGCGCGGCCGCGAGACGGCGCTCATGCTCGGGATGGCGAAACGCAAACAGCAACGCGATGGCGACGGACTGGGGCGCAAGCGTGCGAGCCCGCGCCGTCACGCGGGACACTTCGCTTTCCGTGAGCGCCGCGACTGCCCCGTCCGGTCCCATGCGCTCGCGGACGCCGATCACGTCTCGGCGGGCGACGAGCGGTTCGGGATGGGCTTTGGCGAGATCGTAGAGCGCCGCCCGATCCTGGCGGCGCAGCCACAAGAGATCCTCGAAGCCGGCCGTGGTGACCAGTACGACACGCGCACCGCGGCGCTCGAGCAGCGCGTTGGTCGCGACTGTGGTCCCATGCACCAAGACATCGACGCCGTCCGTTCCGAGCGCTTCGAGCGCGCGGAGCAACCCGAGCGACGGGTCCTGCGGCGTGGTGCCTACTTTGCGGATTTCGAGAACGCCATCGGGCCGGACAGCGACGAGATCGGTGAACGTCCCGCCGACGTCGACGCCGACGCGGGTCATGGACGGAGACGACGCTTTACAAGAAAGACGATGCCGGCGAGCGTGAGCACCACGACCAGCAGGCCCACCCAATCGCCGAGACGGACATACAAGGGAATCACGTCGGTGGTACGGATTACGCCGGCGACGTAGGTCTTCTCATCGAGCTTGGTGGCGGCATACGTGCGACCCATGGGATCTACGAATTCCGAGATCCCGGAGTTGGCCGCGCGCGCCACACCCATGCGCGTCTCGATCGCGCGCATGATCAGATGCGATGCATGTTGTCGCGGCGCGCTGGTGCGCCCAAACCACGCGTCGTTGGTGATGTTGACCAGGAAGTTGGCGCCCTCCGCGCGGTACTTGCGCGGCAAGTCTTCAAATGCTGACTCGTAGCACACGATGACGCCGAAGCGGCCCAGTTCGGACGTGTACAGGGGCACACTGCGGCCGGGCGTAAACCCACCGGACCAGTTGCGCAGTCCGGGGATGGCCCGGAACACGCCCACGGGCACGAAGGGGACGCGTTCGGTCACCGGCACGAGATAGTGCTTGGCGTACACGGGATAGGGGCGCCAGTTACCGGTGGTATCGATGAAGATGGCGGCGTTGTAGTAGGGCTCCAGCCGGCTGCGCCACGTCGAATCGGCCCAAATGACGCCGGTGAAAATCGGGACGTGAATTTCGCGCACCAGGCTGGTGATCCGGGCGACCCATTGCGGCCGGCGCCAGAGAAAATCGGGAATCGCCGCTTCCGGCCATATGATCAGCTGCGGACGCGGAAACTCATTGCCCAGTCGCCTCGATCCTTCGATCAGTGTCCCAACGACGCTGTCGGCATGCTCGGGGTCCCCCTTTTCGTGGAACCCTTCGTTCGGTTGAACCAGGCCCGCGACGCCCAGCTCACGATACGGCAGGGTCTTGATCCGCCAAGCGCCGTACCCCAACGCAACCAGCAACGTACCCAGCACCATGGCGTACCCACGCACCACGTACCTCGTACCACGCACCTCCGTTGCAGCCTCGACGAGGGCGACGTTGCACCACGCCAGCCACAACGTCACGCCGCGGGCGCCGGCGATGTCCGCCCACTGGACGAGCACCGGAGCATCGGCGAGCGACGTGCCGAGCCCCAGCCAGGGAAAGCGAGCGTCGCCGAGATGCCCGACGAGCCACTCGAGCGCGGTCCAGGCGACTGGCAGGACGAGCATCAGCGGCACGGCTGGCGCCGCCAATCGAATCCGGACGACGAACCAGAACATCAGTCCTGTGAGTAAGCCGAGCACCGCGATCGTCGCGAGATAGCCGAGCGCCGAGAGCGGCGTGAAATGCCACAGGGCGACGATCATCCAGTAGAGGACCAGGGCGTTGCTCACGAGGCCGTACCACCAGCCCCAGCGAAAGGCGGCGCGGGGATTGGCATCCCTCACCGCCTGCCGGATGAGCAGGACAGCGGGCGCGATCGCGAAGAAGCTGAGGAAAGGAAGCGGAAACGGCGGATAACTGGCGGTGAGGGCGATCGCCCCTAACACGACGAGCACTCCGACCTGACGCCGGCTCACAGCAAGACGTCGCGCCCTTCGTCAGCGGAGCGGTAGATCGCATCGAGCACGCGCTGCAGCGCGAGCTGATCGCGGGGCGGCGGTGCGTTCACGTCGCCCTTGATCACCGCGAGGAAGTACATCCATTCGGCACGATACGACTGAATGAACGGCGTTTCGCGTCCCGTGGCCCCGGTCGGCGTGACGTCGACCGCGGCACCGTGCTGCTCCTTGAAGATCCGCAGCGGCTGGATCATCGCCGAGCCCTTCCCCCCGACGATGTCGAACCAGAACCGCTCCCCTTGCCCCAGGTGGCGCCAGCTGACGTCGACCGTGATCGACACGCCATTTTCGCACACGATCAACGCCCATCCCATGTCCTCGACCGCGTCTTTGCTCGCCCTGGTCAAGTGCGCGGAGATACGCTTGGGCGTGGGCCAGCCCGCGAGCCACAGCCCCAGATCGATGAGCGGCAGACCGAGATCGAGCACCGCGCCGCCGCCTGCCTGCTCGCGCCGCAGCCGCCACCCCAGCATCTGCCGGCTCGGCTGAAACGTGTACCAGCCCCCGCGCACCGCCTGGAGGGCTCCGAGGTCACCACCGGCGAGAAAGCCGCGCACCGCCTGCACGTCGGAGCGGAAGCGGTGATTCATGCCGACCATCACGCGCTTGGCGTACTTCTCGCTCGCCGCGAGGACACGCTCGACGCCGGCAAGCGTCAGGGCGAGCGGCCGCTCGCACAACACGTGCGCGCCGGCCGCGAGCGCCGACGTGACGTGGATCTCGTGCAGATGGTTGGGCGTGCAGATGACAACGACGTCGACGTTGGCGTACCGGAGGACTTCTTCGATGTCGTCGTAGGTGTCCTTCACCTCGAAGCGCGCCGCGAGGGCCTGCGCTTTGCCGACATCGTTGTCGCAGATCGCGACCACCTCGACGCCGGGGAGGCGCCTGAGCACCGGCAAATGGGCGACCTGCGCGATCGCGCCGGCTCCGAGCACGCCCACGCGGATCGGATCGTTCACTGGGGAGGCCTGCTCCCCGCTCCCTGCTCCCTGCCCCCGCGGAGCCGATACATGATGCCGGTCCGGAGACTGACGCTTCTCAGCCCACTCGACAGCACGCCACGTCCGTCCACGGTGAAGCGCCAGGCGTGAGAGAGATTGAACTCGAATCCCATCGTGCCGTTCAAGCCCGCCGTGATGACGTCGAGGGCATCTTCCATGAACGTCCCGTTGATCGCCGCCCCGCTGCCGTTGCGCGCGTGAATACTGATGCCGGTGCCGAGATACGCCGTGACGCCGTGGCGCTGTGGAAAGACGAACTGGAAATCGATGTCGCCGATGAGATCGCTGAGCGAGATCCGACCGAGATTGATGCTATCGGGAGTGGAAGGATTCACGATGCTATCGAGGCGCCGCTCGAACCGGTTGATCGCCTGTTGATCGAATCGCGAGTGGAAGTACGACAAACCGAGCAGGAGCCGTACCTTCGGCGCGATGCGGCCATAATCGACGCGCAGGCCGCCGACGGTCGCCCCCGTGAGGTCCGACGCCCCGAGGAGGCCGGCGTCGAGCTGGATGCCGGAGAGCCGGAGGTTGTCGTAGGAGAACTGGTTCAAGACACCCTGGGCGGCCAGACGGCCTGACGGGCCGGCGGCCAACAGAAGCAACGCGAGTCTAGTAGAGCCTCTCAATTTTCGTCCCCGGAAAGTACGTCGTCAGAATGGCGCGATAGTCCTGCCCAGCGCGCGCGCGGCCGATCGCTCCCCACTGGCACATCCCCACCGCATGTCCGGAGCCTGCCCCGGCGGCGACGACCCGTGTGACCTCGCCGTTGGCCCTCGTCACCGTGAGTTGAAACGCGGCGCTCGAGAGCAGGCGATCCGCTTCCGGGCGCAGCACCGCGCGCACGTCGGGTCCCGGAATCCGAACGTCGCCACGCTCGAACACGATCCGCAGCTCGCCGACGCGGCCCGATCGTGTCGTGCGGCTCACCGTGACGTCGGTGATCCGCTGCAGCCCGTCACCGGAGAGCGGCGTGACGGTGGGCAGCGTTCGCGACAATATAGCGCGCAGCTTGGAGCCGTCCCATTCTTCGCGCCACCGAAATCGCGGGGAGATGTCGCAGTAGAAATGCCCCCCCCCGTCGCCGCGGGCGTCCGACACCGGTCGCAAGTAGGGACGCGTGCGCGCGCTCGCAAACGCCTCCTCGACTCCCGCCGTGCTGAATCCACAGGCAGAATGGAAATACGCGTCGATCACCCCGCCGTCGTACGTCAGCACCTGACCCGCGGTTTTGCGGACGGCATCCCAGGCCTGATCGGTTTCCACGGCGACGCCGAGATACACCTGGTCGCGCGTATCGGCATATGCGTCGAAACCAAACGCATCCCACCGGCCCCGATTCTTGATCGCGAAGCTGCGCGACACGACGGCCTGAGCGAGCACGGCCGCCAGCTCGTCGGGCCGGCGCGCGCCGATCTCCGGCGGGACGACGCCGGCGATGTAGCTCTCGACGTTGACCTGGTTCACGACCGACAGACCGCCGCGGCCCGAGGTGACGTTGATGCGCCCGCGGTAGCGCCGGCCATTGGCGACCACGAACCGGTTCTCAGTGACGTTCACGACCGCGACGCCGCGGAGCGCGTCGGTGCGCGTGCTGTCGGGCTTCACCAGGCGGAGGCGCGAGGGATCGGCCGAATCGGGGAAGACGACCCAGCGGACGCCGGCCGGGATCGATCCCACCGGCAACCCGGTCGCCGCCTCGCTGACGAACAGCTCGCCGCTTTCGGGCCCACCGATCGACGCATTCGGCATTCCCACCGCGAGACCGATCCGGAGCTCCGGCTCACCCGCCACCGCCGGCTGCGGAACGCGCGGCGGACGCGGGCACGCGGCCGTCGCCAGCAGCGCGACGCTAACGAGCGCGCGCTTCGGCCAGCGCCGCATCGAGCTGCGCGATGGTGAAATCGATATCGGCCTCGGAGTGCGCCGCCGAAACGAAGCCAGCCTCGAACGCGGACGGCGCGAGGAACACACCGCGCGCGAGCGCGGCCTTGTGCCAGCGCGCGAACAGCGCGGTGTCGGACTGCCGGGCATCGGCGTAGCTGCGCACGGGACCCGGCGCGAAATAGAGACCCCACATGGATCCGGCGTGGCCCGTGGTCACCGCGACGCCGTTGCGGCGGGCAGCGTTTTGGAGCCCGCTCACCAACCGGTCTGTGCGCCGGTTCAACGTCTCGTAGAATCCGGGCTTGCTCGTCTCTCGCAGCGTCGCGAGTCCCGCCGCCATCGCGACGGGATTGCCCGACAGCGTGCCCGCCTGGTAGACCGGGCCCTCGGGCGCCACGCGTTTCATCAGGTCGGCGCGGCCCCCGTACACGCCAACCGGGAATCCGCCGCCGACGATCTTGCCCAACGTCGTGAGATCAGGCTTGACGCCGAGACGTTCCTGCGCCCCTCCCGCCGCTACGCGGAATCCGGTCATCACTTCATCAAAGATCAGCAGTGCGCCGTGCCGGTCACACAGCGAACGCAACGCCGGATGAAAGTCGGACTCAGGAGGGATGAAGCCCGCGTTGCCGACGTACGGCTCGACGATGACGGCGGCGATCCGATCGGCATGCTCGCGAAACAGGTCGGCAACGGACCGGGCGTCGTTGAACGGCGCGGTGAGCGTGAGGCCCGCCAGTGCCGCGGGGACGCCGGGACTGTCCGGCAGACCGAGCGTCGCGACGCCGGATCCCGCCTTGACGAGAAAGCTGTCCGCGTGACCGTGGTAACAGCCCTCGAACTTGATGATGATGTCGCGGCCCGTCGCCGCGCGCGCCAGCCGGACCGCGGCCATCGTCGCTTCGGTGCCGCTGTTCACGAACCGCATCATCTCGAGGCTCGGCATGCGCTGTCGCACTTCCTCCGCCAGATCGACTTCGGCCTCGCACGGAGCGCCGTACGTCCATCCCCGTCCCGCCGCGGCGCGGACCGCATCGAGGACGACGGGGTGCGCGTGCCCCAGGAGGAGCGCACCCCAGGAGCACACGTAATCCAGGTACTCCTCACCATCGACGTCGGCGAGGCTGGATCCGTGACCGTGAGCCACGAAAAAAGGCGACCCGCCGACTGCCCGGAACGCCCGCACGGGTGAGTTCACGCCACCGGGCAACACCCGTTTCGCCCGGTTGAAAAGCTCGCTCGATCGGGTCACGTCAGCGCAGCCGCCTGGAAATCGTAGTCTTCGCTGGCGGTGATCCGCGCCCGCACGAAGCCCCCCGGCTCGGCCCAGCCGCCGCGCTCGAGGTAGGTGACGCCATCCACGTCGTCCGCCTGCCACTGGACGCGCCCCACCTTGATCCCTTCTTCCTCTTCCAGCCGGTCCACCAGCACGTCCACCTCACGTCCCACAAAGCGCTCCAGCCGTTCTGCGGAGATGGCACGTTGTACCTCGACGACTTCTGCTAGACGATCCTGCTTGACGGTTTCCTCGACGTCGTTTTCGTATTGCATCGCGCGCGTGCCTTCCTGCGGCGAGTACGAGAACGCCCCCATGCGGTCGAATTGCGCCTCCTCGAGGAAGGCGAGCAACGCCCGGAAGTCGTCCTCGGTCTCGCCCGGGAAGCCCACAAGGCAGGTCGTACGGATCGCCAGGTCGGGGATGGCGCCGCGCAGCCAGGCGAGCTTCTCCCGCAAGGTGCGCAGCCGTTCCGGGCGCCGCATCCGCTCGAGCATGCGATCGGTCGCATGCTGGATCGGCATGTCGATGTAGGGAACGATGCGCGATTCACGGGCCATCAGCTCCACCAGGCGCTCGTTGATGCCGGCGGAGTAGACGTACAGGAGGCGGAACCACGGTACCGAGGTCTCGCGGAGCAGCGCCTCGAGCAGATCGGGCAGCTTCGGGCTCCCCACTCCGAGATCCCGGCCCCAGTGACCAAGGTCCTGAGCAACAAGATTGATCTCTTTCGCGCCCTGCGCCTCGAGCTGCTGCGCTTCGCGCACGAGCCGGGCGAGCGGCTCGGAGCGATGCTTCCCACGCATCAGCGGGATGGCGCAGAACGCGCAAGTGTGATCGCACCCTTCCGAAATCTTCAGATACCGCACATGCGGCTGGTCGCCGAGGAATTGGCGGACTCCGGGATGCGCGGCGACGGGATCGGCGATCAGACCCCGCTGGGCAAGCTCGGGGATCAGATGGTGGAGCTCGGAGAAACCGAGGAAGAGATCGACCTCGGGAATCTCCTGCTGCAGCTCCTGCTTGTATCGCTGAATGAGACACCCGACCGCCACGACCGCCTTCACGCCGCCTTCCTTCAGCTTGGCGGCTTCGAGCATCGCATCGATCGACTCCTGTTTGGCCGCGTCGATGAAGCCGCAGGTGTTGACCAGAATGACGTCGGCACGCGGAAGGTCGGGCGTGACGACGGCGCCGTGCCCGACCAGCTCGCCGACGAGCCGCTCCGAGTCGACCGTCGCTTTGTCGCAGCCGAGGGAGATGACGCCCAGCTTCATCCGCGGTAGTTCCCGAACCTGAGCTCGATCCCGAAGTCTTGCGCGCGCAAGAACGCAATGACTTCCTGGAGCTCGTCCTTCGACGGGGCCTGCACGCGGATCTCTTCGCCCTGAATCGACGCCTGCGCTTTTTTGAATTTCTTGTCCTTGATGGCCTTCACGATGGCCTTGGCTTTTTCCTGCGGGATGCCCTGCGTGAGCTTGATCTCGCGCCGCACCGTGTCGTTCGCCGCCGGCGTGATCTCGCCCAGCTCCATGTTTTTCACCGGCACTCCGCGCTTGATCATTTTCGACTGGAGCACGTCGAACAGCGCTTTCATCTTGAAGTCGTCGTCGGCGACCAACGTGAGCGTCGCCTTGGCGCGATCGAACGCGAGCGACGCCTTCGATCCCTTGAAGTCGTAGCGCTGGATGATCTCTTTCTGGGCCTGATTGACGGCGTTGTCGACCTCTTGCAGGTCGGCGCCGGTGGAAACGTCAAAGGACGCTTGAGAAGCCATAGGCGGGGAATATAAACGACGCGCGGAGCACGGAGCAGGGAGCAAACGGCTCCGTGCTCAGTGCTCCGTGCTGTTTAGGACAGGAAGCTTTCCAGCGCGCGGGCTCTGGAGACGTGGCGGAGCCTCGCCAGCGCCTTCTCTTTGAGTTGCCGCACCCGTTCGCGCGTGATGCCGAGCTGCGAGCCGATCTCCTCGAGCGTCATCGGCTCCTGGCCTTCGAGCCCGAAGTACAGCCGCAGGATCCTGGCCTCGCGCTCCTTCAGCGTCGCCAGCACCGACTCGATCGATTCCGTGAGCGCGTGCTCGAAGATCTCGTCGTCCGGACCCGGATTGGTGGTATCGGGCAGGTAGTCGAGCAGCTTGTTGTCTTCGCCCGGGGTGAGCGGCGCATCGAGCGACAGATGCGCTTGCGAGATCGACAGCGTCTTCGCGACTTCTTCCTCGGAGATGTCCATCCCCTCGGCGATCTCTTCCACGGTCGGCTCGCGGCCGAGCTCCTGGAGCAGCGACGCCGAGCGTTTGCCGATGCGATGGAGCGTGCCGGCGCGATTCAGCGGCACGCGCACGATGCGCGACTGTTCGGCGAGCGCCTGGAGGATCGCCTGGCGAATCCACCACACCGCGTACGAGATGAACTTGATGCCCTTGGTCTCGTCGAACTTGTGGGCGGCGCGGATCAGACCGAGGTTGCCCTCGTTGATCAAGTCGGAGAGGGAGACACCCTGATTCTGGTATTTCTTCGCGACAGACACGACGAACCGCAGGTTCGAGCGCACGAGCTTGTCGAGCGCTTCCGGATCCTGCAGCTTGATCCGTTGCGCGAGGGTGACCTCTTCTTCTCGCGTGATCAGCGGATACTGACTGATTTCCCGCAGATACTGATCCAGAGATCCCTCATCAAATGAAGCGCGCTTCGCCGTATTCAATTGCATGCGGTGGTCACTCCTCTTGGGGAAGCTACCACTCTAATGAATCAGCGAACCGAGCCGGCTCCAGCGAATGTCGGTCAGCCAGGGAAGCGCGTCGCTCGTTTCCCGGTTGTAACTGAAGTAGACGACGAGCGGGCGGCCCTTGACCGCGCTCGCGTCCACAAAACCCCAGTAGCGTGAGTCGGCCGAGTTGTCGCGATTGTCCCCGAGCACGAAGTACTTGTCCTCGGGGATGCGCAACGGACCCCACGTATCGCGCGTGGGGCGATAGCGGCGCCGCTGCTCATCGGTGCGCCGCACCAGATACTCGCGCTGCCAGTTGAACTCCGGATCGAACCCGTCGTGCAGCGGATCCTTGCGCTGCACGTACGGCTCTTCCAGCACGCGGCCATTCACGTACACCTGGCCCTGCCGCATTTCGACGACGTCACCTGGGGCACCGATCACGCGCTTCACGTAGCTCAGCGTCGGGTCCTTCGGATACGCGAACACGATCACGTCACCGCGATGGGGCGTGTTGAAACCGGGCAGGCGGGCGTTCGTGCCGGGAATCTGCGCCCCATAGACGGCTTTATTGACGAACAAAAAATCCCCCGCCAGCAGCGTGCGTTCCATGCTGCCGGAGGGGATTTGAAATGCTTCGAGGAGGAAGGTGCGGATGATCAAGAACAACACGAGCGCCATGCCCAGCGAGCGCATCCAGCTGTCGAACCAGCGGGCTAGTACGGACCGGCGATTTGAGGGGGGCAGCGGGAGCCGTGGCGGTTCAGCGCCATGTCCGGTGACCGGGGCTCCCAAGTCATGCATGTGATTTATCTTAGCAATCCGGCCCGCACGGCGCAACAGTTACGCCCCACCCGCGAGCCGCACCCCATTGCCGGACTCTGACTCGGAATTCAGAAACCGGGTCCCGGTGACACACACGAGCGGCGAGACAGGCTACCCGGCCCTCCCGTTCGACGCGACACCATGTGACCGTCGTCTCCGGCAACGCGTCGAGCGCGTCACGTTCGAGCGTCGCGCCACTCCTTGCGAGCACAACCAAGACCGACTCGTAGTTCACCAGCCCACAATGGTGGGTCGAACGTGAGGATCATCACCATTTCATCGCCGCGAGGACCGAATTCGGGCATCTTCAATAGCGCGCCAGCGTCGGATCCACCTCCGCCTGCCAGCGCAGGATCCCGCCCGTCAAATTCGCCACGCGCGCGAATCCCGCGTCGACGAGGTGTGAGGCGGCCGCTCGACTGCGACTTCCGCCCTTGCAGTACACTACGGTCTCGCGGCCGCGATCGAGGGTCTCGACGATGTCCGGTAGCGTCGCGAGCGGCACGAGCCGCGCACCGGGAATTCGGGCGATGTCCCACTCGAACTGCTCGCGCACGTCGATCAACTGCAACTCCTCGCCGCGCGACAGCCGGCCCTGGAGCTCGCGCGGCGTGACCTCGACGAACCCACCGAGAGCGCGTGGCTCCGCTTCGGCGGTGCGCACACCGCAGAACTGCTCGTAATCGATGAGCGCCTGGATCTCGTGAGTCCCGCACGCCGGGCACGTCGGGTCCTTCCGAACGTTGACGGTGCGGAACTGCATCCCGAGCGTGTCGATGAGCAGCAGCCGACCCTTGAGCGGCTCACCCGCGCCCACGATCAACTTGATCGCCTCCGTGGCCTGAATCGTCCCCACCAGACCCGGCAGCACGCCCAGCACACCGCCTTCGGCGCAGCTCGGCACCAGTCCCGGCGGCGGCGGCTCCGGGAACAGGCAGCGATAGCAAGGTCCGTCGGGTAGTGCGAACACCGACGCCTGACCTTCGAACCGGAAGATGCTGCCATACACGTTGGGTTTTCCCTGCAAGACGCACGCATCATTGACGAGATAGCGCGTCGCGAAGTTGTCGGTGCCGTCGACGACGATGTCGTAGCCGCTGAAGATGTCGAGCGCGTTCTTCGATGTGAGCGCCGTCTCGTAGGTTTCGAGCCGGACGTGCGGGTTCACATCGGCGAGGCGCTCACGCGCCGACACCAGCTTGGGGCGGCCGACGTCCTTCGTGCCGTGCAGGATCTGTCGTTGGAGATTCGTGACGTCGACGTTGTCGAAATCCACGAGGCCGAGTGTGCCGACACCGGCCGCGGCCAGGTAGAGCGCCGCGGGCGATCCGAGCCCACCCGCCCCAATGAGGAGCACGCGCGCGGCCTTCAGCTTTTCCTGACCAGGAACGCCGACGTCGGGAAGAATGAGGTGCCGGCTGTAACGCACCAGCTCGGCCTGGGCGAGAGTCGTCATCGGTCAACCTCCTGCGATGGCTGGGACGACGATGATTTCGTCGCCATCGCGCACGCTCGCGGCAAATCCGCCCTGCAGTCTGGCGTCGTCGTCGTTCACGTAGAACGTGACGAAGGGATACGGCTTGCCCTCGCCGTCACGTAAGCGTGGAGCCAACCCGGGAAATCGCTCCGCAACATCCGCGACGACGTCTCCCAATGTCGCTCCGCGAACTTCCAGGGTGCGCCGGCCGTCGGCGAGTTTCGCCAGCACAGCCGGCAGTTGGAGTGTGACGCTCATGATATCTCCGTCGAAACTGGTTGAACCGTTTGAGGAATGTGGGTCACCGTTGCACCCGCGACGGTACTCGAGCACTGGATCAGCTCGGCCTCGATGCCCATGGCGCGCCACGCGGCGAGCATGGCCGCACCGACCGAAGCGGAGCGGTCGCGCGGCGCGATAGCGACGATCGCGGAACCGGCGCCCGACAGCGTGGCTCCGAACGCCCCGGCGCGCTGTGCCGCGGCGACGACTGCATCGTAACCGGGAATGCGCGCACGCCGGAACGGCACGTGGAGCACATCGTCGAGCGCGGCGCCCAGGAGTGCGCCATCGCCGGTCGCCAAACCCTGCACCAGCGCCGCGGCCCGGCTGGCCGCGACGACCGCATCGCTATGGGGCAACGTGTGTGGCAACGCGGCACGCGCGGCTTTGGTGTCATTCGGAAATGGCGGCACCGCTATCAGCAGCTCGATCGCGGGCGAGACACGTAGCGACGAATAGACCAATCCGGCCGGCGTGTGGACGCTCAAGACCGCCCCACCGTGAATTGCCGGCGCTACGTTATCGGGATGACCTTCGATCGCAGTACCAATCTCGAGGATTTTGGCGCGTGACAGACCCAGCTCGAGCGCCGCGTCCGCCAGCAATGCGCCCGCCACGATCGCCGCCGCTGATGACCCGAGCCCACAGCCGACCGGAATGTCAGAGGTGGCGTCGATGGTCACGCCCTCGGGGGTGACGCGGCCGCCGGCGGCGCACGCGGCGCGGAAGCCCCGCGTGAAGAGATCCTGGTCCGCCCGGACGTGGACGGCGCTCAACGTGCCGCGGCGACGGATCGAGATCCCAGTTCCCCCCAGCGTGACCGACGCGACGAGCCAGCGGTCGACCGCGATGCCGATACAATCAAAGCCCGCGCCGAGATTGCTCGAGCTCGCAGGCACACGGACCCGCGCCGTCATGACGCCTCCTGCACGAGCGCACGCACCTCGGCCACGCGCGGCGCGATGATGGGGGCCGCGGGCAACACCGGAGCGACGGCGTCGACCGTCTTCAGGCCGTTTCCCGTGATGCACAAGACGACCTCGTCGTCCGCCGAGAACCGGCCCTCGGCCGCCAGCGCCACCGCCGCAGCGACCGTGACACCGCCCGCGGTCTCGGTGAAGATCCCCGCCTCCTCTGCGAGCAGCCGAATCCCGGCGACCAGCTCCACGTCCGAGACCGCGGCCGCCCAGCCGCCCGATTCGAGAATCGCCCCCTTGGCGAACAGCCCATCGGCGGGATTCCCGATCGCGATCGACCGGGCGATCGTGTGCGGGACCACGGGCGTCACCGCATCGGCGTTGTCACGCACCAGCTGCACGATTGGCGCGCACCCCGACGCCTGCGCGCCGAAGATGCGGGGCGCGCCGCCACCGACCAGCCCCGCGGCGCTGAACTCGCGGAACCCCTTCCGCAGCTTGGTCACGAGCGAGCCACCCGCCATCGGGGCAACGACCGCCGTCGGCAGGCGCCACCCGAGCTGCTCGGCGATCTCGAACGCCATCGTCTTCGACCCTTCGCCGTAATAGCCGCGCAGGTTGACGTTCACGATGCCCCAGCCGAACAGATCTGCCACTTGGGCGCAGAGACGATTGACGTCGTCGTAGTGCCCGCGCACGCGCACCAACCGCGCGCCGTACACCGCGGTCCCAACGATCTTGGCGGTCTCGAGATCTTCAGGAATGAAGATCCACGCCTTGAGACCGGCGCGCGCCGCCTGCGCGGCGACGGCGTTGGCCAGATTGCCGGTGGACGCGCAGCCGATCGTTTCGAGTCCGAAGGCGGCGGCCGCGTTGATCGCCGTTGCGACGACGCGATCCTTGAACGACAGCGACGGATGGGAGACCGCGTCGTTCTTGACCCAGACGCGTGCTACGCCGAGCCGCGCGGCGAGTCGCGGCACCTCGACGAGCGGGGTGCCGCCCGTATCGAGTGACAGCACGGGGTCACCATCGAACGGCAGCCATTCGCGGTAGCGCCACAGCGACCAGGGCCGCGCCGCGATCGCGTCGCGCGTCGGAAGCACCCGCGCGGCGTCGAGTACGGGGTCGAGCGGGCCGAGGCACTGCTCGCACACCGCGATCGGAGCGGCCTCGTGCAGTGTGCCGCAGGCACGGCACACCTGCGGGCGCGGCCGTAACGCCGCGGGTGGAGCAACGGTGGTCGTCATGGCGTCGCCTCAACGGCCGGCGCCTGGCGTGCCGCGTGTATCAGCGCTTCGTCGGCGGCATCGATCGGGTAGCAGTGCTCGGGGGCCGGGAACGCGCCGGAGCGCACGTCGCGCGCGTACGCACGGAAGGCGCCTTCGACGGCAGTCCCGACTTCGGCATACCGTTTCACGAACCGAGGCGCGATGTCGCCGACGAAGTTGCCGAGCATGTCGTGCGAGATGACGAGCTGCCCGTCGACGTGTGGCCCGGCACCGATGCCGTACACCAGGACACCAACCCGTTCGCGCACGAACGCGGCGGTCTCGGCGGGCACCGCCTCGAGCAGAATTGCGAAGGCACCAGCCCGCTCGAGCGACTCGGCGTCGCGCAATAAGCGCTCCGCCGCCGCCAACGATTTCCCCTGCACCCGATAGCCGCCGAGCTGGCCGAGGTTCTGCGGCGTAAGGCCCAGGTGCCCCATCACGGCAATGCCGGCATCGACCATCGCACGGACACGGCGTGCGACGCGGCTTCCCCCTTCGCACTTCACCGCGTCGCAGCCGGCCGCTATAAACGCACCAGCGCTGCGAATCGCCGTTTCGTCAGACGGCTGGTAGGAGAGGAACGGCAGATCCCCGATTACGAACGCGTGCTGCGCCGCCCGCGTGACGGCGTGGATGAACACCAGCATTTCGGCGAGCCCGATCTGAAGCGTGCTCGGGAGGCCGAGCATCGTCATCGCGGCAGAGTCACCCACCAGAATCATGTCGACGCCCGCCCGGTCGGCGAACGTGGCCGTGGGGTAATCGTAGGCCGTGACAAACACGGCCTTCTCGTTGCGCCCCTTCAACCCCGCCAGGGTGGCGACGGTGACTTTACGAACCGACATGGATGCCTCCATCCGTCAGAGAAGCGACCGCGAGGTCGCTGACACATTCGCGGATCCGCTCGAGCGCGAGATCGAGATCGGCCGGGGGCACCGCGAACGACAAGCGCAGATGCCCCGCGCCCCCCGGCCCGAAGTCGGTGCCGGGGAGGACGGCGACGCCGTACTCCTCGAGCAGGCGCGCGGCGAGCTGCCGCGTCGATAGCCCCGCCCGCTCTTCGACCTGGCGCACGTCAGGGTATGCGTAGAAGGCACCGACAGGCCGTGGGCAACGGATACCAGGAAGGCCATTCAGTCCGTCGACCAGCCAGTCCCTACGGCGCTCGAGACGCGCCACCGCTGCGGTGACCGCATCCTGTGGCCCGGTGAGCGCGGCGAGCCCCGCCAGCTGCACGAACGGCGGCGTACAGGACGTGCCGTTGACCACCAGCGTCGTCACGCGCTCGACCAGCGCCGCCGGCAGCACGCCGAAGCCGAGCCGCCAGCCGGTCATCGCGTATGCCTTTGAGAAGCTGTCTACGATGACTGTGCGCTCGAGCATGCCGGGCACCGCCGCGATACTGTCCGCGGGCCCGTCGTACCGAATCCGGCCGTACACCTCGTCCGAGATCACGACGAGGTCGTGACGCAGCGCGAGCTCGGCAATTGCATGCAGAGCATCGGTCGTGGCGATGCCGCCCGTGGGATTCCCGGGGACATTCACGACCAACGCGCGAGTGCGCGGCCCGATCAGCGGTGCTAGCAGCTCAGCATTCACCCCGCCCACTGCATCGAGCGGGTAGCGGACGGGAACCGCTCCCGCGAAGCGGACGACCGACGGGTAGATCGGGAAGCCGGGGTCGGGCACGAGCACTTCGTCGCCCGCTTCGAGCACGGCGAGGAGGGCGTAGAAGACCATCGGCTTGGCACCCGGAACGACGACGATATTCTCTGCGCCCGGCCCTCGTACCCCGCGCCATGCGAGCGACGCGGCAATCGCGTCGCGCAGGGAGTGCAGGCCGGCGGGATTTACGTATTTGGTCTGGCCATCGCGCAGGGCGCGAACGGCTGCCTCGACCACGTGGGGCGGCGTCGCTCCGTCCGGTTCGCCGATCTGGAGATGGATCACGTGGCGGCCGGCGGCCTCGAGGCGGCGCGCCGCCACCAACACCTCGAACGCGCCTTCGCCCGAGAGGGCAAGGACTCGACTGGCAGGGACGATCGGCATGGTCCACCCCCGAAACGAAACGGCCACCCTCAGTGGGCGGCCGCGGGAAAGCGATTCCCTTCTGAAATGCCAACGCCCGGACTAATAAAGCCGCGGGCGAGTCGCTTTTTAGCACATTGTTTAACGTGGCGGCAATACGCGGCAAATCACCACGAGTCTTCAGTTGTAGTGGTAGTCTACCGCTCCGGTTCCCATGCCGTCAAGGGTCGTTTGGGCGCGCCACGTTGACCGGTCTCGTGTCGACCGCTATATCCCGCGTCGTGCGATTGGAGGGACCATGGCGGAACCATGGATCGCTCTGCTGGAAGCAGGCGACCCCGAGCGCGCCTGGGATCTCTTCATCGAGCGCTACCGGCGCCTGATCTTCGGCGCGATCCGTCGTTACACAGCCGAATCCGACGACGTCATGGACGTCTTCGCGCGCGTGTGCGAAGTGTTGCGCGAAAACGGTTATGCCCGGCTGCGCCGCTGCGCCGCCCGCTGGGAGCCCGACCGCCCACTCTCGACCTTCCTCTATACTGTCGTTCACAACATCACGGTCGACTGGTTCAGGCATCGTGACGGCCGTCCGCGCCTTTCAAGCGTCGCGGCCGCGTTGCCTCCACTCCAGCAACGGATCTTCGAGTACGTATTTGTCGACGGCCGATCGCATGTTGAAGCCTACGAGCTGCTGCGCTCCCGTGACGCGCCCCACCTCGCATTCGGTGAGTTTCTCGGCGAGCTGAGCGGCACATACCGGGCGGTCCTCCGGACCCCGCGCGGCCACGTCGCTTCCCAGCTCGCAGAGCCTCCGCCCGCTACTCCCGACGCTCCACCCGATCCTGCCGTGGCATCGGAGCAGCGCGTGTTGCTCGTTCGCGCGCTCGAGGCACTCCCGGCCGATGATCGGCTCGCAGTTCAGCTTTACATCGTGGACGAGATGCCGGCTGATCAGGTGGCACGTGTCCTTGGATACCCCAGCTCGAAGACGGTCTACAACCGGGTGTATCGGGCGCTGGGCGCGATCCGCAGCTACCTGGCGCAGGCCGGCATTCGAGGCCCCGACCTGTGAATCCGCGGCGAGCAGATCTGCGCACCGTGTCCGTATCACGCCCGCGATGCTTCAAGCCATTCTACGACGGCGGCGCATGACCGCCCCCCACCCCGCCCCAGAACTCTTGGTGCCCTACGCGCTCGGTGCCCACGATCCGGCGACTGCGCGACACGTAGAAGACTGCGCGATCTGCCGCGCCGAGGTTGAAGCGCTTCAGGAGGCCGGGGGACTGCTGCGCGGCACTGGCGTCCTCGACCGGCGGACTGAGACACCAGAGTGTCCGGATGAATTCGTCATCGCAGAGTTCGTTGATGGTCGCCTGGCACCGAAGGGCCGCGCGCCAGTTGTTGCCCACCTGTTGACATGCGCTCGTTGTCGCGCGCTTGTGAAAGCCGCGAGCGATCTCGCCGCCCATGAGGTCACGCCCGTCGGGCAGGCACATCGTCGGAGGCTGCGCTGGACGCTTCCGGTTGGCCTTGCCGCGGCGGCCGTGCTCGTGTTGCTCTTGCTTCCGCGTGGCCACGACGACTCATTGCCCGGCCTTCGGGAGCCGACCGTCACCAGTACGATCGCTCCGTCGCCGATCAGTCCGGCGCCCGGAGCGTCGGTCGCGCGCGTTGACAGTCTGGTCTGGTCCAACGTTCCGGGGGCGGAACGGTACCGGGTGCGGCTCTCCGACCGCGAAGGGTCGGTGTTGTGGTCCGTCGAGACCACAGACACGTCGGCCGCGCTCCCGGATTCGCTTAGACTGCAGCCGCGGGTTTCGTATTTCTGGCGGATTGAGGCGCAGGCGGAATGGATGCGATGGACAGCCTCTGATCTCGTATCGTTTCGAATCACTGGACGGCGATGATCAACGCTCTGCCGCTACCCCTCGTCCTCGTGTGCGGTGCGCTGACGCAGTCGCCACCTTACCGTGCCGATCTACAACGGTTGGCTCAAGATGGTCCCGATTCCGTCCTTGTGGATCGGGCGCGGCAACGGCCGGACGACGCGCGTGAAGCGCTGCGCCGGCTGCTCGTCGAAACAGCGGGAGGCGCATCCGTCGCGCCGGCCGAGCGCCTGGCTGCGGCTTATGCCGTCGCCTGGCGTGACTCGTTCTTCGTCCGGCAGGTATCGAGGTTTCGCGCACTCTCTCACAGCGACCGTCTCGCCAAGCTCGCCGCCGACAGTGTTCGACGCGCGGGGAACGACGCATTGGGACGGCGTGGGATTGACACCGCAGTGCGGGCGTGGCGCGAGAGCCTGCGTCGCTTTGAAGCACTGAACGACACCGCCGGAATCGCGGCCGCCGTGGGCAACATCGGCGCCGGGTTCTACATGGCGCAGGATTACGACAGTGCGGAGGTCTACCTCGGCCGGTCGCGTGACCTCGCGGAGCGCATCGGCGACTACCGCACGACCGGCAACGCCGTCGGCACGCTCGGCAGCGTGAGCCAGGATCGCGGCAACATGCGACGCGCGAGTGAGCTGTACGCGCGCGCCGGCGGGCTGCGCGAGCGAAGCGGAGACACGCGCGGGATGGCGGCCGATCAGAATAACCTTGGGCTCGTCACCCAGGAAATGGGAGACCTCAAAGGCGCACGCCGCGCGTTCGAGACTGCACTCGCCACGAATCGAGCTGCCGATCGCGCCGAGCCGGCCGCGACGAACCTCGTGAACCTCGCCAATGTCGCAAGCCTCGAGGGCGACTACGGAGCAGCCGCTCAACGCTATCGCGAAGCGCTCGCGATCTACCGCGAACATGGAAATCGGCTGGACGCCGCGTCGGTGCTTCACAACCTCGGCCTACTCGCAATGCGGCGCGGCGATTACGCCGCCGCGGTCCACGCGCTAATTGAGGCCGCCGGTATCTATAATCGCACCGGCCCTGTCGCCGAAGAAATCGCCGCACGGGAGGATCTCGCCAGCGCCCGGGCCGCGGCAGGCGACCTGCAAGGCGCCCGGCTCGAATTACAGCGCGCCGAGAAACTCGCCGGTCCAAACGGCGACGGCCTTGCCACCCTCGCCCTGGGCCGAGCGGACCTCGCGACGCAGTTCAACCACCTTCCCGAAGCGGAGCGTTACTACGCACGCGCCGAGCGACTCACGCGTGGCGCGGGAGACGACCCGACGCGCGCGGCGGCGCAGCAGGGGTTGGGGCTCGTCTGGCTCATGCGCGAGAACTACCCACGCGCGCAGGCTGCCCTCGAACTCGCCTTGCGCTCACAAGGCGGCGATCGGCGTGCGTCAGCCCTGACGCGCCTGCTGATCGGCTACACGCAACGCCATCGGGGCGACACGACCGCCGCGCGGCGCGTTCTCTTGCAGGCACTTGATACCCTCCACGCGCTCGGCGACGCTCCAGGCGAAGCGGCCGCTCTGGGCGCCATCGGCGACCTCGAGGCCCAAGCGGGTCTCCAGCTGACGGCGGAATCCCTGTACCAGCGTGGACTCGCACGCCTCGGTGCACGGGCGCCCGACATCGCATCGCAGCTGCACACTGGGCTTGCGAGAGCCCTACGGAGCCGCGGCGCACTCGCCGCGGGGGCCGCGGAGCTCCGCGCGGCGATTGCGGAGATCGAACGAGTGTCGAGCGACCTATCGGTCGAGGCGCGCCGGGCGGCTTTCCTTGCCGACAAGTGGGATCCGTACCTCGAGCTCGCCCTGATTCAACGGACGCTCGGACACGCAGACTCGGCATTCGAGACGAGCGAGCGACTGCGCGCCAGGCAGATGCTCGATCTCCTTTCACGCGGACGTGTTGCACCGGCGGGCGAGGCGACGGGTGAATTGGCGGCCCGTGAGCAGGATATCCGCCGGCGGATCACCGAGCTGACGCGAGAGGTCGAGACTCCTGGGGATACCGACCGGACGGAACGGGGCCCAGACCTCGCCGGCACGGCCGCCGGCGCGGCTCGCGAGGCTCTCGCCCAAGCGCAAGATGCATACGGTGAGCTCCTGAGCGAGATGCGCGAGGCGAACCCGTCATACGCGGCCCTCGTGCGCGGTGAAATCGCGGCGACAAACGAAGTGCGGCGCGCACTCGGTCCGGACGACGCGCTCCTGGAATACCTCGTGGGCGACTCCACAACAATCGTCTTCGTCGTCAGCGCCGACAGCGTCGCGTCGCTGGATCTGAACGTGCCACGCACGACCATTGCAGGCCTCGTGGATTTCGCGCGAGGCACCCTCGGCAGCCCTCGCGAGGGCCCAGCTCGGCAAGCCTGGCGGGCGCCAATGCGGCGGCTGTTCCGCTATCTGATCGCGCCAGTGGATGCGAGCGGTCTTCTGGCCGGCAAACGGCGGCTGTTGATTGTCCCGCACGCGGAGCTGCATTACTTGCCCTTCGCGGCGCTCGTGCAACCGGGCGCGCCAGAGCATCTCCTGATCGAGCGCTACGTCATCGAGTACGTGCCGTCTGCGTCGGTGTGGGTCCGGTTGCGTAGCCGACCCATTTTGCCCGCGCGGGGTGGTGTCCTGGCGCTTGCCCCGCGCGCCGCGCAGCTGCCGGGCTCTGTGGACGAGGTCGCCGCCATCGGGCGAATCCATCGTGCGCGCGCTCGCGTGTTGGTCGGAGCCGTCGCAACCGAGCGCGCATTCCGCGCCTTGGCCCCCGACCAGGACATCATCCATCTCGCCACCTACGGCGTGCTGAACAAGCACAACCCCCTCTTCTCCTACATCGAGCTCGGCGCCGGTGACGGCGAGGACGGTCGCCTCGAAGTCCATGAAGTGTTCGGGCTCACGTTGAAGGCACGACTGCTCGTGTTGAGTGCCTGTCAGACGGGATTGGGCGCCGGAGCACTGGCCGACGTTCCGCCGGGGGACGACTGGGTCGGTTTGTCGCAGGCGTTTCTGTTTTCAGGCGCGTCCAACGTCCTGGCCACGTTATGGCCGGTCCAGGACCGAGCGACGGCACGATTGATGGAGCGGTTTTACACCGAGCTCGCCGAAGGGAAACCGGAGGCCGAGGCGCTGGCTGAAGCGCAGCGTGCAGCGCTAACGGCACGAGGGACAGAACACCCATTCTTCTGGGCAGGGTTCGCCCTGGTGACGGGCCGATGAAGCTCCATGAGCAGCGCGGCACGACGCGTCCGTACCACGGTGCCATGATCTACGTGACCAGGTACGTGCGCGCGGGAATCGTCGTCGCAGTGATCGGTTTCCTAGGCTGGCTGAGCGGTTGCTCTGACGCACCAAGCTCAGCGCTGCTACCACCGCCATCACCGCCACCACCGCCAGCCTCGCCACCACCGACAATCGCGATCGTTTCCGATACAGCACAAGCGGCAGGCTTCGCCTCTGGACCCGTGGAGGCCTCGGTTCAGCAAGCCAGTGCAGCCGACGAAGTCGTGTACGTCTCCTTGACGCCAGGGACAGTTCCCGCCGGCGCCACCGCGACCATTCGCCGGGTGGGCGGCCCCGCATCGCTGGTCACGACGCTCTCCGATGGCGGCTTCGATCCCGTGCCGGTCCAAGCGCAGACGAACGACTCGATCGAGGTCGCGGTCAGGGACGCCGGCGGGGCCACCATCGGTGTCCTCCGTCTGTCCGTAACGGCCCGGCGTCCCCCCATCGTCGTCCGGACCAATCCCCCGCACAAGAAGAACGACGTGCCACTGAACGCGGCGATCATCGTGGTATTCAGTGAGCCCATGGACGGCGGCACGGTGACCCCGACCTCGGTGCAACTCTTCCAAGGCACGACTCCGGTTCCTGGGACGGTCCGCTTCGTCGATGCGAGTCAGCTCGTGGCGGCGTTCGAGCCGTCACAACCACTGACTCCGGGCACGGATTATCGCCTGGTCGTGACGCAGGCGGTGCGAGACCTCGATGGAGAGAGGCTCGAGGCGGGCGTGACCGTCGATTTCAGGACGGGCAACTCCCTCACCGGCAGGGTCGCGACGGTATCGGTGTCGCCGTCTTCAGTCGGTGGACTCGTCCCCCTGGCCGAGGAGATCAGCGTCTCGGTGGACGACGCGACGGGTAACATGCTGCCCGGCGCCGTCGTGGAGTGGGCGAGCAGCGATACGAGCGTCGCAAACGTGTGGCCCTCCTCTGCACGCTCGGCGTGGGTGACCATGCGCGCGACCGGGGTCGCGACGATCACAGCCATGAGCGAGGGCGTGTCCGGCACGGTTGTCTTTCGCAGCGACTCCCGGTCGGGCAGTATTCGGGTGACGACGGTAACCACAGGCGAAGACCTCGATCAGTCGTATTGGGTGTGGGACGACCCCTCTCTCCTGCCCGCAAACGGGTCCGTCATCCTCCTTGGTGGCTTCGCCCCCGGCGACCATGTGCTTTCGCTCTTGGACGTGGCTTCGAACTGCGCGGTCGTCGGGGGCGACGCGCACACAGTGACTGTAAGCGCCGGAGACACGAGCGAGGTCGCGTTCGCCGTGACGTGCGTCGGCAACCTTCCCGGCCTGCGGGGGACGATCGCGACCACGGGCACCGCCGTCGATCCAGACGGATACTGGCTGGAAGTCGTTGATCATTCCTGGTGCGCCAAGGTGCCCGTCAACGGCTCTTTCACATGCTCCGGCCTGACGCCTGGTACGTACGAGGTTCAGCTCAATGGTGTCGCGGCGAACTGCACGGTCATGGGGGCCAACCGACAGACTGTGACGGTTGCGCGGGGCGCCACGGCCGACGTGGCGTTCGCCGTCATGTGCGGCAGTGCGCCGAGTGTGCGCGTGACGATTGCGACCACGGGCGTGGCCCGCCCTGCCGGGTACCGAGTCACCGTTGCAGGCTTCGGGTGGCAGAACGCGCCGGTAAACGGCTCAGTCGCCTTCTACTCGATCCCGCCCGGTGAGTATTCGGTCGAGCTCAATGACATCGCGTCGAACTGTGCGCTCTCCGGAGAGACCGCGCGGGCGGTCACTGTCAGCGAGGGTGCGACGGCTGAGCTTAGCTTTGCGGTCACCTGCAGCAGCGCCACGGTGGGAAGTATTCGGGTGACGACGCGGACCACGGGTGACGACATCGATCCGAATGGGTACCTCGTGAACTACCCAACCGACCGCGAGGGCTATCCCATTGTTCTTCCGGCAAACGGCTCCGTCTTGATCGACAACGTCCTGCCCGGCGACGCGCGGTTGAGCATCGGGGACGTGGCGTCTAACTGCGCGGTCGTCGGCCCCAGCGACCAGGCCGTGCCCGTCAACGCGGGAGCCACCAGCGAGGTCACCGTCGTCGTGACGTGCGCCGCCAACCTGCCCAGCATCCGCGTGACGATCGCGACCGCCGGCGCAGACATCGATCCGGATGGCTACGATCTGTACTTTCAGGGCGCTCACATATCGTGCGGAACGGTCTCCTTGGGTTGCCCCCCTTCGGTGCCCGTGAACGGAGTCTTCACGCTCTCCGGTCTGAATCCGTTCGAGCCGTACGAAGTCGTGCTCTGGGATGTCGCCCCGAACTGCGCGGTCAGCGGCGACAATGATCGGAACGTGACGGTTACGAGGGGCGCCACGGTCGACGTCATGTTTGCCATAACCTGCAGCAGCAACGCCGTGACCGGCAGTATTCGAGTAACGACGGAAACCACGGGCGAGTACATCCCAAACTGGGCGTTCTTACAGGTGGAGTTCCAGGGGATCCATTACCAGCTACCGGCAAATGGGGCTTACCTCTTCACCGGTGTCCCCACGGGTGACTACCCGATCAGGGTCAACGTGCTCGTCGCCGCACCGGCCGCGACCTGCGCGGTCAGCCCGCCCAACCCGCGCACTGTGACGGTCGCCGCTGATACCACGGTCGACGTAGTGTTCCCCGTAACGTGCCGATTCTGAGCGACAGCCGCGCGGTCAGCGCGGAGATCTCTCTGATCCACCTTCTCACTGAGGCAAACACCATGTTCAAGCGTATGCTCCTGCTCGGCACGGCCGTGCTCGTTGCGGCGGCCTGCAGTATCGACCGCGCACACCCTACC
>WNGO01000954.1_pt1 | contig 25529 bp, 47 predicted proteins | sample 5400511 | NCBI WGS metagenome assembly WNGO01 (sample SAMN13153380, study PRJNA577476) | soil metagenome | isolation source: 20 cm soil or saprolite under Garry oak tree replicate 2 | place: USA:California | collected 2016-06-15 | reverse complement strand
ACCCAATCGGGGAATGTTTAGTGTCGTACCATCCGGAAAGTCCGTGATTGTCCTAACAAACCGCATGGCGAACAGATCATCCTGAAACGCACGGGTGATATCCCGTGAATATATGTTTGCACGAATGAGATGTTCATTGGTAGCAACTGTAAAGCCACTTGCCATGTCAGTCTCCTAGTTTAATGACCAAGCTGATTCCAGTCGCCGTCTTGGAAGGCTTCGCCTAACGAAGCGGCGTCTTTAAACATTTGGTCTTGGAGTTTCGGATCACGATATCTGGTTGGATCAGTCTGCCTAATCTTTTGGTAGTAAGACCAAGTACGCTTGGGAGCGTTCGGAGCGAAGGGGTCACTTCTGCTCGTCGATTGAGGCGGAGTTTGAAAGACTTCGGCCTGACGTTGACCATCAAGTCCAAGAGTTCTAAAAAGAACCTGTGGATGCTTTCTGGCTAGGTCGTTTACGAAGTCTGGCGTTAGCTTCAGACTAGATATCTGTTGTTTGAGAGTAGTGGCGTAGTTAGGCCCATACTGCTCGATGAGCTTAGCTTGGACGGTATTATAGTTTTGTTCTTCAAGTTCTTGCTGTTTATTTCGAGCAATCTCTTGTTGAACAAGTCTTTGATAATCTTCCATGCTAAGGGTATCGGACTTGTCTTTATCCACGATCTGGGTATTGTCGTTATTAGACTCCTTCGAAGCTTTAAACTGGTCGATAAGCTCCTTAAGGGAAGGTCCGGCATTGTATTCATCTCTCAATTTCTTGTAGTCTTCACGAAGTTCATCGTGACGCTGTTTGAAATGATCGATATACAAATCTCCTTCCACTTTTCCTTTCGCAATAGCTTTATACATGTCTTGTTCAGACGCATACTTACTACGATCGAATTTACCACCGGGTGCGGTGAGAATTTCTAGGGGGTCTTGGTCGGAGGGAATCTGGATTTGGTCGTCCTGATTAGTATCTAAAAGGTTCATTTTGTTTCCTGTTGGTCTAGGTTGATAAGGTTTTTAATCTTTTGGAGCGTTGCTCGCTGTCCGTTCTTGTGAGCTTGTTTTGAAGCCCAGGCGGCGGACTCATAAGTATCGATGAGAAATTCGGATCGGTCTATTCCTTCTTCCTCTTCGGTTAATAGTTGAGTAAGCCTGTCAAGAACAAGTCTTGCTGAGACAAGGCTACTTTCGAATCTTTTCTTTTCTTCATCAGTCTGAAGATTTTTAACCCATGCTGTCTTCATTGAGGTGGTGTCTCAGTCTGCATAGGAGGTTGGGGTACAGCGTTTAGATCATAATCACTACCCATACCTGAAGCTGTCTGTGTCTGTTGAAGTGTTTGCTCTTGAAAAGCCTGTGCAAGACGTTGTCCGTCAGCTTGTTCAGACAACGCTACGTATGGGAGAAAGATCTCTTCCTGCTCCATATTGAATGCTTTCTCGAAGAGTTTGCCCATCTTAATGCCCGAGATATGAGGTTGAACGATTTGGAACAACGGTGATTGCGCCATACTAGTCAAATTCTGAATAAGTTCAGCTTGCTCTGCGAAGTGTCTTGCCGCGACTGGACGAATACGTCCGATGCCGGTAATATCTTCGACAGTCAAAGACCTAAACGATGCGGCCTTAAGATCGTCATCGAAGACCTTGATCGTAGTCACACCAGTCAAATTACGTCTAGCTAATTCAAGCATAGCGTTAAGGACAGGCTCTACGATTTGCTCTTCGAATTGTCTTATCTTATTCTGAAATACACGGGAGGCAGCATTCTCTAACCGCTGAACTTCGTATTTAGTCTTCTCGCCGGGACTCCTAAAGCCCATTGCTTCCTTAGGCGCACCTGACATTTCCTCCATCATATTCATCAGCATGCCAATGTCTTGCACAAGCTGTTGGACATTGATGTTGGGTTGGATGAGATTTACATCGCCTTCTTCAGACGTATAGATCTTCTCGCCGGGCTGCCAAGTAAAGTCTTCGACGAAACCTTGAATCTTCTGGACAGGATATGTGCTCAAATCCATCATATCGGCTTTCATATTTTCCATATGATCTATCCGATACTGCATTCCGATCAGGTTTGCGAGAGGACCCATTCCCCACAGATTGTCTTGACGACGACGCCATGGAGCATGGAAGATGGGAGGATAGCCGAAGAAAGAAGGATTAGGTTTCTTACCGAGAAGCTTATGTCGGTCTACGACAGTAATGACATGATTCTTATAAAACTCCCCGCTCTCTTTGTCATAAAGATCCCCATAGAAAGTGAGAATTTCGACCGTATCTCCTTTAAGGTATTCTTGGAAAGATGTGAAACCATCGACAGTATAAAGATTATCTTGCTGTTGCCAATCGCCGGGGTATGAATGCGCAGAACCACGTATTTCCTGAAGATACTTCCACAGTTCTTCGTACTCATCCATGTTCTCTGGAGTAGACATTCTACCCATCAGTTCTTTCAACTCACCGATCGAGATTACACTCTTGATAATCTTGGGAGAGATTTGGAAGCTCTCGGCGGTAGGGTTCATAACTATGTCGAGAGGTGAGATACGTCTGACGGCAGGTCCGACATATCCTGTCTGGATGTTATTGTCTTGTTCTACTCTCTGATCAATCCAATCGACTGTGACTATACAATTACCATAATCGATGTAGTCTAGAATGACTTTATCCATCTCGGCTTTAAACGAAGGTTGTTCCATCACCCATTGCATATAGTTAGTAATAGCATCACGCTTACGTTTACTGTCAGCGTTTTTCTCGTTCGCTTCCCAGACGATAGGAACTCGGTTGGGAAATTCAGTGGCTGAGTAATTGCTGTACAGATTGTCTCTGATTTGGCATAACTTAGGAATAGTAGTCTTATTCTTCCAAGGAAGACTAGAATTACTTGTATGGCTAGTATCCGTCGCGAAAATATAGCGACGTATCTCTTCCCATTCTAAGGAAGCGACACGGCGCATATTCTGCCACGTCTGATACTTCTCGGTTATCCGAGTAGCCATACGGTCTGGAGTGATGACGCTATCGACTTGAACTACGGTACCAGTCATCAGAGATTTTTCAATTTCTTGGAGACTCGTTTCAAATCACTCTTTGAAATGTCTCCTTTCTTAGTGAGCTTTTTCGCATTAGTTAAAGCAGATTTAGCCGTTTTAAATGTTTGTGTCTTAGGTTTTGCCATTAGTGGTAACCAATCCCGAATAGTATATCCATAGCCTTATAGGCTAGAATGGCACCTATGATGACTAAGACAGCTATGACTGCGAATTCTCTCATGCTACACCGCCATAACGGCTGTGGTATTGATACACGGGTTGGGCTTCCTTTTGATGTCTAAATAAATCGACTGGTGCAGTCGCGAAATCTATGGCAGACGCTAGAGCGTCTTTGATGTCGTCGTGGGCGGGATTAGCAAAGAGTAACTCTTCTTCCAACGCCTGGATATTGCCACCAGTATAATGGTAAATTTGTTGATTAGTATATTTAGGTTCTAAGATAGCAAAGATCCTCTCCTCTTTAGAACCCTGCCAACGGCTAGGTCTGTACTCGTCTACGGATAGACTGAGACCTAACGGGCGGATGTAATTTTCTTTCAGGTCGTTGACTAGTACTTGCTGTGCGACGGAGACCTCGGCCCTGATCTTTCGGAATCCCCATTTTTCGTATAACTTGAGGATGCGTTTGAAGTATTCCGACGGTTGCGCCGTCTTGAATCTGTCGATTTCGAAGATGTAGTAGTTATGATTTCCGTCAACTCCTAGTACGACTACGCATGAGTAGTCTGCGTTCTTTTGAGTGCTGTATGCGAAGTCTACAGCGGCGACGACATTAAGTCGATTACCTTTGTAGTTCCAAGCCCCATCTCTTCGAGATAAGAAAGCCTGATCGTAGTATTGAAAAAGATTCCTATTAATAGGAGAACTGTCAACGTCATGAGGATCATTATAGTACTGGGCTCGAAAATGGACTTTATTAATATACTGAGCCCGCTTTTGGGCGAGGATTCGATCGTTGAATCCGAACCACTTGCCATCAGAGCGTTGTTGTAAAGGCCATAGGAACTCACCAGTGCCGTCGCCTGCCGTTTCAACTGGGTGCTCTTTAACTTCGAAGAGCTGCACCTTGTCGATAATGTTTCCAAACTCGTCGTGTGTTTCAATTTCCATCTCCAGTAGCGTATTGTACAAATCCTTTGGATGGTATCGTGTACCTACGACCCATTCGCGGGAATTTACACTCTCGACCGAAGAGAGAAGACCGTACTGGTCTCTTACTTTACTCCGTCCTTCTTCGAGGTATGCGTTGCTTTGTACCACCACATCGTCAAGGACGGCGATATCGCAATGCATGCCAACAATGTTACTAGTAAGTCCCGCAGTGAAGATTGAAGGATCTCGAATACTCTCCTCTTTTCGACGGGGATGGTCGAGAGAGATTTCTCTCTCCGTCCACTTCTCTCGTTTAGCCTCTTCTCGATTAACCATGTCTGGCCAGTACAGACGATAAGTATCGTCGGTGAAGATGTCTTTGATGAACTTCAACTGCTTAGTAGCTAAGTTTGAAGTACTGGATATGTATAGAACCCGCAATGTCGGGTCTTTGGTTAGTTCCCACGCTACACGATAAGCTACAAGAGCAGACTTCATGTGGTCGCGTGGAAGCAATAACAGCTGATGCGGTCTAGCGTTTGAGGAGGTCCACCAACGTATTATTTCACGGTGGATATTTCCTAACAGACGCTTAGGGTGTACCAGCTTGATGAACTCTTCGAGACTAGACTCAGCTAAAAGCCGACGCTCGTCTCGTCTTTGTTCAGTGTCTGTCTTTAATTTTCTCATGTCTTATAAATCCATCTCCATGAGAAAGCTCGTCTACACGTCTCTCCATAATATTGATGCGACTGTCTTGGACAGCCACTTGAGTAAGGACTTTACCGAGGCTGGTAAAGGCTTCGGTTAAAGCTTTATGACTTTCTTGAAGGTAATGAATGTCATGTTTGACGATGACGATATCTCCCTTCATACTATACAGAAGAGCCATGGTTGAACCGACGACACCAAGGATCGTCAGAATATTGCCAACAGAGATGGAATACTCGATAAGAGGCATAGTGGGAAGGGGCTTTCGCCCCTTCTTTATTTGGCTGGAGTATTAGCCGTTACAGCGTCAGCCATATGCTGTGTATTAGCATCAAGCTGATCGATCACTGCCTGGATAGCTGCAGGATCATTCTGAACCTGAGCGTCTTTTAACTGTTGAGAGACACCTTGGAGAAGAGTGACGACGCTATCGTCGATGTCAGTATTCCTCTGGACAGCATCACGTAGTTCTTGCATTGTAGCCATAATTTTATCTACTTTCTGAGTTAGTTTAGTCAGACCTGGTTCATCATAATGATGATATATATGCAGGTCCATGGGTTTATTCGGGCATTAGTGAGAATGCGATACTGACCGCTGCGAGCGGTATAACGTAAGGCATAGCGACGAAGAGACAGACACCTGCAGCTACTGCTGCTATGACTGCCATCGCAATCTTAATGAAATGAAATACTTGACCCATTAGCGTACTTGAGGTTGAGTAGGACGGGCAGGTGTGGTCTGAGCAACTTCCTTCTTCTGTTTCTCTTCGATCTTACGACGGTCTTGACTGTCGCGGATTTCTTGGAGAGATTTCTCATCGATCTTCTTGACGTTAGCCAAGACGAGTTCTCCATGATGTTTTGTGAGGTTCTTGTGCTCTTCGTCGGTAAGATGAAGATCGGACAGTCTGGCGATCTCACGCTCACCGTCTTTGTACATGACGGTATATGAGGGAGATTCGTCTAGTCCGTCTGTCTTTGCGAGCAGACTGACTTCACGATTTCTGAGTAGTGCCATTGAATTATAATTCCTTAGTTTGAACCTCTGGTCACAGGGTTCTTCTTATGTTTTGAGTTGTATATACGTGCTGCTTTAGCTTTCGCAGCTTTGTCGGACATGCCTTGGGATTTGAAATTATCCCTCATAGCTATATATTGTGCAGGCATCTATCTTCCTAGGTGATATTTATACGATGGCGTAGCCATCTTTATCCTTGACACCTATTATAAACTATTGTAGAGTATTTGTAAAGGAAATACATGAAGGTAGTACATTGCAAGAAAGAACCGTATGACGTATATGTTGGCCGTCCTTCCAAATGGGGAAATCCGTACATTGTCGGAAAAGACGGTACCCGAGAGGAAGTCGTTCAAAAGTACCGCGACTACATCGTTAACAACGAAAGACTTCTGGAGAGCTTACCGGAGCTTAAAGGAAAATGCCTTGCCTGCTGGTGTGCGCCTTTACCTTGTCATGGAGACGTATTGATGGAGTTAGCTAATGCGAGTGCTAGTTTGCGGGAGTAGACATTTACAGGATTATGAATTATTGAAAGAAACATTGGATGGTTATAGACTTACTGAAATTATCCATGGAAAGGCCAGAGGTGCGGATACGCTTGCGGGAGATTATGGCCGAAGCAATAACATCGAAGTCAGAGAATTCCCTGCTGAATGGGATAAATACGGGCGTGGAGCGGGGCCGATACGAAATAGCCAGATGCTTAAAGAGGGAAAGCCAGACTTAGTCATTGCCTTCCTTGCTCCAGACAGCAGAGGAACTCAGAATATGATTGATCAGGCTAGGAAGGCAGGAGTGGAGGTTAAGATTGTTGAAATTCGGTGAAGAACCATACTTGGAATGTTCTAGCAGGGGAGATAGACGGTTCTCTGCTTTCTACGCGAAGGTTAAGCCTTACAAGAGCCATAACTTCGTTCATTCGATAGAAGAAGGCTACCAAGGGTTTAAGATCTTCGAAGACGGGAGGACAGGCCTGAGTTGGAAAGAAGCTAAGGGAAAGAAGCCTGTAAACATCGAAGAGTGCAGGAAATACTACAGCGATGTGTGGGATTTGTACTTTCAGCAGAATCCTGACCTTATCGACGTAATCTTGGAATATCGAGGCTTTTCGGACATGTTTGGGCAGAAAGGGCATGCATGTCAGGCAGAGGAGGTATATCGGATCTACAATGCCTCTAGGATGGCCAGAGAAGGCCGTGGGTGCGTTTAAATGATGTCCCCGGTATACCCCTACCTTGAAGAGACAAAACGCACCAGTGAGCTTCCTAAGGGCTTACAGAGGCTATTGACAGAATCAGAGCTAGACGCCCTTGATTGGGCGAGGAAGTTTATGGAGAATTATGAAAGAAAATTACAAAGAATACCTAAAAGGATGGTTTAAGGTCTACTGGACAGTCTTAGCTTGGCTGGTAGTCCTACAGCTGTTGGTTCTATTAGTCTATAAGCTTTTTGAGGTGTAATTCATTGCCGTTTTTGACCCCCCGAACCCCCCTTAACCCCCCGGCCGTGGCATCCATTATACCAGCTGAGCACATATATGGTAAGGTTATACCTATATCCATAGGTTCCATAAATGGAACTATATTAACCTCTAAGCAGGTATCATTCTACCGAAGGGAACTTAGGGTTCCCATATGGGAACCATTAGGGAACCGTAGGAACTATAGTTCATACGATGCACTATAAGTCACTATCGCCAGATAGTGCATTATAGTTCCTGATCCCGAGATTAGATCACAACATCGTGATTAAGCCTCATACCTCACTTGACACAAGCCTTGCGCCGTCCTACCTTGATGATGGTGCCGATGGGTTCATCGGTGCCGCGTCGGCCGACGTTTACCCCTGCCCCACGGGTTTGCAGGTTCAGACGTTCCAAGCCTTCGGGTTGTTTCACATCGTAAACCGACTACCAGCACCGCAGGCCATCCCGGCTTGCGGGGCTATAGTCATGCGGAGAATAAGCTATGACTACATCTCAATCGAATGTTGTTCCAGCTGCCGATCGCGTTGTCACTCGCACCGATAACGCGGTGATTGAACTTCCCAAGTTGACCGACGCGCAAAAGGATGCCGTCGCGAAAACGATGGGAACATTGGCGGACACGTTGGCCGTTTACATCAACGACGATATGAACGCGGTCATCGTCGAATGCGACAAGGCAAAGAAGGACCTTCAAGCTGGTCCTTTCAAATTGCTGCGCTTGCTGAAGGAAACGGTCCCGGCTGACAAGCTGATCTTGTTTCCAACTCCCGGCTCTGAAATCGGTGAATGCCCCGATAAATACGAGGAACCATACTTCAGGGATGGAAAGAAAAAGTTTAAGAAAACTTCCTTCTATCTGAAATGGTTCCTTCACCATTTCCCTGAAGGCAAGCGGATTGCGGCTGCGCTCGCTCATATCGCGCTGGCGAAAGATGAGAAGGCAAACCAAGCGGCTGTGCCCGAAGCAATCCAAAAGCTAAACCCTGTCGATCTGGAAAATCTCCGGGAAGATTTGACCGGGCAACAAAACGCCGGCGTCAAGGCGTTGCGTGATGCAATGTCCCTTGAAAAACAGTTCAATGCTGTCAATGCTTTGCCGAAGGTATCGGCAATGCCGCTGATGGATGGCGACGGCAACGTCAGGAAGGTTAACAAACCGATCAAGGTTTGGAGCACCGACAATCCCGAACAAGAGTGGTATCTCTATTCTATTTCGGGGTTTATGCAATTCGATGCAGCACGCGCCGCTGAACTAGGCGGCGATATTGCCGCGCTGAAACTGACAGCGAAGAGGGAGCAAGGTGAAGAGGGTGGCGACGGGACGGCAGACAAGCCTATCACCATCAACACCAACGCCACGCTAGTCGCTCGTATCAACGACGTGCATGAGTTCATCGCCAATAAACTCATGAATGATCCAAAACGGGAACTGTACGGCCATTTCCTGAAGGATCATATTGCTACCGCCGGGTCCGATGATCTGATCGAAAGCCTATCGGCGATCGCTTTCTTCTGCTCCGGCGTTCTGAATATCCCCGCCGTTCAAACAAGGCTGGAAATAATCACAGCCAAACGGGCAGCGTGATTTCAAGTTATTGCCCCGGTCACAAGCCGGGGCAGTGACGTGCAATCATGCACGATAAGGGGAATATGCTATGGAATATCATCTTAGAATGACAACCCGCACCACATTCAATGATCGGGAAAAAACGAGGGTTAACTTTCAAACCCATCTATTGCCTGCCCGTGACCGGCATGATGCGGAAAGGATGGCAGACGTTCTGCCAAGCAACACCGAACGTTGGCGGGAAGGTCTAATCGTTTGTGATCGGACCTTCGATGTTGTGGCGGTCCTTCGCTGCCACGATACCAACGGCGCCCGAAAGATCATCCTTTCAATCGATGATCTGGAAATGATCGCCAACGAATACACCACGCCACGCGCCGTTGCCGCTGAATAGCATGTCACGGTCACACAAAACATCCGGGCTAAATCAGATCGGACCCAAGCATTCGGGCCCAGATGATCTAGCCCGGTTCTATCGGGAACAATCCAAACCCAAGCCGCAAGCCTTGAACCAACGTGCAAGGCAATCCAGCACTAGGCGCAAGGTGAAAGTCACCTTAGCTGACCGTGCATAAAAGACACACCCTGTGGCGGAAACGTCACAGGGTTTTTTTTTGTGTCTGTTACCATCTTACCACAGGTGTGACATTTTTGCCACACCTGAAATTATGATAGGAACAAAATCGTGATAGGTTCGCGGACCAGACTGTGGTGGGGTACAGGCCATTAGCACACGATTAGGGGTGGGGTCGAGACGAAGTGGCTGTTCGTCGGGGTGGGGACCATACGGGGGATTGGCCTCGTTTGACACAAGCCCATTCCGGTGCTAACGTAGAGATACTGGGCAGGAGGTCTGTCCAGACGAAAGGAGAGTTTGATGCACATCATGACGAGACGTGGTTGGCAGCCTTTGCGAGCGATCGCTTCCAACCATAACAACGTGGAAGGAGTATTCCGTCCTGTCTTCCTCGAAGAAGCAAAAGCAGAGAACCTTCGCCGAGCAGACGGATTTAACTGGGCTCTGAAATATGATTCCAAGGGACTGTCGTTCCGTGGTGATCACTACGTCGAGCCTTCACGCGACCCATTCAGAACAGGGGAATAACATGACTACCAAAAAACCAGACGATGTTCTCGCGTATACCGTCGCCGCTTGGCTAACGTCCAAGGGTTGCGTCACCGCTCTCGTCGAGGCCAACGAGGGATGGGAAGTCCACTACACTCTACCAGAGGATATTAAACCTCAGCCTCCGGTACAAGTCCACAACGGCAGGATCGTCTTCCCGAAGGGTAGTCTGGAGGACGTCGTCTTCACCTTCCTCCTCAGTCAGTGAGGATACCATGATTATCTTTTTACCAAGAGCAGACGGACGCTCTGACTATGGTCCGTCAGTGAAGATCACAGAACCGTGGGACTGGCTGTGCCAGCCCGACGATAACTACAATTACTTCAAGTCTCCTGAAGGAGTCTTTCGTCGCTCTGTCAATTACTGGGATGGTTCGCCATTCGGTTGGCAGTGTGTTCTTCCCAACCACATGGATAAATGGGGAATGCAGACATGAAGATTGAATTGGAAATCAAAGACGCAGTCAAATGGCTGCGGATCAAGACCGTCCGGGTGGATCAATCAATCCACAAGGGCCTTCACGTCCAGACGCTCATGAATATGGTACGGAAGCAGTATCCATGGGCGAAGATCATCGATATCCGTGTCGATCTGAGGTGAGCTATGATTGAGATCATCCATTACGTCAACCGATGGGGCAAGCAAGAGCATGCCGTCGTCGGTATCCCGTTGCAGTTCGAAACTCCTGCGGGTAAACAATACGCTAGGCGGTACGCCGCCGGCGAACTCAAGCCTTACTATCCTGTCCCTGCGATACCTCTTGCGGTTAAGTGGTATTCGAAAGAGGTGACTCACTACGAAACACTCTGCATCGTCCATCGTGTGCATGTCGATAAATGGTGTGCATACGTCGGATGGTGGGCTGAGGAAATCATTCCCGCCGGGGAAGACGAGCATCCCAGCAACTGCACGTGTGAAGTGTGCAGAGCGTGGGGGGCGTGATGATTGATCCAGACACGCCATGCAAGGTCATTCCTATCCGGAATGGCCTGCAACGTATGGGCAGACAAGGCGTAGCCCATCTCAAGCGTGGGGAAATGCTGTATTACCTATGGCATGAGCCTACCCAGTTATTCTACATCGAATGTTATGTCGATGAGAAGTATGCCATTAGAAAGGCGCGTGAGACCAAAGGTCCACGATCAATGAACGACGTTAGGCTAGCTTGGCGGAGTGAGCCGAAGTATTGTCATCACTCGTTCAGAACGGAGGATCCATGATTACAATCGTCCATTCTAAGACTGCACATTACATAGTCGGGGATGGGAGACTGTCTCCGACTAACTTCTTCTATACGTTGGGAGACCTACCTCCCAACTATCCGTTGCCAGTGCCTATTAAATACACACATCCTACTTCCTTCATTGTGTGGTATGCGTTAGCACTGATGAAAGACATCATGAGATCTTGGATTAAAGGAGGACTAGATGCAGATACGTCCAGTAGTTAAGTGTCGGCTGTTGGAACTGTTACGACATCCCGGCAACAAGTACACCGCCATCATCGATCGGCTGTCGGTTCACCCCATCTTAGGGGAACCAAACGAATTGATGTCCCATACGTCGGAAGTTCACCTGATCATGTTCGACATCAAGATCATGGTCACCCGCAACACGATCTATGATTTCTCGGAGGACTAGATGCCTAATCAGGAAATGCTGGAACTGGCTGACCTGATTGAAAGGTCACAAGGGTTGATTTGCACAGTCCGCAACGGAAGGATTGTGCACCTTAAAGCAAGTCAAATAAGTTTCATCATCACCGCTCTTCGCCAAGCCGCCGCCTCGAACCAAACGAAGGAGGATTAGATGTCAAAGTATGTTCTTGAAGTGTACGAACATCGCGGTCAACTCCCAGAAGAGTATCGCTGGACTAGTCATCACTGTGACGGCATCTACGACGATGCCAGCAAACTGAACATGGCTATTCTTGAGGCGTTGGCAGACCCTGTCGTCCAATACGTCAAGATCAGGATAGAGGAGGACGACTGATGTGGAGCAACAGACCATCGGCGGAGGTTACAGCCTTGCTGATCGACGGGGCTAACTGTTATGAGTCCAGCAAGAAGCTGGGCTTTCAAGTAGACTATGCTAAGATACTGAAGTACTTCCGTCCTCAACAGGCGATGTACTTCACTGCTCTGCCTGAATCAGATCCCGTCAATAATCCTAACGGGTTGTTCAAGATGATCGATTACATCGTCTATAACGGGTATACTCTGATTACCAAACCAACGAAGACATTCGTCAACGACGGTGTCGAAGTGATGAAGGGTAACATGGATGTCGAGATCGCCGTCCATGTAATCAAGGCTGCCAGATGGGCCAACCACATCGTGTTGTTTACTGGTGACGGTGACTTCAGAATGGCAGTCGAAGACGTTCAGCAACAAGGGACGCGGGTCACTGTCGTGTCTGCTCTCAAGACCAATCCACCGATGGTGGCAGACGAACTGAGACGTCAGGCTAATGTCTTCATCGATATGGGTAACCCTGAGTTCAGGAAACAGATCGAATGGGACAGAGATAAGGCAAGGCGTACATTCTTGGAGGGATCGTGATGGGTAGGCGTCTCTTAATATGGACAGAAAGGAACAAGGTACCTAAAGTCTTCGACGACTGGTACGACGTAGTTGACTGGATTAAGCAAGAGAACTTAGCCGGTCGGTCAGTGACCATCATCAAGTGGGAATACGTAGACCCATAGGAGGAGAGAATGAAGTATCTAATCGTCGCGTGTATCGTGATTTCGAGCTTAAACCTATCACACCGGCCGGCAGGAGCCAACCATGGACCGACTAAACACCATACTATACGTAGCTATGATTCTGGTAGATGGATTGATAGTCCTCCTAGCGGCTATCAGTACGTTGCTTATAATCTGGAGCGTGAAGACTTTCAGACGCCGAAGAGGCCCGTTCCCTACGCGGAGATTTGGGATAACCCGCTCAACCAAACCGCCCAACAATACGTAGCTATTCTGTCTATGTTCGAGGGAAAGCCTCTCCCCGAAGAGATATTTCGGTGGGTTAGGATGAAGCAAGAAGAACGTTTCACTGAGACGATTCGACAGGGTATATTGGCCGGCAGGTACTCTCCGAAGCGTCTAGAAGAAAAAGACGAATGGCAGTTTTTCGACATTGCTGGACTACTCCTGATCGGTCTGGGCTCGGTATTGATCGCAACAGGTTACACACTCAACCGAAGGCTCAAATCTCAGCTGAGGCGTATGCTACTCGGCAGAGAGTCCAGTTGACACAAGGCAGTTGATCTGCTATCGTAGAGACAATGGAAGGAGGACTCCGTGGCTAAAAGATGGATGATCCAGAAGCGCCTCAAGATGAAGCGCTATCGAGCGAAAGCTCGCGGACAGATGAAGAGGTACTCCGCCGAACGTATGTCCGGCGGTTCAAGTCCTAACCCTGAAGTTATGGCGTGGTACAAGAACTCAGCTAACAGCTTATCGAACGGGAGCATATCTCAGACGGAGCTGATGCACTACAATTCCAACATTCCTAGGAAGGAAGCGTTGGCATTGCGAGATAAGATAATCGATGCGTGTCCGGAGTGGATGTACTTTCGTCTGGTCGATGATGGTTGGCTCCGGGCACGTATGTATTTCTCACACAATCCAGAAAGGTGCTGCGTCGTAATCCTCGACAAGAGGACCTCCGTTAAACGGCGCAGCATCGTTTACAATAACCGGGATGTTGCATACCAACGTTGGTGCGAGAGCACTATCGATTGGGTGGAACCTAGTCAATATTACCACCCAAACATCCCGGAGACATTCCCTCCCGAGAGCTAGACTTGCCCAGTCTAGTTTTCGTAGCCCCGTCAGCCGTTCCCCTCGGTTGGCGGGGCTTTTCGTTTGCCTAAAGAGGAGATTAACCATGTCAGCAGAAAGACCTCGTGCAGCATACTGCACTGGATGCGGCGCAACATTCAAAAAGATGCACCTCCTGTTCGAACATCGCAGAAAGCGTCTCTGTGGTGGTAGATATCTGTCTGAGGAAAAGCGGGCAGAGATCAATCGTCTTCGAGTCAAACGTGAGTTCGAGGAGCGAATGATCCGGGAAGGAAGGAAGATACCATAGGTCATTCCGACCTGATGGAGAAGTAAAGTGGACCAGTATCTGAACTGGCTTTATGAGAATGCCGCAGCCGTAACGGTGAGCACAATCATCGTATTGTGTATAGCCGCAGTCTTCGGCGCAGTCGTCTGGGATCGAAGGTCCTCGATCCAGAAGTATCTAGAACATAGGAGAGAAGTGCGCATCCAAAGGGGATTGCTCATGGGCAAGAAGAAGAAGGCCGATCGCTTAGCCTACCTTAAAGGCAGGTGGGGCGATGGGATTACTGAGTTCGGCGAGAATGAGTTTCTCGAAGGACGCCAGACACGTGAAGAAGTCAATGCGTTCTATCGAGCAATCGGTAAGACGCATAACATCCCGGATTTAGTTCCGGTGATGACGAATGCTCAGCTTAAGTCCGCCATCAAGGGACGTCGTTCTCGTGGTGGTGGTATTACAGCAGGACCTGCGCAGGATAACCCTGCATGGGGTACAACCGATGACCAGCCAAAGACTGCTACGGCGAACGTCATCAATGCGACGAAGCGTTTCGGAGAGAAAGCTCTGAAACGTCTCAAGACCGGTTAGTTTTCACCGCCTACGGGCAAACACAGGAAGACGTAGACCATGTCAAACCCAAACAAGACTGTCCTCATCGAACGCTTTCCGGACAAGGATGTTCCGGAAGCTTATCTTCGGAAAGTCCTGAAAGACTTCTCTAGTTGTGGCGGTTACGCCGTCCAGACGATCGAGCAAGGTGCTCCACTGTTGGTATCAGACCGAATGGACACCGGCGCAGAACTCGAAGCTGTTCAAGCCCTGCTCAAGGGCTATGCTTCGAGCCGAGTCCTCCTCACTTTCTCCAAGCTGGAGAAGGTGGAAGAAGGCTCTCTCCAACCATTCGACTTCCTCATGCCCGGCGACGTCACACCACTGATGTGCTTCGGCATTGAAGGAGAGTTCCCTTCCCTCGTCGAGGCCGGCACCATCCAAGAGGTCAACTTCGCCAAGAAGGTGATCATCCCTAACTTCAATAAATTTCTTAAGCTTAGCGAGGGCGACCTCGCAAAGTTCATTGCCGAGATCAAAGACCCGACGTTCGTCGACAGCCTCATGGCCAGGATCGGCGACCGCGGTGTCTTCTGTTTCCTCCCGCCCACCGGTGATGCTATATGGCTGGGCAAGAACAAGCTTGGTTCCACATACCCGTGGGGCCAAGTCTCTATGTTCCTCGATTACGTGGAACAACCGGCTACTGCGGCGACAGCTGCAGTGGAGAAGAAAGGGGGGTGGTGGAATGTAGGGCCGAAAGCCCCTGTCGCACACGAGAGTCCTCCTCCCTCTCCAGCGCAGAAGCCACCACCCCTCGGTCTTCCTGAGCAGAAACCGGATACCAAGATTGATGCTCCTCCTGCTACGCCTACACCACAGGACACGACGACACCGCCGTCCGGCCATTGGGAAGAACTCCCGAAAGGCTTGTCGAACAAAGACAAGAAGGCGTTCGTTCGTCGTGTTACTGGGTGTGGGAACAATCTTCCCGACGGCTACGATCAACCCGGTTGGAAGTACTGGGTCGTTGATTACCCTGCCAAGGCCAAGACGCTCGAAGCTCTCAAGAACAAGCTGGAGCAAGAAGGCCCGAAGGACATGCGATCGTCAATACCACCGAAGATCGTCACGCCTGAAGTTGTCGGCGAGGTCAACTCGATGGTTCTGTCAGCCGATGAAGCGACAGCGGCGGAGACTACCATCGTCAAGATACTGGATCGACAGGGGAAGGAAATCCCAAACCCTCTCGAAATCCAGAAGATGGAGCAGAAATATCCTACGTTTACGAAACGGTTCGGCGTCACGTCCGAGCAGATCGATACTTGGTTGCCAGCAGACGTCGAGGCGTTTGCCAAGGCGCACGGCAAAGCATTCTTTCATCTCTTCCTCGAAACCCGGCGCGAGAAGATCGAGAGCAAATCCGCTCTCGCCATGCTGTCCGGGAAACATGTCTCCACTGATGCTCCCGTCATTGCGAAGGAAGAGCCTCAGCCCAAGGTCGCCAACAGCGGCTGGAGTACCTGGGGTAAGTAAGTCAGCGAAGCTGACAGAGATTAGCTAGGGACTGCTCTCACTAGCTAGTGGGCCCGCCGGGTAAACCCCCCTTATCACAGTCCCGGCGGGCTTCCCTTCCTCAGGAGGAGATCATGAAAGCACTTCAGGCACTTAACTATCCGCCTCCGGCCATGCGGATGTACATGGATCATAACGTCCGTCATACTCCTGATGCAGCCAAGCTATTCGAGTACAAGCGTTTGCTTCTATTCGTATGCGACGGCCATCAGAGCAAGCACGAGAACTTCCCTAGTCTCGTCAAGTATGGCCCTACCCTGATGGACGGGTACAGCAATTACCCCACGGTATTCACCATGCAGGGGTTCAACCTATTCTACAATACTCCGACGAAGACAGTCGTCCCTCTCCATGCGGAGAAAGACACATTCTTTCCGTGTGCCAAGATTAAGGGACAACTGCATTTAGTCCGACCTGAGGTATTGGTTTCCCTTGACATTAAGTACGAGAATGGCGTACAATTCAAACGTCGGAGGGTGAAGCTTCTGCTCCCCTATCGAAAGAAAGCTCGTGGTCCGTGGAAGACGCTGGGTGGAAAACCCCTGCCTCGTGCCCTCCAAGGATGGCGAGGAAAAGAAAGCGTAGAGAGACTTCACATCGTCGAAGCTTATATGTACGTAGGTCGTCAGACTTACTGGGACAGATCCCTCGATGGAGGGTACTCTACTCTTCAGTGTCCTATTCAATTTCCAAACATAGAGAAGAATTGGCTACCCCGTTATTATGAGTATACTAGAACATTCGAAGAAACTCAACGAGATAATCGTTGAGCAGCATATTCCTTGCGATGACTGTGGTTCCTCCGACGCTCGGTGTGTATACGCCGACGGCCACAGTCATTGCTATTCATGTAATACACACATCCCCGGCAAGAGGGAGAAGGAAGAATACTTGAGTACCGAATTTACTTATGAGTATATACCATATCGTGGGATTGAGAAAGAGACATTTCGATTTTATGATACTAAGACAAAGATAGACAGTGAAGGTAAACCTATTGCTATCGGCTTCCCGTATCCTAACGGATCAATGAAAGTCCGGACATTACCTAAAGGCTTCCATACTATAGGCGATATAGCAAAAGGAGGTTTATATGGCCGAGACAAGTTCCCCGGTGGATCAAATATTATCATCGCGGAGGGGGAGATCGATGCTCTCTCGCTTTATCAGGTCCTGCGTATTCCTTGTGTCAGTATCAGGAGTAGCAGTACTGGGAAGCTGGACGCTGCAATCGATCGATCCTGGCTTAACTCATTCGAACGCATTTACCTTGCATTTGACGGAGATGGGCCGGGGAGGGAAGCGGCTGCTGAAGTCGCAAGTCTCTTCGATTACAACAAGATATACCAACTCAAGTTCCCCGGCGGTCTCCGAAAAGACGCCAACGACTATCTCCGAGCCGGAGAAGGAGAAGAACTAGCCCGTCTATTCAGGACTGCCAAGAGGTATACGCCCGAACAGATCGTATCCTCTTGGCATGACTTTAAAAAGATACTGTCCGAAGTACCTAAGCATGGTACTCCATACCCATTTCCCACATTGAACTACATGACTTATGGCATTCGGACCGGTGAGTCCGTGTTAGTGACGTCTCAAGAAGGCGTCGGGAAAACGGAGTTTCTCCATGCGATCGAACATTATCTCCTCACCAATACAAGCGATGCGGTCGGTGCTATCTACCTCGAAGAGGGTAAGAAGCGGCACCTCCAAGCTCTGGCTGGAATACATCTCCAACGACCGATCCATCTACCAGACTGCAGTGTTACCGACGCTGAAGCGTACGCTGCTGTACAAGCCGTTGTACAAGAAGATGAGCGTCTACACATATATAGTCATTTTGGTTCTGACGATCCAGAGACTATTCTGGATGCAATTCGGTTTCTCGTTTCTGCGCGTGGTTGTCGCTATATCCTTCTTGACCACATTACTATGGTTGTGTCCGGTCTCGGAGGCGACAACGAAAGACGAGCACTAGACTATCTCTCGACCAGACTAGAGATGATGGTTAAAGAACTAGACTTCGCGTTAATCATTGTCAGTCACGTCAATGACGACGGATTGACGCGAGGGTCTAGGAACATTTCAAAGATTGCGGATATTCGGATCGATCTTACACGCGATATAAAATCCGCAGACCCTATCATAAGGCGCACAATGCACGTCATGGTAGGGAAAAATCGCTTCTCTGGAAGGACTGGTCCGGCTGGTGACCTCCTCTTCGACCCCCAAACATACACGCTGTCCGAAGATTACGGATTTGCAGAAATTATGAAAGCTAATTAATGAGTTATCTATGGAAATTGAAATATTGGACTACCGGTGAATGGCAAGTAGTCAACGAAAGACTACACGACATGGAGAAGGCACATGAAGTCTACAATCCAAAACGTCCTCTATTATTTAAATCCCTTCAACTTCTCAAGCCGGACGCCGTCAAAGTCGTCATCGTCGGCCAAGACCCGTACCCCCAGTCACGATACGCTACAGGTTTGGCATTCTCTATTCCCGGAGAGATTGAAGCATCGGATTATCCGCCGACGCTCGCAACCATCTTCAAAGAGTACTCGTCTGACCTACACTACAGAATACCAACTTCAGGTGACCTTAGTAAATGGAGTCGAGAGGGTGTATTGTTGTGGAACGCTATCCCAAGTACTCGAAAAGGTGCTTCATTGGCACACGATTGGGATGAGTGGTCTTACCTTACACGTGAAATCATCACCAAACTTTCCGCACAGGGAGGGATCGTTTTTGCTTTTCTCGGAGCGGTGGCCAAGCGTTACATCTCGGATGTGGATCTCACCAAAAACTCCATCGTGGTTACATCACACCCCTCACCGAGGGGCTCCATCAACAGTAGAAATCCATTCGTCGGGTCGCGTTTATTCACTACCATCAACGACAAGTTGATTGATTTAGGAGGACAGCCAATCGATTGGAGGTTGGACGATGCCAAAGGTAAAGGAAATCCTAGTCCGTAAAGAATGGAATGGACAAGTCTGGTATGAGACCAAGCCGGTAGAAAAAGACGAAGAAAAAGACGAGAAAACTAGTCTCGACCCATTTCCCCGGTGTCTGGGTACTCCCGACACGAAATAACGCACCAGCGGGCTTCCTAGGGCATCCTAGGGCCTATCTAGAAGGAGTCGACCATGCGTAAATACGACGAATTCTTCATAGAATTCCAACTTTCAGCGGTTGATATGTTATTTACGTGGGAAGTCAGGACTCACGGTAAGCCAGACTACTTAACGAAGTGGCGGAGGCACTATTTATTAAAACGGTTATTAGATATTCAGTTAAAGGAATTTGACAGATGAAAACAGGCACAGCCGAAATCATCGACTTCAACCGCGCTAAGACGCAGGTTGCGGGAAGCGGAGGCGGAGACGATTACTTTGCAGGAATGAAGTTAGGGACTATCTTCTGTTGCGCAGTCAACGGAAGTAATTCTTCCTTCATCGATGAATATATGTTATGTTCTAAGGCCGGTGTGACGGTTCTGCTTCAGAACGCCCACAATGGACGGTTTGAACGTCACATCGGTTATAAATTCTGGAAACAGAATACGCTAGTGCAGATCCTGCACATCCCCTCAGAAAAAGAAGAAGAAAATGGGAAAAGTGTATAGCTACGACCAAGCTCATTGGTCGACTATGCGCATGGTTCAGGAGGCTAAGAAGTGGTGCGAAGAACGAAATCAAGACGGGTCTCGCACCGGCAGCATCAAAGAACATGAGGCTGTCCTGAAGTCTCTGATCAGCGCACATTCGGAGGAGGCCGCTTAGGTCTCCTCCCTTAGGTCATACCGACCGAAGGAGACTAGGAATGGACCGATTTACTCAGGTTTTAATTATCTCTGCGTGTACCGTCGGCATCATCGTCGGCGGTGTCTGGCTCAGCAAGAACGTATCCTATGGATGCATCGACCTGGGTTTCATCAAACATTGTGGCGCTACAGTCACTCGATAAAGATTGCTGGCCTGTTAATAATCTAGCGGGCCAGCATTAATGAGATTATGCGAATAGTATTAGACATTGAATGCAACAGGTTGATCAATCCAGACAAGGTCTGGGTTATAGTTTGCTACGATATTGATAAGAAGGAATACCATGTATTTAGACACGTTACGGACGATAGAGAAACAGCAGAAGAGTTTAGACGATTTAGTTCTCGCTGTACACTCATTGTCGGCCACAATCTTTGTGGGTATGATCTCCCAGTCCTTGATAATCTTCTTGGGGTTCGGTTTACTGTTCAACAAACATTAGACACCCTAATCATCTCAAAGATGGCGGACTACTCCCGTAAGAGTCATTCGGTAGAAGACTACGGATTAGAGTTCGGATATGAAAAGGGAAAGCACCAGGACTTCACGAAATACAGTCAAGAACTGGAAGACTACTGTACACGTGATGTATATATAACTTACGGTATCTATCTTAAGTATCTTAAGTACGTTAATAACCTTAAGTACAAAGATGCTATAGTAATGGAACATCAGTTCCAAGGTATTGTTAATAACCTTAGTATTAATGGCTTTAGTTTCAATAATGGTAAAGCAATATCGTTATTATCTAAGGTAGAAAAAGAATTAGGTATTATAGATAGTAATATTAGTCTCGCTTTCCCTTCTAAACTAAAGTTAATACGCGAGGTTACACCTAAGGAGACCAAACATGGTACTATCTCTCTTACTTCTATACCGAAACTTCTTCGTCAAGATATTCTTTCTATGTCTGTTGGTGCTCCATTCTGTTATTGTTCCTGGGTTGACTTTAATCCTAGTTCTCATAAACAAATTATTGAAGTTCTTAATGAAGCTGGCTGGTCTCCGGTAGTCAAAACCGACACTCACAAAGAAGTAGAACGTGAGTTAAATAAATTACGTCATACTAAGCGAGATGAAGCACTTGACATAAGATACCAAGAACTATATACTAAGTATAATCAATTAAGAATAACAGGTTGGAAGATATGTGAAGATAACCTAGAGACGCTTCCTCCTTCTGCTCCCCCAGCAGCGCGTCTTCTAGCTAAGCGCATCCTGCTTGAGTCCCGACGCCGTACCCTAACCGAATGGTTAGGTCTTTCCATAGCGGACGGTAATTCTCACCGTATCCACGGTAAGTTCTACGGCATCGGCGCCTGGACTCACAGGATGGCGCATCGTCAGCCTAACACTGCTAACATTCCCCTAGAGTTCGATACGGCCGGCAACAAGAAGTTATACGGCAAGGAACTCCGCTCTTTATGGCAGGCACCTAAGAACCGACTACTCATAGGTGTCGATGCCGAGGGTATACAACTCCGGATATTTGCTCATCTCATTGATGATCCTGAATTTACCGAAGCTCTGGTAAAGGGGAAGAAGGATGACAAAACCGATCCTCACTCACTTAATCGACGAATACTTGGAGACGTCTGCAAAAGCAGGCAAGTTGCTAAGCGATATATCTACGCACTTCTCCTTGGGGCAGGAAAGGGAAAGCTCCAAGAGATATTGGCGTGCGACGAGGCGTCTGCAGCTGAGGCTTATGAGCGATTACTTCAAAGGTACCCGGGATTTGCGTATCTCAAGGACACAATCATACCTGCTGACGCAAAACGAGGATGGTTCACTGGCATTGACGGTCGTCCAGTTAAAATCCCTTCAGAAACATTCGGGGGGAGGAAACATCTTGCAATGTCAGGTTATCTCCAAAACGGGGAAACTGTAGTAATGAAGCGTGCCACGTTGAAGTGGCACGATAATTTGAAAGATTACGATGCGTTATTGGTTAACCTTGTCCACGATGAATGGCAGGTAGAATGTCCAAACAATATGAGCACAGCCTTGTCTATCGCAGAGATGATGGCTTCGTCATTAAAAGAAGTTGGACAGGACCTAAAATTGAGATGTCCCCTTGCTGGCAGTTACTGGAACGATGATTTAAAAGATTACACTATCGCTACTAATTGGTCAAAAACACATTGAGGTTAAAATGAAAGATTGGAATGTAGAATACGATTATACCATGCGCACCGGCGGTGCTATGACGTTTCAGGCAGAGACCCGCGATGAGGCGGAGAGCCTCGGTTATGATTACGTTCGTGAGACATACCCGGACGCTATCGATATTGAAGTTGTAGAAGTGGATGAAATTAAGAAGTAATGGCTAATTATGAAAAGACGAAGCGCATTTCCGTCAAAGGCAAATGCAAGTGGGCGCATGTGACTCGGCTGAACAGATTTGATGAATGGTCTGTCGAATTGTGGCCTACTCCTGAAGACCTCGAAGTAATCAGAGAACTTCAGAGCAGAGGCTTGAAGAATACTATGAGAAAGGACGAGGATGGATATAACATCCGATTTAAAAGAAGCCCCAAGAGAGACATCCGACTCAAGACTGGAGAAGTCAAGACACTCATTTTCTCTCCTCCTACTGTGGCTATGGCTGACGGTTCCCCCCTTCCTAGTGGGGTATCTGTTGGGAATGGCAGCGATGTTACCATCATCCTTGAAGTGTATACTCATGGAACTCCCGGAGGGGGTAAGGCTGTTGCAGCTAGGTTAGAAGGAATTAGAGTAGACAATCTTGTTCCATTCAATCCTGACTCAGACTATGATGTTGAAACGAAAGCGAAGGTTGACGAGCTGAGAGATCAGCCCGAACATACTTTCTAGGTGAACATATGACCTTTTGGAAAACTGTAGGAGCTGTCGTCGTGGCTCAATTAATCATGACGTTTGTAACACTGCTATTCTATGCAGTATTACTTTTAGCAGTATCTAGGTACGATACTATAATTCCGTGAGCAGGGCAAACCGTCTGAAGTAGGCCCGCGGAGTGACGATCCGCTCACGGTTCCTCCTGCGATCCAAACGCAGTAGAGGTGTGGAGCTGCATAGAGGCAACTCTGGCGGCTAGAGACGACAGCCGGGATTGGAGTAAGACTCCACGTCTGGAGTGAATGAAGCAAATTCCTCAGTCGAAAACCACAGCCCTGAAAGAGGCCGGGCATGAGAGTCCGAGACGTCTAGTCTCGTCTGTGATTGAGGTCGTGGAGTGAAATATACGGAGATGCCACGTTAATCCGCCGTATACCAAGCACTAGTGTGAAGACTTAGTTGCCGAGCAATAGGCGCTGAAGGGACACCCTAGACAAAAGGGAGCCGGTGCGAACCCGGTAAAGAACTGGAGCGTGAGCGGACTTCGTCATAAGCAGAACGTGCACCGGTCTCATTAGCCGGTATATAAAACCTCACGAGTGGAACTCGCGGTATCTCTTCGGGAACTGTGGTGCACAGGAAACGATGATCTCCTAAGGAGAATTGATACCAAGGATGCAGCGTAACTCTCCATCTTCCATAGCCGAGGAGTTACACAGTGGCAGAAATGAGCCAATCTTTCTGATCGAAATAGAGGAGCGTGACCTCTCTCCGCGTTGCGGAGGCCTTGCGGGTAGTAGATCAGACAATGACAGCGGGATGTTCGAGTCGTCCAGACTGGGTGTAGCTGTCAATGAAGTATGGATCGCTCTGCGGAATGCAAGCCGGGTGAAACTGGTTGATGTCGTGTCGAGCACGACCTGTGTATCAAACTTACAGCCTGGACGGAAGTTAACCACATAACGCCATGCATCGAATGCCGATAGCTGGTTCAGAGACTCTCAATCTCTCGATTAGACTGTTAGGAAATCGTAGACCCGAAAGGTTAGAGTTCCTTCAGGATCAAACGTCCATTAACCAAGACACGCCTTGAAACGTTGAGGACTGTTCGATCAGTCTAATGTAGGGCAACCATAGACATAGCCTAGGGGAAACCGTCGGGTAGTTTATCGGAAGCTGACTGCTACTGATGTGGACCTGTTTGGATGACAACCGTAAGCGAAGAACTTACGAAGAATGGCATCAGTCGTTCACTGGTTGCCATTGATCTTCCGACATCGGAAGGATATCGAGGTAAGAACTCCTATACGTGGAGCACCGAAAGCTAGATAGTTCTAGGGCAAGACCGTAAAGCCTGACCGTAACTCAGGTCCCATATGGACGTAGTCGAGAGAGCTTTCAAGAACATGTTAGAGAGACAGCGTTCACAGCGATATCAAACTAAGAAAGGGCTAACGACCCATCTTAGAAACAGACTACTGACATAAGCCTGCGCGATGGCGATGAGCCTAGCCGGAGCTGAATGGAGCAGCGGAACTACGACGAGGTGCAATTCCTCAATGCCTAGAGGCTAGAGCAGTTTCACATACTGCTGACCGTAGCTGTAACAGAAGACTCCTTGTCTGCAAGTCCATGAATTTCAACGCACCAGATTAGTGCACCACCGGAATGGAAGGTACGAGAACCAAACACCGAATACGCAGCGATCCTCTAGCAGAAGGAGACGCGCTATGTGCGTCATGAACACTGTGTCTAAACTTCTCAAATACCACTCTCGGTTTGAGATGCCGCCTTAAGTTGATTAGGGCGGGAACGTAGTACCAAGAGCAGTGAAAGCTTCTTCAGGTATAGTTCCCGCCTCCCCAAATCAGACGCCAGCTTCGCTGGCTTAGGAGACGAACATGAAGAACCTCGAACGAATGATGTTGGAGTTGCTCTTCGATAAGAAACTGGAAGCGCCTCCGACAAAGAAGAAAATAGCCAGGGACTTGACAGTGAAGCAATTCATTAAAGTCCTTAAGAACATGCCAGAGTTCAAGAGAGAGTTTGAAGAAGCTCTGAAATCTCTCGAACCTAAGAGCAAAGACAAAGACAAGTTAACACTCGGCCAGAAATATATGATGTGGACGTTGGCCGCAATAACGTTGCCGCCTCTGTATGTAGCGCTCATTCATGCGCTCTTCGCAACAGTGTCTGGTAAGTAGAGTTAGGACCTAGGTCCCTAAGAAAGGCCACACTGTGGGTGTTGTACCCTCTAGGTCCTATTGATTGGATTAAAATGAAAAGCATAGATACTTTAGTAAGGGATATTCAACATCTTGTCGGAAACAAACAAGGATGGTTCACCGAAGAAGTGGCAAAGACGTACGCCGAGGAAGTCACAGTCAGACTCCGACGCTCGTTTGGAGCTAGAACAGATGTACCTAGACTACGTCTCAGCCAGCTGGGCCCGAAGTGCCCAAGAGCATTGTGGCACTCCATTCATAGTCAAGGGCTTGCAGAACCCCTCCCCGCTTCCGCCGTGGTCAAATTCACTTATGGACATCTAATCGAAGCCCTCGTAATCGCGTGGGCTAAACAAGCTGGACACGAAGTAACAGGAGAGCAAGATGAGCTATCCCTT
>WNGO01000434.1_pt1 | contig 25535 bp, 18 predicted proteins | sample 5400511 | NCBI WGS metagenome assembly WNGO01 (sample SAMN13153380, study PRJNA577476) | soil metagenome | isolation source: 20 cm soil or saprolite under Garry oak tree replicate 2 | place: USA:California | collected 2016-06-15 | reverse complement strand
CTACTACGCGCACGACCATGATCCAGGTGCGAACGAGCCGCTCGGAGTCTATTGGTACGAGCGAATCATGGTGGACGGCGCCATGCAATGGAAGAGGCATGTCCTGGACTACAGCACGCGCACAGGCGCGGGAATGCAAGTCGTCGTTGGGGATGTTGATGGCGACGGCGATCAGGAAATAGTCGTCGCTGGGAAATCCGGTCTCTTCCTCTTCGAGAACATGTCGGCGCAACGCTAAGGCCATACACGTAAGTTGGACTCATCTCCAATAATCCCGGCAACCTTCGGACTCAGATGGGAGGGAGAAAGCGTGGCCCAAGAAGAGTATGTGTGTCGAGCAAAACCTTCACTCGCCTTCTCCATTCCAGCGACGAAGCTCTTCTTCCGGGAGAGGCTCAAAGAACGAATCGCTCAGGACGAACCCGGGCGTCAGAAACGCGCCGAGCCGCTTCTTGCCAACCGGGTGAACGGCCTCGATCTTCGCGACAGGGGTTTTGTCACGGCCTGAAGTAATGATGATGGTCTCACCCTTTTGGGCCTTCTTGACAAGCTCGGAAAGATTCGTTTTCGCCTCATATATGGTTGCGGTAATCATGATCAATGATCCTGCTAAGATATCACCAAGATAGCAGGCATGGTCAATCTTTTCGTATCCAACACATTATCAATAGATTGGAAGGTAGTCCGTTCAGATCTGGCCCTTTGACGTAACACTCGATTATGTTCAGAGTCGCCATGCCGCCGAGGGAAGTCTCTTTCCGTAGTTCGAGTGAATTCCCTCTTGTGCACCATCTTAACGGTGAAGCAGCCCTGGCGGACGGGCAACACAAATTCGAGGTCGAAATTGCGTTCTAATAACCGGAAGTTGTTCTGGGCCGCTTTTGTTGGAATTGGAGCCGCCGTGATGTATTACTATTTTATACCCGAAGACTCTTTCTCTAGCAATCTTCCCGGGGCGAAGATGCAATTGCGATTGAGCGTGCAATTTCAATTGGTGCGATTGCTTTGTCAACCTTTTGTCCAAGTAGCGATCACCACGGTGCTTATCCTGCTAGCGCTCCGAAAAAAGAATCGCCCTGACGCGGTGGTCTATGCCCTCGTCTCTGGTTTTACGCTTGCGGTGTTTGTGGTTCGTCTCATATTTTGACGAGGGGGACTCGCCAGCTTCGTCGAAAGGGTCGATGTCGCTAATAATGCGGTCGCTCCTTACGCCCAGACCCCGGACAATCCACGTGTTCCTTATTGCCTTGCTTTGCGAGCAGGGGGCCGTCGGTTCGATCCCGGCGACGTCCACCAATTCTTTCTGGGTCCAAAAGACTTACTAGATTCGTCTCTACCGGAAGCGCTCATTTTTTCCGCACTGTGCACAATCATCGAGAGTACGTGTGGCAACCAAATTAGGTTGTATATGAATTTAGCAACCAGAATAGGTTGCTCTAGCTTTAGACAACCTTATTAGGTTGACATAGTTTCGCATGCTCGTATGCTATGAGCATGGCGCCGACCAGGAAAAAAGAGGCACTTCGTAGCGAGCCTTGCCTTGCTCTTATCGGAGACATGGTGGGCTCGCGTGAATTGCTTCCCAGCCGACGCCCAAAGATACAAGAAAGGTTCAGAGAATTTATTCAATATCTCAATAAGAAGTACGCGAAAGACATCTTGGCGAAGTTCGTCATTACCCTCGGCGACGAATTTCAAGGCCTGCTCTTGTCAGCAACACCTATTCCCGACTTGATGTGGGACATCGACCAGCGATTCTCCGATCGCGACCTGAGGGTGGGTGTCGGATTCGGGGTCTTGACTACACCCATCCAAGAAGAGGCCATAAATGTCGACGGACCCGCGCTCTATAACGCGCGGGCGGCAATAGAGAACGCAAGGCGCAAAAGATCCTTGGGTGGAGTCTTTTGGGGGTTCGGCGAGGCAGATCAAGTGATGAATGGCATCGCTCACCTTCTGTGCTTCCACCGTTCCGAGCTTACCCAACAACAGCTTCGCATCGCCGAACTTATGCGCGAAGGACGCACTCAACTGGAAGCCGCGGAGCACCTGAAGATCAGCCGACAAGCGGTCAGCAAACAGGTAAAGTCAATTGGCTGGGGAGCATATGCCGAAGCAGAACAAGCTTGGCGAGTCTTTATCGAAAAATGGGTAAATCCAGCATTCGAGGAAAAACGTGCCAAGAATCATTCTTAGCGATCAGTTTTTGATGTGGTCCGAATTGTTCGCGCTGTGGTCCATCGTGTCTTACGGAATCACCGCCGATCCCCTGCCCGAGGATACCGACGGAGTCACGTTCAAAAGGCAAACTTGGCGCTGGGCTCTGCTTTTGAGGATCGTGGTCGCAGCAGTTTTCTCCTATTGGATCTGCCACTCCGTCATAGTCAGTTCTTGGCTGGCCACCTTGACCGCCATGCAACCGTGGTTCCGATTCCGAAGTCCTAAGAAATGGACGGCCGAACTCGAGATAGTAGTAGTGGTTCTAAATCTACTTTTTGGCTTTGCCTTCATAAGAAACTTCGATCTACACATGCACGCCCATCTTTCGTTGCCCATCTCTCGTGAACAAGTATCGGCTATTTCCATTGTGAGCGGTGTCTTGCTATTCGTCATTCGAGGTGGAACATACATCGTCCGCGGATGTCTGCGTAAAACCGAAACCCTTCCGCAACTTTCATTGCGCGGCGCGGAAGCAGATAGCGATACCGGAACGAACAGACTTGATCTAGTGGAGATGAACCGCGGCCGCCTGATTGGAAATTTGGAGCGCTTGGTTCTAACCCTGGTCGTGGTTGCTGGGAGCTATGCGGCGTTGGGCTTTCTCGTCGCAGCAAAGGGCCTAATTCGGTCAGAGGAACTCCAGGAGCGGGAATTTGCGGAATACTTCCTGGTGGGCTCCTTATGCAGCGTCTTGGTTGCCCTGTGTGCCGGCTTGGTCTTAAGGTACACGCTTCTAGCGTTATGGCCGGAGCTTTTGTCGCTACAGATGGGACCCTAAACTTGCAACACCCAGGTTTTTCCGATGAAAGAACGCTAGCCCGGTCGAACCAGGCTGATATCGGTATGGGCGACTGCGCACGAACTGTGCAGGAATCATAGGCTCTCATTACATCGGAGTTTCTGGGGAGCAAAAGCAGGTTCCTCAAGTTGTTGAAAAACATTAGAAACCAAAATAGTGGATGGAGCCATCGGAGAGGACTTCAGGATCTGGAGGTTCGCCGTCAGAGTGCAACCGCAAGGGCTTCAGTGGGCGCCTTTCTTGAAAACCACCATAAAGGATTGATTGGCTCTGTGGCTCTGTGCAACAGGTTGCCAATAAGTGTAGTAGAATCAATGTGGACGAGTCGCAGAGTGGTTGAATGCGACGGTCTTGAAAACCACTCGGTCGTACTACCATTCTAATATTTTCAATAACTTATGCTGCGTTCTAGTACCTATCTTAGGCATCAAAAGCCCAGAATTTGAAGGCAGCTGCGTGCAACAGGTTGTGCAACGTTTGGGAAAGTGTGCAACAGGACCAACAAGACTCTTGGCCTCGGAATTTGGCGCTCTACGACGTGACAGTGAGGGGTCGCTCTTCCATTAGGTGGCAATTCTACCCAAGCGAGGTCGCGGTCCTTTGCAATTTATCAGATCGACTGATTATCGGCGCGGATAGCGCGATGGTTCGCGAGTCTGCTTAACCCTGGTATTTGGAGTCGCGCTGCAGGAACGCTGGCTTCGTTCCTTCCAGCACATCCACCGTGTCCCAAGCTCTGGTACAGTGGGTTCAAGGGCTAATGGGTTGTAGATGTCGAGTACCATTTCCCGAATTGTCGAAAAGGAGCGGAATTCAGATGGGAGAGGATGTCCATAGGTCCATTGCCACCGGCGCCAAAAAAAGGCTGGAGAAAAGAATCGGGTAGGAAATGATTGCGATAGACACGCCTAGCCTTTTGAATCGAGGTGGGACGATTGCTCGCGATAGGTTGGCGTTGGAAGGGGCTTCGTGAAAAGATCTGCCAATCTTCCGAGCCTCCAGCTTGCGCTGAATTATCCCTCTTAGGACAGCTCCGATGAAGGCACTGGCTATAGATCTCGGAGGTACCCACGCCACCTGCGGTCTGGTAGAGAACCAGACCATTCTGGCGCATGAGACCATTGACACAGATCGTGCGAAGAGTCTGGGCGCGGTGCTCCCGCAGATCGCGGATGTTTTCAATCGATTGGGCAGTACCAAGGGACTCTCGCTCACAGAGTGTTCCGCAGTTGCCGTTGGCTTTGCCGGGCTCGTAGATTCCCGTGCTGGGCGCGTGTTGTCAACCAATGGCAAGTACGAGGATGCGAAAGAGATTGACCTTGCTGCATGGAGCAAGCAAACCCTAGGCCTGCCGTTGCGGATCGAGAACGATGCGCGGATGGCGCTTCTAGGCGAATCCTACGCAGGTGCCGCCAGAGGTTTCACGGAAGTTGTGATGATGACCCTTGGCACCGGCATCGGCGGAGTCGCCATGATCGACGGCAAGCTGCTTCGTGGAAAACATTTTCAGGCCGGTTGTCTTGGAGGTCATATTCCGATTTTGTTCAACGGCCGCAAATGTACTTGCGGTGCGATCGGATGTGCTGAAGCGGAGGCCGCCGGTTGGTCTCTTCCGCTCGTGGTTAAGGATTGGCCCGGAATTTCGCAAAGCGCACTCTCAAAATACCCGCATGTTGGATTCAAAGAGCTTTTCGCGGAGGCGGGTCGCGGCGACAGCGTCGCCGTAGGCGTTCGAGATAGGTGCCTCAATATATGGGCAGCTGATGCGGTGGGGCTGGTTCATGCCTATGATCCGGAAATCATTGTCATGGGAGGAGGCGTGATGCAAAGTGCGAGCCTGATCATCCCGTATATTGAATCGTATTTGCGCCAGTATTCCTGGACGCCTTGGGGCAACGTGCAAGTGCGCGTAGCCGAACTAGGCAACAACGCTGCTTTGCTGGGAGCCGTTCCATTGCTTTCAGAACGCTAGCAAGTTGGGATCGGGCTTCGATTCGGTGGCATCGCATTATCGATGCTGCTCGGCCGCATTCGCAGAATCGTGATTGCGGCACAACCGAACAAGCACACTCAATTCTGAAAAGCAGATCGCCCATCAACGCATTTGACTCGATAGACCCAAAACAAAAATCGCTACGATAAGTACGCCCACACCCAAGGCCATGATACGAAAGGGGTGTGACCCTGCATCTTTCCACTCTCCGGTTAGCGCGCCGCAAATGGCGGCGGTGATCACGATCAAAGACATGAACAGAGGCCAGGCAAGAACCGTTCCCAACTGACCGAGGGTCGTAGTGGAGGCGCCGTACAAAATCGTGCTGCCAAACCATGAAATGGCCATCAGCGCGGCGAGAAACCAATGGCTTCCGCTGCCGCTCTCGCGGAAGCGGTTCCCGGTATTGTTTTTTCTCATGAGGTAAATGCAATACGCCAGATTGGGCAGACCCCCCGCCAACATCAAAGGCAAGAACACTGCATTCGGGCTCCACAGCTTCGGCGCGCCATTTTTCTGCGCTGCTTCCAGAATCGGCCCTCCGAAAGCCAAACCGAAATTCATCAGAGCCGCGGTCACTCCGCTGAGAGCGCAAAATACAAGTCCTCTAGCAACTGAAGTTCGCGCCCTCGTCGCACCCAGTGCAGTTTCTCGTCTTCGGCCGGCAACGGCACAAATGCTTACACCGATAAGCACAAGCGCTACACCTGAGACGGCTGCCAGTCCAGCTGAGCTCAGGATTTTGTCAGAGTGTAGTCGGGCGAGCGGAATTAGGCTGCCTACGGCGGCTGAAAGACCCAAAACAACAGAGAAAGTGAGAGTGATGCCGATTGCTTCCACCGCCAAACCAAACAGAACCTGAGCGATTCCCCAACCTGCTCCACACGCTGCCACGATCAAAACGACCCCTGCGCCGGCTTGAGCGTAGGCGCTGTTAATCTGTGGCACGGTGCTATATGCCAGCAATAAGGGAAAGACAAATAATGCAAATATCGTCCAAATCGCCCATGTGTTTTCCCACGCCCACTTGCGAGTAAACTTCATTGGGAGGGTGAAGCTCCCGTTCATCGCTCCTGCTAAGAACAACAGAGAAAATCCCAAAGCCGATCCATTCACTTCTCGCACCTGTCTCCGCTCCTCTAGTTCCGAGTCAAAGTCACGGCTCGCACCGGACGGCAGAGCTGTTCACGGCTCAAACCTCTGCCAGGTACTGGCTACCTTCGCCGGGTCTGAAATCCACCGAAGGCTCTCCGGATTTCTTGAGAACTGCTCGTAAATGGGCATTTCTCGCCAGACGTTCAGTTCCGGGTAGTCACGCGAGTGCCTTTTGACAATGCAACATACCTCGTAAGTGGGATTGCGTTCCCATTTGACGCCTCGGCTTTCATCCGACAACGGAAACCAGGCGAGGCCGCCGTGCGCTCGGATTGCGCGGTAATCAAAACCATAGTCGCGCACACACCAAGCCCCGAATACCATCACTTCCCCTGGATCGACGTTGATGACGCAGTGCGCCCACCCGGGAGGAATCACAACCTTGTCTCCGGGTTCAGCCTCCACGGCAAAACAACGCCCGGGGTCGTCTTCGACCGATTCCTGCATATAGACGACTGCACTCCCCTGCCAAATCTCGAGCAATTCTGGAGTCGAGCACTGGCAATGGCGTGAAATCGCGTGCACATGCCCCTGGGAACGCACGAACTCTTTGCCAAGCTTCCCGTTTGCGTAGGCAACTACGCCGAACAGCAAGCTTCGCCTAAGAAGTTCGTCGCGATGTGAAATTTTGCCTACATCCATCGCGATTGCGTAAACGGGGTCGGGGCCACAGCAGTGCGGTTCGAGCAGGCTGGAGCGAATGTCATTCATCCGCCGAAATTCGCACCGCGGGCCGAATACACCAGATCCGTAGCCGAAACTCAGCGTTGTAGGACTCAATCGAATGTCGATCATTGGATCAAAGTTCATTGAACCACCTTTGTCAGGCAACTCGTACGAGAGCGCAACTCACCACTTCGAACAAATGCCTTGATGGTTCCACACTGCTGGCCTAACGAGTCTCCGCTGGGCCGGATTGTATATTTCCCGACTGAGGCAGGCACAATGAACGTCTCAGCGTAGTGGACAACGAACGGGTCGAAACTTCCGTTCGGGCTTTCTACGGTTGCTTCGATCCCCTCGACGAGGTTCATCACATTGACCGTTCCATTTGTATCGTGTGGTGTTGGACCCGTGAACCAATGCCTGCGGGTCTCAATGAACTGAAGTTCGTGCAGTCCCGTACGCTCTTCGCGCCAAGCCGGGCCGTCGCCAATCGGCTCGATACGGTTGATCAAATTCCGTTGAACCCAAGCTGTGTCACGGCTCCAAACGATATTTGCTCGGCCATGATCGATGTGAATCGGTCGCGGCAGTCCGTCCAACCCCAGACGTCCCCAGTCCCACAGCTTAAAGGTGAAAATGTAGGGGGTGGCACTGATCTCAAGTACCATGCTGTTTTTGCCTGAGCAATGGACTGTGCCAGCGGGGATAAGGAAATGATCATGCTTCCGAGCAGGAAATTGGTTCACGTACTCTGCTGCCCTAAACTGCGGTCCACCGTTCTGTGCTAAGCGCAAGTCGCGGATCATTGCTTCGGCGTCGACACTCGGCTTCAGACCGAGATATACGCTTCCGTCTGTGCCAGCATCCAGCAGATAGTAACTCTCGTCCTGCGTGTAGTTCAGTCCGAATTCGCGGCGAATGTACTCTGTCTTTGGGTGCACTTGGAGAGAGAGATTGCCTCCACCCATCGTGTCGAGGAGGTCGAAGCGGATCGGGAACTCCCCTCCGAATCGAGAATAGATTTCCTCGCCGAGCAATTCACGCGGGTAGAGAAACGTAAGATCGATGGCGGGGATCTCAACACAAGCGTTTCCGAACCCGAGAAGCAGACTATTCTCTTCAGGAACACAATCAAAGCACCATGCATGATTCGGCACATCTCTTGGAAGATCGCATACTTCCTCCATCCAATGCCCTCCCCAGGGGCCGGGATCAAAGTACGGAACTACACGAAAAGGATGGTGAGCGATTTTGTGCAATCCTTCGCGCAGGGCGCCCCCGGCTATCAGCTTGGGTACGTCAACGTTCGTATCGATCAGAAAATCGATTTTCGCTAGAAGTTCTTTCTTCAGCTGATCGGCGGCACGCCAATCGACGAAAAACGCGCGCTTGTATTTTGCGCTAGCGCTCTCATCTAAGTTATCCGCTCCGAGATTCCTGATCGCATTCTGCCGCTGCCGGGACTGAATCTCCCAACGAGCCATGTCCGCATACACAAGAAGTTCTGGCTGTGGCGACACGAGCGCGGCGCCAGTGCCAACAATGAGCAACAGTCCCTGTTTCCAACTCCGTACCGTCTCGCGGGCTCTTGCGAGTTTCCGCTCATCGAAGAAATCCTCAAGCCCAATGGTGCTCATACGGCCAAACACCGGGTCGTCACCCAGCACGGCTTCTAACATTCCGTCAATTTCAACTGCGGGCTTCAGAAGATCCGCGGTGAAGATCTGCGCTGTGGGGCGCAATCCCTCCCCTAAAATTTTATTGATCGATCGCTCAAACGCGCCGGGATAGCATTCCACGCAAACCACACACTTGTTCTGACTGGACAACCCCTTAAGCCGCTGGAGAATCTGCGGCCAACCCGTCGAACATTCTGATCCGGACGTACTGACGGCAATGCATGGATATTTGTCGTAGTTTGATTTTCGAGACATTAACTCGGTTTCGCCGGGGCGACGGCTCGAATTCGGTCAGGGACAACCATAATCGCTCCGAAAGCGTTCATTGGTAAAAAGCTTCGTTTGTGCCACAATAGCAAGCGAAAAGTATCTATATTTCGGGTTTCTGTCAAGGACATGGCCCCGGATTACACACACCGCTGCTTGTTTCTCCAATGTTCAGCGAAGGGAAATATCCGGAAAGCAGGTTTCGAAGGACAAAAGAAAAACTATCGTGTTGGCACCAAGACGGATTCTCCATTGCGCGCCAATAAGCGTGCCCCGAAGCCCTCTAGCCGGATCGCCGCGTAGTCGTGACCGGCGTCGCTGGGCCAGCAGGCCGTCAATTTGAGCTGCGTTTCCCCGGCATTAGCCACGCGGTGAGCTACGTTTCCAGGAATATAATGGAGGCTTCCCGGCTCCATGCACTCCGCCCAGGTGCGTCGAGCCGTGTCCATCATGATGAGCATCCCTTTTCCTTCGAGGCAACCGTAGTACTCGGCGCGGTCGCGCTTCGCATGGAAATGACCGTGTGTCATGAAATATTCATCTCCGACTCTACCCGGCTCGATCACCGTTGTGCCCCAAAACAGCCCGCCTTCAGTTCCGTCTGGAACGGGGGCGAGCCACTGAACTCGGTAAATGATAGTGTTCAAATCCATGCGTTCGAACTCGTTCTGATTCTGAAAGAGCCCTCGCATTTGCCCAAGGGTTTTCACGCTCTCGCGCACATTGAGTCCGACAAGGCTGCCTGTAGGCCAGTCAACGCAGGCAATTCCCCAAATTTTTGGCGAGTTCATCGAAACGATGGTAAATCGGCGAAATGTGCAAAATCAACCAACTACGTTTCTGGTCCGCCGTGGAGTTTCTCTCCTAGTCGAGGTATAAAGTTTACTCCGCTGGGAGCGAAGACTGCAATTCGAATTTTCGTTTTGGCGGCTCGAAGAAGGTGTAGGAGGTTGAATTGAGCAAGAGAGACCGTTTCAGGGATGACTCGGCTGGCGGTCACGTCTCATCGTCGGATAACGCCCAAGGTTCTGACAAGCAAGTGGTCCGGATGAACAAGATTCTGACGTCTTTGCAACAAACCGGTTCGGTGTCTGTGGAAGAGCTCAGCGAGCAACTGCATGTCACGGTAGTAACGGTTCGTAAAGACCTGGACGCTTTGGAAGGTCAGGGTCGGCTGCGACGAACGCACGGCGGTGCGGTTTCCATGGCACCTTTGTTTTACGAACCTTTCCGGAATGACCGTTCTTTTCAGGCTCAAGTCGAGAAATTTGCTGATGAAAAGCGAAGGATTGGAAGAGCGGCCGCCGCTCTGATTAACGAGGGGGAAACGATTGCGTTGACCCCCGGGACTACTACGACCCAGGTGATTCGCGGGTTGCCGCTGAATCAGAAGATCACGGTCGTGACAAGCACTGTGAATGTCGCGATGGAACTTTCTAAGCGCAAAGACCTGAATGTCTTCGTTACCGGCGGCCATCTACATGGTGAATGGTTCTCGCTGGTCGGACCCACGGCTGTTCATAGTCTCTCTCAGGTAATAATTCACACTCTCTTCATTGGAGCAGATGGCATCGACGCAAAATCGGGTCCGACGTGTTACAGCCCTGAAGAAGCGTCCGTGAATTCGGCTATGGTCCGGCATGCCCGCAGGAGAATTGCAGTTGTCGATCACACAAAATTCGAGAAAATCGCCGGCTGGCGCATTTGCCAGACATCTGACCTGGATCTTGTTATCACGGATTCGGGCGCTACAGACGCGATGTTGGTCCCGTTTGAGAAGATGAACTTACAAGTCACACGCGTCTAGAAGCGTCCGCCCGAGTCCTGTCTTGTCTTAAATACCCACGTTTGCTGAAGATAGCGCCACCTTCGACCCGACGGGTCCGTGTTGGCGCGTTACTTCTGCTTGTTCATCAGATAGCATGAGTGATCAGGAACTGATGGGTCTGGTACCAAAGAAACCTTTTCTGCTTTCGTTTAAAGTCAAAAAGAAACAAAAAAAGATTGACTTGGCATATTTCTTGTACTAATGTCCCGCCGCAGAAGTTAGGCTGGGGCACGCGGCAGGCAAATCATTGGGGGCACTGTCCGCCACAAATGAATACACGGGTCCCACATTCGAATCTATCAAGTGCGTTCCTTTGGCTTGGTTTGCCTCGCAGCGGCATAGACAGGGACGTGTCAACTAACCGCACTCTCATTCGTATTTGTTTAACTACGGTTGGAAAATTCCTGCGAATTCCAAAATTCTCACGTTTCCTCATAACGATAAGAGCGGTGAGGGCGGCCACCGCAGCCTCATACGACGCTGGACAATGCCGCGCAAAGCTTTAGTGAAGGGCTCTCGAAGGGGATGATCAAAAGGAGGGGACCTATGTTAGCGAAGCGGGGTGTGGCAGTCGGGGTCCTTATGTTGGCGTTGGTAGTCACCGTAGTTCTCGGGATGGGAAGCGTTGCGCTGGCCCAGACAGTGAATGGCACGATCCGCGGGACGGTGACCGACGCCACCGGTGCGGCCATACCAGATGCGTCCGTCCAGGTCACCAATTTGGCTAACGGACTTACTCGTACAGCCGTAGCGAATAGCTCAGGCTTTTACACCATTACGGAATTGCCTCCCGGCCAGTACTCGATAAAGGTGTCGAAACATTCCTTTGCGACCGTGGTGCAGGATCGTCTGGAACTTCTCGTGAACCAGAATTTGCAAGCGGACTACACGTTGAAAGTGGGAGACGTAACGGAGCGAGTTGAGGTAAGCGCTGCTCCCCCAGTTCTAGAGACCGCTAATGCGACGTTGGGTCAAGTGATCGGTTCCAAGCAAGTGGTGGATCTTCCATTGAACGGACGACAATTCACGCAGCTCGTGCTGCTAACGCCAGGTGCCGCCCCCAAGGAGAGCGGCCAGCAGCGAGGATTTGTGATTCCCATTGGCGGTGGCGGAATCAGTGCGTCGGTCAACGGCCAGCGTGGTCAACAAAACAATTTCACTTTGGACGGAGTTCTTAACAATGACATCTACACGAATACTTGGGCAATCAGCCCTCCTCCCGACGCCATTCAGGAATTCAATGTGCAATCCCAGATTACTGATGCACAGTTCAGCATCTCGTCAGGAGCCAACGTAAACGTAGTAACAAAATCGGGAAGCAATGAACTTCACGGGGCCGTTTGGGAGTTTTTACGAAACGACAAGTTCGATGCGGCAAACTTTTTTGACAATTTCGCGCAAGTCAAGAAGCCGGCCTTCCGTCAGAATCAGTACGGCGCTACAGTGGGCGGGCCTGTGATTTTGCCGACACCTTGGGGCAACTACGACGGGCGCAAGGCCAAGACATATTTCTCTGGCTACTGGGAGGGCTATCGATCAACTCAAGGTTTCACTCAATTCAATAGCGTTCCGACAGGTGCTGAGCTGGGTGGAAATTTTTCAGACCTGCTGACGGGTCAGCAGGCGGTTGATCCCACAACCAATCAGCCCATTGTCGACCCATTGGGTCGACCAGTAATGGTGGGTCAAATCTACAACCCTTATAGCACCCGAACGGTAACTGCGGGGGCGGCCGACCCGGTAACAGGGTTAGTGGCGCAAAGCAATGGTTCTGTGCGTGATCCCTTTCCCGGAAACATAATTCCGACGACTCTTCTGAATGCCCAAGCTCTTGCGTACCTCAAGGCTTTTTATCCCTTGCCCAATTTCGGTCCTGGCGGGAACAGTTTTCCGAACCTGGCAGTCTCGAGTCCTCAAACAATCTCAAACGATCAATTCGGTGTCCGAATAGATCACACCTTTTCAAACAACGACACCTTGTCGGGAAACTTCTATTACACGCAACCCGATGAAACTTTCTCGAATTCGCTGCTGACTGGCGCAAATACTTCTAAGAACCACGCCCGCGTACTCGCCGTGGGCTACTCGCATCTGTTTACTCCTACTTTTCTCATGTCGTTGCATTATGGTTACAACTATACCTTTTTCGGTACTACCAACGTCCCGGGCGGCACAGCTCTGTTAGACGCCACGAACACTACAGCGTTCGAACCTGTGCGAAACGGCATTCCGATCGTGCCCCAGATCAGCCTGAATCCGCGCCTTGGCGGAACCAGCCAGTTTGCGATTCCCCTCGGTCCGATCCGATCTCACGCGATCAATGCCGACTTCCAAAAAGTCCAGGAGTCGCACACGTTCAGCGCCGGCTTTATGTTCTATCATATTCATAGTTTCGATGATGGCTGGGGAGCCGCCGTGGGGTTTGATCAGTTCCCGACCAGCGCGACTTACGGTACCAATCTAAATGCCTCGCAGACCGGTGACGGTCTCTCGAGCATGCTGCTGAATCTCCCATCCAGCCTCTTTGGCTTTGTCGGCGATACTGCGGCGGACGATCGAACGACCTGGCAAGGATATTACGTTCAGGATAAGTGGCAGGTTTCCCGAAAACTGAATGTTACAATTGGTCTTCGCTACGATTTTGTTCCGCCCGTTCACTACAAGAACAATCAAGTCTCAGGCTGGAATCCGAACTGTCCCATCCCTCCCGCTGGAAGTCTGAATAACCAGACGGCCATCAATCAAGTCGTCGAGTCTTGTTTTTTGATACCGATTCCCTTCGTCCAGCCGCCTACAACCGCCAATCCCAACCCTCCGTCGTTCCCATTCCCGAACGTTCGGAGCACCTACTTTGATCCGCAATATGGTGGCTTCAATACATTTCAGCCGAGGTTTGGTTTCGCCTACTCGGTTCTGCCGCGAACGGTCATCCGCGGGGCGTTCGCTATGTTCACGGACCACAACAATACCCTCGTGCAGGAGTCCCAGGATCCACGAATTGCTTGGCCGTTCGGCGCTGGTGTAACTCAAGGGGGCTTGAACCGTGCGGTACCATCCACATTCTGGAATGCGCTCCCCGCGGCAAACTCGTTTTTGCCTCCGCTTAACACTACTCCGGCCTTCGCGTTCGCTGCCGACCCGAAGCTGAAGGTTCCTTACTCCATGGAATACAATTTAGGCCTGCAGCACGCCTTTACGTCGAACTTGACGGCGACGGTGAGCTATGTCGGTTCAGGGAGCCGACACTTGTTCATCCAACCGATGTATAACGCGCCGCTTCCGAGTGAGATGGGGCCTGGCCCGGTTGCTCCTCGCACGCCGTTCCCCTTCCTCGGTCAGTTTCCGGTCGATTTCAATGAGGGCATTGGCAATTACAATGCACTCCAAGTGAAAGTGGAACAGCGCCTCTCGCATGGCCTTACATTCCTTGGTTCGTACACTTATTCTCGTTGTCTGTCGATCCAGGATGAAGGACAGTCTGGCAGCATCCAGAATCCTTACAACGTCAAGGCTGACTATGGCCCTTGCGATTTCAATATTCCGCATATTTTTGTATTCAGTTCCGCCTACGCGCTGCCTTTCGGCAAAGGCCAGGCCTTTGGGGGCAACGTGGGGCGTGCGGGTGACCTGCTCATGGGAGGCTGGCAGGTGAGCGGGATTGCGACGGTAGATAGCGGTCAACCGTTTACGGTAAACGTTAATTTTGACAATGCCAACATAAATCCCTCGAGTGAAACGCAGCGAGGCGACCCGGTTCCCGGCGTCGCGCTTCTGCCTCCTGGATTCAAGCAAGGTCCACAGGCTTGGTACAACCCCGCAGCTTTCACAATCCCCCCGCCCTTTACGTACGGGACTCTAGGACGCAACACGCTCCGCGGGCCCAAATTCGTAAATTTGGACTTTGCTCTTTTCAAGAGCTTTAAGTTCACAGAATCGAAGTCCCTGCAGTTTCGGTCAGAGTTTTTCAACATCTTCAACAACGTAAACTTTTCGCCTCCCGGAGGAAGCGCCAGCGGAGGATTCAGTACTCTCGGAGGTGCAAACAACACGAGTGTTGGCACCCCTGGATTTATGCAAATTCTGAGCGCCGCTGCGGCAAGAGAGATTCAGTTCTCTTTGAAACTGCTTTGGTAGATCACGGAGACGGTTGCGCGGCCGGCCCGGGGAGGGAGTCAAACTTCCGGAGGGCAAGTCAGCAAACGATCCGGATGTTTGGAAGGTTCGATAGTCCCTATGCCCGGATGGACTTGAGCATCCTGTTATGCCCAAGTCCATTGCGGCCTAGTATGGGTTCCTAAAATGGCGACCGTCCGACCACCGAGAGTTTGGCAAAGAAGAAGGGTCTGGTGCCTTTGTCAAATACTCATCTCGGTTTCCCTGACTCTCATCGCGGCTTCCCAGTCCTTGGCACAATCGCCGAATTCGAGAAGCGGCCACCAGGCTTCAGCGGCTGCGTCATCAGAAGATTCAATTTATCAGTCGGCTATGTTGCTGGTTCACCAGAAACGTTACGACAACGCCCTCGTGCAGTTCCGCCTTCTTGAGACGCAGTTCCCGCAGCACCCCCAGGGGTTCACAGGCGAGGCCATTGTGCTGGCTTTGACCGGTGAGTCGCAGAGAGCTATCGATATTTTGAAGAAGGCACTCGAAATCGACCCTAACTACTGGCTGGCGCGTCGGGAGTTGGGCGTCCTCTATTGGAGCGCGGGACTCAAGCAAGACAGTGCGGACCAACTCGGACCCCTGGTCCACCTGCATCCAGATGATGGCCCAGTGAACGTGATTCTTGGACAGTACGAGTTCGAGCGGAAAAACTATAAGAAGGCACTTGCCTATTTTTCTCGTGTTCCCGCCGAGATGACTGCCGACCCAAACCTTACACTTATGGGCGCCGAGGCGCAGTTACACAGCGGGGAAGAAGCAAGCGCTAATCAAACCCTCAGAGGTCTTCAAGGACGTCCCGACCTGACCGTAGACGTGCGCTTCAGGTTGGCATGGATACTCGGGAAGGCCGGGCTCTCGGAAGAAGCCGTTCAAGAGTTCAACAAGCTGCCTCTAGACTACCCGGACCGGTTCAGGCGGAATTACGGCTTGGCACTGGCCTATTTCAGCGCACAGGACTACCAAGAATGTATCCAGACGCTTAAGCCGCTTCTTGCGAGCGGAATAAACCAGCCCGAGATTTACAGCCTTATGGGTGTTGCAGAAGAGAAAAGCGGACACACGCAGGAAGCCTACCAGGTTTTCCGCCAAGGGATTCTCCAAAACCCAGCGAACCCGCAGAACTACCTGAACATTGCCACTCTGTCGAGCCAACACGGGAATTATGAAGTTGCGGCGAAAGTGCTAACTGAAGGTCTGGCTAGAAACCCGGACGCTCACGAATTGCTCCTGAGTCGGGGAATCGCCTATACGCTGGCAGCCCGCTTTGCCGAAGCGAATCAGGACTACCAGCGTGTGATCGAGATAGCCCCGGAAGACTATGGAGCTTATCTGGCGATGGGCATCTCCGAGCAAGAGGCCGGGAATCTGGACGATGCCGTCCGATCATTCCGAGCAGCCATAGCCCACGAGCCGAAAGACCCGCGGCCCTACTGCTTCCTGACGGAAACTCTGATGCAAAGAGGGGCAGTTCCAGGGGGGTCAGACTTCGAAGAAGCCCAGCGATCAATTAACACTGCACTTTCGCTCGAACCAAACTTCGCTCACGCGTATGCCGACCGAGCGAAACTCGAGCTCAACCAAGGGAACACGAAGAAGGCGATCGGCGATCTTGAGCGTGCTCGGTCGGCTGATCCGAAGTCGCGTCAAATCGCTTATGCGCTGGCCCGGGCTTATCAGCGCGACGGTGACAAAGCCAAGGCTGACGTTATATTTCGAGAGTTCCGGGATCAGAGCGACGAAGACGCAGGAGAGTTCGCGAGAGATTCTTTAACGAGGACCCTGACGGTTGTTTCAGGTGGGCCGCACTGAAGGCGGACGATGGACGCAATCGGAGTTGTGCTTAGAGGCGGCGTCAGCGTTTTACTCTTGGCCGCGTCGGTTGTCGGAGCGGCTGGCCAGGACGTCCGGCTCGAGCAGGCATCCAAGACAGACACTTGCCGGCTGGCGCTGGAAAAGACTGGGCAGCTGATCGTCAACCACAGCCTCCATGAAGCCCAGCAAATCCTAGTTGAGGCTGGACCAGGCTGTCCTAGCGTTCCAGAGATGTTTAACAGTTTGGGTTTGGCGTACGACTCCGAACGCAGATACGACGAAGCGCGAGCTGCCTTCGAGCAAGCGACTCGCCTCGACCCCAAAAACGCTAGTTTTCACAATAACCTGGCCGCCAGTTTCTTTCGATCGGGGAAGCAAGGCAGCGGCATCGCGGAGTTCGAAAAGGCCCTGGAACTCGATGCAAGAAATTCAACGGCTCGACTGAACCTTGCGAGCCTTTACCTTGAGAAAAAACAATATCGACGCGCACTGAGCTACCTCGATACTGCTGAGCTACGACAGTCTCAAGATCCCGTTTTACTGCTTGCCCTCGCCGAGGCTTATTACGGAGCGGCGCAAGCTCAGCCGGCGAGGGAGACGGCCTTACGACTGGCGCGCCTACCTGGGGTCGATTCGAAGGTTCATTTTTCTTTGGGTCTCGTTCTTGCCGAGCACGGCGAATATCAATTGGCGGCTGGCCAGTTCGAGGCCATTCCAGCGGATGAACGAGATGCGGCAGCAGAAATGAATCTCGGCATGGCCTACACGAGACTAAAGAATTTCGAGGCGGCCCGCGCCGCCTACGAGAACGCCATCCGAATGGATCCTAAGAATCCCGAAACCTACTACCACATCGGATTTGCTGAATCGGCTCTAGGGAACCATGATGCGGCGGTCGATTGGATGACCGAGGCTCACAACCTGGCCCCTAGTCGGCCGGACATTTCCTTGGCTTTGGTTGAGGAACTGATCCACACCCGCAACTACGAGCAGGCTCGCACCGTGCTCACGGTTGCCACTGCTGCTCATCCGAATGATCCCTCCTTGCGAGAGGCTTTGGCCGATCTTTTTGCCGCTCAAGGTCAAAGGAACGACGCGGTCAAAACTTACCAGGAGTGTCTCCAACTTAATCAGAGAAGTGTAAGTGCGCGTTTGGCGCTTGCTCGGGTCTACGAAGAGATGGGGCAAACCGAAAGCGCCAGAGCGGCGCTCGCTGAAGTCCTTAGGTTTAGTCCGAAAAACGCCGAGGCGGAAGCGCAGCTGGGCCGTCTGGCCTTTGAAGCAGGGCATGAAGAAGAGGCTTCGTCGCTCATCAAGAGCGCTCTCGCGCACGATCCCAACGACCTTTTGGCCAACGAATACCATGCAAAGCTGCAGCTACGCAACGGCCAGTTGAGCGGTGCCCGGCAAACTCTCGAAAGGCTGGTGCAGCTGGACCCGCAAAGTTCTCGATTTCATCTTTTGCTGGGACGTGTGTTGGCTCGCTTGAACCGGTCGGCGGAGGCAGAAAGAGAGTTTGAGCTTTCGAAAGACCTTGAGCGGAAAGACGGCGTTCCTGAAAAGCGGTAGCCGGGAAAGAGAACCAGGCTCGACGAGATTCGTCGCATCAATTCCCGTGGTGAAACGGGATCGACAAATTTTATTTCGCAGAGATCGCCCACAGCCCTCTGCGTGGAGAAATTATGAGGGTGAAAGCCGTTGCATTCGCGCTTGCGTTGATGACGCCAGCGGTATCGGTTGCTGTGAATTGGCACACAGCGCATGTGCGGGAGACGCTCCAGCCGCAAAAGAAATCGACGCTCTTTCTTGTGCCTCACGTGCAACTTGATGTGGGCTATACCCCATTATCCCCATAGGATTTTCACTCGACACGCCCTTCAGCCGAACCGAATGAAGGGGATTTTTCGGGGCGAGTATCACTAGGCCTGCGTGACACTCGTTCGGTTTTGTTCGCACTGGTCAGAAAGGAAGTTCTTGCCGAGTATGGAAAGACGCAAAGTCATAAAGGGAATGGCGGCTTCAGTGGGTATTGCTTGGGTGAGTCCTCGGATTTCACTTTTAGGCCTAGATCAAGCCTTGACGGAGAAGCCGACCTTTGCCATTCCAATTCGCGCGTTGGCAAATAAAGGTGGGAAGCTTGTCCAACCGATCCAACTGACGATAGAGCATGCCGGAACGGATGCAACTTTGGTGGTTCGCGTCAATCACCGGGAAGGCGAGAGCCGAGTTCTCCATCCGGGCACGCATACATTCAACATCTATGTCGACCCGGTTGAGACAGCTCAGCATATGCTTGTCGAGTATGACATCGCCGGCAAGTCAGACTCGGTCGAAGTTCGCGTAGAGCCGGTCCGCAAAGTGCTGATCTTCATCCTGCCTCATTCCCACCATGACCTTGGATATACGGATCTCCAGAGCGACGTTGAAGAAAAGCAAATGGCTAATATCTCCCGGGGAATCGAACTGGCACGAAACACCGCCAACTACCCGCCCGGTGCGCGATTCGTTTGGAACCTTGAGGTTCTCTGGGGAGCAGATCAGTTCATGCGGACCAAGAACGAGCCAGAGCGCCAAGAACTGATCAGCGCTGTGAAGAAGGGTTGGATCGGGCTAAATGGCATGTATGCGAACGAGCTAACTGGCCTTTGCCGCCCTGAAGAACTTCTCCAATTATTTCGTTACGGAACCGAATTAGGCAGTCAGTGCGGGACCCCCGTTAACTCTGCCATGATCAGCGATGTACCCGGGTATACCTGGGGAACGGTCTCCGCGATGGCCCAGGCAGGCATCCGCTACTTCTCGGCTGCTCCTAATTTCTTCGACCGCATAGGTACCTTTATGGTTGAGTGGCAAGATAAACCGTTCTGGTGGGTTTCACCTTCTGGCAACGAAAGAGTGCTTGTCTGGGTGCCGTGGACTGGCTATGCAATGTCGCACGTCATGAAGCTGGACACACGGTTGGTCAACGAATACCAAGCCAGACTGGATGAGGTCGGGTTCCCTTATCAGATTTCTTGTATCCGGTGGTCGGGCCATGGCGACAATGCGGAACCTGATCCGGAAATTTGCGAGTTCGTGAAGAAGTGGAATGAAGAATACGAATGGCCGCGCTTCTCCATTTCCACAACCAGCAACGCATTTGCGACATTTGAGAAACAGCATGGCAACCAGCTACCAGAGTTCAAGGGCGATTTGACTCCTTATTGGGAGGATGGAGCCGGGTCATCGGCCTTAGAGTCACGAATGAACCGAGGAGCAGCCGAGCGGTTGGCGCAGGCGACAACACTCTCTGCGATCCTCGCGCCGCAGGCATATAACAGCGCGGATTTCGACGTCGCCTGGAGAAATGTCTTGTTGTATTCGGAACACACATGGGGAGCGTGGAACAGTGTTTCGGACTCTGAGAATCCTTTTGTGAAGCAACAATGGCAGGTGAAACGTCAATTCGCCGTTGAGGCCGAGAACAAATCGAAGAAGCTTTTCGACAAGGTGCTCGACGCCTATGCACGCGAGACGAATAGCTCAAAGCTAGATGTGCATAACACCTGTTCTTGGCCGAGGACAGAAGTGATTGTGATCTCGAAGGAGAGATCCCTGGGCAAGGACCATGTGAAGAATGAACACGGCGCTTCTGTTCCATCACAGCGCCTTTCGACGGGAGAATTGGCTTTTCTCGCAGAGAATATTCCTCCGCTTGGAACTGCGAGTTTTCATCTTTCACCAGCAGCGCCGCATGTTCCGGCAAAGCGGGTCTCGGTGCTGGACGGAGTCCTGGATAACGGCATTGTACGTGCGACAGTTGACGGCAAAAGCGGCAACATCGTCGAGCTGAGGTCCAATAAGAGTGCGCGCAACCTGGTGGACACCAGCCAGGACGAGGCAATAAATCAATACCTATTCCTTGAAGGCAAAGACACATCGAAGGTGAGCACGAGCGGGCCTGTGCGTATCGCGATCGAGGAACCCGGCCCTCTCATTGCGACGATCCGCATCGAGTGCTCTGCACCAGGGTGTGTGGACCTAGTTCGCCGGGTGCGGTTGAAGGCCTATGCAGATTGCATTGAAATATCCAATATTGTAAACAAGAAACGTGCTCCCCTGAATCCGCATCCAGGCCAAGGCGGGCCTGGCGCAGATTTTGCTCAGCATGAATCTAAAGAAAGCCTGCAATTCGCGTTTTCGTTTGCCATTGAGAATGGTCAGATTCACATTGACGTTCCACTCGCGGTTATGCGTCCTGAAATTGATCAACTGCCGGGTTCTTGCAAGAACTGGTTGCCTGTCGGCCGATGGATCGACGTTGCAAATGCAGAGTACGGCGTCACCTGTGCAACACTTGATGCGCCTCTGGTCGAGATCGGCTCTCTTTCGGCTACCATGCTAGGCTCGCAAACCTATCCTGAGATCTGGCGTAAGCATATTGAGCCGACGCAGAAGTTCTATTCCTGGATCATGAACAATCATTGGGGAACAAATTACCGCGCGTACCAGGATGGTCCCGTTGAGTTTCGGTATGCGCTTCGTCTGCATGGCGGCTATGAGCCTGCGGCTGCCAGCCGTTTTGCGACTGGCATGTCACAGCCCCTTGTTGTTTCAGCTCAGGGACAGCGATCCCGAATGGGGCTGAAGCTGCGCATAGATCAGGATGATGTGCTTGTGCAGGAGTGCAAGCGAAGCGCAGACGGCAGCGCGTGGATTGTCCGGCTCTTCGGCGCCGCGGGAGAAGACCGCACGGCCGGCTTGACTTGGACGGATGGGAGCCCGATCAAGGTTTGGCGCAGCAACCTCCGCGAGCAACCGCTTGAACAGCTCCCTACACAGGTGCGCGTACCCGCTTGGGAGTTGGTTACCCTGCGCATTGAGGCCTTCAACACATAGGATCGTCTGCAATCCAGTTCGAGGCCCCTTCCGATCCGTACATAAGGGCAGCGACGGCCGCGTCGTTATGGCGACGCTGGCCGACTTCATCTAACCGGCGTGGATAGCCTCATTGTCTTCAATCCATTGAACTGGAAACGGGATGCGTAAGTGACCATCGATCGCGATAAAGGCATGGAGATCGCCGATCGCGCTACGAAAGAACCGGTTCCCTATCCACGAGGGCCCCAACTTTCGCGAGGTAGAGTTTCGCGCAGCGAATGTTCCACCGTGGGATATAAGGTCTACGAGCTCCGGGCTGCGCACACGATGCCGCCGGCGTCACAAAGAACAACGACGACCATCGAGAGCTCATTCTAGCGTGTCGAACTCGATCCGGCTTGGTAGACTGCTGTATTATCAATCCGGAGGAGTGGCCGAGTGGTTGAAGGCGGCGGTCTTGAAATTCGCTAGGTAGTACTCCCACCTGATACAAATCAACAGCTTACGGTACGCAGTACTACATAGAAATGGGGTATTTTGGGCGACTTTGGCAGCCTTTTGTGCAACAGAATGTGCAACGCGCAGAATTTTGTGCAACAGGACTTCTCGCTCCATCCCTTGTCGCGAATTGCTAATTCCTAATCCTGCCGCTTACGCGACATCACACTCGATGCGCATTTGCACGAGTTCCCCTGAGTTGCTGAGGTCACGATAGACTTCGGAAACATAGGCCGATAACCTACTAACGAGATGTTTTCGCCATCGAACAAAACGACCATGAGCATGTGGAGGCTGCTGACGGTATTATAATAGTGACCTTGGCGGTGCCTTTGGTCGTAGCGACCGTACCGGAGTCGGGCCTTGTGGCGGTCGCGGCGCAACAAGTCACCACAATTAAGCCGCGCGACCTCCAGCCGGCGCCAGACCGGCAACTTTCAACTGGCGAACGTCTCGCGCAGCTTCATAAGGCCCTCGCATCGCCCGGCGATCCTCACGACGTTATTCTGGAGATTGGCGCAATCGGAGACGCCACGTCCGTTCCGTTCTTGATCGAGGCACTGGCGAAACTGGGGACAGTGCCGCGCGAAGGACCGTACGCCGTCATTGACACTCGGTTTCACCTGCTGGACGCCCTCCAATCAATCACCAATCACGATGCCGGACCTAACGCCGAAGACTGGCGACCGTGGTACGAAAAGAACAAAGACAAGACGCAAGGGCAATGGATCCAAGATGGGTTCGTCGAACACGGATTCCCCGTCTCCGATCCTCCGGACGACGCGTTCGTCACGGCGTTGATCCGAGCTTCGGATCCCAAATATCAGCCGCGGTACCTGCAAACAAACGCCCTGCGAATCCTGCGGACAGTCCCTTCGGACACCGTCGTACGACTAGCGAAAGTATTGAGCATGTCAAGAGAAAGTGCCGCGAGAAGAGCGGCAGTCGCAGCTCTTGAAAGAGCTGACGGCACTAGTCGTCTGGACGTTCTTCGCGACCTCACGAAGGACAGCGACGTCGACGTTGCCGAGAATGCACTCCGAACACTGAACGAGGCCCTTTGCGCGACGCTGCCAGCAATCGCCGCGGAGACGGTCTGGGACCTCCCACTGGCCAATGCGGGAGTTCACGTTCTCAACGTTCTCGACGATCACACTGTCGTCCTCGGCATTGGATACGGAATTGTCGACAAGACTCGAGTCGCCGGCTTCGACCTTGTGTCTCACAAGATAATTTGGACATATCCGATGACAGATGCCGTGCGGTCAAATGCGGTTCGGATTGGAGACCGCTTGTACTTCGTCTCCGACGACCGTGTGGTTCATTGCATTTCAGTCAGAGGCAAGCCCGTGTGGACGAAGCCGTTGACCTCGAATCCCTCCCTGGGAACGACGGGGCCGTCGATCGTTGCGGCGTCGGGCCGGCTGTTCGTGCCAGACGACAAGTCTGTATACGTCGTAACGCCCGATGGTCAGATCCAGACGTATGCGATGGGCGAGTACGTATCTCGGAGTCTGGTGCAGGGGCGGCGGCGGGTGTTTTCCGCCATTCACAACGGTCCACTTCTGGTGTTTGACGACCCGACCCAACCACCAACTCGTGTGAGTACCGGACTGAAAACTGCCGCGCTATCCGCATTCGGCGACACGGTCTGCATCGTGAGCTTTGGTCCCACGTACCAGCTCCAATGCCAGGAGCAAGAGACACTTCGCGAGCTGTGGCGCGCCGATCTGCCAAATGAGTTGGGCGCATATAACGGGCTTGAGCAGGACGGCGAGAACGTGTTCGTCCTGGCACAGGGCCGTGCACTGGCCTTCAACGTTGCGACGGGGAGCCGGCTATGGGCCACCGACGAGTTCACGAGCTTTGCATTTTTCAAGACCTTCGGTCGAGCGGCCGTGACGCGCAACGGCCATTTCGACCTTGAGTGGCGTGACGCGTCGTCGGGCGAAGTGATCGCAATATGGGGAAAACGAGACGGCGGTTTTGCCTCGAATGTTGTGATGGCCGGTGAGAATGTCCTCGTCGAGATCAGCGACAATAGCCATCGGGGTGATGGCTTGCGTCTGTTGAGGGTTCCAGACGCGCTCAAGCAGCGACTCAGCAATGCCACAAAAGGAGCAATGCGCTGAGATTGACCTGATTATACGAGCGAGTTTTTCAAAACGTCTACGGATAATGGCGATTCTCGGAATCCCGAGATAATCCATCGAAAACATAAACCGCACGAAAGTACACAGCGGCCTTGCTCTGTCTAGGACCACTGAATCCTGAAGGTTTCCAAGGTCGGAGGATTTCCATCGCATTCCCGCCAGCTACAGCGAGGCAATCTCTGTCAGTCGCAAAATAATGGTGCCGACTCTGATAGACCACGAACCCACAATCATTTACGTCAACAAAGAACAGTCTCCGAAGACCGCGAAGGGGACTCTCAGCCAAACCGGCATTGATCGCGCCTTTTCGCATAAGCAAAGACAATTCGGGTGCATAGTGACGCATGATCGAACGCAGATCGTTTTGTTGAGCGGCAAAAGTTCCAACCGTCTCGGCGTGGTAAAGATCGCCGGCCCGCAAAGTGAGCCGCTCGAACTGACAAACGTCGACCGCACTCTCATCGATATTGCAGTTCGACCTACTTTTACGCAAGCAGTGCAAAGAGCGTTGCAAAAGCCTATCGTAATGCTTTTTCTCAGACATCCGTCTCGCGTCTAGCGAAGATGCTTGGGGAATTAGGATACGTCTACCCGTATCATCAAACTCTCGGATTCTACCTCCAGAACGCCGGCCACCCCGTTTCGACGTTAGAAAGCTCAAGCTCGAACCAAATTGCACAACTTAGCTGAAAGTGGGTCGCTGCCTGAGAGTCAATGTGGCCGGGCGTTTCTAAAACTCCTCGTTCCCTTGCTCGACAGCGGAGTGGTTCGATGGCAACGATTTGGCGGGGGCCGCCGATTGATTGTGCACGATCCCATTACATTGCGAGAGTTTTCCCAACAACGCTTTCCCGATGTAGTGTTGCCGAGCGACGCTGAAAGCCGCGTTGCCAGCGTGGGCCGCTTCCGCGATACAAAGGCGATAACCAACAGCGAAGGTGAAATAATTTCCCTTCGCGTGTGGCGGAATGACGCCTTGTTGAAGGATGGCAAATCCTTTGACGCGGCGGCACTTACAGCCTAACACGGTGTTTTCTCATTTCTGTTTACGCGGAATTGCCCTTACGTCTTAAGTGGCTCGTGCGCCCTAGCAGAGAACCCAGCAGTGTTTGTGGCTGCGGAGCGACTCAACCTCGGCGTGGATGCCGTGATTTACGGACATGGCCGGATTTCCAGCCGTGTCTTGGACTGGCTGGTTCGAACAACGAATTCCAAGTTCAGTCTGCTGCACTTGCCGGACTACGATCCCTCCGGCTTGTCCGAATTTCAACGTCTCCACGCGCGTCTCGGAAAGAGAGTCGCGCTATATTTGCCTAGCGAAATTGAAGCACGATTCGTTCGGTTCTCAAACCCTGACTTACTGGCAAAAACCAACAGCCAAGCTACGCTCGCGCAACTGCGTCGCTCGGAATCCACCGCCGTTCGCCGTGTAGTCGAAATG
>WNGO01001121.1_pt1 | contig 25549 bp, 53 predicted proteins | sample 5400511 | NCBI WGS metagenome assembly WNGO01 (sample SAMN13153380, study PRJNA577476) | soil metagenome | isolation source: 20 cm soil or saprolite under Garry oak tree replicate 2 | place: USA:California | collected 2016-06-15 | reverse complement strand
TGTCGCCGGCGGCGGAATTTGGCAGCCTGGGAAATACAGCGCAATCGAATGAAGCGGCCCAAGCCAACGCCAACGAAGCCGCATCCACCTCGTGGATGGGCCTCGTAGGTGGATTAGCTGATTCGGCGATCGGCGCGGCAGGCGTGGCGTGCGTTTCCCCTGATACAATGATCATGATGGCAGACGGCTCCGAGAGGATCGCTGGCTCGCTTAGAGAAGGTGATGAAGTGCTCGGCTTTGAGGGCCCGGAAATGGTCGAGGAAATTACTACGTTCCGCCAAAATTGTGTTAGGGTTACCACCGAAAATGGACGTAGCATCGACGTCAGTGAATCCCACACCTTCTCTTGCGCGAACCGCGGTTACGTAAGGGCTATTAATTCTCTCAATCGCGTCGTCCACGGCGTTGTGGCTGAGAAAGTAGTTGAAGTAAAGCATCTCCCCGCCGGCTGGGTCATTATGATCAAGTTGAGTGGCGGTCTGCACGGTTACCTCAGCAATGGAATTTGGTCGTTAGAGTAAAAAGGAGAACAGCTATGGGAATCGTTTACCTCGCGTTCAACGAGGTCACCGAAAAATGCTACGTTGGCCAGACAATTGTCCCTCTTTCTACGAGATGGACAAAGCACAGATCGCAGGCCCTTCACGGGCGGCCTACTAGAATAGGAAAGGCGATACGCAAACACGGAAGTGAATCGTTTTCTCTTCAAGTACTGGCTGAACCAAAATCAAAGGAGTCCTTAAACAACACCGAGAAGTTGTGGATCATCCTTTTAAATACAACCAACGAACATTTTGGTTATAACATTACCGCCGGCGGAGAGTCGGTAGTTGTTACCACCGACGGCATAGAAAAAATGAAAGCTCGATTAACTGGAAGAACGCTTTCCGAAGAACACCGAAAGCGGATAGGTAAAGCTTCCAGGCAACGGTGGTCAGATCCCGAATATAAAATAAAATTATCAAAAACACTGAGCACCGCCGCTCTCGCAAAACCAAAATCTGAACTGCATAAACAAAGAATGAGTGAAGGCAGAAAAGGTATGAAGCTTTCTGCTAGTCACATACAACACATTCAAGAAGGCCGACGTAGATTCTTTCAAAAACAGAAGGAGAATTCCCATGCCGCCGAAACGAATTGAGGCTTTGGCAGATGCTATAGGATTCATCAACAGAATGCATGATCCTTCCTCGGACGCGTACCAGTTGCGGAATCCCGCGCTGGCCCGCGCGTACTCGTTCAGGCACCTCGGGGAAGTGGATAACAAAGGTCGCCGCATCTTTACATCACTGATCGGGGGGTACCGCTTCCTGATCCAAGACCTGGAGTGGAAGTGCTCCGGTCAATCAAGAGCCAAAGGATACGAAGGCAAGCTCAGTGCTTCAAGCACGCTGAGTGACTTGCTAAAATCCTTCCATCTTGATAGCATAAGAGATGGACACATCTTTGAGGTCATAGACTTTTTGAACAAGGCATTACCTGGGATTGAAATCAACGCCCAGACCGAACTCGGTTTTTTCTTAGAGGAGAAATAACGTGGCAAACGATACACCCACCCCAGAGACTTCCGCAGGCATGACCCCCATCCCGGCCGCAACTACCAGCAATGACGCAGCCCAGAACGATCTCGGGGCGAACACGCCTCAGACCACCGCGCCCCAGGCCGCTCCGGCCGTGGGTGCCGCGCCAGCTGCGCCAACAGCCCCTACCAAGCCCGGACTCATCGGATCTGTGGAGCAGGGCGGCAAGCACGTTTTGAGTGAGATCTTCCAGACCCTGGCAGGCGGCAAGAAAAAGGAATGGACTCAAACAGAGAACGGCCCGGTGGCCACATATCGCGACCTGAAACCAGGCGAGATGGCACGCGGCATTTTGGCTGCGGCGATCACCGGCCTTGCGGGCGGCTATGACCCAGCAAACCGCGGCAAGGGTCCTGCTATGTCTTCTGCGTTCTCGGCTGGGTTTAAAGCCGAAGATGCGTCAAGAAAAGATCAGAATGAGAAAGCCGAGAAAGAGGCCCAAGATCAATTTAAAAACAAGACCATCGCGGACGAAGCTCTCATGAAGAAACACGCCGACGCTAGAGCACAGCAGGAGTCCGCTGTTAGAATGCAACGCGACGTGGCTGAGACCGAATCCATTAAACAAGCCGCCTCGCAGGGAGCTATTAAGTTCTCTCAAGAGCAGTTGGATTACAAGAATGCTCAGTTAGACAAATTCGAGAGTGCCAAAACATCTGGGTACGCAGAAGTGCAAGAACCCAACGGCAAAGTTCACTTGTTCGCGAGCACCCAAGACGCCGAAGAGGCAGTCAAGAAATACACGAACGATCTCATTCGTCCTGGCGATTACGACACCAGAATCATGTACGACCCAAACCGAAGCGGATACGTTGTGATGAGAAAGCCTAAGGGCTATGAAGACCTACAAGTTATGCGCTTTGCTAAAAAGAACGCCAACAATTCTGTCGCAAAGGACAGCGAAGGTAATCCAATCCCAGACGGAACCAAGGACGCCTCCGGCAAAGTTATGGATCCAATACTTATGACCGGAAAAGTATATTCCGGATGGTTGGACGATCAAGCCAAGAACAAAAAATCGGCCGCCGAAACTAAGCAGGCGGAAGCCGCTGCCGCTATGGACTGGGCGCATGCCAAGAAGTTTCTGGCGGACGCTGCGAAAGAGGATGCTTTGTCCGGCGCACACGAGCGCATGTTCGCCGCCGGCAATCAGCCTTGGGCCGTAAACACCGACACAGGCCTTCCGTATATGACTGAGAAGGACCGAGGATTCATCGGCAACTTCGCGCATACGCAGGCCGCTATCGCACAAGACACCATCAACAAAGGAAACAACCAACTCGTTCTAGCGGCAGGAACCCCGCAAGAAGCAACTATACGCCAATCAATCGTCGAAGCCCAAAGTGCACTAGACACAAGCACGTCGACACTGCGCTCTTTGGGAACGCCTGTTAGCAGAGAGGCAGCCTTCGCCAACGCCTTCGTTCAACGCTACACGACGGATGGCAAGTTCGACGGCAAACAGGCTCTCGAAACATTCGACAAGAAGGTTAAGGACGGCACCTACAAAACATCCTGGAAGCCCGAGGAATTGTCGCGCGTTCGGGAACAACTGCAAGCCAGAATCGTTACAGCGTCTACGACGCAAGCTGCGGCCAAGGCCACAGAAGTCAAAGCTACTGATACGCCTGATCAGGCTGCAGCCAAGGTCCAACTAGAGAAAGCAACCGCCCGAGCCAAAGAAGAGAAAGCAGCCAAACTCGAACAACTCAAACGCATAACAAATCCTACTTACTCCGGCGCTAAAGTCGGAACGGTACCGAACCCTGAACTGCGAGAGGACATCGCGGATGAAATCAAAAATCATCCGAAGTGGACAGACGATGAGAAGATTGAGTTCATGGACAAGATGCTCAACAATGCCCCGCAACCGGGCCCCACTACTCAATCCAAACCGGAAATGGTCGAAATGCTAGAAGTGGCCACCGGTATCCACCAACCACTGACTCAAGCACAAATAGACAATTTCACGCGCCAGGGCATTAAACTAGTTAAATATCAGAAATAAGGCTGAACAATGTCAACTACATCGCAAGCTCTTTGGGCACAAGCCGAATCTGAAAACAAGGGAGCCGCTCCAACGGCGGCTCCTACTCCTGCTCCCGCGATGGCGCCGGAGGCCTCTTCCGCAGGTTTGTGGGCACAAGCCGAAAAAGAAAACAGCGCGGCGATTCAACAGCCGACACAGTCTCCTACACAGACGTCCGCAGGTTTATGGGCGCAAGCCGAAAAAGAAAACAGCGCAACAACTACGCCTGCCGCTGCGCCTTCTTCTGCGCCGTCCTCAACACTCTGGGCGCAGGCAGCAGCAGAGAATGCAGCAGGACCAAGCATTTCCAGAGCGTATGGCCCGAGCCGAACCCTTTCTCAAGCAGAAGTGGACTACGGCAAATCCGATCCAGAGAAGATGGAAGAGGAGCCGTGGTACAGCAAGGCGTGGGAGTGGATGAATTCCCCTTTCTACGACCTGCACAAGTGGGGCACGCACGAGGGCGCAGGCAATTTTGAGAAGGGCCTTGAATCCGGCCTAGAAGATCTCGGCAACAGCTTCATCACACCGCTTCAGGTTGGACTTTTGATAGCAACGTTCGGCGGCAGTGCCGTCGAAGGCGCTGGTATCGGCGTTCTTAAATCTTTGGGTGTAGGAGAGAAGCTGGCTCCTACAGTTGTAAAGACCCTCAAAGCTGCTATGTCCACAGGTTTCGCCGTAGATATGGCGCACGGTTTGGTTACTCAATCTCCGGAGTTCCTGGACGCTCTTAAAGACGGTGACGTTGAAGCCGCCACGCGCTTAGGCACAAACCTACTTGGTGGCGCGGCCCTTTTTGCACAGGGCGCACATCACGGGTTCGAAGACATAAAAGCTGTACATGATGCCGTCAGCGGCAAGCCGCAGACCGTAACTGATTCTCTCAAGATAGCTGCAGACATTGCCGGCAAATTCAAAGAGAGCACCAGCAAGGGCTTGGATCTATCGCGCGCCAAGATGGAGGCGATACGTGAAGAATTGAAAGACGCCGGCGTGGAAGACAAGGTAGCCCAAGCCGCGATCCGCCACTACATCACGTTCGGTGGTGACGTGGATGCGATCAACAAAGCCTTAGGCGTGCTTGAAGGAACCACCAAAAAGAACCTGCGCCCAGAAGGACAAGACAGCCCCTGGAGCCGCGACCACGTTTTCGCTGCAGTCGAGTCCAAGTACGCCGATATGGTGAAAAACGCGGGCATCAAGAGCTCGCGCCGAGAAACGATCAAGTACTACGCGACCGCGGACGAAGCCCTGGCAAAGGCCACGACGCCGGATAGCGGCAGTCGAAACGATCTGACCGTCTTCTCCGTGCCGCGCGCTGAGGTCGAGGCTGGCATTCATGCAGACCTGGCGGCTAAAGCCGGACACGCACCTCCAGCAGAAACCGACCCTATTCCGGACGACAAACTTATCACTGAACGTACGCACATGCCGGGGCATGAACTAGAGCGGAATGCGGACGGCAAGCTAACCGGCAATTCTACACCGCTGCGCCCACTCGGCGCGGAAGACCTGCCGGGGGACAACTCGCGATTTCTAAAGAAGTACACGCCGAAAGAGCAGAAAGAACTTCTGGATGGTTTCCGCTACGCGCTTACGCTGACCGACGAAGAGAAAGCAGTCGCCGAATCCCTACGCCAGTTCTACGACGAATCCTTCAACAAGATGCACAAGGCAGGTTTGATCCGCGAATGGGTCGAGGCCTACCACCCACAGGCGTGGGCAGATAAAATCAACAGCTTTTGGCAAAGGCTCCACGGCAAGGGCGAAGAAGAATCCAACAATTCTGCCCTAAACCAACTGCGAGACGACGCCGACAGCGGCCGGTTCTCCACCAACGTCAACCAAGCCAAGCAGCGCGCATATCGCACCGAACTCCAGGGGCTCATGGCCGGCGAGAAATTCAAACACGACGACCTGGCGCTGCACGCCTACAATCATTATGTCGCCGTAGAGCACGCCATGGCTGGCCGCGAGTATTTGGAAGCTATGCGCGCGAAAGATCTAAAAGCCGGCGATGGGCGGCCTGCTGCGGTTTTGGCCGGAACCTCCAGGATCATGGGAAGCGAGACCGGCAATCCCGCGGTTGCGGTAGATCCTCAGCAGATGAAGAGAATAAACATATCCAACGAAATAATCAAAGGCATGCAAGAAGGTGGGGCTGACCCGCGGACTGGCATGACAAAGCTGGAGAAGGCCCTCAAGGACGGCATAATCGAACGCCTGCCTTGGGACCTAACTGCGGAAGACGGGAACAAAGTTCACGCCTACGCTTGGTCCACCGACGGCTACGTTGCTCCGGACCATTCCGCCATGCGCGGGTGGAACTACTCTGGACAAGATACCAATGGCGCGCCCGTGTTCCTGCGAGGCGATCTCATGATTCACCCCGACTTTGTACCAGAAGTCCGGCGCGTGCTAGGCATTGAGGAGTCCCCATTCCGGTCCAACAAAATTCTGCGATCGATCGGCAAAGCATCCGGCGAGGCCAAAGGCTTATTGCTATCAATCTCCCCGTTCCACATCATTCAGGAAGGGCTCCGCGCCGTTATGATGGGCGTCAATCCTTTCACCTTCGACCACATGAACATAAACGAAAGCCCGACGCTACAGCGGCTCGTTAAGAACGGTTTGAAGCGCGACATGTTCAAACCCAAGGACGAGTATTCCACCGGTTACGCCAGCCACTCGAAGTTCATCAGCCGAGTTCCTGGCCTGAATGCTTTGCAATCCAAAATGCAGGAGTTCTTGTTCGAGAAATACATTCCAAGCCTGAAGGACCGCGCCGCACTAAAACTGTACGAAGACATAGGCGAGCGCAATACAAACCTAACTGCGGACGAGCGGGCATCGCGCGCTGCCGATATGACGAACGACGTCTTCGGCGGACAGGACTGGCACAAACTTGGAGTCTCTGCATCGCAGCAAGACTTCATGCGTATGTTTGCCCTGGCTCCGGACTGGCTGGTATCCGAGATCCGTATGCTAGGCCGCGCCGCCGGAATGTTCGACAAAGAGACTGGCGCGATCACGCGCAAAAAGATGGTCCTCACCATGGCGGGCTTGTGGGGCTTTGCCCGCGTAGCCAATATGCTGGCTTCTGGCAACATGCACAATGAAGCTCCGTTCGGTGTAGTCAGCAAGAACGATAAAGGCGAGGAGAAGGTCTACTCCGTACGCACTCTACCAACCGACCTTCTGCACGTCATGACCGATCCGCGCGGCTTCCTGGCCAACCGTATCAACCCCCTGACTGTTCGCCCGACGATGGAGTTCCTGTCCGGCCGCGATGCCCTAGGGCGCAGGGCCCCAATGGAAACACAAGCCAGTGATCTGGTACGCAACATCGTTCCTATAGCCGGCCAGAGCTTTCTCAAGCCTGCTCCGGACGGGGCCGGTCAGCGAACGCAACCTGGCCGCTCACCAAACAGATGTACGCCTTGAGACTGCTCTCCAGAACGGAGAAATCAGTCGAGGCCAAGTACTACAACAAGTCGGCAAGCGGCGAGCCGATGAGATTTTTAAACGTCAGCACATGACCCCCTTGCAGGCGCGCTTCGATCGATTGCCTCTAGCAGACAAAATCGATGTATGGGATGTGGCGCGCCCTGCGGAGAAGGATCAGTTGACGGCTCAGCTGTGGAGAGCGCGTGTTGCTTATATCAAGGAACATCCGCCATCGGTTCGGGCGAATGATCCTACATGGCGCAAGCTGCAAAGCATACACGCTGATTTGAGGTAATATGGATACGATGCGCTGCCCCTCGTGCAAGCAACCAATAAATCGGGAGAAGCACGAAGACAGGTTTGAATGTGGGTGCGGCTGGAAGTCCCGCCTCCCCGAGGAGAAGAAAAATGGTTCCTAGCGATTACATAGTGAGCGCGCTCGCGACCCTAATGTGGAACGAGTCGCACGACGACCTGCTGCTCGGCATGACGCTGTGCGGGCTTGTGGTTCGCAACCGTGTGCTAGCAGGATGGGAAGACGGGCAATGGCTGCGTTTGATTCAGAAGCACCACGCCTTCAACTTCGCCGGCGATAGGTCCGCCATAAAGTTTGGGGACCCTCACCACGACCAGATATTCAGACGGTGCCTAGCGGTCGCGGATAACATTTACAATGGACGCGAGCGGGATATTACCGAAGGCGCCCTATGGTATGGACGCCTGAACGAGTGCACAGAAGAGTTCAAAGAAAAGATCGTGCGGCAGATGGCAGCCCATCCTATGATTGCCACCATCGGTCGCAACGCTTGTTTTAAGTGAGGATGATATGCGGACTAAAAAATACACGAAGAAAGAAGTCAACTATTCGCCGGCCAAGAGCCCTTACGGCGATCGCTGCACAGCCTGCGAATTCATTCTACACGTTCCTGGCACCGATCACATGGAGTGCGGCATCGTTGAGGGGCCCATTCGTCGCGGCATGTGGTGCAAAGCCTTCAGTCTGGATCCGATCCAAGATTTGCTAGACGTTGCCCCCGCTACAAAGTCAAAGTCTTAATGTGCTCCACAGAAACTTCCTTCCCGTCTTCCGACGTCATCAAAATCCACGCCTCAAAATCCTTCCATGCTCGCATTTGATCGCCGAACGACCTGGCGACCTTCTGCGCCTCCTCGTTGTTGTCGAACTCCTTGCCGCGAGATGTCATGCCGCTAGGCATCACGATCGATAGGATCTGCATTATTTTATCTCCTTCACAAGTTCCTTTAACTCAGATTCCGCCACGTCTTTTGCCGCCACGGCATCGTCCAATTTGAACTGCGCCTGCAGCAACTCGGCTTTGATCTTCTCGACAGACGCCAGGTGCTGGGCGTACTCGGCGGCAGTTCTGGCATAGGTGGCGGCCTTACGCATCACCTGAGACGCACGAGAATCGTCTGTAGGCTCGTCAAATACAACGACCGCGGTCTTCTGCGCAGGAGCCAGTTTGGGTGGATCAGATATTCCGTATCCGGCGGGCTCTCCCGGGATCGTTGAATCGAAGCCCTCGATGTTCGCCGGCGGCCCGTCGGTTACCTCGGGCGGTGCGGCAGCTGCCTTGGCTTTGTTGGCAGCCTGCATCATGCACATCACGCAGTCTGTAACCCCGTGCTTATCGCAACGATCTCTCATTTCGGTCTCCTTTAAAGATCCCACGGATGATGCTTGCAGCCATCTGCACGCTTGAACTTTCCAGTAGCCCAACACGGGCAGTCGATGTGGCCAAGATCCTTTGCTGCTTTGTGGATAACGTCATCGATAGCGTTGTTCCAAGCGGAACTCACAGCCAGCGTAATCCGGCCTTCGTTTACCAAGTCCTCGATCGGAACAGCAATCTGACCATCGATATCAACGTGCAGGTATTCGCGGACGGACACGTAGAGGCGATCCGTCATACTTCAAACCCTAATCCGGCCTGAGCCGCCCACTGCTTGCGCAGTTTGACGTTTGAGGCCAACTTCGAATATCGATCCGTAACGCTCTTGCTGGCGTGGCCGATCCAATACCTAATGATCTCTTCCGGCGTCCCGGTCTCCCGGAGGCGCGTGGTGCGGTACCGGCGGAACGAGTGGAAACCCTCCACCCCGGCCGGGACCAGGCTGTCGGTGTACAGGCGGCTCTCCCACAGGTGGTTGCCGGCGGGGCCGCGGAACAGGAACAGACCAGAAGCCCCTGCCGGGGGCGCCCAGAACCGCAGCATATCGTTCAAGCGGGGGTCCAGGTCTACATCCCGAACGGCGGCTTTGGTCTTGGGGTCCTGCTCCCGGCCCTGCCAGAACGCGGTACGGACGAATATGGCGGCTTTGGACGGACTCCAGCATGTGTGCTGGCCGTCGTCTCCAATGCGTACAGCCAGGGCTTCACCTATACGGAGGCCGGTGCCTGCAAGCAGGGCATAGAATGTCCTGTACTTGCCAGCCATAACCACCTCCAGCTGCTCCAGGGTGACCTCCGGCTGCTTCTGCTTGTCCACCACCGGGAGGTCGATGAACTCGTTGTTCCATTCCCGCGGGTAGAGCCTGTTGCCGTTGGTGTCCACGGCCGAGCTTACGATCTGCTTGACCAGGGAGACCACCTCGGTCGTGCTCTTAGGGCCCAGGCCCGTCAGGCTGTCGGCGAATGCCTTCATGGCCCCGTTATCGAAGGTATGCAGATCCACGTCGCCAAGGCGCGGCAGGATCCAGTTTGTAGTGTATCCCCGGTACGCCCGGAGAGTCGCTGGTTTTACCGGTTGGCGCTTCCTGCTGGCCAGCCTTTCCAAGAAGGTTGCGGACTGCTCTGTAAAGGTCACTTTGGCTCCTTGAGGAAATTCGTGTCCATGAACTTCTTAGCAGATACCGATAAGGCCTCGGCCATCTGCTCGTCTGTGGCGCAGGTGGTGCGCTGGATATTTTCGACCGCCTCTTTCAGGGACTTTTGAATAGCCTCCCAACTGAAATTGGAGTAATCAGCGTAAGTCTCCTTCTTGGTGGCCTCTATCTTTACGTCGGTATCGCCCATGCTTGTGCCTGTCCCGTCTGGTGTGCACCAACCTTTGCCTTCGCGATAGTCAAGCGCGCCACCATAGACGGCCGTCTCCTGATCATCTGTCATTTTAACACCCGGGCAGTCGGTTGTCAAACTTCCTTCTGCACCGAAACAAACGGAGCACGCGAACAAATTGCATAAGCTACAACCGTACGTTTCGTGGCAACTTCCGTCGCATTCTGCGCGAGTATGCTTCATTTTTAATCCCACTTAGGATTGTACTCAGGGATTTGATCAGCGAACGGCGCCTTCTTCACGAGATCGGCAGCGGCTGCATCGCGGGCGACGTATTCCAGGACGGTCGTTTCGAGTCCAATCACCTGCGCAAGAAGCAAATCGTATTGGCGCAACAGCGCGTCCGTTCCCTGCACCGTCGGGTATAACTTCGATGCCCTATCGTTTCGTAGGCCCTTGATCAAGTCGGCGTCGGGAATGACCTTCTTCTCGCCGACTGTCTTGACTGCGCTGGCTCTTGCTGTCTTCGATTCCTTGCTCATTTTAGTCTCCTTGTTTGAACTGACTTTCCCAAAACTGTTTCGATGATGTTTAGCCCGTGCTCGGTAGGACCCCAATTCTCGGTGTATCTTAAACCCGCCATCGCCTTCATCAAATCGCCTAGCGTCAAATCCTTGAGCGGTAACTTCATTACGCGCTCAACTATACTTTCCTTTCGTTCTGCCAGAAGTCGCTCCGCTTCTCCGTACGGTGCCTCATACCCGCTCATGCGATCCTCCTCAAAATATCGTATGCCTTAGCATACCAGAACCGCCACGAGTCGGCAAGTATCGCCCATCCGGCGGTTATGTTCGCCAAGCTGAATATCCCGTCGATGGGGCAAAACAAATCGTGCAACCAGTTCATGGTTTCTCCTGCACCGGGCGCCAGTGCGTTGGGACATAATATACGTACATGCTACCGTCCGGGAACCACCACAGCCCGCGCATCTTCTTTAGTGTCGTTTGGTTCCTGAGACCGTGCACGTCGTGGATCTTCGTTTCAACAACCGTGTCGTCTGGCGCGCTACTTATCGGCATCCACATGATTCCTCGCATCCACGTGATTCCTCCTAGGCTATCGCTCTGCCCTACACGCGTGTGCAGGGCAGCGGAATGGTCTAGGCCTTGCTAGTGCTGTCGTGCTTAGCTGGATGGGTTGATTGCGGAGTCGGAGTCGACTGAGGGGAACTGGCACCCTGATCGTATCCGCCCTCCTCAACGTTTGTGAACACCTGGCCGAGAAACTGAAGATACGCGCTAACGGCGTCGGTGAGCGTGTCTGAATCGACTTGGATAGACACGGCTCCGACGTAAATGGCGTTTTCAAATCCCTTGGTGTGGCGAACAACAACTACTGTAACCATCGACGTCTTGTCGTTAATCTTAAGAGTCAAGAACCGGAAGTTGGTACCGGACGTAGAATCTGGCGCAGGTTTGGTTTCCACTTGCTGCACATCCACCGAATCCTTTGGAATGGCTTCAATGAACGCTGCAACAAACGATGCGCCGAGAGTGTCGCCTTCCTGCACAGATGAAGCGATATACAGCGTTGCTTTCTGGGCCGGCGCGGGAGCGGGCTCCTGCGTCGTCTGCGCCTGCGCAGTAGTGAGACCGAACATAGCGCCAAAGATTGCTGCAAGAACTTTAAAACGTAGGTTCATTTGTTTTCCTTTTGAAATTTTTGTCTCAACCTCAACTGATCCTACCGCATTTCAAACCCTTTGTCAAGCCTTTTCGGCAGCCTCCATCGCAACCTTGTCTATGCAGCATTCGCCGTAGAGGTACCGACCGTTAACGTACTGGTCCTGATCGCTGATCACTCTAGCGCAGCGAGCGCAGACTAGCTTCCGCCTCGTCTTCTGCGGCTGCAGCAGTTCGAGTGCCTTGTCTAGACGTGCTTGTGCGTCTTTCATCTGTACTCTTTGTCCTCGGGTTTTGGTTGTCGGAACCCAAGAATAGTTTTGCCTTTGACTTCCAAAATCCACCCGATTTGTTTTAGTTCGTATTCGGTTTTTTCACTGCGATTGTTGTAAGAGTTGCAATCAACTACCTTGTCTGTTATGCAGGTACGGAATCCGTCCGTCCGACAAATGATTTTTTCACCACCTTTGTCGTTCTTCATGATGGTGCTCCAACGACAGGAATCACAGAGTCGAACATTCGGTAGCGTGCCGCCGTTTAATATGCGCAGTCTGACGCTCATTTGTTCACCTCAACCCAACCTATGAACCATGCACAAGCACCTATAAACAGCCCCACACCAACATATGGGTGTTGTAAATAAAGGTACATTAGAAAACCGATTCCAAAAAAGACACCTCCTAAAATCTTACTCCCAATCATCAAATATTTAAGATGTTTTACAACATGTGATATCATCATTTGCTCGCCTCCTGGCGGCGTAACCGCTTTTAGTTCGCCGAAGTCACTCATTTTTCCTCCTGTACTGGAACTGGTCTTTCGTGGTCGTACAATGTGAAGCCATCCAGCTGGTCATCCATGTCTACGTCGTTATAGCACTCCGGGTGCATACGCCAATTCTGCCAGTCGCCGTCCCACATACCGGCGTAGTGCTGATGGGGCGTGCCTTGTGGGATGTTCTCCCCACACCAAGCACACCGGTAATCCTTCCTGCCATTCAAGACCGCTTTTAGTTCGCCGAAGTCACTCATTTCTTCCTCCCGCACAGGCTCTCGCAGCGCATCGTGCACATCGCTTCTTCGCCGCACTCCCGATGGCACACGACCTGCTCACAATGACAGACTTTACAAACAGGTTTGTGATGGCGATTGTGAAGCCCTATGACTGCGCCAAGTGACGCCGCAGTAATATACGCCATAGCTAGGCACCAGCTAACTTTCGTCATGGTATGGCTACCCCGCGCAGGATGGCCACCTCTGGGCCGTCGTCGGCAGGATCATCAAGCCTGACGCTATGCGCCGATGGACGTATGTGGTCACACTTTGCGCGCCCGTCCCCAAAGAAGTTCGCTATCCACGTTTGGGAGTAGAAATACGGATGGGGGTCTCCGAGCGAATTAACGTGCAACTGGCACAACTGGCACACCCTGTCTATACTGCCGTTGGACAGTTCGTACTGAATAACAGCGCTGAACCTTTCCATTATTTGTCTCCTTTTTCGGCTTTGTCACAACCCTGGTAATGTCCTGCTCCACAACCTATGAAATTAACGCGGCACCCCTGCTCAAGAAACTCCCGATACACTTTGGGGTGACGCACATAAAGCCAACCGTTTAAAAGAACGAAATGTTTCATGATTTGTACCCCGCAACTTGAAACACCCGATCGGCATACGCATTGGTTGGATTGCCCAGACCGTTGTAACGATGAAGGCCCTCTACGGCGCCGTACTGTCGAATCAGCGCGCGCAAAAACTCGCTCGCTATTCTGGCGTTCTTGGCTGGATCCAACAGCACTTTCGGACTGACGTGGTGGGCTTTGGCGTTGACCTGGAACAGGCCGTAGTCCCCTGTCGGGGATACAGCGTTTGGATTACAACTGCTTTCGACGATCGCGACTGCGGCCAGGATCCTTGCTGGTAGGCCGGTTTCGACCGATCGCTCGCCGACCAGACCGGCGAACTGGTTGCACTGCGCGTGTCGCCGAAACACAGAAAGAGCCGCTTTTTCGGCGATCACGTACTGCCTTAGTTTGCGTTCATGGATAATGTCGGCTTGGATGCTGGCGGGAGTGGGAGCTTGGACTGTTAGTTTGGGAGAGGGGGTTAGGTCGGCCGCCAAGGCTGCGTAAGCGGCCAAGGATAGCAGAACTGTGGCTAGAACGACCCTCACTGCTGAACCCCTGCGCCACAGGGCGCAAGTGGGGTTGTGAAATGTAGTTTCCGCGGGCGGGCGAATACATCCCAGTTGACTTTTGTTGCCGGAACGCGCCCGCTCATCATTGAGCAAGAACGCGCGGGGCCGAGGATCCGACTTTCGCACTCTTCGTCGGTTGGGATGCTTCTGTGCTTGAGTCTCTCATGATAATTGAGCACAACTCTCAAGTCGTCCTGGTATACCCGAAGCAGACGACGGCCGCTGAACCAACGTTTTAATCTGTCTAGCATAGCGTAGTTTCCTCCCACCAGAAGGGTACCAGAACGGCTAAGACCGTGTCAAGTCTTCTTTTTCCTCCCCTGACGACGGCATCTGCAAATGTACACTCTCAGACAACTGGCATCCGATGTCCCGCAGCATGGCCGACAACGGGCGGTATTGAACGAAGATCCCGTCCCGGACGTCCTGGACGCTAACCCCCAGGCCCTCGGTAGCATCGGCCAGCTGGAGCAAGTCGTACGCTCGGTTCATCAGGTTAAAGAGCACATCCGTTTCTGTTGACGCTTTCACTGTTATTCGCATCGTATCCTCCTAAGGATCTGGTGGGGCGGTAGCCGCAGCGAGAGCAGGGGCGATTCCCGAAAGACCCCACCCTCACCTTTACCGCCCCGAAGTCCGTTAGCTCTCTTTTCTTTCCAACTTGCCGTACAGAAAAGAGTGAGTGACGGGGTCGGTAGACGCAATGACGCGCGTATACCGCACCGCGGACCACCGAGCCGCCAGGTCTTGCACCCACGACAACGCCTCTTCTCGTGTGGCGAATCGCAGTCCGTTGGGAATCCACTTGTCAGTTTCATCTGCTATTACTTCTGGCGCGTAGCTCATCGCGTTTTCCTTCGGATATCCGCTATCGACGAGACCAGGTTGTCGACTACGAAATGAACATGTGCCGTTTTCTCCGCAATTTCTCGCTGAGCTGTCCTGAGACGGGCAATGTCACTGGCAACTTCCTTAGCAAGCTGTTTGGCAACTTCCTTAGCAAGCTGTTTGGCAGTTTCCTTGCGCATCTCTATCTTTTTCTCAATTTTTGCAAGGTTATCAAACAAGATTTGAAATTTTTTATTTATCTCGTCTGCCACGCGACGGTGCTTTTTTCGCCTATCTCGTCTATCTCCGTGTATTTTAATTAATTTCTTTTTCATGTCACACCTCTCTCCAGGTCATCTCATCTTCGTCGAGTCTTGCTAAAATCTCCAGTATACGGTGCTGTTTAATGATAACGCGGTTTGGCCAAAAAGGCTGAAAGCCTTTCTTTGTGATGTTCAGCGCTACCCAATTGACCGCGCGATTATTCTTCGCGGTAAGAATCGCTATGGAGCCAAAAGTCCAGATTGTGAAATCTGTCCAATGTATTCGAGGTGTTCGTGGCAGTCGCGACATTCTCACGGCTTTGGCTCCCCTGCACGGCCGTAGCCGTACGTTCCATCCTTAAGCTTGATCATCTTCCTGCGGCGTTCGCCGTATTTGATTTCGGCGAGCATCGTGACGCAATACAACATGCCGAAGAACTGCGAGTAGTCAAACTTGTTCACAGCCGCGGCAGTAACGAACGCCAGGATCATCAACAACTGAAACACATCAAAAAGCCACTTCATTTTGCCTCCCTGGCGAATACGATGAACTCATCCAACGCTTCCTCCGCTGCACGTCTGGCGAACTCTTCTGGGGTGTTCGTCAAAATGCTTTTGAGCCACTTGACGATTTTAACCCTGATGGCGTCAAAGTTGTGTTTGTCTATCTCGGAAGAGCAGTCCGCGCAGGCGCACCACCTCCAGTTAGCAACCCACGCGCCAGTGGACATCCTAGTCGCGGCGTAGAGCCATTCTGGCTGCTCGCTGCCGCAAAAATCACAACGCGGCTCCTCGGAGAGTTTGACGGCGCGAACAGACAACTGAACGCGCATGATGTCTATATCTTCCGGCGTAATCTTTTTCTTCATGTACATCACTCACCTGCCTCCCACGTTAAACCATCCCTAGTGATCATCTCGAGAATCAAATTAACGCTGCCATCACCAACGAAAGTCATCTGGGGCCAACGTGGCTGGAAGCCTTTCTTCAGAACGTTATCTATGATCCAGAGTTCGGCCCTGGGGGTATTGGCGCAAAGCAGCCACACGATGCTCCAGTATCTATAAACCGTGAAGTCCTGCATTCCCGTCTCCTTTTGGGTGGGCGGCTCGAGCCCTAGCCGCAATAAAGGGGTGGGGTTCATCGCACGTCACGGGCCCTCCTTTACTGCTTTTTGAAACTCGAGCCAACCCATCGGGTGGGCGGTGGGTGTGGCGCGCCAGTAAACGTCCCCACAGGGTGGGTCGCTTCACCTTTTTCCACACCCAATCCGCCCGTCGAATCAGGCGTATACAAACGCACTACTGAGCCTGACACGTTCGTGGTAAGTAAAGCTAGAATAGTCCAACCGCATGTCGCCGAGCGCCGGCGGGAACCATTGCTGCAAGCACAGGTCGACCAGCGTCCACATATTTCGAGGGATGCGGCCGAGCATGGAGGCGTCGACTACCGCCAAGGTGTTGCTAAGCATTCTTTTTAACATTTGTCCTTTACCTCCTCTCTAAGTTTGTCGAGACAAGCCTGATGCACATAGACCCTCCAGCCTCGGCGACGGTCGGCGGCTGGAACCCTGATCAACTTGATGTCGCCTTTGTCGGACCTGCAAATGACGCACTGCTTTGGGTTCTGGCGATTCATTTGGGCTTTGCCTTTCGCATAATCAGTGCCAGACATACGCAGCACACGACGATGAGTCCAAAATATATGAGATCCTCGCTCACGCTCCACCTCCGTTTCCTTTTGAAGTATCCTTTGTAACGTTCCACCCGATCGACGCGAGCGTATCTATGGTTGCTTGATGCGTCTTCCTGGCCTCAAGAGACTCCGTCAGTTCCCTGGGGTTCAGAAGAATGAAAGTCTTGGTTGAATGCTTGACCTTATAAATTAACCCCGAATGCGGAAAACCAACTATACCGTTTTCCGCCACCAAGGCTATGATGTCAAGAAGCCACTTCTTGTCCCACTCACTTGGATCATACGGACTCATTGGTGACCCCTCCAAAACAGCAGGGCGGCGTAACCTGCATTCGTTTGTTTGTCGTTTTTCAGGCATTGCCGCCCCACTGATCTCGTTTTAAAACTAAGCCGCCGCAGCCTTTCGCTTCTTCGGCATTTCGTATCCCGCCGCGGCCAATTGCTTCAGGATAGCTTCGGCGTTCTGTTCGGCTTCCGGGGAAGCGTAGGTTGCCGCCGGGGTGACTCCCGCCGGGACCTCGGTGAACGGAGTAAACGTCAGGGTGATGTGCGATCCCAAGCGCAGCTTGCCTGCTGCGTTTCGGACGGCACCGGAGAACTCTTCCAGTGCTTTGTTGGCGGCGTCAAGGTCAAACACGTCAGCCAGAAACACAGGCTTGTAGGCGTTGACGATGGCTGTCTCCAGTCGGTCTACTCGAGACCGAGGAGGTGCTTCGATCCTCTTCAAGAGGTCTTTGACTTCCTGGCTCTCGGCAATCTTGCGGAGCGCAACCTTTGGCCCAGGGCCATGCTTGGCTGCAGCTTCGTTCAATTGGGTAGCGAGAACAGGGTTTCGGCTGATGGCGGCGAATACCGCCTTGCGTGGCTTCTCGTTCTTGAGAACCGTAGGAGCCAGCGCGATGATGGTCTCAGGTTTCAATCCCGCGGCGATCGCTTCGGAATAGTTCTTGTAGTAGTGCCACGCCGTTCTGCTGGTCATGCCGCATACTTCTGGCGCAGTCTTGTTCATCCAAATGGTGAACGATGGGACGCTGTGAAGGCGTCGGATGTCGGCCGGCACGCCGTCAAAGAGTTGTCGGATCTCGTAAAAGTGCTTCCCGATCTCCATGAGGGTGTCGTCGATACGCGAGTGGGCTTGCTTGATCGTGTCGGCGATGGTAGCAACGTTCTGCAGAACATCGTCTGCGATCTTTTTGCCGCCGTTCGTTGGCGCTTCCGGCACGGTAGCAACCTTTCCCTTTCTGTTTTTTCTGTTGTAAACTCCCCTTGGCATTTTCGTTTCCCTTTAAAGTTGGTTCAAGATTCCCGGCTCGAACCCTGCCGTCTTACAGTCTACATAGCAGAGAGGAGAAGTCCTCCCACAGGTGCAGCCACGCCACGAGGATCAAAGCCCTCTCGGACGGCTGAACAAACATCCCGCGGTAGTCTAGCGAGGTCCTCAGGATACGTAGATCAGTTTTCATGCTGCGTCTCCGTGGCGCCCCGCTATTTTGCTTCCCCCGGTAGCGCCGTACGCAGGGGAGTAGTGCAACCAGGAGACCAACCTAAACTGTTGATTTTAAAGGGGTACTGGGAGTTTTAGTAGTGGAAAAATTTACAGAGGGTATGAAGAAGTTTCCCGTAATGGCAGTACTAGAGTACCAAACCATTACGGGAAGTCAACCTTTTTATGTTGCTTTGTGACGAATCAATCATTATCGATTGACATGTCGGCCACGTATTCGGCCCAGGTCACGCTAGCGGTGTGAATGATGCGATCAACAGGCGGCATCCCCTGCGTAGCCAGCCAGTGGATGTAGGCAATGGCCCCTCCGTGCGTGATTACGCCGCGGTCGAACCCTGGTTCCGGACGCATGTCAAGCTTGATTTTGGTGCCGGTAGGCAAAACTGCCAATTCTTCAAGTGTCATGCCGCCCTCCTCATTTCATCAAGCCGCTTCAGTTCGAGGATGTCGTTGCTGCCGTCTTCCGCCCACCCTTGGGGCCCGCCATCATCGAATATCACACCGACGTTGAGTGAATTTTTGTGACGTAAACCGCTTTTGGGGATGGCTTCTATGTCCTTGCTGTTGCGCTCGACGCGAGCGATAGTGCCGATACCGTACGTCTTGTGCCACACCTTACAGCCTTCGAATAGCATCTGTTTCATTTTGGCCTCCTAAGCCGTTGGATACGCGATAGACCACGTTGAACGATACACGCCGTCTTCGCCCTTCTCTGTGCTGCTGAACTTTACTGCTTGCTGCTCTTGCTCGTTACCGTCCATACGCAACTCATTAAACATCTTGTCGCGCGCGGCCTTGTCTGTCACGGTGATGACTTGCATGCTCATGCTGGTATCCTTTCCCAACGCCCGTTGACCCAAACCTGCTTCGGGCGTTTGGTATTAATTTCGTGCCGACGTACCTGTTGTTGCTCCCGCGCATGAGGATCTTTACGATCTCGGTGCGGGATGGTGCTCTTCTTTTGCGCCATGTGTTCTCCCTTTAGATTGAAATACCACAATCTCTCAAAAACTGTTTATCGAACGGTGTCAAAACAAAAATATCATACGTGGGCTTGAGCGCGTCGATGTAGTCGCTGTCGAACGGCAGGTCGCCTGGTACGTCTTCGACGGCTTTGCAGGTCTCACACCTGTACCGCTCGCCTAGGTGCGCAGCCCACACGCGCCGCATAGGCCCGCCGCACGCCATGCATTCAATAGTAAATTTCATCGGCTTTCCTTTCCTACTGCTAAGATTACCAAATCCGAAGGAAGCTGTCTATGGTACAGCCTGATCATTTTAAGGCCACACTTGAACTGCTTTTCGGACAACGTGGTCTGTTGTGCCAAACTCTTTCCGAAAGCTGTGTCCCGCTTATTGAAGCCGCAGCCGTCCTCTTCCAAGGCACCGTCACACTTGGAGGCCAGGATGCGCAGGCCTGCCAGGACCGCTTGCTCTTGTTCGTCAGAAAAGCCGCGGTACATCTTTTCGAGTTGCTCTCGCGTCACGGTCTGTGTGGGTATAGTGCCAGGAACGTGATTTGCAGGCGGCGGTTGAATGATGTCTGCGACTCTGAATTCAGGCGCACGCGCCTCGGTGGTGGCGTCCAAGGCTTTGTCAATTACTTCCTGTTTGTCGACAATGATTTGCGCCATACGCTCGTCAAGGGATGATTCCAAAACGAGGTGCCGAACGAAGACCGTGTCATGCTGCCCAATTCTGTGGCAGCGGTCTTCTGCTTGGGTGACGTTGCCGGGGACCCAATCCAGTTCACCGAAGATGACAGTTGAAGAAGCAGTGAGCGTGATGCCAACACCAGCGGCTCGTATAGTGCCAACAAAAACTTTGCAAGTTTCGTCGCCCTGGAATCTGTCAACAGCCGCTTGCCGGTCTTCGTTTGAAGTGCGACCGTCGATAGCAACAGCGGAATCCCCAAAGGCATCACGCAGAGCATCAACCACTTCATGGTGGTGAACGAAAATGCAGACCTTGTCTTCTTCGTCCAAAACTTCTTTGACGTGTTCAACGATAAACGGGATCTTAGCGATTGCCACTTCTTTTCGCACGCGGGACATTTCAGCGAAAGCTGGTGTTTCAAAGTCCCCGTCCTTGAGGTGCTCGGAATACTGCTCATAAGTTTTCTTTTCCTTTTCGAGGATAGCCTCGAGCCCTTCTGATTCCAAAACCATGACTTGCCGACGCTTCGGTGGTAGTTCCTTGAGCACGTCGGCCTTCAGACGGCGCACCATGCACGTCGCGCGCAGTCGCTCCTGAAGCTCTGGCAATCGCGCTGCGCCGTTGAAGTCCCACCCGAAGCGCGTCTTGAAGGCGTTGCAGTATTTCATGGCGTAGGCCATGAAGTTCTTTTCAAAGTCCGGACACAATGATTGCACGATAGGCCAGAGTTCTTTAGGGCGGTTTACTATCGGTGTGCCAGTGAGGAACAGACGCCGCTTGGCTTTGAGAGGCGCGAGAGGTGGAAGAACTACTTCGTATTTCTCTTTCGTTTTAACCTTGACGTCCTCGAGCACGACCTCACCGTATTGTTCTGGTTCCTCGTAGCTTATTCCTTCTGACGCCGTACGGTCAACTGGCACTAGAGTAGGGCGCGCGTAAACAGAGGATATCCGTAAGCTATCCTCCTGCCCAAACGGCACCTCTACGCGCTCCGGCTCTTTTGTGACTTCTCGCTGCTCAATAGTGGTTATGGTTCGCGTGCGTACTCTTGTTGTGGCTTTTTTGCGCCCAAAGATTTCTTGGGTTCGTCCGGTGCGAGGTTCCTTGAGGTAGTGAGCCTCGTCGACTACCATGATATCCCACTCGGTGGCTCGCAGTTGTTCCTGCCATTTGCCGAGAAGGTCGTAGTTGATTATGATGACCTCCGCAGTTGGCCATTCCTTTTGCCCTGGCTGGATTACCGCAACCGTCGAGGCTTTGGTGTTCCACTTTTGCCACTCGCGCTGCCAGTTGAGTTTGAGAGAAGCCGGACAGATGATGAGCGCAGTTCTTGCGGACGGTACAGCGTTAAATACGCCGATCGCTTGAATTGTTTTGCCTAAAGCCCCATCTCATCGGCGATAAGAACACCGCCGACAAGATGGTTCGCCTTTGCCTTAGTATCCATGTTTTTCCTTTCGGGCTGCGAGCATGCTCGGAAGATGAATCTTGATGTGCTCGCTTTGGCTGACTACAACCTCTAAATTTGACTCTGAAAAATTCAACTTATTTTCGTCTGAATGATGCACGATCTCACCAGGAAGAAGCGCGCGTCCTAGTTTCTTTTCGGCAATTACCCGATGCAAGTGCCGTCCGCCGACCTTTGGGTATGCTTTACCAGTGCTTTGCTCTTTCATCTGTGTTCCACGAACTGTGCCGCCTTTGCGTCCTTCGCCAATTTGATGGCATTCGTAATTGCAATACTTCGCACCTTTGGCCACACGGCTAGGACGAACCCAAAATTCCGTACCACAAATTACACAGGTTAGTTTGACTGGCATTTTATTCTATATCTCCGAACGCCCGCAAGGCATATGCGATTCCTGCTTTTTGATAAGGCAAATACGTTAAGTTTGCGGGGACTGGAATCTCAACGTTTGAGTCGGATGCCCGCGACATGCTCAATTTTTCTACCCGCGCGGCTTCATAGTCATCAAACTTTGCTTTAGCTTCCGGAGTAATGGCAACGTTAATTTCCAGTCCCCTGAGTCCTGACAACCTTTGGGTCTCTCCTGTGCAATACCAGGCTTTCTTTTCTGCGTCCCACCTGAAGCCGTGCAGCTTGATGAGTTCTTTGTGATCGTAGGTTTCGCCACGCTGTTGATCCTCCATTTCGAATCTGTCGTTCTTCCAAGCTATGCGCACACTTCCTCCTTTGCCTCCTTGAATTGCGGAGGCTGTTCATACGACTTCTTTGCGCAGGATTCGCAGGAGTCCACGGGCGGGCCGACTTTGGCGAATTGCTTGTAGCGATGGTACCCTGCGTTGACTTTCTCACACCCAGGCAGGCCTACCTGACATTTAACGTCTTCGTATCCGATCGTTTCGCTCATTGATTCTCCTTTGCTCTTTTGACAGCTTCCAAAATGTCGTTCGGTGCACCACAGACCGGGCACTTTACGACTTCAAGATTTGCGTTTACATCCACAGCGTCCCACTTGCGAGCACAGCGATGGCACTGAAGAACAGCTTGAACGTATGCTGGTGCTTTTTCCTTCACAAGGACCTCCTTGATTTAGTGTGTCTCGCCGAGCCTCTGTAGACGCAGAGGCTCGATGTGAAACACTAGCCACTAGCATTACACTAGTGCTACGCTTTCATTTTAGGCCTCCATGCGCAGGCGGGTTTCTGCCTCCTGCACAAGTTCCCGATACATGACGATTTGACAGTGATAGCAAAAGCCAGCGTTCTTTTCATCGCCGTCATCAAGCTTACCTTCACACATTATACAGAAGTCGGTTTCCATGTCAATCTCCTTTTTGCTGTAGGTTCCACAATCTTGAGTATTCGTCCATTCTTCCTTTTGTGAAAGTCGTCGAGCACAGACTTTTCGTCTCGCCACAGCCATTCCTGAACCACGACAAAGGCGGCCCAAAGAAACACAAGTGCTATAACGGCGAACATATTGATCTAAGCGCCTCCTCTTTCTTTTTGATTTCTTTGAATTTCTCCTCAAATTCCAGTAGGTTTAACATCAGTTTTGCAAGCAATTTGCACTGGGTGTTGGATGCTTTCTTGGCTCTAATCAAAAGCCGTTTTGTTTCGTCTCTGCACGGGCTTGGGAACGAATTAGCTAGGCCCATTGTTTGGTGGTTTCTCCCTTGGGGTAGTGTATCCCGGCGAGCCCCCCTGTCAAGGGGCTCGACGCGTACACTATTCCATAGGCGTTACCACGACGATAAGCCCCGGGCGTCTCATTTGTCCAAAGGCCCGGGCGTGTGGTATATTCATTGCCCTAACGGTGGTATGGCCCTCGTGAGTGTGCTGACTCACTAGGCCGCGGTACCAGTCGATCCGATAACGTCGGCGTAGAGTCATGCGACGTCCTGTAATATTCCTCTTGCTTTGTGGACTAACTCACAAAGATCGTCCACCGCTTCGGAGCCCGGATACCATTCATCTGCGTCCACAATGGGGCCAAATACCTTCTCCAATCTGCGAACGAAATTAACTGCATCCGCTGCCAGGAGAACGTTGGCGTCACGTTCTGTCGGCGTAGTCTGGGGATTGTCCCGATCCGCCAGTAGTAACCGACTCGGAGCGCCGCTCTCTGAACTGCTGGCATACACCGCGCCGTACTCAACAACCCATTCACCTTGAGTAGCTTTCATGCCTGCCTCCTTTTTGTTGGGAGTGTCTCCCGGCAAGCCCACCATCTAAGATGGGCTTGACGCGAACACTATTCATCTTGCTTAAGCTTCAACTTAGGTATTTGCTCTGCTTGTTCCTCTGTGATATCAAAGCCAAGATCCTCCACCATGGCCTCTTGAAAACGCGCGTACTCGTCGGGCAGATAACGCTTCATGTAGGCAATCACTTTTGCGCCTCGACCTTCGAAGTACTCCTTGATGTCCTGTGGCGTTACAAGTTCTCGGAATATGTCGTAGTCCACCACGGTGTACTCAATACCTTTTTGTCTTGCTGATTAATGTCTGCCCACTCCATCGCTTCCTCGCCGGTCTTGAAAGTACCGTAGAAGAATAGGCCGTCAACTGGATTGCCGGTGATGACGATGTGCAGGCCATACATCTCCTTCTTCTTTGCCATACTTCCTCCTTGTTTGGGAATGAATCCCTGTCCGCCCACTGTCACTAGGGCGGAAAGTGATTCACTCAGTTTTGCGCGAGCCAATCCTTAACTGCTTCCAAACTCCGAAACTCCTGCTCAATCAGATGGCCGATTGTCAAGTCATCCATCAGAGGGTTGACGCGGTAGTGCAACCGAGTAGGCTGTCCAAACATATCCGTCCAAGCGTTTGTTGCCCGGATAAGATATGGCTTGCGCGATATCTTACCGTGAAGCACCTTGTACGAAACGTCACCGAAGAAACGTCTGTTCTTGCGTGAGAACCAATTAGGCTGTGCTGCCCTAACTTGTGCCAGCGTAGTCATAGCTTATCTCCCTAGGTGTGCCAGTTTGTTTTGGGATTACTTGACGATGTGATAGAGAAAGAACTTGCCAGCGTTATCGGGGTGATCCTCGCCTTCGCTATCCCGCAGTACCACGATCATGCGGGCGTCTTCTGTTAACGCTATCCTCCGAGCCTCGAATAGCGCGGAGGATGCCGTAAGGCAGACTTCACTTTCCCGTGGTTCTTTCTCAGTTGCTGCTATCCACTTCACTTTGTACTTTGCCATTCAGACCTCCTTGGTGGCTGTAGCAATAGCTCTCTTCGAGAAGCCCAATTCCTTCAGGGCAAAGCGGACCACGACCATCACCTCTTCCATGAGATGGTCCCATCCGTAGAAGCCCCAACAAGAGTCCTCGCTGATGGCTTTCCCGAATCGATAGTCGTCCCACTTGGTGTAATAGTCTCCGGTGTCGGCTTTATTAAGCTTGAATAGTTCCACGTTGTACCCGTAGACTTCGCCGTTGGTCCATTGGGTGTAAATCTCGCACGCACTCTTGGCCTGTTGAACCATCCAATCGCGCCGAGAGAGTCCATCCTGGCCAGTGTAGGATTCACGAACGCAATCGTCTGGAATCCATATGCCAGCGAAACGAACGCCGTCCCATTGGAACTCGACGCCGCAAGGCGCAGGTAACTCCTGCACCATCCAAAGCGACTTGCCATGCTCGAAGTAGGACAAGCCAACAACGTCAGGATCGCTTTTGAGAAGTTCCAAGGCTTCGTGGGCATCGATACGGTTGATGTGCTTACGGCTGAAGGACCGAATCGTGCCTACGCCGTCCATCTCTTCGCAAGGGTTGTTGGTATCAATGTCATAGTCGACGCTCACAAACAAGATGTGCTTGCCGATGATTGTGTAGGCTTCATCGCCGGGAAGCTTCGGTATATTGATAACTGGAATTTGAGCCCTGTTGCGGATGCGTTTTGACGGTTGCTTTTTTGTCATCGTCTGTCCTTTTCTGGGATTGACTCCCACTGGGCTCACCAGGATGAGCCCTAGCGAATCAATCTTGTGTTCGGAACTAACTCCAGTGAGAAATAGCCGGGGTCGAGTCGCTGACCCAGACCCAAGCTTCCACGTATGCGCCGTCATCATCCGAGACAGACACGACAGCGTTGTCGTCTATCTCCACTTCGCCTTCTTTCTGCCACACGGTCTTGGCTCGATCGAAGTACTTCTGTTCCTGCTCTGTGCGGCCTCG
>WNGO01000613.1_pt1 | contig 25553 bp, 20 predicted proteins | sample 5400511 | NCBI WGS metagenome assembly WNGO01 (sample SAMN13153380, study PRJNA577476) | soil metagenome | isolation source: 20 cm soil or saprolite under Garry oak tree replicate 2 | place: USA:California | collected 2016-06-15 | reverse complement strand
AGGGCGGTGCTGATCGAGTTGCAGACGATGTCGCCGACCGAGGGGTCGCGGCCCGGGATATATCGCTGGGCGAATTCGACGCCGAAGGAGAGCAGGGTGCCGAACCCGACGACGGCGAAGGGGCGGCGAGGAAAGGCGACGGCGAGAGCGACGCCGAGCGGGATGAACAGGATCAGGTTCTGGATCAGCTCGGCGAGGGCGGCGTCGCCGGCGGTCAGGTACCACGACCAGCTTTGGGTGACGTCGACGGAGCCGGGGCGCAGCGTAAAGAAGCAGATGCCGGCTGTTGAAAGGACGGCGAGCGCGATCGGGATGCGTTTTTTCACGGGCGGGAAGATAGTGCACAGCCCCCCGGGTAGACACGGCACTCTGTCAAAGCGCTGGGCGAAAGCCCGTGTGGGTTCGAATCCCATCCCCGGCACGCCCCGATAATGATTCGATTGACTGGGCAGAATCGAACAGCTATTATTGATTGCGCTTTGACAGAGAGCCGTGGATTTCCACCACGCTCGAGGCCGCTGCGGATTGCAGCGGCCTTTTGTTTTCCCTCTTCGGCGCCGCCCCCGCGCTGTCGTCCCGGCGGCGAAACGAAGGCCGACTATGACGTTTGGGGCGCATTTGGTGGCCAAGCGTGGGTTGGGGGAGTAAATCCCTGTGACGTATGGTCTAGCGGGCGGTTTCGGCCGGTAACATATTGGCGGTCCCTTGGTCTGAAACCGAGCGCCAGGAGTGTTGCCGGGCACCTTTTTGTCGGGGGCGTCGCTGCGCAGTGGAAGCTGAACCTTTCCACATCACAGATGTGCCACATGTTGATAACGCGCCGCTCGAGATGCCGGTGGCATCTCGGGATGTGTCGCGTGCGCCGGTCCGGGAGGGTCCCAAGACACCAGTTCGCCTCAGTCTGCAGCAGCGCGGTCAGACCAACGTCCGTCGCCACTTCTTCCGTAGTCTCCGGCGTTTTGTCCTTCTCGTAGTCGCGGATCTTGCTTCCTTCTATGTGATGCGCGCGCTGCTGCGCGCCGTGCGTGACTTCGGTGTCCTCGGCTCCACGATTTCGGGTCAGGCTCAGCGCATGCTGCCCGCCGGAATGCTCAACGGCTGGCAATACGCCGCCGCCTTGTTCGTGGGTCTCATCGTCCTCGGCAACTATGGACCGGGTGACCGGCGCCGTGATGCCAGACGCCTATTCCTCGCTTGCGCTTTGGCAACCGCGTTGCCGCTCTGGATGACCATCTGGACGCGCGGGGTCGAGGTGGTCGCGCTGCAGTACACTCTTACGACGGTCCTCGTCTGGCTGGGGCTCGTCGCCGACCGGAACGTCCTCAACGCGATTGTGTCGCGGATCCGGCCACGTCCCGAAGGGACGTTGCGCACGCTGTTCGTCGGTCCCGCGGAAGCGTGTCGCGCGACTCAGAAGAGTTCGGCGTTCGACGAGGAGTCGGAGCATAGACCGATCGGGTTCGTGGACACGCACATCCCGCCGGCTGGCGTGGCACTCGGGCATATCGTCGATTTTGCGCGTGTACTGCATGAGACGGGCGCCGAGGCGGTGGTGGTGTGCGGGTATCTCACGGATGCTCGATTCCACGACGTGGTCGATGCGGCGCTGACGGCGGGATGCAAGGTGCTGTCGCCGCCGCGGAGCATTGCCATCGCCGGTGTCGAGCCGCATCTCGTGTGGCGGCGCGACCAGGCGCTGATCGAGCTGACGACGCCGACACTCCGCGGCGGACAGTTGATCGTGAAGCGACTCGTGGATTTGGTGGGCGCCAGCGTCGGTCTGATCCTCGCGAGCCCCGTGATGCTGCTCGTTGCCGCGATGGTCAAGTTCGACTCGAGGGGGCCCGTCTTCTTCCGCCAGAACCGCGTCGGCCGAGGTGGCCGGCTGTTCAGGATCTTCAAGTTCCGGACGATGGTGGCGGGTGCGGACGGGCGACGGGACGAGTTGCTCACACAGAGCATCTATCCCGATCGCCGGCTGTTCAAGATGGTGCGCGATCCTCGACTCACCCGGATCGGTGGCTGGTTGCGGAAGACGAGCCTCGACGAGTTGCCGCAGCTCTTCAACGTGATCAAAGGTGAGATGTCGCTCGTGGGTCCGCGGCCGCCGATTCCGTCAGAGGTGGAGCTGTACGAGGCCGATTCCGTCAGAGGTGGAGCTGTACGAGGCGCATCATTACGCGCGGTTCGACGTGAAGCCGGGGATCACGGGTCCGTGGCAGGTCAATGGTCGAAACAAGGTGACCGACTTTGAGCAGATCGTCGCGCTCGAGACGGCGTATGTCCGCGAATGGTCGTTGCTGTCGGACATCGGCATCATGTTTCGCACCGCTTGGGTCGTCCTCACGATGAACGGGGCGCATTGAAGAGAAGTACATCGAGCAGTGACCGCGTTGGTACTAGACTGGTTCCATAGTAGCTCTCAGCAAGTGACGTAATCGAAGCTCAATAAGCCATCCGCACCATGCGTAAGCTCATTTATCATCATGACATAGCCAGTGTTACATCAGTCCGGCGGCGGGGACGCGTCTAGCAATTGACATGCTGCCGCTTCCCAAGATCCAAACATTATATAGATTACGCGCCACAATGGGCACCGTTAGAGTGACACTTTGGTCGCCACGCACTCACACGGCGCGTCGGAGAGGCTGTGTCCTAACTGCTGTCGCTGGTGTAGCAGGATTGCGACAGTCCCCTCGACCAGGTTCATGCGACCGCGCCAAGCTCAGGGCATTAAGCCCTCGCGCCCTAATCACTTCACGCGTGACCGCCAATCGTGTGATTCGAGGTATGCGGGGTGCTTTGCCGAAACGCACCCTTGGCCCCGGAATGCCGATGTCGCGTTTCACAAGCTCGTTCAGTCCGGTCGTTCTGACGTGAGGATCCTGTGGCGGCACCGGAGGTGGCTCTGTCGTTCGTCAGCGGTCGCCCTCCTGCTCGGTTTGGCTGCCTGTGCCGATGAGTCCACCGGTCCAGGCATTTTGTATGTCACGGCAGTTGGTGCGGCGACGGACACGACGTGGGTCGGCGCACCGGGTGAGCCCATTCCGGGTGGTGTGTCGGTGCGCGTCAAGGATCCCAACGGCGCGCCGGCGGCAGGGGCGTCGATTATCTGGGATCCGATCGGCCGCAACGCACAGATCGTGAGTGGATCGGAGCTCAGTAACGCGCAGGGCTTGGCGACGGCTGTGTGGCTGCTCGGCACGGACGCATCCGAGGAGCAGCAGCTCCGGGTCATGGTCGAGTGGCATCACCGCACATGGCAGTTGACGCTTCGCGCGCGCGCAGTCCCGCACGTCGTGGCGCAGCTGCGGGTGTCTGTGGATTCGCCGGCGGTGTTACGGGTGGGGGACTCCCTACCGATTGTCGTGACGGCGATCGATCCATTCGGCAACACGTTCCCGGCTCCGCCAGCTCGTCTCTCGTTGACCGACACAACAATGGGGAAGGTCGCGGGCGCGGTCGTAATCGGAGGACCGAGGCGTGGGGCGACGGAGTTGACGGTCACCAGCAACTATGTGAGCGCGCGCATTCCCCTCCAGGTGGTGCAATACGTTGCGTCGATCCGTCCTGCGAGCGATACCCTCTATTTCACGAGCCTGAATGCCCAACGCCCGGTGCAGTATGTGTTGCGCGATGATAGAGGTGGGATTGTCAGCGACACTTCGGCCACGCTTGCAGTCGGCGACACGTCGGTCGCTCAGCTCACCGATTCCGGCCTGAAAGCGGTGAAACCAGGAATTACCACGCTCCAATTGGCGGTGGGTTCGGTACGCGCGACAACCGTGGTAAATGTGCAGCAACGCGTCGCCTCCCTTGCGTTGCGACGCGACACAATTCGGTTTGATGCGCTCCTCGACACGACGACGATTTATGCGATCGCGCGCGACAGCTTAGGATCACCCATCTACGATGTCGCTGTCGTGGTGCAGGTAGGTGATGCCGATGTCGCCAAGCTGGCTGATCAGCTCGTGATACAAGCACTCACGCAGGGTGTTACGGTACTCACGTTGCTCGATCCGGCGACGGGGATCTCGGTAAGCGCCCCGCTGGTCGTGGCGCAGCGGACGGCAAGCATCGAATTGTCTCCGCTTTCCTTCGATGCGCTGGACGATACCCTACCCATCCAAGTCGCCGTACGGGATCGACTCGGATCCCCCATTCCCAACGCCGCACTGGAGTATTCCGTCAGCGACACGACGGTCGCGACTATCGAGCCGGGGAATCGGATCCGGTCTGTTCGGGAGGGGCATTTCGTTCTCACGATTCGCGATCCCGAAACCGCGGCGAGCGTCAATACGGACGTTACGGTCGCGCAACGAGTAACGGCGCTCCAGCTCAGCGCCGACACAGTGACCTTCGATGCTCTGACCGACTCGCTGCCCGTTGCGTTTACGGCCTGGGACCGGCGTGGGGTGAGGGCGGCCTCCGCTCGGATCTCCTATTCATCGTCCGATCGGAACGTTGTGGCGGTGAGTCCAGAGGGCGCGGTGAGCTCCGTGGGGGACGGGTCGGCGTTAGTGATCGGGCAGTCGGCGGACGGTCCCTCAGATACGCTCCGGGTTAACGTGGCACAACGGGTCGCTGGGATAGTGTTGCAACAGGACAGCGTGGTGTTCGAGTCGTTGCGCGCGGTGCGTGCCGCGGGGGCACGCCCGGTTGATCGATTGGGCGTGGTGGTCTCGAGCGTGCCCGTCTCCTACACGGTTGAGGATTCCCGCATCGCGGAGGTGGACTCGGCGGGGGAAATCCGCGCTGTTGCGAATGGAACGACGGGGTTATTGCTGGTTGTCGGGTCGGACACGAGCCGAGTGGGTGTGCGCGTGACGCAACGTCCGGTGCGGGTGAATCTGTCGGCCGACACGATTCGGTTCGACGCGCTGGGCGACTCACAGGTAGTGGTCGGCCGGGCCGTGGACTCGTTGGGGTCCGCCGTGCCCGGTGTGGTCCAGACGCTCATTGTTGACGACACAGCTGTGTCGACAGTTATCGATTCCGTAACGCTGCTGGCGCGTGGTAACGGCACAACGGTTGTGAAAGTCACCGTTGCCGGGCTAGAGGCAGAAGTGGTAGCCTCTGTGCGCCAAGTGCCAACACACATCGTAGCGTCGTTGAGCACAGTGGACTCAGTCGTGGACCTACCAATTGGTTCTATTATGCCGGTGGTCTGCGAAGCGCGTGACAAGAATGACTACATTGTTCCAGTTGTACCTCTAGTCGCGCCGTCAAGCGCTGCGAGGTGGGTCGGGACTCGATGCGACAGTCTACGAGTCATGCGTTCCGGGATGGATACTCTGCGCTTATCGGCGGGGCTCGCACGTAAGCAGGTCGGCCTCAATCTAGTGGTGCGTCCGCCCGATACGCCGACCGCGCCAGGCGTTGTGTTGAGAGTAACAGCTCAACCCAACGAGACCTTCATCTCCTGGGTGCGGCAAGATCCCGCGGTGAATGCGGCGGCGGCGTGGATTCGGACTCTCGGGACGCCCTCATGGGACCAGAAGGACATTCCGGACACCCGGTCGTGGCTCGCGCTACCTGGTTACGCGCCCGGGACGACTTTGGAGGCGGCCGTTACCCTTACGGGCGCAGATGGGGAGATCCGAGAAACGAGGTTCGATACAGTGACTGTTGGGACAGACTCAGTGTGTAGCCAGTTTGCGGGACATGAGAATGCAGGTGGCGAGCTTCGGGTTTTTTGTACAGCGCCGGATCTCCTTAACTGGGTTCGCCAGGAAGGGCTAGCCCCTGAAGGCGTCTATTGCGGAACAGAATCGTTAGTTGATCTAGCCGGCAATCTTCCAAATTGCGTATTCCAGTATGGCTCGTCGCATCTCCTTCTGCTCCGCGGACTAGGCTATCAGTTCCGACCTGGTCCTCTTGTGCAAAGAGAACTCCTGCAAGCCGCCTACCGTGATATCCTGTTTGGGAACGCCAGCCCCGAGGCAACGATCTGGAAGCATGATCCTGCAATTGGTACCGCGCTGGCCGTCCCTAGGGTTGGAGGTGTCACCGGTTATCAGTCTGCCGTTTCGTGGAGTACCGATGTCAATGCGGTGGGGACGATCACTTGGTTTGAACCACCGAATCCCAACGGCGCTATTGCGATTTATCATGAAGGTCATGGAGGTGACGCAACGGATCTCGGTGCGGAAACAATCTCTTGGCTTCTTCAACGTCGGTGGTCGGTGGTGGCTGTGAGCATGCCGCGTGTTTCACACATGTCCTTGCGAGACGATCATTGGACGGAAGGGAATCCGCTGTGGCGAATGCTTTATGGCATCGGACAGGTAACGGAATGGATCCATAAGAGCTGGGCGCCTGGTCGTGACCCGGTTGTCGTAGCGGTGGGTCGTTCCGGTGGGGGATGGAGCGCCTTGTTGTATGCCGCGCTCGACCAAAGAATCGATGCCACAGCTGTTGTAAACGGCTTTGTTCCTATCAACCTTCGCTTGGCGGAAAATGACTTGAATTTGGGCGATTGGGAGCAGAACGATCCTTTGACCTTTAGTGCGGTCGATTACACTGACCTTGTTCGATTGGCTGACACACGTGATTTGCTCCTGACCTATTCCGAGCTCGATCCTTGTTGCTTCCGGATCTTACCTACGGACCCTTACGCCCGATGGTTGGAGCTCGAGGGCCAGGAGGTTTCCGGCAGGCTCACGACTCTCATATCGAACGAGGCGGAGCACGGACTGTCACAGGCGGGCTACGCAGCCTTGGACGATCTTCTGAATAGGGCGCTTGCGCGAGGCCACTGAATCCCGACTAGCCAATGCATGGCGTTTTGTATCATCTTGCACCGATGAATAGCGGGAGACGTTTTAACGCTATTGCCTGACATGGCCCGGACTAGTGCTGTTGGCGTAAACCTGTTTTGAGAAGGACTCGACGCTTGGACTTAACGGTAATTTCGACCTATCGGTGCAACTCCCGCTGTAGCATGTGCTACATCTGGCAGAATCCTACGGTGCCGGCGGAAGAGGTGACGCTAGCCACACTTGAGAAGATTCCGCACGTCATCGACAACCTGAACATTTCGGGGGGGGAACCGACTCTTCGACGCGATCTCGCAGAGATAGTCGATGTCGTCTACCCGAAGGCGCGGGTCGTTGAGATCAGTTCGAACGGTCTGCATCCAGAACGATTGGAGCCAATAGTCCGAAAGCATCCACACATCAAGATTCGCTTCAGCCTTGAAGGCTTCGGGGATACGAACAACCAGATTCGCGGTGAGGACGATGGTTTTGCGATTAAAGTAGAGGGTCTCCGGAAGTTACGCGAATTAGGCGGGACTGACCTCGGATTTGCGGCGGTTATTCAGGATGGCAACGTCGACGAACTGGTCAGCCTTTATGAGTTCGCACGCAACAACGGTTTTGAGTTCTCAACATCGGCGCTTCATAACGCATTTCAGTTCCACAAGAACGACAACTATCCATATGATCGCATGCGACTAGCGAGGCAGGTGGAGCGTCTCATTACCGAAATGCTGAAGACGCATTCTGTGAAGGCTTGGTTTCGAGCGTACATGAATCTTGGCCTTATCCGGAAGATCCTCGGCCAGGATCGCTTGATTCCGTGCACTGCGGCTACCGACTTCGTTTTTATCGATCCGTGGAGTGATGTGTACGCGTGTAATGTCCGGCCGGATCTGCTGATGGGAAATCTCTCGCGGCAGTCATGGGATGACGTGTTCTCCGGACAGTTGGCGACCCGAATTCGTGATCAGGTTGCGGCGTGCAACCAGAACTGTTGGATGGTGACCACTGCCCGCACCGCGATGCGCAGTCATTGGGCGCCCAAGCTCCCGAAAATGCAACCGCTCAGTTGGGTACTCAAGAATCGGTTACGAGTAACGGTAGGTCTGTCGGTGGACTTTAGTGCGATCGACTACACGAAAGTACTGCCAGACCGAGAAGTTTCGTTGCGACCAAGTTTTTTCCAGACCGCCTTCAAGCGAGTCGTGCAGCACGCTGCGGACTCCCATTATCGTCAGGGCGAGTTCTTCAATCGGTAGGCCGATCGTTCGTGAACTAGTGCCGACCGTGAGCCAGCATGGCACTTGGCGTTCCGGACCGTTAGTCGGGGTGATTGGTACTCGGGGCTTTCCTAATACGCAGGGTGGGGTCGAAAAGCATTGCGAAGAGCTTTATCCAAGACTCGCAGCCGCGGGTATGCGCGTCATCGTCTTTTCACGCTCTCCATACGTCGCGGGTCAGCGGACCTGGACCCGTTGGCGAGGCGTGCTTCTACGCAAACTGTGGGCACCGCGAAAGCGCAGTTTTGAAGCTATCTGTCACTCATTCATTGCTTTGCTACAAGCGCATCGGTATCGAGTAGAGGTTCTGCATTTTCACGCCGTCGGACCGGGGTTGCTCGTACCCTTGGCAAGATTACTTGGTTTTCGAGTGGTCTTCACGCACCATGGGTTCGATTACAATCGCGGAAAGTGGGGGCGCTTAGCTCGTCTGATACTGCGATTGGGTGAATGGTGCGCCGTCCACGGTGCTCATGAGGTCTTAAGTGTTTCGCAGGGGATCGCGCGGTCGTTAGAGCGACGTTTTGGGACAAAGGTCCGTCTTGCTCCCAATGGCGTTGCGCCCAACGAGATGCATCTAGCCGACGCAAGTGTGTTGACTGCTCTCGGAGCACGCTCGGGAGAGTATGCAATTACAGTAGCTCGTCTTGTCCCAGAAAAGGGGTGGGACGTTCTGTTCCAGGCGATGCAAGACATCTCCCGAATCCACCTCCTAGGTGTGGGTGGAGCCGATCAGGAATCCCCTTATGCCAAGCGCCTTCTCGCGAATGCTCCCCGTCGCGTTAGGATGCTGGGGATGCGTCCGCACGATGTCACACTGCGCCTCGTTCAAGATGCGCGTGTGTTTGTCCTGCCGTCTTTCCACGAGGGCATGCCAATCGCACTCCTTGAGGCCCTCGCTTTGGGCACACTCGTCGTTGCAAGTGACATCGAACCCCACCGTGAAGTGGTCAAACACGGAGAGAACGGCTTTCTTTTTCGAGTGGGCGATGGTAGGAGCTTGGCGGACACACTGTTGGAAGTCTGGGATCTTGTACCCGAAAGGCGTGCCTACGTCCGACGCAACGCTCAGCAAACGGTCGCGCGAGAATACAGCTGGAGTCGCACGGTGGAAATCGTGTCCGATGCCTACAGAACGGTCGTCTCAGTCACTTCCAATTGATGGCTGCCGATCATGCTGTGCCCGGGCGGACACGATCGAAGATGGGAGGCGTGGCCCGCAACTCCATAATCCTCACATTACTCAATGGGGCAAGCCAGGCAACTAATGTGGTGCTGGTTGGAGTAATCGCGGCTCTATTCGGCGCCACCCGCGAAACAGACGCATTTTTCTTGGGTCTAGCCATACCTACACTGTTGACCGGTCCGCTAACGAATTCTATTACATCAATACTAATTCCTGCGTTTAGTCAGTGGAGGTTGAATCGCCAACACGCACTTGGCAACCTAGTCAGTTCGGTATTGAATTACGTTGTTGTATTTTCCGTAGCATTTGCGATCCTATCTGCGATGGGAATTCGCATGCTCCTACCACTCGTTGCGAGTGGCATTGACACCCGTACGCTAACTGAAACACAGTATTATGCCCTCTGGCTCCTCCCGCTGATCGTACTTCAAACCGTAACGGCCGCAGTGTCCGCGGTCTTCAATTCCACGGGCGCGTTCTGGCAACCGGCTGCAGCAACGGTGCTGCGTTACGTATCAACCTTGGCGCTTGTCGTTTTGCTACGTCCACTGATGGGACCAGAGAGTTTGCCGGCAGCGTTCGTCATTGGTGCGTTTCTCCAACTAGCCGCCACGGCGCTGGGCTGGCGCATTGCGGGAGTTCGCTATTCAATCCGGTTCGCTTTTGAACCTGAACTCCGACGCGTAGCAAGGCTGGCTTGGCCGCTCCTGGTTGGCGCGATCATACTTCAACTCGCGGCTGTTGTCATGCGGATCCTCGCGGCGCACCTCTCTGCTGGAAGTGTGTCCGTTTTCGATTACGCGAGTCGAATCGCGATCGCCATAGTCGAGCTTCTCTCAGGTGGTTTCCTTTTGGTGACACTGGCAGACTGGTCTGCGACAGCGGCCCACAGCGGAAGTAGAGAAAGGACGCTGCAGCAGAAGCTCCAAGCCGCAATCAAAGTCGTTCTTTTCGTCATCCTGCCCGCCACTGCGCTCGGCATAGGGCTTGCCAAGCCGCTGATTGCATTTGCGCTACAGCGCGGAAAGTTCGACGCCGGACTTGCAGATTGGGCGGCGTCAGTACTCATCTTGTTTCTGATTGGAGCTCCGTTTGACGTTCTCGGTCGGCTGTATGTGCGGGTCCTACTCGCGTGGCAGGACACATTGGGAATAGCTTTGCTTGCTGGCCTTCGACTCGTTGTGACAACGTTCCTAGCTATATGGTTGATCAGGTTGATCGACGTCCGGGGACTTGCTTTGGCAGACACGATCGCCTTAAGCGCTGTTTTTGTAGGACTCGTGCTCAGAGTTCGACCAAGTTTGGGCGACACGCTTTCCGGTCTGGGTGTGCCACTCTTGAAGTTACTTGTCTGTGCTGCTGCGGCTTTGGCCATGGCCACGGTAACGAATGCATTTGCTTTCGCATTGCCTCCGGCCGTTACCATCTCCCTCGGTGTCCTAGCTACCGTAGGAATCTATCTGGCCAGTGCCTGGGTGCTTAACGTACGCGAATTCCGACTTCTTCTTGATTGGCTGCGTTTGGAACGTCTGTCGCCCGGCGTTTGATGGCGACCATAAAGCTCGGTGGCATCGGGTCCTAGACCGACTCCGCAGATGGTCGGTGCTCACTCGCACGGAAACTCAAAGGACGGGGGAGTGTGAGGGTAGTGCACACGCTGCATCAGAACGTCGAGAGCTGGAGCGAGAGGATGGAAAGAGTTGGCTGCAATCTCTGCGGTTCACTGCGACTCCGCACTGTTTATGAGAAGCCGGACGAACTATACCCGTCTTCGGAACTGTTTCGTGTCGTCGAATGTCGGGATTGCGGGTTGGGATTTGTCGATCCCCGGCCGACTGTGCAGGAAATGTCGCGCTACTACCCCGGGTCTTACTACGAGGACTTCCGGATACAGCAGGCGTACCACCGCACGCGGTACGCTAGGGAAGCTCAGTATCTGGCACGGCTGAGCAAAAAACACCGCTCTCCTGTTTTGCTCGACGTAGGGTGCGCCAACGGCGATTTCCCCCGATTCATGAAGGAGCGTGGGTGGCTTGTAGAGGGCGTTGAGGTGTCAGTAGACTCTGAGCCTATTACGGATTTTCCGGTGTACTCGGTTCCGTTTCCGGACATTCCAAGCGGAGCGCCTCGATACAACGCCGTTACAGCCTGGGCGGTCTTAGAACACGTGCACGATCCGAAGGCCTACTTTCTGAAGGCCGCTGAGGTCCTCCAACCGGGCGGCCTCTTTGTCTTCTTGGTCACGAACTTTCGCAGTCTCTCGTCGCGCTCGTTGTTCCAGGAGGATGTACCACGGCACCTGTATTTCTTTACAGAGCCCACAGTGCGTCGGTACCTAAGGCTTGCTGGGTTAGATTTCGAGCGGGCGGATTACTCGAACGATATTTATTCGATGCGGCCCGAGAATTGGCTACACTACTACACGAGAAGTCTTATCGGCGTGCCGTGGGGTTGGCCGCCCCCAGATACCTATCGCAAGTTCGTCGCTGCCAAAGGACTGGCTCGCGGTTGGCGCTCGGTCCTGAAGTTTACGCTGTCCTCACCGCTGTCCGTCCTCGATCGGCTTCTCCTGCCAGTCGTAGAACGCTACCAGCAGCTGGCCGGGACCTATGGGATCGTCACCTACGTCGCGCGTAAACCTTGACCCGCAATTCGATTCAGCTTTGCGACTTCAAGAGCCCAAGGACCGAGGGTTGCGTGAAAGGGTGGCTTATGTGACCGAATCACCAAAGACGCTAACAACACAGGAGTATTGGGAGTCGATATGGCGTCGGCGACGCTTGCGTCGACTGAGTCGATGGCAGCGCGATCCAGCTGTGCGCACTCTGATCAGCCTCTTCGACTCTGTCCTCAAACAGATGGGCCGAACGGGAAGAATACGCCTGCTCGAAGTCGGCTGCGCCGATTCCTATTGGCTACCGTACTTCGCGAAACGATATGCAGCACAAGTCTACGGGCTTGACTATTCCTTTATCGGATGTCAACAAGCTAACGAGCAACTTGCCCGCCGAGCTGTAGAGGGCTCGCTCATCTGTGGTGATTTTTTTGAATTCTCGACCCCTCCCCGCGAACATTTCGATGTCGTGATTTCATTTGGGTTCATTGAGCACTTTCCGGATCCAAGTGTGATCCTGCAGCGAATGCATGGCATGCTCCGGCCCGGTGGAGTGAACGTCGCCATCGTGCCGAATTTCACGACGATTTTCGGTTGGCTTCAGAGAGCCATCAATCGGCGCGTCTACGAGGGGCACGTTATCATGGGGCCGAACGACTTATGTGACTACGCTCGGCGTGCCGGCTACAGCTCGATCCAAACCGGTTACACAGGCGGCGCGTGGTATTTGGGAGTATTGAATTTCACGCCGGCGTTAAACGCCACGGCGCCATCCTTGGTCGCGCTCCTCGGTTACGTGGCGCGTCGTCTGGGGGTGCTTGTGGGCCGGATACTGGAGGCATTCGGGATCAATCGGGGTGGTAGAATCGCCGCTCCATTCATCTACGTCGCTGCATGGAAGAAGGACCAGGCGGCTCTGGAAACCGGGTATTTGCGCCGTAAAGAGGATTTAGCTGAACCCACTGAGCTCGTCTAACAGGGACCTGTCATACGTCCGCCAACTTAGGTCGCCACTGACCTGCATCAATACGTGACCGAGGCGGTCACGGCCTGCAACTTCACGAGAGTGTGTGGCGAATAGCGAAACATGAAACGATTGCGCGTTGGACTCATCTTGAACAGTCTTACAATCGGAGGTGCAGAGCAGCACGTCCTTAAGCTTTGCCGCACTGTGGACTCGCATCGAGTGGAACTCCGGCTGTTCTTGTTGTTACCAGATGTGGCGCCGATTCTAGGATCGGAGATCCCACCCAATACATCTGTCGAAGTCACGCCGTACAGGCGGCACGATCCACGCGTGCTGGTTTGGTTATCCAAGGGGTTCAAACGAGAGCGCGTCGACGTCGTGCACTCCTTTCTGTGGTACGCGGACTTCGTTGCGGCGCTGTCTAAAGCTCTCCTCCGTTGGCAGCAACCTCTAATTTGCTCTGAGCGTGGAGACCGTGGCGCTCCTGTATACACGACCCGTATGCGCGTACTGGATCGCTTTGTCACGTTCCCTGTGGCCGACGCCTTTTGCACCAATTCGATGGCTGGCGAAAGAGCCTTACTCAAAGCGGGCGCGGCGCCTCGTCGAATTCATGTCATTCCGAACGGAGTCGAGATCGATCGAATTGAACGCAGTCCCGATGTTGACCTGCGCTCTATCCTGAGCCTGCCGACGAGTGCCCAAATAGTCGGGGTAGTCGCGCGGCTGGTTCGGTACAAGGGCCTTGACAGTCTGCTGCGTGCCTTTGCCCGTTTTTTGCCACAACGAGACCTCTATTGCGTGATAATTGGCGACGGACCAGCGCGTGTTGAGCTCGAGCGGATGACCGCGGAGTTGGGCCTGGAAGGGCGAGTATTTTTCCTGGGACTCCGTGTACCTGTAGAGTCGTTTGTCAAGGACTTTGATGTTGCCGTTCTACCCACGCGATCTGATACGGAGCATTGCTCCAACAGCATTCTTGAATACATGGCCTGTCGCCGTCCTGTCGTGGCGACTCGCGTGTCAGGCAATGATGAGCTTGTTTTGGATGGCGAGACGGGCTATTTGGTGAAGGCTGATGACGTTGAGGCACTGGCTCGACGGATCAGCGACCTTCTTGATAATCGAGGCGTCGCCCAGCGTATGGGTGAACGCGGTCGCAACCGAGTTGAATCTAAATTCAATATGGTGAGCATCGCTGAACGATTCGTGAATTTGTGGCAGGCAGTCGGGAATATGAGTTATGAGAGGGGAGCGAGGTAAGAAGGTGACTCGGAAGGAGACTCTACCTGCGACGCTCACTAGCTCACCGACCTATCAACAAAGGAGCAGCGGTCGACTCTTACTCGTTGCTCTGCTTGCGTATTTCCTCGCGAGCGGTGTGTTCGTAGCAGGGAGCAGTTTATTATATCGCGTTGGTTCCTGCGCGACGATTCTAGCTATCGCTTTGGCGTTGTTTGTCAAACGAGATACTGTGGGTTACGCAAAACTCAGCATCGTCGTAGCCTGCACCGCAAGCCAGCAGATCGGGTTCTTTTTCGTCTTGCTTACTCTGCTACTTTTTCGCGAGCAGTTCATCTTGGCCCGAGTTCCCGGACTAAAACCGATTCGCGCTCTAGCCGCGTTGGGGTTGGGATCGTATCTGCTTAACCAGTTCGTTGAGTTGAACATCCTGTCCTACCCTTTGTTCTTGTTGTCATTCTTTCTACCGATCGCTTTCTATGAGCTCTTTCATCAGGCGGCGGGATCACAAGGCGGTACTGGTGTCCTGAAATTCTTTTTCCAAGTCCTGACGATTCTAATGGCCGTCGTACTCGTTCAGGCAACCCTGCATCGCAACGAGTCAGCCGACTGGCGAACAGGCGGTACGCTTCACGCGCACATGGTTGGGATCCTGATCTGTGTCGGTTTCATACTCGCACTCAGTCGTCACTTCTGGTCTCGAGCTAGACGATCTGACGTGACTCTTGCCGAACGAATTGTCCTATTGAGTGGTTTGCCGGTTGTCTTCATTGTCGACGCAAAGTACATACTCGTCGTGATGCTGATCGCGCTCGCTGCGGTCGTCGTAATCGATTTGACGTTCCGGCCGAGACGTCTTTTTCCCCTTGGAGCTGCAGTAGCGCTACTGTTCACCTCCGTGATCGTTGGGCGTCAGCGGTTGCTGGATGTGCCCCTCGTTCTTAGCAGCTCGGGTTTCGGGGAGGTCACTACGACACCCCGAACGCTACTCGACGGCTTTTGGATCACTCCGCGAGGTCAGATCTTATCTGCGACGCTCGACCTATTTCGCAAAGAGCCACAGGTGTTCTTGATCGGATCGGGACCGGGAACGTTCCTGTCCCGGGCGTCCAACAGCAGAGCCTACGATACAATGCAAAAGAACGAGTTCGATCAAGTAGGTGGGGGTAATCGTGAGGTGACCTCGAAGCTTCCAGTCATAATTCCACCACTTACCAGCTGGATTACGAAGAAATACGCCCTTGACGTGATCCACTGGTCCACGTTTGAGGAACTGCCTTGGCAGAGTGGTTTGGCACGGTGGCCCAGCAGTGTGACGTCAGTTGTCTGGGAGTTCGGGATCTTTGGAGCTGGACTTCTCTTCCTATTCTATGCGAGACTGGTTGCGAAGGGATTAGGACCGCGACTCGGGGTCAATGGGACGAGGTGGGCGGGTGTTGCTCTGGCAATCCTAGCATTGTTCCTGATGTTGGTGGCGTACTTCGACTTGTGGTTGGAGGTCCCCCAATTTGCTCTCCTTCACTGGGGAGTACTCGGATTCCTAGTGCGTGTTACGGATAAACGGCCACCAGAGATCAGCGGTCTTTAGCCGGAGCATGAGGATGCTCAATAGAAACAGCGCTGCCGCAATTCCGGGAAGGACCTCCACATGAGTACGCAGCCTCGCGAAGACGCGGGCATCGTGTCTATGTATGCGGAGTTGAACATCCTGCTCCGTCATCGGCGCCTGTTCATCTGGGTACCGATCGTTTCAACAATTGTCGCGCTCTTAATGGCGCTGGCCTGGGGTCGTGATTACATCGCTGAGTCCCGATTCGTTCCCAACAGCTCGGATCAGTTGGCCCGAGTGAGCGGCATCGCGGCGCAGTTTGGTCTCATGCTTAACGGAAGTGGTGCTCCGTCAGAATCTCCGGAGTTCTACACAGAACTGTTAGGATCTCGGGAACTACTGACAGCAGCAGTTTTGACTGAGTATCGCTTTGCCAAGCGGCCAGGAGGAAAGGACTCGGTCAGCGCTAGCCTCGTGGATCTTTATGAGGTCACAAGATCTACACCCGAGGCAACTGTTCTTGCATCTGTTGAGAAGCTTCGCACGAACCTTTCGATAAGTACGGGGCTTCGGCGGGCGGGTATCGTCAGCGTCGCAACGACAGCGCCTTGGCGCGATCTGTCTATCCAGATTAATAGAAGACTTCTAGGGTTGGTTAATGACTTCAATCTTCGTCAACGTCAGTCGCAGGCAGCCGCGGAACGTCGCTTTGTGGAGGGGCGATTGGCGCAAGCGCGAGATAGTCTTGAGCAAGCAGAGAACCGTCTTGCAGGCTTCCTAGAGCAGAATCGGCAATACCAAGCTTCACCACGCCTATTGTTTGAGTCTCAACGGTTGCAGCGGCGCGTCGATCTGGCGCAGGGGGTTTATGTCACCCTTGCCCGGGCCGTTGAGGAAGCCCGCATTGAGGAGATCCGCAACACGCCTGTCATTACGGTGCTCGATGGTCCCGAAGGATCTGCACGGCGGGCCCATAGTCTACGTCTAATAGCAGCGGTCGGACTAGTGCTTGGCATCATAGCGGCGGTAATAATTGCGTTCCTCCTTGAATACAGCGCTCGCGATCGCTCACAAAACCCCGAGGCATATGATGAGTTTGAGCGCCTGTCGGCTTCAATGGCCCGTTCGATTAACCTAAGACGGTCACGATCACACCGGGAAGGTTGACCAGCTACCATGTGCGGAATCGTAGGTGTAGTTGGAGTTGACCTCCTGCCTGAGGACCAGCTGCTCTGCCGCATGCGCGATAGCCTTGCGCATCGAGGCCCCGACGATAAGGGCGTATATACCGATCACAACGCCGCCCTCGGATTTCGACGGCTCAGTATCATAGATCTCCGAACGGGGCACCAGCCCATGAGTAATGAGCGGCGTGACGTCTGGGTCGTCTTCAATGGGGAGATCTATAATTTTCGCGAACTCCGCGATGAACTCACTGCTCACGGCCATAGTTTCGTTACTAGCAGCGACACTGAGTGCCTGGTTCACGGTTACGAGGAATTCGGCGAGCGGCTGTTCAAGAAGCTTAACGGTATGTTCGCAATCGCTGTGTGGGATAATACACGGAGACGTCTCGTGCTCGCACGTGACCGTGCTGGAGAGAAGCCTCTTCATTACATACTGACCGAGCAGGGGCTGCTGTTCGCGTCCGAGATCAAAGCGCTGCTGCAGCACCCAAGTGCGAGTCGAGACATCGATTGGCCAGCCTTCGATGAGTACATGACTTTTGGTTTCGTCTCGGCACCAAGGACGATCTACCGAAACATCCAGAAGCTTCCCGCCGGTCACTACCTCGTATATGAGGGACGTGAAGCACGGCTAGAGTCCTACTGGGAAATCGACACTGGACGCAGGTTCCTGGGTACCTATCAGGACGCGTGCGATCAGTGTATCAGTTTGCTCAATGATGCTGTGCGCATGCGAATGGTCAGCGATGTACCGCTCGGTGCTTTTCTAAGCGGTGGAATTGATTCGAGCGCCGTAGTTGCAATGATGGCGCGCAATTCAACTAGGCCCGTGCGCACTTTCTCGATCGGATTTGATGAGGCTTCATATGACGAAACGGCGTCTGCCGACCTAGTTGCTAAGGCCTTTGGAACCAAGCACCTAAAGCTCGTTGTAACATCCGATTATCAAACACATCTCGAGCATGTCCTCCTCAACTTCGACGAGCCGTTTGGAGACAATTCCGCGCTGCCGACCTACCTAGTCTCGCGTATGACTCGGGATCACGTAACCGTGTCGCTTTCGGGTGATGGTGGCGACGAACTCTTTGGAGGTTACGAGATCTACCGCAAGCTCCTGGTATTCGCCGCATTTCTGCGTGTCATGCCAAGCGGTGCTAGGAGAGTTTTGAAGAGTCTTGCCAAATGGGCGCCGCGTTCCAGCAAGTTGTCCCGTCGACTGTGGCTTGCGTCCTCTACCAACAACGAGCGCTTCCTGAAGATACTCACGTATTTCACGGACCTTCAAAAGTCCGAGCTCTATACCGAGGCCACTCAGAACGCCGTGAATGGCGATGCGTATGCGTTAGGAAAGAAGTTGGCCTACCTCGAAGCTGGAGAGGGGTCGTATGCTACGCGGATGCAATTCGCAGACTTCATGCATTACCTTCCGGACGACATCTTAGCAAAGGTCGATCGTACCTCAATGCTTGCGTCGCTTGAGACGCGGGCGCCTTTTCTCGATCATCGGTTAGTGGAATTCGCCTTCTCGCTTCCGTCGTCGTGGAAAGTCACGGGCCTCCAATCGAAGGTAATCCTTCGAGATGCCCTCCGCGGTGTGATTCCTGAAGGCGTTCGTCGCAGGGAAAAAAGAGGTTTCGCATTGCCCATTCGGGAATGGCTTGCGACGTCATTGTACGGGTATTTGAGAGAGCGCGTCACTGATCCGACTCTCACGAGAGTCTTCCAAGCCGACACCGTCATTCGAATGCTCGAGGAGCATCGGAGCAGACGGCAGGATCACACAGCTCGACTGTGGCTTCTCCTTTGCTTCGCCGTTTGGGCTTCACGAAATGTCAATGCTCTGATGCTTTGAGATCCAGCAGACGGTATAACCGTTACACTCAACATTCCGTCAAACAGTGGTGAGTCGATGGCTGCGCTGAGCGGGATGATCAGGCAAGCGTCCGGCGATTATGTGCTTGTCTGCGGAGCATTGCTCATTGCGGTACTCAATGGCCCGAGGCTAGCGCGTGAAGGTTCTATTTGTATCAAAGTGGCTGCGCATTACTGGTGGCGTTGAGACGTCGGCGCTCGCCGCGGCGGAGGGCTTACGCAAGGCGGGGCACGAAGTCGCCTGGTTCGGCTTTGCGGATGGTCGGAATCCTGCGTTCAATGTCATTGGGGACTTGCCTCGAGAATTCTCGCTCCGTCAGCAACCCGGCTTGAAGGGTCTGGGTGCCGCAATTAGATCTGCCGGGAAGCTGTTCTGGAATCCAGAAGTCGCTAGCACTTACGAGCGCACGTTAGACGCCTTTTCACCAGACCTCGTGCAGCTGCATAACGTGTTCCATCACCTGGGATCACGCATGCAGCTGATTGCGGCGTCGCGCGACATTCCTGTAGCTGCCTACGCCCACGATTACCACCCGGTTTGTCCCAATTACACATTGCTACGGGGCGAAAAGACTCCGTGCGATGCGCGCTGTGGCCGGCAAACTGCGCTTCACTCGGTGCTACATCGTTGTGTACGGCGGAGCACAGCCCTGAGTATCCTGAGCGCAGTGGAGTTTGGTCTTTCAAGAGTGCGCAAAGCATACACTCGAGCGGTCGACCTTTGGATTTCCCCTAGTGCATTTCTTGCTGGCATGTTACGACGCGGCGGCATCTCCCCAGACCGTATCGTGCATATTGAGCTTTGTCTGGATCCGACCTGGGGATCACGGTCCACAGTAGAACGACCGCCAAATCGGTTCCTTTACGTCGGACGTTTATCGTACGAGAAAGGGCTAAGCACGTTTTCCGACGTTGCTCGGCGGGTGCCCGAAGCGCAGTTCGTCATAGTAGGAACTGGTCCGCTTGAAATGCCTCTTCGTGAGGAGACACGCGGTCTTGGAAACGTGACATTTCTTGGGGCGATAGACCAGCACGAAGTAAAGGCCCAAATGCATTTGGCGACAGCGTTATTGTTACCCAGCCGCTGGTACGAGAACTCGCCGATGGTCATACGCGAGGCTCTCGCGTCAGGTCTACCAGTGATCGCCTCCAGAATGGGAGGGATACCCGAATTGGTTGACGATGGAACAGATGGTTTTCTTTGTGATATCGAGGATCGAGATTCGTTTGTTCGAGCGATTCAGCGATTTATTTCGGATCGTGATCTATCTCAACGGATGGGTGAAGTCGGAATGAAGAAGGCCAAACAGCGCTGGTCCGTGGATACGCACGTTGACCGGTTGCTAGCAGCCTACAAAACGCTTCTAGAAAAGGATCGGCGCGCTTAAGCAACCGAAGCAAGGTTGGGCTGTTGTCATCGCTTTGCGATAACGATAATCGCCACCGTGCTGGCCAGGATCTGCGCAATCGCCCCGAACAAAGCGACCGTATCGGTGTGCGGCGTGTTCGCGTCCTTCGTTGGCACGAACACCTCCGACCCCGGCCCCGGAGCGGGATTGCTGCTGAAGAGGAGTGAACGACGCCGCGTCCGCACCTCGCCATTCGCGTAGTGCACGCTGACCTGTCCCTTTTCGGCGGCTCGAGTAAAGCCGCCGGCGCCGCTCAGATAGTACTCGAGACCGGCACCCTTACGGTACAACACGCTCCCCGGTGAGTTCACCGCCCCCGCGACCCGCTCGGCTGATAGTCGGGGATCAGATCCGCCAGCCGATCATCCTGAGTGAGCATTGGGCCGAAGATGGGAGCTAAGTGCTGCGATGTCAACGAAAAGACCCGCAATAGAACGATCCGTCCTGCGGCGCTTGGGTGACATGTCCGAGCGCCGGGTACACCAGCTTCGTCCGGGTGCCCGAGATCTGTCGATTCTTCGGTATCGTCGTGGCCATGTATTATGACGATCATCCGCCACGGCACTTCCATGTGCGATACGGAGAGCACCGGGCTATACTGGAGATCGAGACGGCTGCCGTGCATCGCATCGGGCGGAACTCGAAGTGAATTGGGATTGGGCTCGAGCGCGCGCGCCGCTGGCGCCGATTCAACCGCTAGAGTGAGGTCATGCTGAGGGATATCGTAGAGGTAAAGCCCCTGGGTGGCTACCGGCTCTACTTGCGCTTCGAGGATGGGGTCGCGGGTGAGTTGGATTTCGCGAGTCGCCTCCGGTTCGAAGGAGTCTTCGCACCGCTGCGCGATCCCGCCGTCTTCGCCCAGGTCCGCATACACGCCGAGCTCGGCACGATCGCCTGGCCCACTGGGGCAGACTTGGACCCCGATGTCCTCTACGCGGAGCTGTCCGGGACCGCCATCGCGGTCCCACCCGCTCCGACCCGGAGAACGCGTTAGGTCATCGCGTCGGACCCGGACACTTGCCTCCCGTGTCGCCGAGGACCGATAGTATGGCTATGCCGCTCGCCACGCACCGCTTCACGCTGGACGAATACCACCGCATGGCACTGGCCGGGGTTCTGCACGAGGACGACCGCGTGGAACTCCTCGACGGCCAGATCGTCCAGATGACGCCTATCGGCGTTCGTCATGCCGCGTGCGTCAATCGCTTGAACGCCCTGATCACCGGTCTGATCGGGACTCGGGCAACCGTGAGCATCCAAAACCCGCTGATCGTGGGCGAACACGAGGAACCCCAGCCGGACATCGCCCTGCTCCGCTACCGCGCCGACGGCTATCAGACGGGCCACCCTCGCGCGCTCGACACGTTGCTCGTGGTCGAAGTCGCCGATACGTCGCTCGCCTACGACCGCGACGTGAAGATCCCCCTCTATGCCCGCGCTGGCATTCCCGAGGCATGGCTCGTGGACCTGACCGCCGACCGCATCGTCGTGCACCGCGAGCCGCACGCCGGTCGCTATACCGACGTCCAGTCCGCCGGCCCCGGCGACATCCTCACTCCTGTGCGCCTCCCGGACGTCACACTGGCCGTCAGCGACATCCTCGGGTAGCGTCGATCATGCTGAAGGACATCGTAGAGGCAACGACCCGCAGACCGCGTTAACGAGCTGGCTTGACCCGTCTCGCGAGCGTGATGTATATACATCGTGTGCACCGTACCCAACTCTACCTCGACAAGACGACCCACGCCCGGCTCAAGGCCGCCGCCCGACGTCGGGGACGGACCATCTCGGACCTCGTGCGCGAAGCGCTCGAGCTGGTGTACGGGTCTCCCCACACCGCAGACCGCCTCGCCACGCTGCGAGGCATCGCAGGACTATGGCGCGATCGAAACGACCTCGGCGACACCGCCGGGTACGTGAGGCGGCTCCGCCGGGATACCCGCAAGGGACGCACTCGTCGGACCTGACCGGCGTCCTGCTGGATTCGGACGTCATCATCGAAATCCTGCGGGGGCATCAGGACACGCTCGACGCCGCGGTGGCGCTCGAGCAGTCGGGTACGCCGAGCGTCTGCACCGCCGTCTCATGGGCCGAGGTGTACGCCGGCATACGAAGCGGTGAAGAAGAGCCGACACAAGCGTTCTTCGAAGCCCGCGGGGAGATCGCACTCGACGGGCGGATCGGGCGACATGCCGGCCGCTACCTCGCCCGATACGCGCGTTCGCATGGGGTCGAGATCGCCGACGCCCTGATCGCGGCGGCGGCAGCGACGGCGGGCCTGCGGCTCTGGACGCTCAACCGCAAACACTACCCGATGGAGGACCTACGGTTCTTCGAGTCCGGCGCACGATGTTGACTCGCATTCTTCGCCGAGCCGATATTGTGCCCATGGCCCTGCAGCTACACAAAGGTCCCTTCACCGTGGACGCCTACCAGCGGCTCGCGGAGCTCGGCATCCTGCCACCGGACGCCCGCGTCGAGCTCATCCCTGCGCGCCTCCCGGACGTCACACTGGCCGTCAGCGACATCCTCGCAGCTACTGCTTCGCCACGACTATAATCGCAACCGTACTCGCGAGTATCTGCGCAATCGCCCCGAATAGCGCGACATAATCGGTGTGCGGGGCGGTCAGGTCCTTCGGAGGCACGTAGACCTCGGATCCGGGTCCCGGCTTGGGATCACTGGTGAAAAACAGCCACTTACTCCTCGTCCGCACCTCCCCATTGGCATACCGGACGCTCACCTGTCCCTTTTCCGAAAGCCGCGTGAATCCGCCGCCCGCGCTGAGGTAATAGTCGAGCGACTGGCCCTTCTGGTACAGCACGCTCCCCGGCGAGTTCACCGACCCCGTGATGCGCACACTCGGCTGATACTCGGGGATCCGCACCGAATCGTTCGGCTGCATGATGACGTTGTCGCGCGAGTCGTGCTCCCCCAGTGCCTTCGGAAGATTGATGTTGATCCGCCCGCGATTATCCGCGGCACGGATGAACTGAATCCCCTCAGGGTAGGCGCGCGGCGTCAGCCCGCCGGACCGCTGCACGATGTCCGCCAGGCGCTCGTCCTTGGACGTCAACGCATACGTCCCCGGGTACCGCACCTCACCCGTGATCGTCACCATCCGCTGCAGCTCGAAATCGGGTTGGCGGAAAACCAACACGTTGTCGTACGCCTGCAGCACGACTTCGCCAGCCGTGCCCTGCGCGGGGAAGCTGACCCCGGGGGGGCCGATGTACTCGCCCCCGGAATCGCGCTGAAACAGGTACGTCGAATCGAGCGGCACCCGCAGCGTGGTCGCGAGCTGGCCCTTGGACCGATCCAGCGGCAGGCGCGCAATCTCGGCCTCCCGCAAGTCCACGCCGATCTTGGGGCCGCGTGCCAGCGTCATCAGCTCCCGCAACGTCATCCCCGGCCGCCAGGGATACGGTCCCGGTTGCTGCACCATCCCCGAGATCGCGACGATAAACTGCTCCGCGGCCTGGGTGAGCGAGTCCACCCGCACGACGTCGCCATCCTCGAGCCGAAATGGCGGCACGAGGCCGTTGGCGAGCGGTACATCGATCGTCACCCGCGCCGTCGTCTGCGTGCTGCGCGCATCGGCCGACAGAATGCGATCGACTTTCACCCGCTCGAGCGCGGCTTCGGGAACAAACCCGCCCGCGGCTCGGATCAGGTCATAGAGCGTCTCGCTCGATTTCGTCTCGTAGACCGCCGGACGTCTCACCGCGCCCGTCATCCGCACACGCGCGTCGTGCATCGGCACGAAGATCACGTCACCCGTCTCGAGCCGGATGTCGCTGCGCGTGTCCCCGCGCAGCAGATAATCGTAGAGATCGAGAATCGCGATCGTCCGGCCGGCGCGCTGCACCTCGACCCCGCGTAGCCGGGCCATCTCCGTGACACCGCCGGCCGCATACAGCGCCGTAAACACGGTGCCGAGCGAGCTGATCTGATACGCGCCGGGCTGCGTCACCTCACCCACCACGTAGATCTGATTCGCGCGCACGTTCGTGACGGTCACGTCGAAGCGCGTCGTGGCGTTCGCGGTGCGCCGCACGCCGGAATACACGCGCGCGTGTACAGCACGTCGCGCAATTGATCGAGCGTGAGATTGGCGACGTGCACCTGGCCCACCTGGGGAATCAGCACGAAGCCTTCGCGCGTGACGGGCAGGGAATAGGTCAGCTCGACATCGCCCGTGAGAATCAGCACGAGATTGTCACCGGGGCCGAGGCGATAGTCGGGCGGGACCGGGCCGGACAGCAACGGCAGGAACTGCGTCGTGCTCCGCCGGAACACATCGACGCCAAACACGTCGCTCGGCGCGCCGCGCGCCACGCGCACCAGCCCCGTATCGGGAGTCAGCATCTCCTGCGTCAGCGTGGGCAGCCCCAACGCCTGAATCGCCGACAGCTCGGCCGCCGTCGGGGGCGCGGCCGCCATGCCGCCACTGCTGGCGCCGCCCAAATACTGGTCGAGCAATGTCGCGGGATAGCCACTCGCGCTGAGACGCGCGCGAATCTGGTCAGGCGTCAGGCCCGACTGCGCGATACGACTACGCACCTGATCGGAGAGCCCTGGCTGTGTCTGCAGGGCCTGCTGGACTTGCGCAGCCGACGGTTGCTGAGCGGCGATCCCTGGCGTGATCGCGACCAGCAAAACAGAGAGAATCCGCATTTGCTTCGCTTTCTCCCAAGGGCTAGAGCGACAGGCGGGCAAAAATGGAGCCTAACTGCTGGCGGCGCAAGTTGTTAAATTGGCAATTGCAGGCGATAGCTAATTAGCTATCATACGGCATGCCCACGGCTGCCGCTCTGCTGCGCCAAGCACGCGCTCGCGCCGGTCTCAGCCAGCGTGCCCTCGCCAGGCGCGCCGGCACGACCCAGTCCGTCGTCGCCCGCATTGAAGGTGGCCAAACGAGCCCCACCTGGGAGACTCTCGATCGCCTCCTGGAGGCCGCTGGGGTGGAGTTGAACGCCCAGCTGGAGCCGCGCGTGGTTGTGGGATCGCATATGCTCCAGGAAGTCCCACACATCTTGAGCTTGACGCCGGAACAACGGTTGCAGGAAGTCAAGAACGTCAGCCGTTTCCTGCACAGCGTCCGTCGTGCCGGGTAGCTCACCGCTCGATCCGGAACTCCTTTTCACGACGCTCGCGCGTCACCAAGTCCGATTTGTCTTGATCGGCGCCCTCGCGGCGCGTCTGCAGGGGTTTCCCCGCTTCACGGACGACGCCGACATCACGCCCGCGCGCGACTCCACCAACCTCCAACGGCTCGCCGCCGCATTACGTGAGCTCGAAGCCCGCATCTACACCGAGCAGATACCCGAGGGTCTGGTGTTCGACTGCAGCGCAGCGATGCTCGCGCGCGGCGACATCTGGAACCTCGTGACCAAAGCGGGGCGCCTGGATCTGGCCTTCAAGCCCTCCGGAACGAATGGGTTCGAGGACCTCGCGCCGCAGGCAATCCGGTTCGAATTGTACGG
>WNGO01000433.1_pt1 | contig 25559 bp, 28 predicted proteins | sample 5400511 | NCBI WGS metagenome assembly WNGO01 (sample SAMN13153380, study PRJNA577476) | soil metagenome | isolation source: 20 cm soil or saprolite under Garry oak tree replicate 2 | place: USA:California | collected 2016-06-15 | reverse complement strand
GGAGGCAATGGTGGAGTCACTCAAGACTGGCCTCAGCTACTTCGTGGTTTCCGAGTGGCGAGGTGTTGCCGATTTCTCGGGTAAGAAGCCGCAACTCGGCCGGGAAGCCGTTCGCGGTGGACCCAAGACGGGATAGCAAGAGTTTCTTCACAGACTGAAGCTGGTCTGTCGAGAGCCGTCCACAAGCTCCAGTAATTGTGGATGAGTGCTTGGCGCGCTAGACGTGTGCCCAATCGGGCTCACAAGGCGGGTCAGCAGACTCCTTGTTTGTTGTTGCCGAGCAAACAAAGGAGAAAGAAGGGCAGCAACGAGGAGGTCCAACGCGTTGATCTGCTAAACAACTAAACCTGGTCCGGTTCTTCGCGAGCCTGACCGGAAACCGTACCTCGTTTTCGGCCCAGGACAGCGAAGAGACCGGCGGCAACGGCCTCCTTCTCTGTCCTTTGCCGGACGGAAAGAAGGAGGAGAAATGTCAACGGAGATAAGCACAGGGATGCCCGTGGTTACGCTCGACATCAACGAATTGGGACAGATGAAGAAACGACTGCCGAGATTGACCCGAGAGGAGCAACTGTCAAATACGCTCCTCCAGGGTCTTTATCCCGGCATTCGCGTCGCCCGTCTTAATGTCCCGCCCGGAAAACTCGAGGATCACCAGGAGAACGAAGTTCAAAAATCCATGAGGTCCTTCGAGCTCGATGGTATGCGATATCGGCTTATCGGCGCGAGCGCCTCGGCAAAGAGCGGGAAGTTCTACGCCGTGGACGAACGCTACGAGCCGGCAATCGCAGAGCGTTTTCGCAAGTGGCCCGAAGCAGCCATCACGTATTTCGGAATCCTGGTTTCGCCGTGCAAGCAGCGAATCCAGTTATCAGACGCACGGGTGATGGTTGTGAAGGACCGCACGCTGGGCACGAATGATTGCCGTGGCTGGATCGCGCAGTCGGTGTTCGAGCGATTTCATCTGTCTCGCCATCGGCTCTACCAGTTTCGGCTGGCATTCGAAAATACGCAGGCCAAGGGAGCATGCAAGGTGATGCCGGACGATGTCGCCCAGAAGCTCGGGGCGGACCTCATCTTGCCCGAGTCGTGTGTGAAACCCGAGTACAAACAATCCACGCGATTCTTGGATTTCCTCCATTGGCGCCGGCCGAAGATCGAGGTTAGGAGCTACCGGGGACCGGTCGTATTCGGCATCCGGGAGGTTTCCAGGGCGCTCGATCTCCATAGCAGTTACACGCTTATCGAACACGCGCCATGGGAGTCCATCCAACTCGAAATCGCGCCGTTTGCAATGGAGCAGGCACGCAAGTTGCGGACGGCATGCGAGGATGGCAACTACGATGAAGTCATCGAACTCCTGGGCACATCCCACGCCCAAGCTCCATGGGAAGAGGCGAACGACTCCGAATACACCTCATTCGAGCACACCGTTGTTGAGGCTGTGCTCAAAGTGGATTCGAGTGGCTACCTCATCAAACACCCTTTCATCAACAACGCATTGAACCGCTTGCTGGCGAAGTGGGCATTCAAGCTTTGCACCGCTGGTGGTTTCAAGATTCCAGGCTTTGCCCTCGCCGACGACGGCTTCCTCAGTCTGTATCACGGTCAGGTCGTCGCCGCATCGGACTGGCTGCCACAGGACCGGGCCATCAGTTCGGTTCCGTGCCCGAAGGGTTTGGTCGTGCGCTATCCAATCCGCATGTTCGAAGACTTGCTTCCTTACACGCGGGTGTCCACTGAAGAGGCGGTCGTCCTCGTGACGCAAGTCATCGAAGACCAAAACGGCTGCTTGATTGACAGCGAAGCAGTCGTGGATTTGGTGGAAAAGCAGATCAGACTTGACGGAGCATTCACCCTGCACAGTGAAACTGCTGCCAAGAATGGAGGAGATTTCGACTTCGACCTGGTAGCTGTGGTCGAAGGCGATCGTTTCCCTCGCTTTGTGGAAAGCCGATTCTCACACCAGGACCGGCACGAAAAAACGAAATCAAAGCGCACCAAGAAGCAGAGTCCTTGGTGGAACCTCGCACTGGTTGCGAATCAGGCGAAAGGAAATCAGATTGGCTCGATCACCGACCTGAAGACCTCCTGTTACGCCGCTGGTTTTCGAGGAGAGGCCTACCAACTCGTGGATGAACTGCAACACGCCTTGGACAGCCTGAAGTGGGGCACCGAGGTGAACCAGCAGCTCATCGCCGAGATCCGCAAAAAGGTGCCACTCGCGCCCTGGCTGCAGTTGAAGGACAAGGAACGGGTCAGCGATATGCCGGTGCATGCTGAAGTCCTGCCCACCGACAAGATCGGGTACCTCTACAACCTCGCAAGAAAGGAAGTCGAAGACTTCTTTTCCGCGAAGCTGCCAATCGCCGACTTCCACGGGCTGATTACCAACGAGCATTTCACGAGGGAAATGTCCCAGGAATGCCGCTTGGTGAACCGCATTTACGCTGAGGAGGTCGGAAAACTCATCAAGGAAAAACAGGCTTTGGATGAAGCCTTGGCAAAAGCCGAGGCGGAGTATGAGGCCAACCGGAACGACCAAGCAACCAGGAATGAGGCACGTACCCGGCGCAATGCCGCCCGGAGTGCCGTCTACGCCTACAAGGAGCGGTCCCGTGAGGAATTTCAGGCCTTGCGCTCGATCATTCGAGCTTGGGGAGATGGAAAGAAGCAGAACCGGCGTGGCTGGTGCCAGTCCTTGCACGCAGTCATCTGTGCGGGGAAAGGAAACGGGTCGCTGCTGTTTCATGCCTTTCCACAGGAAATCATCGACAAGATTGCGGAAGAGACTGGCAGCACACCTGTGCAAGTCTTTGTTCCCGATCTCGTGGATGGGGAGATCGAGTTTGACGAGGATGGCCGCGTCTTTCTCGTCGAGCAATTTCGCAACGGCGATGGAACGACTCACGAGCGCAAGATCTTCCTCCTTCAGATATCGAAGAAGGGCGAAGTGCTCGTGGACGGGAGGGTTGTCGACCGCGTGCAGCCATTCCCAATGCGATACGGGTCGGGCACGATCCGAGACGGCAAGCTGGTGTTCAACGACATTCGCCAGCACGCCACCGTAAAACGCTCAACGCCGACCTTGAGCAAACCCTGTGACGGAACTTGCGGCGAAGATTCTTCGCTGAGTGGTCCGAGCGCGGCCCACACACAAGGGGAAACTCCATCGTGAACCAAATGTTGTCCAGGGGGCCTGAGGTTCGGGCCTCCTGGGCAACCCGTATATATAAGGATGGGAAGGAGAAGCGGAAGTGAACAAGATTTGGGTTTCTTTTCTTGCAGTTACAGCCCTCGCGTGGCCGGCCTGGGGACAAAAAGTGGAGGTGCGGAAGCCGGATCGGGGACAGATCCTCCACGTCCAAACCGCGTTGAACCATTTGACGGTTCTCGAAATGAGCGAGCCAGTCAGCACGGTAGCCGTTGGCAGCCCTGTGTTCAGGGTGGAGTGGCGCGAGAACAAAGTTTTCATCGAACCGACGGAAGAGAGCGTCGCGACCAATCTGTTTGTGTGGACAGCGTCGGGCCGTTTCAATTACGAACTCGACCCGCCAGGTTCTGTGCCGGACATGGCTTTCGCGATTGACCAGCTTCTTGCCGATCCTCCGAAGATCAATGGCGCTACGAGCCGGGCGGGCGAGCCGGCTGCTCCCTCGCCCGCGGATATACTCATCGCGACCAAACCCATCCGATTGCTTGGGCCGAACTCTAGGAAGAATCGGGTCGCCGTTTACCTAACGGACTTGCTAGAACACGACGGGCAAGTCCTCATCCGCTACTCAATCCGGAACGGAACTAATCAAGCCTACGTGCCCGGGGCTCCACAGGTCGTGGCACTCAAAGCTCCCCAGTATCGCGAGTCGCTCTACACGCTCAAGAGCTCTCAGTTGGGTTCTGACAAGCCACATCGCGTGAAGTCGAGCGGAGAAGTCCCCATCGAGGTCGCCAAGTGCGAGAGCCACTCCTCTCGAATTGAGCCGGGTCAGGAAACGACCGCGATCGTGGCGATCAAGCTGCCCCGGGAGCATGCAGAACCTGCGGTAATTCGATTGGTCTTCCTCGGGAGTCCAAATGGGCCCGTTAGCGCGACTCTGGTGCTCTGAAATGATAGAACGCACCGCGCCGAATAAAAGCTACCTCTGGCTCAAGGATTACTTCAAGCAGCGGCCAGACATCGGCTTCTGGAAGGCAGTGCTGAACATTGTGCTCTATCCCCCAAATCCGTTTAGGCCTGAGGCGCGGCGTCTGCCACGACCTGGATTCCTCTTCAGCGCAGGTCTTCTCGCCTTTGCTATCGGGTGGTTTGTGTATTTCAACTTCGCGCGATGAACGAGGTGGGACGATGGGAGCCATTACTCAACTAGTGGAGGCGATCGCGTTTCTTATTCCGGATTTTCAAGTGTTGAGCCTAAGCGCTTCTGTGTTCTTAAGCCTATATGGCTGTGCCATCTCGCTCGGCTTCTCCTCGGCCAAAGGCGTGGATTGGGACTTCCTCCTCTCCCTGATTCTCGGTTATGCGACCACCGTCGCCCTCAACATGGTGAGTTTCCTGTCCTCTCCGTCGGCACCGAGAACTGCCACTGCACCATTGCCTCAGCAGTGCTCTCAGAATACGGTCTCTAATCGCCGGCCTGCAAACGACGCGGCTCCGCCATTGGAATTGCAAGCGTCTTATATCTCCGGTTTCGAAAAACATCCTGACACGCGAAACCCTGGCGAGAGATTTTCAAAATGACACCCGGATATGCACAGCCGCGCGAACGCCGGCCCCCTTTCGAGAGCTACGAGATCATCCTTGTCCTGTTAATCGTCGGATGTGCCTGGCTTGCTTCGTACGTTGCACAAGAACGGTACCGCTTCACACACCGGCAGCTTGTGGAATTTGTCGGCTATTTCGTAATCGCGGTGGCTGCCGTCTGTTGGCCCGCATACCGGCTGCTGACGGCGCGATCGCGTCGCGAAAAGCAGTGGCCGCATCCGCCGCTTGCTGTGTCTGCCAAAAGAGACGAACGGGTTACGCGCCAAGCTTGGAGCCAGAACGCGGTTGTCTTCGGCCACGACGTTCATGGGAAGCCGTGGCTCTGGCCCGACCAGGTTCGAGTGATGCAAGGAATTGTCTTGGGAATGACCGGAACAGGAAAAACGACACTCCTGGCCAACATCGTTACGCAGGACCTCTACCGTGTCATCGGGCCTCCCGATGACCAACATCGCATCCCCATGCTGATCCTCGACGGCAAGGGCGATACGGAGTTACTCGACAGCCTTCTTCCCCACGTTCACCGCGCAGGCCGCCTTGCCGATCTGCGCGTGATCAGCCCCAGTCGGCCGGAGATATCCGTGCGCTACAACCCCCTCCACTGTACCGATGAAGACTACATGCCGGTCGTGAACATGGTTTTCGGTTCGTTCAACTTGCACCGCGAGTTCTTCAAGGAGCACCAGTTGCACTACTTGGCCAACATCGTGCGCGTGCTCGTCTACACAGGGCTGAAATTCAACTTCTACGACGTTCTCGTCATGGCCATGGATCAGGAAGTGTTGCGGGAGCAGGTAGCGAAGGCGGCCCGGCAACTTGAGCACAGCAAAAACATCAGCACGCAGCAAAGGCTGAATTTTGAGATGTCCGTCAAGAGCTTGTATCAGTCGTTCGAGGACCGGGAGCGTGTTCCGAAGATCCAAGGGCTGCTCAACCAGTGCATGACGTTTCTCGACGATGAATTGAGTGTCATCACTGGCCCGTACGAAGAATTGGTTTCACTCGACGAAGCGATTGAGCAGGAGCTCATCCTCTATGTGACGTTGAACGTGAACAAGAATGCGGAACCGGTGACGGCGCTGGGCAAAATGTTGTTACAAAACCTTCAGCTTGTCATTGGTAAAAGATACGAAAGCGAAGCGCACCGCCGGCGCGCTAACAGGCCGCTATTGAGCGTCGTCCTCGACGAGTTTGCACCATTCGGCTACCGGAATTTTCCGCAGATCCTGCAGACCGCGCGTGGAACAAACACGGCTTTCCTTTTTTCAATGCAAAGTCTCTCCCAGCTCATGCATGTTGGCCGGGGGTTCAAGGAGGATATCGCCTCCGCACCAAACACCACGGTGACGATGAGAACGCGAGACGAGGAAACGGCAAGCTACTTTCTAAAGGCGTCGGCCGAGCACCGCGTCACGCGGCGCAATCTGTCCATGGAGAAAAGGAAATTGTTTGGATTCGAGAGCTACGAGGAGACAGGCCGGGCGGTCGATGTCGAGACGCGCGAGACAAGATCCCTCGATGAGCACATCAAGAACCTGCCCAAAGGCCAAATGGAAATTCTGATGACGGATGATACGCGCGGCACGCTCCACACCCACCTGCACGTTCGTCCTCCCACGGACGTCATCATTCCTAACTTCGAACCTGAGCTGTACCCCCGGCTCAAACAATCACGTGCGACATCCGTGGGAGCGAATCTCCGATTCAAGAGCCCTGAACTTGCGGGGCCACGTTCCGCAAGGCGGAGGCACTGACAATGTGGACTGCGAGGCGAGCCGTCTGCCGTGGCTTGTTGACGATTACACTGTCCTTCATTGCTTCCAGTGTCGGAGCGCAATCCACGCGACAGCCTTACCCTAACCGGGGCACATGGTACGAATTCCTGGTGAAGAAATGTAATCCGTCCAACTTCAACTACGGAGCCTGGCTTGAGCAGCGGCGCAGGGCTTTCCTCGAATCCACGGTCAAGGAACCACACTTCTGGTACAGCCTGTCGGTGACGGCCGGAGCGCTGATGCTGATGGCCGCCTACGCGAAGCTGTTTCTCGATCACCGACGCAGCATGCGGTGCGCCGAAGAGATGATGGCGGACCTTTACAGCCATGATCTTCATTCCCGCCAGGCGGCGACGGAAGCCATCGGGAGATATAACCAGCACATTGAACAGTGCAATCGAGCCATCGAGGCCTCGGAAGGTGGAGACGGGCGGCCGGGCTGGGGCGAGACACAACTCGACAACCTAAAGGCGGAGTTGCAGCGCCTGGCGAGCCAGCTCGAAGCCACCACGCAGGAGCGTAACAAACTTCAGGAAGAGCTCAGGCAGAAATCACTGATCGTTGGTGACCTTTCGACCCGACTCGATGCGTTGTCAAAGAAGGTGAACGGGCAGCGTGACAGCGGCAGCGGAGCCGGGGAGCCGGTGTCAACCGGCCCCAATGGGGATGGCGCAAGGTTTGTCGGCCAGATTAACCGGCTGCAGGAAGAGTTGTATGCCGAGCGGCAGAAAAACAAGCGGTTGAAGGGTGCATGAAAGAGATGTTGGTTACAATCACAGATTTCGGGAGCGTTTGGCGTCGGCGTTTTGGGAAAGACGAGAACGATCCGAGGCGGTTTGCGCGGGCGGCCTACTTCAACACGACCGGGGTTCCCGTCAACGGACAGATTCGGACGCGGCCAAAGATCGTCGGTCATGTCCGGTTCAACGGAGTCGGAGGATTCAATCCGAATTATCCGCTGGCGATGATTAACAGTGTTTTTGAATGCGCCGAGCCGTGCATTTGGCAAGGACAGAACAAGATCCTCTTCAAGCACAGGCTGCCAGCACCCCAGCAACCTGACTACTTCCTAGTCGTCGTTAGAGCCTCAGAAGTCGGACACCTCGATATAGGATCACCGGCATGGAGATCGGAAGCCACGCTCCTGATTTCCTTCAGCGAGTGTCGTGACCAGCAGGAGGCGATGCTGTTGATGCCCACTGACAGCTGGTTGCGGACTGATCTCGGCAGGTTCGTCGTCCGCCCGTTCGTCTCGTGGCCGTGGAGTGCGCGGCTTCAGTTGGAGTCTGCATAAGGTATGGGTGAGCGATGCGGTATCCGAAAGGCTCGATTCAACTCAACCAATCGCGCGATCTCCCGCTGTTACGCCAAATCTTGCGCTCGGAATTCGTGACCCATTCTCAATTGTTCGAGTTCACGCAACTTAACCACTATGAGCGGAGTCGTAACTCGTTCCACTGGAGGATGAGAAGATTAGTTGACCGCGGACTTGTGCTGCGGCAGACACTCGTGGCCGGAACCGGAGATGCTGTGTATTCGGTCGCAAGCAGCGCAGCAGCGTTGCTGCAGAGCATGGGCGAGTACTGCCTGGTTGGGTTTGGCCGAACCGTCGCAGAGAAGGCGAACAGAAGCGTTTTGCATGCCATCGGACTGAACGAGATCCATCTCAGCGCGTTGCGCGCCGGGTTGCTCGTGCGCTGGATGGGATCGATGGAGATCCGTTCTCAGAATGAGCTCACCGCGTTCGGCTTTGCAAAGGACTACGACGCAATTGTGACGGTTCGCACAGATATTGGGGAGCGCAGGTTTGCACTCGAATACGAACGAACCCCGAAGCCAGCAAAATGCTATCGAACAATCGCAGCTTGCATGAACCAGGAAGTTCACGTTAATCGGCTGCTTTATTTGGTCGCGAACTACGACATTTTGCGATTCGTTTCAGGCTTCTTCACAAAGGCGGTGTACCCGGTCTTCTTTGGCCTGCTCACGGACTGGCATTCCCATCTGCTTGAAATGCCAGTCTTAGGCGGTCTTACGAAACGCGCATTTCCATTGCAGCAAGCTTTGAATGGCGGCACACCAAGAGTCGAGGCCATGGCGGCCGCGACCAGCTACCGTTTGCCCTTTCATTGACCTTTCTATGGACGCTGTTTGAATGGCCATTGACTCTCCTGGCTGGCTACAAGATGTAGAGCTTCCAGGGCTTATCTATTTACTATCCTAGATTCTGGTAGTGTTTGCGGGGCGGGAATGGCGTTCTGGAGTTCGGTGCCGGTGCGATGGCCGTGAGGGAGGCTGCGACTGCCTGCTCGTGCGTTATCTTTCGTAGTTGTCTGTGGATGTTAAGAGAAGTTGAAGGTGAGTGAGGTAGATGGGTCCAAGCGGGGTTGGGGGAGAGACGTTAAGTTTCAACGAGTAGCGCGTCTGACGAAGTCGAGTGGATTGTATCCCATTATACGTCCACTGGGTTGGAGGGATGCCGGCGGCGCGATTCCTAAACGCTTGGCGACAATGCAGTAGCGATCTGCTCTATCGGAGGCCCATGCTGCAAGTTTTAGTGACTTGCTCTTGCGGCGCTCCGCGATCCGCCATCGGAGCAAAGTCGGGTGCAGCACGTTGTTAGGTTTTGTTTTCAGATTCCAAAGTTATTACGACTTTTCCGCGAGCGTGTCCTGTTTCCAGATAGCGGATAGCCTCAGGGACTTCAGTTAACCTGTAATGCCTGTCGATGACCGGTGTTACCTTTCCGGTCCGCATCAGGTCGTGCAGTATGGTCAGGTCCTCTTTGTTCGCTTTCGCCCCAACCATGACCAGCTTCTGGCTCACGAAACACGACAACACCAGCGCTTTGATCAATCGAGCCAGAAGACCGATCATCCACCGGCCATCCCCGCCTGCTGCACCGACCATGATGTAAACCCTTGGGATTTAAGATCCGTCGGAATGCCGACAGCGAATGGTTCGCAACGCAGTCGAGAATCAGGTCGTAACGCTGCCCACGCTTCGTGAAATCCTCTTGGGTGTAGTCAATGACGTGATCTGCGCCGATGGATCGCACCATGTCCACATTGCTGGTGCTGCATACGCCGGTCACATTTGCACCGAACGACTTGGCGATCTGCACCGCGAACGTGCCCACGCCTCCTGCCGCCCCGTTAATCAAAACCATCGGTCCCGGCGGAATCTCTCCCTTCTCGCCCAAGCCGCCTCGACGAAGGCCCTGCAATGCCGTCAATCCTGCGATCGGCACAGAAGCGGCTTGCTCAAACGTCACGTTCTCAGGCTTCCGGGCAAGTTTCGATTCGGAAGCGCACGCGTACTCGGCAAAGGCACCACGGCACAGGCCGAACACCTCGTCGCCCGATTTGAACTGCGTAACGTTCCTGCCAAGCGCTTCGACCTGGCCGGCCACATCGACGCCGAGTCGTGTGTCCTTTGGTTTGCGCAGCCCGACCCTTAGGCGAAGGAGGTACGGCATGCCTCTCATGAAGTGCCAGTCATAGGGATTGACAGAAGCCGCGCGAACGCTTATCAAGACTTCATCGTCCTTGGGAGCGGGCTTCTCGACCTCCGTGATTTTGACAACATCGGGCGGCCCGTATTGGGTATAAAAGGCAGTTTTCATTGCTGCTCCTTCGCTGCGCTTGCCCGCTCCTTCCGTGGCTGGACGGGCCAGCCCGGCTTGGGCTCACGTCGTCGGCTTAACATCGGGCGGCTCGAATCCGCAGCGTCCCCAGCGCTGACGAACCTTTTCGCGTTCTTCCGGCGTCATCTGCTCCCACTGTTCGGCCATGCGCCGCCGGACATTGGAACGCATATTGGAACGATGAGAGCCACGAATACCAAGGCCCCCGAATAAAATCCGACAGAGAGCGAGCAGTCCGAGAGCCTGCCAGAATGTAATTTGGCGCCAGCCGAAGAGCGGTGGCAGCAGCCAATTCCACAGACGCATCACTATTTCGCCGCCGATGACGACAAATAGCAGCATCGCCAGAATCGCCAGCGGAGCGATCCAAATCCATCTCCTTCTCATGTTCAGTCCCTCGCTTTCGTAAATTCGTCGTAGATGCCTTGCAATCGCTCGCGCAGATAGAGCACTGCATAGCGTTTGCGCGAGAGCAGCGTATTCACGCTCACCCCGGTCTCGGCCGCCATCTCCTTGAAGCTGCGCCCTTCCAGTTCGTGAGCAACGAATACTTCCCGCTGTTCGGCGGGCAATTCGTCGAGCGCAAGTTCCAGCTCGTCAAGAAGCACATGGCGGACATAGAGCGCTTCCGGCCCGGCATGGGGCGACGGCAGCAGATCTTCGATCCGCAGCAGCTCGCCGGCTTCATCCTCGACCGCTGCGTCGCTGAAGGAATCCGGCTTCCTTTTGCGGAAAAGGTCGGTGATGCGATTGCGCGCCACGCGGAACAGCCAGCCGGTCACGTGCTCAATCGGCATCAGCAGGCGGTTCGCTTCCACCAACTCGTAGAAGACCTCCTGCAGAATGTCCTCGGCATCGCGCGGATCGGGCACACGCCGGCGAATGAAGTTGCGCAGCCGGGACTGCTCCCGCTTGACCACTTCTAAGATTCGCTGATCTTGTTCTGCCATCGGCCAACGTTTTGTCAGCGCCACGTCCATCTACCTGTGTAGACGAACGGAGGCCGCAAATATTGTAGAGATTGTAAGCTGTCCGGTTACACGGTTGGACCCTGGTTCATGCCGTTGGTATGCGTAGCCCCCATATTTCTTACTTCCACTTCGCACTTGAGAGGAGGAACCTATATGTTTGGAAAGATGAACGTGATCCCGGTGGTCGATCTTCGGAAGGCACCAGACGAGGTTGGCGGATGCTCAGATGGAGCTGTAGCCAGACTGCTTAATGTGACTGAGAACCCGACAATCGCGAAATGGGTCCAGTTCCCCAAGGCTCTGTTCGTGTTCCTCGTCGTCGCAGGGGAGCCCGAATCTGGCGCATTCTACATCTACGACCGCCGTGCGCGGATTTGGTTCTGGGTGGATTTTGACGATGAGAAATTCGGCGGGTACACGGTCAGCGATTTCGACGGGCTAGTACGGGAGTGCCGATTCCTCGACATCGTGGAGCATCCGCATCTGCTTGCCGACAAGAATCAATGGATCGTGCAGCCCGGTCTTCGACCGAAGCGGACCAGCGAGGTTGTGGAAGCAGGGATGCCGGATCCCGCCTAAGGCAAAACGGCCTTTCTTCCGCACTGTCTCATGCGCAGTAATCCGAATCGGGCAAAGATTTAGCACATATCCCCACTTATTTGACAAAAGCTCAACGTGGGTTTAGGTAGGGCACGAGTTTGCAAGCTCGGGCGCGCCTGGAAGGAGGAGCTGTGCAGACTGCGGTTAAAGCGAGCCCCCAGGTCGTGACGGATTACAGTCGCCTGTTCGTAAACCGTGCGGCCTATACCCTGCAATCCTCGCGGCCTCATCCCGAGAGCGGCCGCCACTATTACTTTCGACCGAAGGCCAAGGGAACAGGCGAGGAATTGAGCCTCACGGCGGCCACGATCCGCCGTCATCTGGAAGGCGAGCTCACCATCGGGCTCTTTGCGATCAACCCAACATCGCAACGATCGAAGTGGGTCGCCATTGATGCTGATTATGCCGGCGCGATGGAAGACCTGCTCAAGCTGCAGTATTTCCTCCAGGAGGACAACGTGGAAGCCGCCTTGGAGATGAGCAAGCGGGGCGGACACCTTTGGATATTCATGGAGAAGCCTGTCTTAGCCCGGGAGTGCCGAATCTACATCTACAACTTGGCGCTGCGGCTCGGAGTGCGAATCAAAGGCGCTGGCTTGGCGGAAGGAATCGAAGTCTTCCCGAAGCACGATGAACTGCGAAAGGGAGAATTCGGGAACGCCATCCGCGGACCGCTCGGAATTCATCGCGGAGCGAACCGTCGGTATTGGTTCTATGGGGCGGATTACGACCTCGAAAAACAGATGGGCTACCTGAACCGGCTTCGAAAGGTGCGCGAGGACCAACTCCGGACGTTCATTGCGGGCAAAACCATGCCGCCCGAGTTTGATAGAAAACGCCCGCCGGCCGACCAGTCCGTTCCCTTCGTTGGCTCATCCGGTCGGGAGTTTCGAATTCTCGAGCACGTAGGCAACGTTCGGAAGGCCGGCCGGAATTATGTGACTCAGTGTCCGTCCTGTGCCGAGGCCGGTCAGGATCGAAGTGGCGACAACCTAGCGATCTCCATTGAAGACCCGCGAAAGTACATCTGCTGGGCGGGTTGCACGAAGGAGATGATTCGTCGGGCGATGGGTTGTCCGATCCCCGTTCGGCAATCCGCGTGAGGAGGTGGCACATGCCGGGCAAGCAAGATTCTTTGGCGTGTCGGGGGCTCACTCTGTCAAGGCGAGTGCTACGGCGCTTGAATGAGGTAGGCATTTCTGTGCAATCCCACGTGAGTCTCGAACACCAGCATGTAGCTAAACGTTATGTTGTGCGAGGGATCGAATCCGGCGGTGCCGTGAAGGACCTCGGCCGGTACGTTACGTTCTGTGGGCCGGATGGTGAGCCATTGCCGTATCTCCATCCAATCGATGCCATCGGAGTGAACGGAGTTCATGCAGTGGTAGTAGCTCCAGTCCTTGTGCGAATCGAGTTATTTCGAGCAGGTCGAACCTGCCAATTACTCATCACGAAGCATGAACCTGGAAAGGTCGAAAATGGCAGACGGCCTCCGCTGGAGAACAGCGTTCTCTTTCGTGGGGTGAATGGCCTCGTTGATCTGGACCTCTTACGTCTAGGCAGTGACTTAGCCGGACGATCGGTCACGCCCGAGTTTTGGTCACGCGCCGGCGAAATGCTTGGAATCCCAGCAGTGTTTGCCGCAGCGATTGGGGCGGCAACCAAGGGCGCCAATTGTGTCGGATGCTCGCATTCGCATTACCTGGTCACTCCGGTCGCCGTCGTCGGGGCCGCTGGCGCGAGCGTTTGATCAGGCGCGATCCGTGTGGAAGAACAGATGCAAGCAGGAAATAAGGGTGCTGCTTTGGAGTAAGGGCGGAGAAAACCTATGCTTCCCCGCCAAGTGTTTGCCGGTTGGAGATTAGCCCTCGCCCTATTTTGCTTGGTTGCGATACGGAACGTGGATATTGGCAGGGCGTTGCGTTAGGTTAGATGTGACCCGTCACGGAAGTAGACATGGGAGCACGAGGTCGATCCAAGTCGTCTGGCGATAAGGTCAGAGCACATCGCAAGCGGTTGAGGCAACAAGGCTTACGGCCCATCCAGATCTGGGTGCCCGACATGCGCTCACCCTCTTTCGTGGCGGAGGCCCATAAGCAGTCCCTCGCTGTTGCCAGGAGTCCTCATGCAAAGGAGGACCAGGACTTTATTGATGCCATCTCTGATTAGGGCGGCACGTGAAGCACGGCGACACTTGGATCCTTTCTCGCGGTAAAGACTGCACAGGAAAAGCCGCGTCCGGTGGTGATTCTTCAAGACGACGGCTTCGACATGACGGATTCTATTGCTGTGTGAGCGTTCACTACCGAACCAACCGATGGTCTTCTTTTTGACTCGTCATCAAGCCGAGCGAGAGCGTTCGCGTGTCCCCTTCGCGCTCTATTGCTTAGTGTCTCCTTCCGAGCAGATTCCCAGATGTCCGCCGCGAACTTGCCCGAATACCTCGAGGGGAAGGAGCCTATCGAGGCTCACTACGAACAGGAAGCCTTGCAGATTGGCTCTAATGCTCAATATCTGTTGGAATTTCTAGGCGCTGTTGGCGCAACGAACTTAATTCGCATGCAAGTGAAACATGCACGAAAGTGCCGCTGAGTTCCGGCCCTCTGGAAATGACAGCGAGCAATACCCGTACGTGTTGATGCCCTGCGCTTCTAGATGAGTTAGCCAGGTTAGTGGTTGCAGCTCCTGTATGATTGGAAGCCACGTCGTGGGAGCGATGATGAGTTCGAGGGTTTACATTATTGCGGGACCGAATGGCGCGGGTAAGACGACCTTCGCGCGGGAATTCTTGCCGAATTATGCAGACTGCAAGAATTTCATCAACGCAGACATGATTGCACAAGGTGTGTCACCGTTCTCGCCCGAAGCTGCCGCCTTCCGTGCCGGGCGGCTGATGCTGGAAGAGATCGATCTCTATGCAAAGCGCGGCCAGAGCTTCGGCTTCGAGACAACTCTTTCGGGTCGGAGTTATCTGAGCTTGATTCGTCGTCTCAAGAGATGCGGGTATGAAGTGCATTTTTTCTATCTGTGGGTGCCAAGTGTTGAGCTCGCGCTTTCGAGAATCAGAGGACGAGTCTTGCTAGGAGGCCATGATGTGCCTGCAGTTGATGTGCGCCGTCGCTTCGACCGGTCCATCCGAAACTTCCTGGTTCACTATCGGCCGCTGGCCGATTCGTGGACTCTCTACGACAATACAGCTGCAATGCCTAAGATTATTGCATCTGAGGAACGGGGCCAGCTTCAGATAGGCGAGACAACGTTGTACAATGATTTAGTCAGGCGCTACGGAAAGCCATGATTAAAGAGCCTCCCAATGTCCTCGAATTGCCAATGTCCGAACGTGGTCTGATGGCGCTTAAGGCGGCCGTCAAAAAGGCGATTGAGGAGCACGCGCGAGAAGGGTTGCCAATCTATATCTGGCGTGATGGCAGAGTCGTGGAAGTTCCTCCGGATGAATTGCGGGCCCAATCGATCCTGTTGGGCACGGAATCAAAGTAAGAAGCCGTCATTTTATCTGAGTCTGTTGTCTGAGGTTCTAGGTTTGACCAGGGATAAAGTCCTTTAAAGAAGCCTTGCTAATCACAGCACGCGTGGGTTCCGCTTCACGCTCAGAGAACCAGCGCGTCCTCTCTCCCGTCTCCCTCCGAGCCTAATTCTCCCGATCGATGCTCGCCCCGAGCTTCAAGTGAATCGGCCTGCTCACATTCATAGCGAAATCCGAAGTCCGCGTCCTAGGCATTGCCTCGCTTTACGGATCTCGGAGTTAAGTCACTCGATGAAAAGGAGAAAAACACACATGGAGCAGTCTCGAATCTTGGCTCACTGCGGGAGTTCGAAGATCACCCGGAAAGAATTAAAGGTGATCCCGACACCTCCAGGGAGCCCAACCCATCATCCCGTTCCGCATTATGAGATTGTCGGGGCACTAGCTGAAACCTTGAGCTTCCGCCAGATCTCAGTCGTGCGGGAAGAATACGCGGTTACAGGCGACGGCATGAAGATGTTCGGAGTCCTCGACCTCGAAACCACCTTCGACGGATGCCGATTCTCAATCGGCGTCCGAAACTCCAACGACAAGTCCATGAGGCTTGCCCTCACCGTAGGTTACAGGGTGCTGGTGTGTGACAACATGGCGTTTCATGGGGATTTCACGCCCGTGCTCGCCAAGCACACCAAACATCTGAGCCTCGTGGACATCCTCTCGGTTGGGGTAGACCGGATGCAGCGGAACTTCGAGCCGATGAGGAAGCAGGTCGAGGCGTGGAAGGGAACACGCCTTCTGGACGACACAGCAAAACTGGTTGTCTATCGGGCGTTCGTCGAGGGCGAGTTAGATGTTCCCAAGCACTTGGGGCGCCGTGTTCACGATCTGTATTTCAATCCGCAGATCGAGGAGTTCGCTCCGCGAACAGTGTGGAGCTTGTCCAACGCGTTCACGAGCGCTTTCAAGGAACTCGGCCCTATCCCGCAGTTCAAGGCCACCGCAAAGCTTGCATCGTTTCTCGAACTGGCAACCACTGGCTTGGACTGATCGCCCTTGCCAACACGACGGCATCGGCTCGGACTAGGCTAGAAACGGGCGGGAGGCAGGCCGATCAACTGCCTCCTAGCCGCTTTTCACTTCGCTCAAACAAAAGGCCCTGAACGATCTGTGGGGTTCCAGCTGAGTGGCGCAATGCGCTGATTCTGGCGTTACGTCCGGACTCCCGAGAATCAGCCCGTCGAGTGATTGATCGTGAAGTGTAGACTCGCTGGCGGGTACGCTGGGACCGCTCCCGCAGCGACCCACGTGGCGGCTTCACCGCAAGGATACGAAATTGACAAAAGTTAGGTTCGCAAAGGCGCTTGGTACCCTTCTGCTGTTATTCGCGGCCGCTTACGGCCCCGCCTTTTTGACTGTTGCGCTGCTTAAACTGCGGCCTTTCGAAGCGGCGCCTGTAATATTTGCCAACTTCACCGTCACATCCAAGATCGATATCTTTCTTTTTCAAAACCAGTCCGGACCAAACGCGGCCGACCAGCACTTCTTTCGCCAGTTTAGATCTTCGATTGACTTGAACTATAGTTTTGATTGGAATCGAAACAACCCAGTCCTCGGTGCCATGCGCTATAAAAAGCCGGACAAGTAGTGCCAAGGACTAGAAGGGATCACTCAGGGGAAACGCTCACTTCCGGCAGGCATGGCAGCTACTTACGTTGAGACGGCTTTAGCAATGCAACGATCATCCACGAGTTGACGTTGCTGTGGTAAATTGCTCGGTCGATACCTAACGTTCGGATTCGTTAGACGCTGTTCTACAGATCGGTGCACTAATGAGTTCTGGGCAATCCACCGTCTACGCGCAAGATTCAAACGAAGAGACCTTCTCCAGTTATGTTCAGCTGTTTCTGTATGGACCACCTTCGGCCAGACTTCCGCAATCCACCACCACCCATGCAGCGATTCGTGCTGGTTATTGGTAGCGGGATCGGGAGCAACATTGGGCGGCTTTGCGCCTAGGATGTCAGCCATGCGCTGGGGGTCGATACTGAGGCCCGCAAGCTCCGCTTCACAGATCATCCAACGAAGAGCAATCTTAGAAAGCGGGTTTTCCGATTCCGGATAGCTGCCGCCTACGTCCGAGTGCACGCCTGCAAACCAAACTTCCTTCACGTCCTGCTGCGGGCCATAGAGCGCGCCAAACAGATTCTGACGAAAGAATGCGCGGCGCTCGTCGATCGAAACCGCATGGCGAATCACGGCGAGATCGGGATTTCTCGTCGCCGTAGTGAAGGGGAAGCTAACTGCGTTATAGACCCAGCCCACTGAGCTTACTGTATCCCACACCCCGACAAAGTGCGGCTTGCACTCGCGAGAGAAGGTTTTCTTGAAGTCGGCTGCCACGTGGAAATCAATTGGCTGTCTCTTGATCATGCGGATGGCGTACGGGATCAAGCCTTCATTGCCTTGTGTGAGAAGACCGAGCGCGTGCAGCATGCCACAGAGACAGCGGGCGGTGTATGCGCCGCGGCTGAAGCCAAAGACGTAAACATTGTCGCCCGGCTCGAAATTCCGCATCAGGAACTCGTACGCATCCGCCACATTATCCGAGATGCCGTAGCCGAATGCGAGACCGATGAGCTTCGTCCACCACTTCCCAATGCGGGTGAGAGCACTTCGCGCGCCCATCGTGCCGACGCCCGGATGATAGTAGGCGATTTGCGATTCATTGCAGACGAGCATCTTGTACAGCTTGATGACGTTGGAATTTTGGGCGCCGAACTCATTGCCCGTACCGTCGCAGCAAACGACGATATTCTTAGACATCATTCACCTTCTTACCACGACGGAGGCGTTTAACTCTAAATTCCCCGGACCTGGGTTTGCGAGCCCTCCACGACATTGAGATAATCCGTGAACACGGAAACCTCAGCAACTATTGCAACTACGTGACCGACGGAAAGCATGAAAAACATTTCGAATTGTCCTTCGGGTGTTTGCTGAACCGTTCCTCACCTCATGGCCGCGGCGGTCGCATGGTTTCGGCTTGTCGGCGGGAAACACCTTAGTTCCAACTGCCTATTTAGGGCAGGGAATCCAAATCCACCCACTGCCCGCCCTGGAACACTTCAATCTGTGTGATTGGGTGAATCTCCCAAAGCGTTGAGCGCAGGCCGCTGTTGATCATGTCCTGATGTTCAGGGTCGAGCATCAGCCAACCTCGGATGCGAACCGGTTGGCCGTTAAAAGACGAGTTTGCATGGCTGCTGATGTTTTCTGTCCAAGGCTTTAATCGGCTGACTGTCCAATTGGGATGTAACTGCCTTAGCCGAGGAGTTGTCTCTACCACGATCGCAACATCTTCACCTTGCCCGTTCTGCGCTGTAACCGGCATATGCCAGTCGACGTCGTTCGCTAGATGAGCGTGGCAGTTGGTCGACTCGCCACCTTTGTTGGGGTCAGGATTCGGGCTTGAACTTTCGATCTTCACTTTGTAGAGATAGCCCTCGACCGCAACGCCCACCCCTTCGAACGGCGTGATCTGGTTGAGCTGACTCTGCGTCCAATTTGCGCGACTCCGCGGCGCTCCCTGAGGATAGGGGGTGTTATTGATTGCCTCCCAGGTCACATAGTGATAGGCGGGAGGAATATCCACGCGATTCTTTAGCGTATTGGTGTCTGAGTCTCCTCCGTTACCCGTTTCAGCGCAATCTCCTTCGGCGCCGTGAAAGACGTTGTTCTCCGGCGCTCCTTTGTCCCAACTGGAGGAGATAGCGGACGCGGGACTCGGTTCGATCAATCCTCCGCCACCAGCGGTCGTATGTGGTGGGGGAGGTGGAGGTCCTCCGGCCGAGATACGGATGTTTCTTGCCCAAAGCCAGCCTTCGTTCTGCCCTGCTTTGACGTGATAGAAGCCGTTCGTCTGGTCAGGTTCGAGCAGTTCGACCTGTGCTGGCGGAACGAGCTTCACAATTGGATCTTGGTCCGTTGATGGATCTGGCCTGAGATTCACATTTCGAGTGACAACGGCAGTTTGTGAAAGAACTGCGGAGACCGAAAGGAGGAACCAGATTCCCAGAGCGGCTAGGCGTTTCATTGGGAAGCACCTCAGATCTGTAATCGTGGGCCGTGTGGATTCTTGGCGCCGCGTACTCTACTACCCTGGAAAAGAAAGTGCAAGTCAAAAGTCCCGTAATAAAATTACTACTACTTGCCGATATGAGAAATGCTACGCCAGTGCTATTCTGGCCCTCACTATGGGGTCCTCCGTACAATCAAGACGGTATGCCGAAGCGAACAAAAACGAAGCCTGACGGCCGCTATATCTGGAGTCCTCACCGGGTGGCCGTCAATCGCGACATACATTTGGTCACCATGTCTCCGTCGCCCAGCATGCCTTGACTTTACCTTGATGACCGTGATAATTGACGATCACTCGGAGAGTTCGTAAGCGCGCTCGTTCGGGTCAAGATTGCTTCCCGTGAACAAAAATCTCCTTCTAGTCGTGGTTGCCCTCCTTGCCGCTGCAGGGCTTGGCTGGTACATATATCACCGCCATCAGGATTGTTCTTTTTCTGGCTGGAAACAGACTGTGGGCGTGGACATCGATGTCGCAATCGGAGACGTTCAGGCGGTTAAGACCAAGCTGGGAATCGAGGATCAACAGGTTCGTGATTTCGATACTTTAATGAAGGATTTTGCTCTCAAGTACGATGCTGACTGCCAGGACACGAAGCAGGGCCGCATGAGCCAAGCGGAGTATCTCTGCCGTCGGAACAATATGGATAAGACTCTGGACAAGATCCGAATCTTTCTGGAGAAGATCGAAGCCGCGAAAACTCTTCCCGATCCGGCTGCACAACGCGGAATTGTTCTTAAGGCGTTGGACGATCTAGAGACTGCGACGAAGTCGGGCTACAGCGCCGGGTGTACCTCGGCGATGGTGGTCGACCCGAAGCAGCTCAACTTCAATGATCACACGTCTGAACGCGCTGTCCAAGTAAGCAATTCAGGCAACAACGTCCTGGTGTTCACGGCCGGTGACCTTCCAAATGGCTTTATCGCCCAACCCAAGACCGGGACTATCGCCCCGGGGAACCTCGCGGTGGTCGCCGTGTACCGTACGTTTGAGCCGGTGGTGCCGGATCAGCCTCTGACGTTTCACATGCTCAGCAATTTCCAAGAAGACATTTCCGTACGGATCGACTTGGACGCTCAAAATTCCGAGCTGTATGACAGCTTGGCAGGTCAGGCACGCGCGACTGCCGCTCTTGGAAATCATCAGCCCTCTCTGCAGGATGCTCTCGCAGTGGTGGATCAGTCGCTCGCGAAATCTGGTTCGGTCGCTGATAAGGACCATGAATCCATGAGGTACTTCCTGGCTGCCGGTGTGCTCTCCCGTATCGGCAACGTTGAGGAAGCAAAACATGCACTGGACACCGCGACATTCAAGAATCCCTCCCTCGGGAGGGAACCTTCTACACTTATTCTGCGTGGAATCGTCGTCAATCAGGAGGGCCATCCCGACCAGGCTATTCAACACTTTGCCGAAGCCAAGCGGTTGGCTTCGGAGGATGACAAGGCAACCAAGGCGCTCTCGGACCTTTTCACTGGAGCAGTAGTTCTCAACACGGACAAGAAAACCGGCACCGATTTGCTCTCCAAGTCGGATGTGCAGAAAAGCATCCAGCGCAATCCCAAATTGCTTGATTTTGCGACTCGCGAGCTTCGCGTGAAGAACTTGGACAAAGCGGTCAAAAATGCCGCGGCTGCTCCCCACGAATGACTTCTGTTTCAAGTCCGCTGTTGCAACTCCGCCTATTTGTGGCTTTCAGCACTCAATCACGTTGAGCGCGAGACCACCAAGCGAAGTTTCCTTGTACCGCGACTGCATGTCGAGCCCAGTCTGGTACATCGTCTTGATGACTTGGTCGAGCGACACCTTGTGTTGCCGCTCTCTCGCATCCTAGGTCGCTTACGCGCGATTCCAGGTCCAAGCAGATTTGGACCGGTAATTTTTAACCAACCGCCCGGTATCATTGATGAAACGAATTGCGAATCATGCGGCGCGTACTCCTCGAGAGGTTCGCTTCAATGAAGGAGTGCAATCCTGGCTTGACAAAGAGAGCACAAGATGTATATACATCTATTATGCAAGCAGAGGCGCTTGAAAAGCAACCGGCAACAGCACTGTTTGACCTGCCCTGCGCGTGTCAGAACCTGCGACGCGTCACTAGAGTCGTAACGCGGATCTATGACCAGGAGCTGATGAAGGCAGGACTCGAAATCACGCAATTCGGCCTGCTTACCGCGCTGGCTGCGACTGGAGAGACCAATCAAAAACAGCTGAGCGCGGGCTTTGCTATGGATAGTACGACGCTGACACGGACGTTGGGGCTGGTGCGGAGGCAGGGCTGGATTCGCGTGAGGCGGGGAAAGGACAGGCGGGAGCGCCTGTTCCGTCTCACGCAGGCAGGTAAGCGACAAATGGCAGAGGCTCAACCGTACTGGGAGCGGGTGGAACAGCGACTGCGGCGAGAACTTGGCGATGCGGGCTGGAAAAGCATGAAGCAGACGGTCTCGCGAATTACAGAGGCCGCAATGGCGGTGTAAATTTTTGTACCGAATATAGATGCATATACATCTATTACATATGAAGGGATTGAAAGCTTCCAGAAAGGAACCTATTGATGCGAACCGCTATCTATTTGTTGGCCGCGGCGCTGGTGTTCGAGGTCTTTCTAGCCAACCTGCGAGGAACACCTGTTCGCCCACGTCCCGGGAATCACAGTGACGCCGTCTCCGTTCGCCCGGAGCTCGAGTATTTAAAAGCCGTAAACAACGTGGCACCACCGAGAGATCCACAGTTGCTGTTTCTGCTCATGGCGCAATATTCGAACGCGAACCTGCAGGACGAGGGTGCAGAGTTTTTCTCCGCGCGGCTGAAGGAATTCGGGCCTCGCCTGACGGACGCTCAAAAGGCACTGTATCTAAGCGCCATCGGACTGCTGCGCGCTCAACACGCATCTTCAGTCTCGTTGCTGCACCGAGTCGGCTACGTAAAAGAAACGATCGCTATATTGGAACAAGCCAAGCAGCTTTCCGAAGGGAGGATTTTCGTTGTGAACTGGATCGCGGGCATCGTCCATACCGAACTCCCCGGGGTTTTTCATCAGAGGAAGGCAGCCGAGGCCAAGCTGGCCTGGTGTGTAGAAAACGCCGATAAGGCGCCTCATGTAGGGTGGTTGCGGGAAGTCTACTATCACCTGGGAAAGCTGGCTCTCGCAGAGGGAGAACAGGTCAAAGCCCGAGACTATCTGCGGCGGAGCGGCTACAAAGACTTCGAACGGCCGATTACGCTCATCACTCCTTTTTCGGAGGAGGTCGCATCCGGGCATGCTTTCGCCCCCCGGCGCATAAGCGAGATCGTGCCAGGCCGTGTATATGCGCTCTCGGGTTTCGAGTTCACGGAATATTATTTTGTGGTGTCGGACGATCGCCGAGGACTAATCGGCATCGATGCCGGTACGCGACCAGACTCTGCCAAAGCCGCCTACGAGGCATTGCGAGCGTATGCGCCAAACTTGCCGGAGCTGACGACGGTCTTCATCACACACTCCCACTGGGATCACGTTGGCGGACACACGTATTTTCGCGCTCTAAATCCCCGCTTGCACTTCTACGCGAGGAGCAACTACGGAGAAGAGATCGCCCGCGAAGTCGGTGCACCGGGCGTCTTCGACAAGCAATTCTTCGGCGAAGGCTTCAGCCTCGACAACGTGCGGAGCTTCAAGCCGGACATCACCATCGATCGCCGCACTGAGCTGAAGATCGGGGGAACACGCATCGAGCTCATTCCTGTGCAAGGAGGCGAAACTCACGATGCGATGTTCGTTTACCTGCCGGATGAGGGCGTTCTGTTCGTCGGGGATTTCATCATGCCCTATCTCGGCGCACCGTTTGTCGAGGAGGGCGACCTTCAGGGGTTGCTGGATGCGATCGATATCGTGGTACAAAAGAATCCGCGGTACCTGCTCCATGGCCACGAGCCGCTCACACGGAATTTCGCCTCTGCCTCGATGCTGGCGCAGCTCAAAATAGATCTGGTATGGCTGCGCGACCAGGTTCTGACCGCAACGCGCCGCGGCGATGAGCGTGGCGCGATACATCAGGCAAACCTGATTCCCCCGGGCCTGCTCAACGACCAGCCCGATGTGTATCAGCCATACCTTATCCTGCGCGAACACGTCGTCGACCGTCTTTATGATCAGAACGTCGGCTATTGGCAGCCGGACTTGCAAGGCCTCGAACATCTCACCCGTGCAGACCACGCAGAACTCTTGGTTGACTACCTCGGCGTGTCGGAAAGACAGCTGGTCAAGACAGTGGAACACTTGACCGCGGACGGCAAGTATGAACTCGCGGCCTCTCTGCTTGAATCGTCCGGAGACCGGTTCGGGCGCAGCGCCTCCGTAAGGAATGCCAAACGGCTTGTATACCTCAAGCTGATGGAGAAGCACCAGAATACCGACCCATTCAAATTCATCATCTACTCTGGAAAGATAGGGGAACAAACGCCGCAGATGCCTACGACCAAGTGAAGAGTGGAGCTGCGTTTAGTCCCCGTGTAGCAAGTTGGGTGCCTGCTGCGCGTCTGCGGGCGGGTGACGAGTTTCCCGACGATTGTGCGGATTTCAAATCTACCGTGCAGCCGCGTTACCTAACGCCCTGGACTCAAAGCTTAGAAACATTGTCCCTGGGGCGTTCACACCGGTGCTCGTCAAGCACACCAAGCACCTGAGCCTCGTGGACATCCTCTCGGTTGGGGTGGACCGCATGCAGCGGAACTTCGAGCCGATGAGGAAGCAAGTCGAGGCCTGGAAAGGGACCCGCCTTCCAGATGAGACCGCGAAGTTGGTTGTCTACCGGGCCTTTGTGGAGGGCGAGTTGGATGTTCCCAAACACCTGGCCCGCCGCGTACATGATCTGTACTTCAACCCGCGGATTGAGGAATTCGCTCCGAGAACGACGTGGAGTCTATCCAATGCGTTCACGAGCGCGTTCAAGGAACTCGATCCGATCCCGCAGTTCAAGGCAACCGCAGAGCTCGGGCCATTCCTGGGGCTAGCGACCACTGGCCCAAACTAGTTTCCCCGTTTCGAACCAGCTGGGAGTTAGGGGCGCATTTGGGCCTAGCGATGGACAAGGAGGCAGGCGTATTGACTGCCTCCTGTCTCCCTTGACCCCGCGTGGACAGGATGATGTTTGCAGCGCAGCCAAAGCGCCCGGTGTTGCGACAATCTTCGCTACTGATAGGGGGAGGCCAGACCACCGTCCTTCCGTTCCCGCACGCGTTGGGGATAACTTGCAAGTTGCAAAGAGGGTTTGACGATTGAACCTCGCAACCATGAGCTTTGGAATACCCAAGCCGCTGGCCTATGTCACGACAGTCGAATAGGTTCCCAATTCGCCTTCAATAGCCTCCAAATGTTCATTATCACAAAGGCAACAGAACTCCACCTTTACTCCATGAATAAACAGCGGTGAGTATCCCCACAAACCACAAGATGAGCCACCGTGAATATCTCGCGGTGCATTGGTCGCATTCGGCCTCAAGAGGACGGTGCGCGTCCTCTTTCCCTGCCTGCCTCCACTTGGTCGTTGGTGCGCTTCTCTCCGCTCTCTTTTTTCAATAGGTGGGATTTTCCCTCGAACTCGAAAATCCGCCCCGAAGCGCGGGCATAATGCGGCTTGGTTCTTGGCTGGCAGTAATGGTGGTGCCTTTGTTTCCAAACTCAAGGCGGACGGCACTGGATACGACTTTGAGGTTGCCCCCGGGAATGCTCAGAGCTATGCCCTCGTTTATTCTACCTGCCTCGGCGGAAGTGATGAAAACCAGGGGTGTGGCATCGCCGTGGACTCGTCCGGCGACGCCTACATAACGGGATTCACCTTTGCGGGCGACTTCCCTCTGGTCAATCCCATTGAGACGGGTCACGGAGGCGAGCCGGATTCCGAAGCGTTCGTGGCCAAGATCGCCCAGTCGCGCGCAGCAGCGTTAATTAAGTTACTCACTCCAACGTGGATTCATTATAGGGACAGGCCGCCAGAATTTGCGATGGAGGTAGTTCGATTCCAGGACACCACCGACCACCAGACCATCACGCAATTAAGTTAGCTGCCAGATCTGGTTTAAGGATTTGATCGATCTTAAGCCAGATGGTTGTGCGTTTCATTTTGTGGGCTCTAACCCCTCGCACAGTCCAAAAGCTTGCATGACTTTCGCCAGGATCCCTGACCGGTTACTAGCCTCGGACTTGAACAT
>WNGO01001731.1_pt1 | contig 25613 bp, 26 predicted proteins | sample 5400511 | NCBI WGS metagenome assembly WNGO01 (sample SAMN13153380, study PRJNA577476) | soil metagenome | isolation source: 20 cm soil or saprolite under Garry oak tree replicate 2 | place: USA:California | collected 2016-06-15 | reverse complement strand
ATTTTCGAAGATCGCTTTCCCGGATTCGTCCGCTGGCGGACACGGCACCGGGGCGAACTTGATGGACGCTGCCATGGTTGGTTACAAATATGAGGTCATCTTTCGTATCCAAAGCCATTCCATGTGGGTCCGCCAGCAAGGTGTGTTCGCCCTGGAGAAGCCGGATGGGCGCGTCTTCAGATTTGGCTGTCTTTTGGAAGGTCACCACGGCGCTGTCATGCTGCACCGTAAGTAAAAGCTCCTGGTGCTCTTCATCCACGGCGATGCCAAACGTTCCATGCGGAGTGTGTACCTCACGTGCGGGGCGTACATCACCCTTGGCCTCGCGGGAAAAGATCACTAGCGTATCCACCGTGTCATTGTTCACGGCGTAAATATCGCCAGTTTTAGGATCGACATAAACGCCGCTCTGAAACTCGATCTTTGTCTTCAGTCCACCGATGGCGCGCTTCGGTTCGGTTATCGTGGTGGGAGCCGAATTATCCAGCCTGTTATAAACGAGCACATTGAACAGATTCTCGTCGGTGACGACTACTTCGTTGTTGGTGGGATCTACTGCCACAGAGCTATAAGAGGCATAGCGGTCGCGGATCATACGCAGCGGTTTTTTCCCGGATACGTCCGCAGGGGCGCTCTCCTCAGAGGATCTTGCCGTTAGACCGCTGGAAATTCCTCCCGGCATCGAATCAGCAGCCAGCGCGGTGCTGGCGCTGACGGGCACCAACTCGCAATTATCGTCATCCATAGCGCCTGGCGGCAATGGGTCATAAGAGATCAGCTGGGCAGAGTCGCTGGGTTTACGCAAAGCGGATTGAACGGCGGTGACAATCTGTGGAAGATTGACGTTCCCCGCCACTAACACCCATCCGGTAATCACGGCCGCTAGCGTCAGGAACAGCACGAAATAAGACCGTCGCGATCGATAACGCCGGCTCATAAATTTTGCCCCCTTCCGTCCCGGAATTTTCAGTTGTAGTACGCTCCCGGTAGCTGAGTAAGAGCTATTATACGTGGCGGCATGCTGTCAATGTAAATCCGGCCCACCTCACTGGCGATAGATCGCGAAAGTGGCGCTCGTGATTTGATCCCTTGCTCGCGCAAATGTTGACAGTCGGAACAGCCGGCTCGTATAGTCAAACATTCTTTAGATATGGAAACGGATCCGAAACGATCGGGACTTTTGTCTATTGTTGCCGCGTTGCTGTTGCCCAGTTGATGAGTGTTGCCTCAAGTCCTGGCAGGACTTGGCCTATTTTCATTGCTGAGCGTCAGTTGCCTATTCTGGCTGCAGCGCTTGCAGCCCGTTTTCCTCACGGTGGCGCTCGCAACACTCGGCTATGAGGGCTGGCTCGTGCACCGCCAACTGCCGGCTTTGCGCACCCAAGGCGTCAGGGTGATTCTCGGCGCCAGCCTGGTCGTGAATCTCGCGGTTCTAAGTTCCTGGGTCGTGCTATGGTTTCGCTACCGGTAAGAGATTTATCTCTCGATCTTATGAAGTGACATCGACCAGCAAAGGGATTTGGCAATGAAACGGCGAACACAGATTTGGTTGTCAGCATTGCTGATGCTGGCGGTAGGTAACCCGGTATTGGCGCAGGTGAGCAAGGTGACGGCGGATGCAAAGGGAATTACCTGACCTTCTTGTGCGGCGGTCATGGAGATCGCTCTAAGACGCCTGGACGGTGTCGACAAGATTTCCATTAGTATCTCGGAGCAAAGATTCCAAGTTACCTATAAGGCAGGGGCCAGTTTCCAGCCATCGGACATTCGCGACGCCGTGGCAAAAGCGGAAGTGGAGGTCATACGGTTCCGGATTATTGCCCGAGGTCGTGTCCATGAAGAAAGAGGAAAGCAGTTCTTTGTGGCGGGCAAAGATAAGTTTCTTCTGCCGGCTTCTCCTAAAATTCCCTCCGATGGCACGATCTCGATCGAGGGGACCGTCGATGACTCCGCCGATCCACTACAACTGAAAGTATTGCGGTTCAAGTTACTCAAGTAGCAAGCGTTTTTGGGCTCGCCCTTTCAACGAGGTCAGCATGGTTAAGGAACATCTGTCGCAATTGGCGAACGAGTGATAGCGCAAAACAAATCGCTGCACGGGATTTGCCGCGCCGGCAGCAACCTTAACACTGTAATTGAATTGTTTGTTTCGTGAGATCGATCTGACGCGTCATTCAGTTCAATCCTGGCCAAAAATATGGCCGACTCGGACTATCGACTGTGGTCGGTTTCCGGCGTTCTGTCCGTCCGCGAGCGAATCAAATTTGGTCTTCCCGGCAGTCGAACTGTTGGATTAAGCTTGTTTTATTAATTTTCCTTCAAAGAAGAGATTTATCCTGGCTGTAAATAACCCCTTTTCGCGTAAGACGGCCGGTTTGCCTCCTACCTCGAAAGCGATTTCTTTGGGAACATCCAGCCACTGAGAATTCTTCCACGTCTGTACTTCGTCTCCGTCGACCATTAGTTTGCCGGTCCTGCTGTTATTCCTGCCGTAGTCAACTTCAATCCGGTGTTTCTTCCCTTCGATTTCTACTGACCATGTCCTATCCATCATGTTTCTCCAAAATGGGTGAGCCTTCCAAAGCTGGTAGGCCGCCGTCCAAAGGTTTCATCACACAATTCAATTCGTGAGCTTAACGTATGCTAAATGGGTCGGGATTACTGTCCAATAGTAGACAATTTTTCGAAAAATTACCGTGGGCTTTGAGTGACGCGAGAAATGGAAACCGCCAGGATTGAACTGTATTCTCCTACAATCAAATCCTGTGAGATTTAGCCGACGCCGTCGTACGGTTCAATATCAGGTTGAATTTGGCTTTTTCCCGTTAGACAACTTTCCCGTCTTCTGCCGTAAATAATACGTTTTGCAATTCTCATGTGCGTGATAAGTCTGCTCAAGAACGAGGTGGGCAATGAAGAAAGTTGGTTGGTCATCAATCTTGGTTGCAGCGATGCTGCTTGCTGATGCAGTGCTGTGGGACCCGCAGAATTCAGGCTCTGCGCAAGCATGGAAAGAAAGCCAACTGTCGGCACGAGCACTGGGCTTGCAGCTTCATTCCATGGAGGTAAGCAGCGCGGACAAGTTTGACGGTGCGTTCAAAGACGCGATTAAGGCGCGCAGCGCCGCTCTCGCCGTGACACCGAACGCTGTCGCCTTGTCCAATCGAAAACAAATCGTGGAACTGGCGGCAAAGATTCGACTGCCGGCGATATACTTTCGGGATGAATTTGTCGATAGCGGCGGCTTGATGTCCTACGGAGCCGACCTCGACGACCACTATAGGCGAGCCGCCATCTATGTGGACAAAATCCTGAAAGGCGCCAAGCCCGCCGATCTGCCCGTCGAGCAGCCGACGAAGTTCGAGCTCATCATCAATCTAAAAGCAGCGAAGCAAATCGGCCTTATAATTCCGCCGAACGTGCTGGCGCGAGCGGATAAGGTGATCAAGTAATCACGCCGCGAGTCCAGGATTGAACCGTATTCTCCTACAAGTTAACCTCGGCAAAATGTTTTGTCCTCCTTTTGGCCGCGTACGTGAAAGCGACAAGCTCCAAGAAATGCCGATCAAAGCCGTTTTTGAGCATGTGTATTGCCGCGTATGACGAAGTCGGGGTACAAACATGGTGGGTTCGTTTCTCTGGCCAAGGCTGCGGAGTGGCGAAAGCGATTGTTTGAGGAGTGAGCCGCAGTGAAGTTACCACTCGTCTTTATTGGTTTCCTCCTGCTCGGCTGTGCCCGTCCATGGACGAGGCCCGATACCAGCGAGCAGGAGCTCCAGCGTGACCGTGACGAGTGCGAGCGCGACATGAAAGAGGTCGGCGGAGAATCCTTTTTTTTCGAGCGGTGCATGTTCTCAAAGGGTTACACGGAAGAATGACCTGTAATTGAATCGCTGAAGCTTCATTCTCCGCAGCTTGCTGTGCGGTGTTTTGTCCGGGCATGCCCGCGCTGTGCGGGTCATATTAGGTTGCGTGAACCAGGGGCAACACGCGCTGCAGGCCCTGGCTTCTTCTTTCAAAGCAGGCAATAGCTAAAGAGGGAATAAGCCGATGGTCACTCCTATTGTGAAATAGATGAGCCAGCAAGCGAGAAACTGCCAGTTAAGGGTTGTGGAGCGAGCAGAAGGTGTAGCGCGAAATAGGGTTACCGTTGACGGTTCTGTTCGTGATCTGTTTCCCAACAGAACCGACCAAACCCAATAACCAGACAGCGAGATGTGTAAAATGATTGGGAATGTTCGGGTCATGCCGGTTTATGAGAGGACTATTCAAAAACTCCGATTCATCGCATGTCAAATTGGCGACGAGAAAGCGTTATTGACTCGACGCCGGCTGGTTCGAGTTCATGATTAGCTGGGCATAGAAGCGAATGCAGCGCTCATAATCCTGAATCGCGATCCGCTCATCAGGGTGATCGGTAAAAAACGAAATGTATTTCTGGTCAGCGCTCGGTAGTGTCGCGAATCGGTGGTCGCGATCAGCAGCGCCGGGGCGACGAGAGCTTCCGGGGCGGTTTGACGGATCGTACGATGAAGCAGATTGAAATTCTCTGTTTCCGCATCGGTGATTGCAGACGGTTCCGTTTGTATGGGCAACGGCGTGATTTTCACGTCCGGGTCGTTGATCGCCCGACGGACGTGCTCGGTGGCGCCCGCGATCGTGTCGCCGGGCAGAAGGCGCAGGTTGATCACTGCCGTGGCTTTTGCCGGCAGGACGTTTTCTTTAACCCCGGCATTAAAAATCGTCGGCGCAGCCGTCGTACGGATCGCTGCGTTGGTGAGCGGCGAAGCTGCCAACTGTTTTTTGGCGAGCGGCTCAAAAAGCCACAGGTTGGCCAATGCCAGCTTCTTTTGCCAGGGCATTTCGGGTCCGAGAAATTCTAACATCCGGCGGGTCGCGCCGCTGAGCCGCGCTGGAAACGGCGCCGCATCGAGTCTTCGGAGCGCGCGGCTCATGACGCCAATCGCTGTATGCTCAGGTGGCGCGGAGCTGTGGCCGCCGGCGGCTTCTACGCTCAGTTCCAAGCTTAAATAACCTTTCTCGGCGACGCCGATCAGCGCGACCGGCGCTGTGATATCGGGGATAACGCCAGTAAAAATGTTCAGCCCTTCGTCGAGCACGTAGTCGAGCTCGACACCGCGCGACCGCAATAGCTCGGCAATCTTCGCCGCGCCGCGGGCGCCGCCGATTTCTTCATCATGGCCGAAGGCGAGATAGAGGGTTCGGTCGGGTTGGAAGTGGTTCGCCAGTAAATGCTCGACGGCTTCAAGAATGCCAAGGACGCTCGCCTTATCGTCCATCGCCCCGCGTCCCCAGATATAACCGTCAGCGACCTCGCCGGAAAATGGCGGATGGTGCCAAGCCGATGTGCTCGACGGATCGACCGGCACGACGTCCATGTGCGCCATCAGCAGAAACGGTTTCAGTCGGGAGTCTTGGCCCGGCCATGTGTAGACAAGGCTGTAATCGCCGACGATCTCCTGAGATAGATGCCGATGCACCGACGGGAAAGATTTTTCGATAAAGGTGCGCAGACCGACAAATTCTCTCGAGGCTGAATTCCCCGACTCTTGAAACGAGGTCGTCTTGAACTGGATCGCCGTCGATAACCTTCGCGCTGCGGCTTCGCGGTCGATGGCAATCGTTTGGATCGGCCCGGCATGAATTTGCCGAGAGCTGAAACGAGCGGTGCGGATAAGAATAACTGTGGCGAGAGCGCCGACGATGGCGAAAAGGATAAGCGCGAGCTTTTTCATCGGGGCTGATGTGATCGAAACAGGTAACAAGTTCGATTGTCGACTGCAAATTGACAGCCGCGGCGGCGGTCAATTTGACAAGCAAGAGAGGGTCGGATAATTTTTTGAGCAAATCATAAGTCAAAGCAATCAGGAGGAATGATGAGCGATTTCTATTCAGCGTGGTTAGAACGGTCCAAGAAAAATGAGAAAATCGTCGAAGAAGCGCCGCGGGTCGCCCAAGGCAAAGATTTGCAATGGGTGCGTACCCCCCAGGATTACAAAGCGGCGTTAATGATCGCGCCGGAAACCGGCTTTCCCACCGGCGGTAGCTGCCTCATGCGTGCGGAAATTCCCGCTGGCTGGCATACTGGCAAGCATTTACACGGCGAGGAAGCGATCTATGTCGAGAGCGGCGAAGGCTTCATGGTGCTCGACGACAGACGTTACGATTTTTCGCCAGGGACGATTCTCCATATTCCCTATCGTTCAACACATCAGCTGTTTAACCCCGGAAAATCTTCCGTAGGTTATCTTTCAGGTCTGGCTTGGCACCTCGAGGCCGATGTTTACATGGGCAAGTTGGAGCAGCTGGAAGAGTGCGGTGAGAATGATCCTAAAGTGCTAGCGACATTCTCAAAGGAAGAATCTCAGTACTGGCCCGAAGATGGCCGACGCATCTCGATGCACCAGAAGCAGCAGGAAAAATCGGATGAATCGAAGCATGGCGCGACGTATTTCCTCATGGGACGAAGCGGCAAGCAGAACGGCTTTAAGGCGACGGGGGTGGCGATCAGTTCGATCTTCGTCGATCTGGCGCACACCAAGAGCCACAGCCACGCTCATCCGGAGGCTTATCTTTATGCGCTCGAAGGCGACGGCTACTCAGAGATCGGCGGCAGGCGTTACGACTGGAATCAAGGCGACGCCGTGCACGTGCCTCCGGGCATGATGCACCACCAGCATTTCAATCCTTATGATCGCGATATGAAGGAACTGCGCTTCGAGTTCGGCGTGCGCTACTGGCTGGTCGACCAATGGAAAGGTTACACGACGGTCGACAAGCACTTGAAGGCGACGACACATATGGTCGATTAGTTGAAGTGTTTCGGAACCCGAGGAGAAAGCGGGCTAGCCTCAGGGTTAGCTCGCTTTTTTGCGAAGGTGACGGTCGACATCTTTCCGTGGTGCAAATTGCCGCGAGCTGTTTCTTGCAACGGGATTTGAGATCTTTTATAGGTTCACTTGATGGCGGATCTGCGCAACGCAAAAGAGAGCGAATCGAAAATGATGCTCGGCTTCATTGTGCGCCGGTGCGCTGCGGACATCGGCCATACACCGACACCGGCGGAATTTGCACAGTGGGCCAACAGTCAACACGACAACGGCAAGCGGTTTTGTCTTTTCGGCAAAGAGATTTCCCCCTCCGTGGCCAAAGTCATGTTTGGTCAACCCGGCCGGCTGGTGACCGTGAGCGCGGAAGGTTTGGCAAGAATCTCGCGGGCTAATGGTCGGTAATCTTCGCTAATAGCCAAATCGCGCGTCCGATATCGTATCCATCGGTAGTTTCCGAATTACCAAAGTAGCGATGAGAATCAGCGCGGCAAGCCAGAATAGAACAATCGCCCCTGCTACCCACCAGTTCTTCGGTAATTCTTCGCTCCTCGTCGCCGCCTTTTTGCGGCAATCCTGCAAGACTTCCCGTGGAATCATTCGGATCGCCAACCAGATTCCCAACGGCAGCAGCAGTAAGTCGTCGAGATATCCAAGCACCGGAATAGGATCGGGGATCAAGTCGATGGGACTGAGCGCGTAGGCGACGACGCAGACGATCAAGACTTTTGCATGGCGTGGCGTGCGTGGATCACGCGTAGCGAGATGAAGAGCGAAGATTTCACGCCTGAGCTCCGCCGCTTTGGTTTTTAACTTGCCCAGCATTATGGTCGGTTCCTCGCTAATTCCGGGGGGAATGGAACGTTGCTCCACCGAAGTTGTCTTGTTATGCTATCAAATTCTCAGAGCTTTTACTGATCGGGGGGAGGCACTGCCGTGAGATCGGGGTTTAGCTACTCCGCGTTAAGAACATTAGCCATCATTTTTGCGCTTGCAGAAACGGTGACGGCCCAAACGAGGCCGGAGAAAATTCGCATCGGTTACGCCGCGCGCGCCGTCGCGCATTCAGTGCCTTACGTCGCCAAAGAAGCGGGGTTCTTCGCTGAAGAGGGAATCGATGCCGAAATCGTCCGTACCGCCGGCTCCATCGCGCCAATGGCGCTGGTCGCCAATGAAGTTGATTTGGCTATTATGTCGGCTTATTTGATGATTCCCGTTGCAGTACAAAATAAGGACGTCGTCATGCTCGGCGGTTTTTCGCGTTACGCCTCGATGGTGTTCGTGGCGCGACCGGAAGTGAAAGGCTCCCAGGATTTAAAGGGCAAGATCGTCGGCATTCAACGGCCCGGCGATGCTTACGAAAAGAGCGCACGGTTCGCGCTCCGCCATTTGGGTTTGGACGCGGACAAGGACGTGAAGCTACTGGCTCTCGGGACTAACGACGTGATGTGGAGCGCGCTGCAGACGGGCCGCGTCGCCGCGACGGTTCTGTCGCCGCCAGGAACGCTGTTCGCGCGCAAAGCAGGGATGAAGTTTATGGTCGATCTCACGGATTTAAAATTGGAGTACCAAGGCTCGACTATTGCCACCCGCCGATCCTTCGAGCAAAAAAATCCGCAGCTTGCGACCCGCGCTTTGCGGGCGATCGTGCGCGGCGTGCATCTATTCAAAACACGCAAGGTAGACACAATGCGGATTCTGGGAAAATTCCTGGGAACCGAAGACCGCGAGGCATTGGAAGAATCGTGGGATTACGCCGCCAAGATGCCGGCCAAACCCTATGCCGTGGAGAGCGCGGTGCAAGCGGTTTTGGATCATTTGACCGAATCCCAGCCGCGCTTCGCCCAGCACCGACCGGCGGAATTCATCGACGCGCGTTTGCTTACAGAGATCGACAAGAGCGGATACGTCGACCGGCTCTACGGCGGTCAGACAAAATAGGCGCGGCACTCTTAATCACAATGGAAAAACTTCGGGATCGTGATCAGGGACAGTTCCGGCTGGTGGCTGAGTTCAAGCCCCAGGGCGATCAACCCCAGGCCATCGAAAAACTCGTCCAAGGACTCGAACAAAAGCGCCGCAATCAGGTGCTCCTCGGCGTGACGGGCTCAGGCAAAACTTTCACGATGGCGAACGTTGTCGAGCGGCTGAACAAACCGACGCTGGTCATCGCGCCGAACAAAACCCTCGCGGCACAGCTCTACAACGAATTCCGGGAATTATTTCCGGAAAACGCCGTGCGCTACTTTGTCAGCTACTACGATTATTATCAGCCGGAAGCTTATGTCCCGTCCACCGACACGTTTATTGAAAAGGACGCGTCGATCAACGACGAGATCGATAAATTGCGCCATTCGGCGACCAAGGCATTACTCGAACGGCGCGATACGCTGATCGTCGCCAGCGTGTCGTGCATCTACGGTCTTGGGTCGCCGGAGGCTTACTTCGAGATGATGCTTTATCTCGAAGAGGGAATGAGCCTCAATCGGGATCAGATGTTGCGCAAGCTGGTCGATATTCAGTACCAGCGCAGCGATTACGATTTTCATCGCGGCACGTTTCGGGTGCGCGGCGACATCGTAGAAATTTTTCCAGCCTATGAAGATCGCTCCGCGCTCCGCCTCGAGTTCTTCGATGAAATCATCGAATCGATCAGCGAGATCGATCCGATCCGGGGCAAGCTGTTGCGGCGGGTCGACAAGGCGACGATCTACCCGGCGAGCCACTACGTGACCGGTCAAGAGCGCGTGAAACAGGCGGTTCGCGGCATCCGCGAGGAACTCAAAGAACGTCTCCAGGAACTGCGCGATCAACGCAAGCTGCTCGAAGCACAACGGCTGGAACAACGGACGCTGTACGATTTGGAGTTACTGCATGAGATGGGGTTTTGTCCCGGCATTGAAAATTATTCCCGGCATCTGACCGGACGACAACCCGGTGAACCGCCGCCGACGCTGATCAGCTACTTCCCCAGCGACTTCTTGCTTTTCATCGATGAAAGCCATGTGACGGTGCCACAGATCGGCGGCATGTATCGCGGCGACCGCTCGCGCAAGGAAACGCTGGTCGAGTACGGCTTTCGTTTGCCTTCAGCGCTCGATAACCGGCCGCTTAACTTCGCCGAGTTTGTCGCGATGCTGAACCAAACCATTTACGTGTCGGCAACGCCGTCGGAATATGAGTTCGGCGTGAGCGAGGGGGCCGTAGTCGAGCAGCTGATTCGGCCGACCGGCTTGACGGATCCTGCAATTATCGTGCGACCGGCGCGTTCTCAAGTGGATGATCTGTTGGAGGAGATCCGCAAACGGGTCGAGCGCAAGGAACGGGTGCTGGTGACGACTCTGACCAAGCGCATGGCGGAAGATCTGACCGAGTACTATCAAGACTTGAACGTGAAGGTGCGCTATCTCCATTCCGATATCGAGACTCTCGAGAGGGTGGAGATCATCCGCCAGCTGCGCATGGGACAGTTCGACGTACTGGTCGGAATCAATCTGTTGCGCGAAGGTCTGGATTTGCCGGAGGTCTCTCTCGTCGCCATCCTCGATGCGGACAAGGAAGGATTTTTGCGCTCCGACCGCTCATTGATTCAGACCATGGGCCGGGCGGCGCGCAATGTTTACGGCACGGCCATTCTGTACGCGGATTCGATGACCGATTCGATGAAACGGGCGATGGAGGAAACCGAGCGGCGGCGGCGCTTGCAAGCGGCGTTCAACAAGAAACACGGAATTACTCCGCTATCGATCATCAAGGCGCTGGGATCGCCGCTGATCAAAATCTACGATGCCGATTACGTGGATGTTCCCGTGGCGGCGGAAAAGGCCGCCAAGTACGGCGCGGCAGAATTGCCGCGGATGATTCGCAAGCTACAAAAGGAAATGAAACAGGCTGCCGAACGGCTGGAGTTCGAAGCCGCCGCCGAATTGCGCGATCGAATCCGCGAGCTGCAAAACCAGGAATTGGCGCTTCGGGAATCGGCGTTGGAGTTCGGCACCGGTGGCTGAACTGCAAATCGCGTTCGGACGGCCGGCCCGTGATCAGCGCGGTTCGCCGTCGGAACTGTGCGTCACATTCACCGCCATTGCGACGGGATCCCGGCGCCGGGCATTTTCGCTTTCCTCTTCGGATTCCCCGGAACGGTAACGGACCCAGCGCACTTTGGTATTTTCAGGTTTTTCGTTGAAGATCGTGGCGACGAAGAATACTGCAATGGTTAAGCCGCTTAAGGAGTAAAGCACGAAGGGCTGCATCGATCCGTTGGCGGAGAGATAGTCGCCGAACTGAACCATAAAGCCAAGATAGTAAGTAAATAGATAGGTGATGAGGAGACAGATTTTGACTCGATCCCAAAGCAGAAACGGCAGCAGGCTGGCGATAAAAAAGAATACCTGCCAAATTGGAATGAGTTGATTGAAGACGCCGAGCTTTAACAGATTTTCGATATCAAACATTTTTGCTCCCTCTGCTACACTTGAAGTGGGCGGCTTATCGCGCCCTGAGATGTCCCATTGTCGTAAAAGGAACCAAGAATTGTGCCATCAGCGAGCTGGTTGTCTCCCCGGATTTTGGCCGGAAAATTTGCTTGAGAAATTTCCGAATCGAGCAAGAGTGTGCATACAGGCTCAAAGATGTGCTACACCATCTCGCGCTGCAGTCGACGCATTGACGCAATCGCCACGGGGCTTGACGACGGACATATCTATGTCGGCAAGGCGAAGGATTTGCGGGCGCGGGTGCGCGCTTACTTCAATAGTTCCGACGAACGATCGCAGATTCAATTTCTGATACGCCGCGTCGAAGACATCGAAACGTTGGTGACCGCCAGTGATAAGGAAGCGCTGATCCTCGAAAATAATCTGATCAAGCAGTACAAGCCGCGCTATAACATTCGTCTCAAGGACGACAAAAGCTACTTGAGCATCAAGGTGACCACCGGGCATGCGTGGCCGCGCATTCTCGCCACCCGTAAAATCGTCAAGGACGGCAGCCGTTACTTCGGACCCTTCTCATCGGCGGTCGCCGCACGCGAAACCATCGACATCATCGAGAAACATTTTCAGCTGCGCAATTGCACCGACCATAATTTTCGCAACCGCAGCCGGCCTTGCCTGCAATACCAGATCAAACGTTGCATGGCGCCCTGCGTGCTGCCGGTGTCCGAAGAGGTTTATCGCGAGCAAGTTCGCCAAGCCATGCTCTTTATCGATGGCAAGCGCCAGGAACTGGTTGGCGAATTGCGCCAGCGGATGCAGGAGAAGTCGGCGGCTATGGAGTTTGAAACGGCGGCGCGGATTCGCGATCAGATCCAGGCGGTGGAAAAGACTCTGGAGAAACAGAGAATGGTGGCGCACTGGGGCGTCGATCAGGATATTTTCGGGATGTACCGAGAAGGCGGATTCATCGAGGTACAAGTCCTATTGGTGCGCCAGGGGAAATTGACGGACAATCTGTCTTATTCTCTGGAAGACCTCGAATTTCCGGACGAAGAAATCATCGCTTCGGTACTCACCCAGTTCTATCAGGGGGCGCGTTTTGTTCCCGACGAGATCCTCGTGCCGGTCGAGCTGGAAGATCGCGACGCGCGCGAAGAGTATCTGAGCGAGCGCAAAGGCAAGAAAATCGAAATCCTTTGCCCGCAACGGGGCGACAAGCGCCATCTGGCTCAGATGGCTGAGGAAAACGCCAAGCAAAGTTTTGCCGAGCGGCATGACCAGGAAAAGGCGCGGGAGAAGATGCTGCGTGAGCTGCAGGAACATCTGCGTCTGAAACGTTATCCGCAGCGGATCGAGTGTTTCGATATCTCGACGATTCATGGCGCCCACGCGGTCGGTTCGATGGTAACGTTTATCAACGGCGAGGCCGACAAAAACCTTTACCGCCACTTTCGCATCAAGACCATCGACGCGTCTTCCGGCGGCGACGATTTCGGCATGATGCTCGAAATGCTCAAGCGCCGCTTCGCTCGCGGCAAGGAAGAGGCCGATCTGCCTGACCTGATCGTGGTCGACGGCGGCAAGGGGCAGTTGGCGATGGCGCTCACCGCGATGGCGGAGCTCGGCATCGAAGGGGTGGATGCCGTCGGTCTGGCAAAGATGCGCGTGCTTGCCGCGGCGCGCAGCGCCGAGATCGAGAAGTCCGAAGAACGAGTCTTTTTACCGGGGCAAAGCAATCCGGTGATCCTCAAGCGCAACTCCAACGCGCTATTTCTCCTGCAACGGGTGCGCGACGAGGCGCATCGCTTCGCGATCACGCATCATCGCAAGCTGCGCTCGAAACAAACGCTCTATTCCGCCCTCGACCGGATTCCCGGCGTTGGCGGCGCGCGCAAGCGTGCGCTCCTGCGCGCCTTCGGCAGCGTCAAGCGCATTGAAGAAGCGACTCTCGCTGAGTTGCTTCAGGTTCCTTCGATGAACGAGCGCATTGCTCAGGACATTCTGCAAGCGCTGCATGACCCGTCGCACTGAAAGCCGGTCATGCTTACAGCGGAACGGGCAACGAGCGACGGGATTGGAGATCGCCTTCATCCGTCCGCTTGGTTGATCGTTCCCACGTTGTCGCTGCTCTTCGGCCAAGCCGTCGCTGCGGGGCCGTGGCCGATCCCGCCGCAAGCTGGCGCTGGATTCATATTGCCTTTGGGTTTTCTCGTCTCTGCTCGTTGGCGTTGCTGGGCGGTGCTGATATTTCTCTCTTCGCTCGCCTTTTCTCTCGGCTATTTTCGCCATCGCGCCTTGCTCTTCCCGAAGCTTCCCGAAAATCACTTGCGCTCCATTCTGACGAAAGATGCGCGCCTTTATGTCGAGGGCACGTTGCGACACGAACCCGAGAAGCTCACGAACCGCAGCCGCTGGCAGGTCAACGCGGAGCGAGTGTGGCATCCGACCGGCGCGCAGGAAATCACCGGCGATATTTTGGTCAGCCTACGCGCCGTGCGCCGGGACTGGCGGTACGGCGACCGGGTGCGCTTTTGGGTTCGGCCGGTCATTCCGCGGGATAGCGGCAATCCCGGCGGCTTCAACTACGCGACCTTTTTGGCCCAACGAGAAATTTATCTCAGCGGTTTTCTGGACAGCGATGACGAAGTCGAATTGTTGTCCCGCAATCCCGGTGCGGTGCGCGGCTATGTCGAGGATTTGCGGCGGCAAATGCGCCGGTTTATCGATGGGAACTTTGCGCCAGACAGCGCCGCGCTGCTCAAGGCGCTGGTCGTCGGCGACATGGGTGGCATCACGAAAGATCTGCGCGTCGCGTTCACCGCCGCCGGGGTCAATCACGTGCTGTCGATTTCGGGATTGCACGTCGCCATGCTCGGCTTGGTCGTGTTCACGCTGATTCGTTATTGCGGCGCGTTCAGCACCTATTTGCTCTTGCAGATAAACTTACTCAAAGTCGCGACCTTTTTTTCATTTCTCGCGGTGATTTTCTATACGGCGCTGGCCGGTGCGATGGTGCCGACGGTGCGCTCGGCGATCATGATCGGCGTTTATGAATTGGCCGTTCTGTTGGACCGCGAGGAGGAAGTGTTCACCAGCCTCACATTGGCGGCGCTCTTGATCGCTTTGGTCTGGCCGGCGGTGGTTGCCGATATTTCATTTCAGCTCTCGTTTCTGGCGGTGCTCTTCATCGCGTGGGGTATGCGCAAAGTGCACGGCTGGTTTGCCGCAAAAAAAACCGACGAATTGCCGCAGGAGAGGAGTTGGCTGAGAGCCAAACTCGGGCAAGCCGGAATGCATCTCGCGGTGCCGTTATTGGCAACGCTCGGAACCGGACCGTTGATCGCTCATTACTTCGGGCATCTCTCGCTGGCCGGTTTTGTCGCCAACCCGCTCATCGTGCCATTGGTGGGTTTCATTGTCGTGCCTTTAGGTCTAGGCATTGGTTTTCTGTCGGTCATCGCGCCTGATCTCGGCATATTGTTGGTTGGCGTTGCGGCGAAGCTGGCGGCGCTAACCATCTGGCTGGTGGATCTCTTGGCGCGTCTGCCGTTCGCCAACTTTGGCGTGCCCTCGCCTAGTTCTTTGGAAGTGGCGGTTCTCTATGGATTGCTTCTCGGCGGGTTCGCGCTCAGAAAAAAAATCCATCTGACGGCTGTGCTGGTGATTGCCATGATCGCGATTAGCACGAGTGGAGCGTATTGGTGGAGCGAGCGGCAACAGCGCAAAGCATTGCGCATCACCCATCTCAATGTCGGGCAGGGCGACGCGGCGGTGGTCGAACTGCCCGGGTCAAAGGTTATTTTGATCGACGCAGGGGGCGCGGCGACATCGGATTTCGACACCGGCGAAGGAATCGTCGCGCCGTTTCTGCGCTCGAGAAAAATACTCAAAGTCGATTATCTCGTCGTGACCCACGCGCGGATCGATCACTATGGCGGCATGCGCACCATCGTCAATGAATTTTCGCCGACGGAGTTCTGGTCCGGCGCGGCGAAAGGTCAAACGAGCCGCTTTGAGGATCTGGAAGACGCGTTGAACAGAGCGGCGATCACCCGCGTGGCGCTGCACGACCGCCAACCTTGTCGAGTTATCGACGAAGTCAAATTGTGCGCGCTCTATCCGACTGCAGACAAGGGAGATGAAGGACCCGTGGTGATACGGTTGGAATATGGGAATTTGCGCTATTTGTTTGCCAGCGATATCGACAAACGCGATGAAGCGATGTTGACGCAGCGCGCGGCGGAAGTGCGGGGCGCGGTGATGACGGTGCCGCGGCACGGCAGCGCGACGGCGAGCACGGCCGAGTTTATCGCCGCAGTGCAGCCGAAACTCGCGATTATTTCTGCCGGCGGCCGCAGCCGCAATGAAACTCAGCGCGACGAAATCCTAGAGCGCTATCGCCAGGCCGGTGCCGAGCTACTGCGCACCTACGAAGACGGGGCGATCATCCTGGAAACGGACGGAAAGACGCTGCGGTATACAGGATTTAAGAGCGGTAAAAAAGGTGAGGTATCTTTTTAGGCGACAGCAAATTTAGTCACGAAGAAACACAAAACCATCAGATGATTCACCGCGAAGATGCAGAGGGCGCAGAGTTTTTTCTTTTCACAATCTACTCTCAGCGTTCTTAGCGTCTCCGCGGTGAATTCTTTAGGCGGTTATCCGAGCGCTTTGAGCTCCTCGATGTAATCTTTGAAACCGGCCTCCATGTTGTACTCCGGCGTCCAACCGAGAACCTGTTTGGCTTTTTCAATTACCATCGGCTGCTTGGCTGACCGCGGGCGTTGACCCGGAATGATTTCGACTTCCAGCTTCGGCAACAATTTTTCGGCCAAAGAAACCAGGTCGTCGAACTTGATGACCACGCCGGTGCCGATATTCAGCGTCACTGGATCCTTCAACGGAGTCGTGACCGCTTTGTCGAGGGCACGCCCTAAGTCTTTATAGTAAACATATTCGAAGTCGCGGGCGACTTCCTGGGCGATTTTGACGACGCCGCCTTTGATTCCCGTCTGCAGCATGTTCTGAACCATTTCACCGCCGCCCGAGCCGCCGGCGAAGTGGCCGACGCCGTAGACGTTGGCGAGGCGCAGCACGATCAACTCGAAGCCAAACATGCGCTGATAGGCCTCGACCATGAGCTCTTTGGCGACTTTGGAGTTGCCGTACGCTTCCCCCGGACCGCGGCGGAAATTTTCGTCGATCGGATTGGGTTCACCCTGGCGCCGGTCGTAAATGCCGAAGGTGCTGATCTGCACCAGGCGCTTAACGCCAGTCAAACGCACTGCTTCAGCGACATTGATGGTTCCCATGACGTTGATCTGCAAGCCGGTGTAAATCGGGTTGGCGACTTTGCCGCCGATTAAACCCGCGGTATGGATGACTGTCTCGCATTTATATTTTTGGATTGTCTCGATCAACGATGGCAAATCCCGCACGTCGCGCTGCACAACGGTAACGTTGGCGCTGCCGAGCTTGTGCGCGAGAAAATCTTTGCGCGGTGCCACATCGTAAAATACGATGCTTTCACCTCGTTTGATCGCGTGTTGCGCATAGGAAGTGCCGACCAATCCCAGACCTGTGATAAGTGTTGCCGCCATGTTCGCTCCTTTCTCGGTCTTCTCTCAAGCTCAACTTCCATTTCCATTACTGCAAGGTTCCGGCATTGTCTAGAGCTTTGGGTTTACCAGACGAGGTGAAAGGTTTTGTGAGCAGTCATTGCGGCAGTGTCTGGCCGGCAGTCGCGCGCGCGGTGGCTTAAGCAACATTTACGGCATATCGATGTCGGTCTACAGGTAAACTGCCATGAGCTGTAGCTGCTTATCTTTTGGGGGCTGCGGTCAAGCGAAATGATAAAGCCGCGCGCAGTTGTCCCAGAGGTATTTGCGCTTGGTCCGCTCCGAGAAGGGCAGTTGCAGAAACGTATCGATGGCGTGGGGATATTTCACGTCGAGATGCGGGTAGTCGGTGGAGAAGACCATGTTGTCTTCGAGTCCGTACTCCGGGATATGCTTAGCGGTGATCTCGTCGCATTCGACTGCGCCGTAACACTGGCGTTGAAAATATTCGAGCGGGGTGAGTTTTAGAGACGGATATTCCGCCTTTCCGGTAGTCTCGGCGTATTCGCCCATGCGCCAAAGCAGCCAAGGCGCCCAGGAACAGTTGCCTTCGAGAAATGCCACCTTCAGTTTGGGAAAACGCTCCATGACGCCGCCGAAGATCATATCGCCGCAGGCGAGCATATTGGCGAAGGGAAATCCGAACGTGTTGAACATCGAGAAGGTCGAGCAGATGTGAAAGAACGCCGGCTGCGGCAGATAAACGCGGCCGGCTTCGTGAAAGCCAACCGCTAAGTTCAGTTTCTCGCATTCCGCCCAGAGGGGATCGTAGTAAGGATCGCTCCATTTCTTGTTATTCACATGATTCGGTCTGAGAAAGATGCCGCGAAATCCGTATTCTTTCACCGTGCGCCGAATTTCTTCGATGGACCCGCTGATGTCGTGCGGCGCGACCATCGTGACGCCGTACATGCGGCTAGGATCGGTTTCGGCGAAGTCGTGCAGCCAATCGTTGTAAGCGCGCGCGATTGCGGTGGCAAAGTCGGCATCGAGTCCGTCCATGCCTAAGACCGTCAGACCGCGTGTCGGAAACAAGACCGCGACGTCGAGGCCTTCTTTATCCATCGCCTGGAGTTGCGACACGCCGTCGAAATTTCTTTTGCCGGCTTCGCCGTACTTCTCCTCGAAAAAATCTTGACGATATTTCGCCAGCGCTGGATTTTCCGGGTTGCGCGGAATCGGCATGATCTTGCCTTCGATCTCGATGCCAAGGTCACGGAATGACCGATTGAGGCCTTTGGGCGCGCGCTCGAGATACTTCTTATCGATGTAGCGCTGCCACAGGTCGGCCGGCTCGAAAACGTGCATATCGGAGTCCATTGCTTTGAAACCATTCTTGGCCATTGGGCTTCTCCTTAAATCAAAATCTTCCCCGGTTTTATTTAACCGGTGACAGGTATTTCAGATCCTCTTTCATTTTGGGCGAGATTGAGAGGACTTCACTGACCCATTTCTCGCTTTCCTCGCCCGAGACATGATTGATGTCCAATTTGAGCCTTTTTGCTTGGGCGAGAAAATCGCTGTCGTCCAAGGTGGCTTTAAAAGCCCGCCGAAGCACCGCCAACCGCTCTTTGGGCGTGCCTGGAGGGACCGTGAGGGGGCGCGAATATTCCATCTGCGCCATGTAGACGCGATAGGCGTGAATACTGGCTTCATCCTTGATCGCTTCGTTGACGACGGTGACGTTTTTCCCTTCGGGATCGTTGACTCGGGAGTGAAGCAGGAACGGGATCATGCGCTCGTCGCCTTTGGCGTCGAGCAAGTCTTTCTGCGTCGCCATCACGGAGTCCCAATTGGTGCATTGGCCATCGACCTCCCGGCGCTGCAGGGCGATTCTGATCTGCGCCGTGCCTAGGTAGCCGGAGACGACGGTGAACTTGGTGCCGAGCATTTTGTTCAACATTAGCGGCATGTCGATGCTGTGCGAGCCCGGTCCAGTGCCGCCCATGCGCAGGGCCTTTCCTGATTTTATGATCTCATCCATCGTCTTAGGCCCGGCAAATCCCATAATCAAGCAAACCGGAACGCTCTTGCTCGGCGCGCCGACCCAGCCGAATTTGCGCGCGTCGAACTTCACGTTGACATCGCCCATGGCTTGATTAAAAACCAATGCGCTGTTCCAGTTGGCGATGGTTAAGCCGTCGGGCTTGGCGTTGTTGTAGAGGTAGTTCGCCGCCACCAGGCTGCCCGCGCCGGTCACGTTATCGACGATGGTCGTCGGTCCGCCAGGAATGTATTTACCCATATAGCGGGCGATGGTGCGCGTGTAAGTGTCGTAACCGCCGCCGGCCGCCTGGCCGACGATGAAGCGGATGGTTTTGTCTTTGTAAAAGTCTTCGGCGAGAGCCGGCTGATAATTCGCCAGCAGAAGGTTTAGCCCGAGTGATATCGCAACGAAAGCGAATTTACGTGACGGGAATTTACCTTTTGAAAGGCGCCATCCAGATATCACAGATCGCCCCCGTGGTGATAAAAGTGCCTTCGGAGCCAGCCTGAAAGTCCCAATGGAATCACCATGCCGAGTGGAACAAGGAACCTGTCTTGAATCTCGTACCGGAGAGTAGCGGATAAGTTGCTGACATTGCAAATTCGGCGTGTGCTGTACGCAAATGATTAGAAAAAACGAAAACGAAAGCCTTGATCAAGCTCGTGATCGCAGCGGAAGCAATAACGTAGGCGAGCGGCGAATGAGCACTTCGTAAGGATAAAAACTCGAGAGATTGAGCGGGCGTGATTTACCTTTGAGAAAAAGTTAGGAGCTCGACCAAAAGGATGTGCTAAAGTCGGCGTTGGACTAAACTGGCGAGCCGCGCGCAAGTTGTGACTTATCGGATGATGCGGTCGAGGGGTCGACGACCTGTCTAAATATCGTGGCATGACCCGGATATTTTCCTGCGATGATGATTTCCGACGCGAGTTGTGTCGCACCGAATGATTGAAGTTTCGATTCCGCGCCGAATGAGGCGGCGATCAGCGTTTCAATTCTCTGTCGCTTGGTTCTGTATTACGGTTTTTGCCGCGTGCGGCGCCGGGAAATTCGATCATATCCGTAATCTTCGTTCCAACGGCGAGGCTGTCATTTGTTTCGGCGATAGTCTGACCGAAGGCGTCGGCGCCGAGGCGGATGAAGATTATCCGTCGGTATTGTCGAGTCAGCTCGGCGTGGTGGTTACCAATGCGGGCCAGCGGGGCGACACGACAGCGCAAGCATTGGAGCGGCTCTCTGATGTGGTGTTGAGCAAAAAACCGCGATTGGTGATCGTGCTATTGGGCGGCAACGACTTCTTGCGACAACTGCCATTGCAGGAAACCCGCAAAAATCTCGAGGAGATTGTGCGGCGGATACAGGGGCAAGGCTCCATGGTGGCGATCGCCGGCATGAAACTTGGTTTATTTACCGATGAATACAGTTCGATTTTTGAAGAGACCGCTCGACAGTCGGGCGCGCTCTATATTCCACAGGTGATGAAAGGCATACTTTCGGATTCTAGCTTGAGGAGCGATCCGATCCATCCGAATGGCGCCGGATATCGCTTGATCGCCGATCGCGTCGCGGGCAAGATTAAACCGTTGCTCCAGGAGGCCGACCGGTGGCGAGTTGCGAACCCGGCCGGGTGAGCCGGCGAATCGCCAGACCGACCAGCAGGATGCCGATCCAAGTTGCCACGCCGCTGACGATCTTGGGGTCGGTGGAGCCGAACGCCCATCCCAAATCTTCGCGGGTGAAATCGCCAAAGACGCGCATCACTTTGAGGCTAAAAACCCAACCGGCATGTAAGCCGATGGAAAGATACAAATTCCCCGTGCGCTCGAGGGCGTAGCTCAGAATCAGGCCGATCAGAAAAAGGCCTAGGATACCGGGCAACAGGGGTAGTGGATCAAGGAAAGGTTTGAAGGTTATAAGCAGATGACGGAATCCGGCCAGCGGATCTATGCCGTGGAGGAAATATGTTTCTCCTGGTTTTACAAAGTGCAGCAGGGAATAAAAAAGATTGGCGAGAACATAGGCGCGCAGCGCCCAGCCATGCTTGCGCAGGCCAAAAAACAGGATGCCGCGAAAGAAAATTTCTTCGAGGGTGCCGGCAAAGATACCTGCGGCGAGCGCGCTCGCAACCTGTGACAGCGAGGCGGCCAAAGTTAAACGAAAATATGGCGTGAAGACTCGGATGGCGGCCATTACGGCGACGAGCAATGCCATCGATATCACGGACAGAACAAACCCACTGAATAGGTTGCGCGACGCGCTCGAAAGCTTCACCCCGAGCAGGGTTTTCAACTCGGCGGGAATAAGAAGACGACGGGCCAATATGAATGCGATGATGCCGGCGGTCATGAAAGCGCGGTCAAAAACGCGCGAGAACGGAACCCGCTCCGACAATAGCGATGGCCAGTGTGCCGCCATCCAATCCGCTCCCAGCGCCATCCAAGGGCTGATCACGCAGGTAAGCGCCAGAACGAGCAGCAAAAAAATCAGCAGGCGTTGGTGGCTCTTCGATGATTTCATGGCTTTTTTGACTATGTTATAGGGTTCTATTGATGGCAAGCAGGGACGAAAGAAAATTGCGCGGAAAGGTTGCGTTGATCACCGGCGCGAGCCGTGGCATTGGCAGAGCGGTCGCTTCGGTTTATTGCCGCGAAGGTGCGTGTGTGTTCGTCTGCGGCCGTAATGAGCATGACGTCGAACAGGTCGCGCGAGAAATCCGCCAGAGCGGGGGGGAGATTGACGGTTGCGCCGGTGATGTTGGTTCGCCGGAAGACGTGCAGCGCATCGTGCGCGCGACCACGGAACGCTTTGGCGCTATCGACGTGCTGGTGAACAACGCCAGCGTTCTGGGACCGCGCGTGCCTATTGCGGATTATCCGTTAGCTGCGTGGGATGAAGTGATTCACATCAATCTCACGGGGATTTTCCTGATGGTCCATGAAGTTTTGCCGATCATGTTGGCTCGGCGCGCGGGCTCGATAATCAATGTGACCTCCGGCGTCGGCCGTAAAGGAAAAGCGCGGTGGGGCGCCTACGCGCCATCGAAAGCCGGGGTCGAGTGTCTCACTCAAGTGCTCGCCGATGAAGTGAAGGATGCCGGTATACGGGTGAACGCGGTCAATCCGGCGGGGACGAGAACCCACATGCGAGCCCAGGCGTACCCGGCTGAAGACCCGCAAACGCTGCCCTCGCCAGAAGAAATCACACCGATTTTCATCTACTTAGCGTCGGACTCATCGGCACGGATCACGGGGGAGTCGCTGGACGCTCGTGAATGGGCCAAGGGTGATGTTTGACGTACCGACCCAGTTCATATATACGGTGCCGAACAACATGCCTTGGGTCAAACGATCGCATAGCAGCACGAGATTCAACTGGCTCATCGCGGGTATCGCCTCGGTTGTAGTCGGGGTTCTCGCCGGCTACTCTTGGTGGGGTGACACCGCCTCGGTGGTGACGCTCGTTGAACAGCAACTTACGCAATCCCAAGCGCAGGTTCGGCGGCTGGAAAAGCGAGTACAGACGCTGGAGGCAAAGCTCGGAATCGAAGAGGAGAGTTCTTCGGAGCCGACGGCAAAAGCTTACTGACGGCTGATTTTTTTCCGCATCCAGGTTGGCGAGTCCTGCGATCCTGTCAAGAATGATCAAGGTCATTGTTTTTTCGCTTCTCGCATTGATCTTGGTCTCATCGGCCAGGGCTCAAGAACTTAAAAAAATCAAAATCGGCTATCCGGCGATCGCTTATAATCAGATTCATATCTGGGTGGCGATGGACGCCGGCTTGTTTAAAAAGCACGGCCTCGACCCTGAGATCGTCTTCTTCCGCGGCGGGCAAATGGCGACGCAAGCGCTGGTTGCCGGCGACCCGCCGATCGTCAATATCGGCACCGTCGTTCAAGCCGGGCTTCAGGGGCACGACGTGGTTCTGATTGCGTCTTCGGAAAACGCCTACAACTATTCAGTTGTCGCACGGCCGGGCATAGCTAAGATCGAACAGCTCAAGGGCAAGCGGCTTGGCGTTAGCGGTTTTGGCTCGGCGTCGCACAACGCGTCGCTTATCCTGTTCAAGAAATTCAATCTTGAACCCAACAAGGACGTTGCGCTGGTGGTTGCGGGGCCGACGAGCGATCGCCTCAGCGCCGTTGAAGCAGGCCAGATCGACGCAACGGTTGTCACTCCATCGGAGTTACCGCGCACCCGCAAGCAGGGCTTGGTCGAGGTTTACGACATGCTCGACCTCGGCGTCGAGGTTCAAGGCAACGGTTTTGCCACGTCGCGCTCATTTATCAAGAGCCAGCGGGAAACGGTCGTGAGCGCTTTGAAAGGTTACGTCGAGGCGATCTACTATATTTACCGTCACCGCGACGAGACGCGAAAAATCGTCGCCAAGTATTTACGCCTGTCGGATGCCGCGGTGCTTGACGCGACCTACGCGGCGTTTGTGAAAATCGTCGCCAAAAGACCTTATCCGACGCTAAAAGGCATTCAATTTTTGCTCGATGAGGTGGCGGCCAAATTGCCCAATGCCAAGACCGCCAAACCCGAGCAGTTCGTCGATCTTTCGCTCTTGCAACAATTGGAAAAAGAAGGTTTCTTTAGTGAGATGGCAAAGCGTTACCCGTGAGCGTCTCGACCACGGATCGATAGGAGGCAAGTTAACATGAACCTAACAATTGGTCAGCATTTTCCCGACGTCGAGCTGCCGGATCAGGACGGTCAGCGAGTTAAACTCTCGGAACTGGTTGGAAAATTCCCGTTTATCCTGTCGTTTTATCGCGGCTATTGGTGAGGGAAATGCCAGGTGCAGTTGCGCCATTACGTTGAACTTCAGGAAGAGCTGGTCATCAATTACTGTAAGCTCGCGGTCGTGAGCGTGGACTCGCCCGAGGTAAACGACGCGTTTCGCACCGGGCTTGGCGCCACCTTTCCCTTCTTGAGTGATCACGAGCGCACGGTGGTCAAGATGCTGGACATGACGGAGACTTCCAAGAGCAGGGGAGTCACGGCCATGCCGTATACATTTTCGCTGCTGCCGGATTTGACCATTCACAATCTCTATTGTGGCTACTGGTTCCTCGGCCGGCCGACGCTCGATGAGGTGCGCATGGACCTGCGCGCGATGATGCGGATCGTCCGGCCGGATTTTGAAGGACCCACCGGATAACCCGTCGGTCCAAGCGCAGTTGCAAGGTCGGCTCTGAACCGGTAAGCTTTTTCCATGATTAGCTCAGAGGAAATAAAGGCGACGTTATCGAAGAACCTGCCGGTCTCTTTGGTCGAGACGCAGGACCTTACGGGAGGTGGCGACCACTGGCAGTTAATCGTCGTGTCGCCGGCTTTTGAAGGGAAAAGCTTGCTGGAGCAGCATCGCATAGTTAATGATGCCCTCAAGGCTGAAATCGGCGATCAGCGCATTCATGCGCTTGCGCTCAAAACTTTTTCACCTGCGCAATGGGAGAAACTTGGTTCCTGAGGCACGAACAAGAAGGAGAAAATTATGACGGATGAAGTCCTTACCAAGATCGAAGACAAAGTGAAAAACAACAAAATCATGTTGTACATGAAGGGAACGCCCGACTTTCCGCAGTGCGGTTTTTCGGCGCATACGGTCGAGATTCTCAGGTCTTACGGAGTTCCATTTGCAACCGAAGACGTGCTTGCCGACGCATCGGTGCGTGACGGTATCAAGCGCTACTCAAACTGGCCGACCATTCCGCAAGTTTACATCGACGGGAAATTTGTCGGCGGATGCGATATCGTGCACGAGCTGCACGAACGAGGTGAGCTCGAGCCGATGTTAAAATCGGCTTTCGCGAAGTGATCGACAGCTTCCGTTAAGATTCCGCTGTGGTGCTCGTCTAATCCAAGGATCGGAGGGTGGACGAATCATGAAGAATAGACTTGCCATGATTTTTTTAGCCCTCGTCGTGGCCTCGACGAGTGCCTGCTCTACGCTTGGCCGATTCAACCCGGCGGACGATAGTTTTGATCGAGGATTGTCGCTGTTTAATCAAGGACGTTTCGGCGAGGCTATCCCTTACTTGGAGGACGCAACCCGAGAGGATCCCGAGTATGCCCAGGCCTATTTCTATCTGGGCCGCGCCTATATCAGCCAGAGCCGATGGCGGGCGGCGATTCAGCCCTTGCGTACCGCCTTTAGACTTGCCCCCAGGGAGTCGCAACAGGAAATCATGAATCTTTTGGTCGACGCCATGTTTGCTGCCGCCTTGAATGATTTTAATCTCGGCGGCGAACGGACCCCGCCCGTGCGATTCAACGAAACTCTCTGATGCGGAAAATTCATCCGCGCTACTGCTACAATCCTTGAAATCACAAGAAGCCGCTCGATGATTCGAGCGGCCTTTTTCCGTAACATTCGTCCTGGAGGAAATTTGATGCTCGGACTCTGCGCGACTCTGCTGTTTTTGTTTATCGCTGTATCGCCCGCGTCGGCGCAGTTCGACAAACTGCTCAAAGGATTGGGGAACATGTCCAGCGGTGGGAGTGGTTTGAGCGACGCGAAGATCGGCTCCGGTTTGCAAGAAGCGCTGAAAGTCGGCACCGAAAACGCCGTCGCGCAGACCGGCACGGTCGATGGGTTCTTAAAGAACCAAGCGATCAAGATCTTGATGCCGAAATCGTTGCAGACTATTGAGAAGCCGCTTCGGATGGTCGGCTACGGTCCGCAGATCGACGAATTCGTCGTCGGCATGAATCGGGCGGCGGA